>JABAHR010006923.1_pt2 | contig 12608 bp, 14 predicted proteins | sample 7062101 | NCBI WGS metagenome assembly JABAHR01 (sample SAMN14534553, study PRJNA622989) | marine sediment metagenome | biome: marine biome [ENVO:00000428]; feature: marine pelagic biome [ENVO:01000023]; material: deep marine sediment [ENVO:00002113] | place: India: Gulf of Kutch | collected...
ACTGTTGTGGATACGGTATCAACAGTTGTTCCACCTGCTAGAGCTTTCAGCGAGCTAAAGAGACTTATAACCGGAAAACATTTGGGTGTTGGACAAGCAGCATTTGAATCAGAAGCTTTGGATTCCGTTACTGGAGAAAGAATTGCAGCCGCTATGGGTGTAAGAGCTGGCGGAAAAGCTGTTAAAACGGACATGGGTGAATTTAGGGATGTAAAATCTGCCGTGGATGTTTGGGCTGTTAATGTAAGCGAGCGATTTGAGAGCTTAAAAGAAAGATCTAAACAGTAAATCAAGATAACCTCTATTTAGAGAACTAACTGCAGGGCACAAAAGCCCTGAAGTTAGTTCTTATTAAACACCATAGGACATCAATCATAGCGATAAACTAAAATCACTAATTCTTATAGTGACAGTTATATCAGGATATATTTTCTCAAACTATTCCTATGCTGATGAGAATAATACTTGGACAATTCCGTTTAGCGGGCGAGGGGGGAAAGCTCGTTAGATTGGGTCTGCTTGCGGTAAACATGCAAAATCAGGCATTTTATAATTTAGAAAAACCGGACTTTGGCCCTGAATGGCAACTTAGAGTCCAGATGCAGTTTCTATTTCCTAAAAGGTAGTCTCAATTTATTAACATTCGCATCAGTACTAGTGAAAGAGCGAACAGCACAAAGCCGATACCGCCTAGGATGCATAGTATGAGGTTTGAAGTCCAGAATCTGATAATTGCGAATCCATAGGTAAAAAGAAGTGACAATATTATTATTATGCTGAGTTTATAAGCAGTATTTATTGGGAACAATCCGATATATGATAATATAAATAGTATAATTATAGGTGTAAGCTGGACTATCATATCGCCGAACTCTTTTAAATAAGACAATTTTTCCTCACGGCTTACTTTCCTTTTTTTCTCTATAGACTTGCCTACCATTTGTGAAAATATTCGGAGAGTATTGATGCATATCACTGTCCATGCAATTATGACAATGCTTTCAAGTGCATTGGGAGGGTTCTCTTGTAAAACAATAAGTAGGACTAATGTTATTACAGAAGCTGTAATTGCGCTTGAGACATATGACTGCGAGACTATTCTTGAAGATAAATATTTTGCAAGTTTTTTTCTTTTTAATTCCATTGCACAGCCAACTTTTTGCATACTATATATACGTAAACTAGACAGATCAAATTATAACAAAGGGACGATGTTTATACCATCGTATATTTGGTTATTATTGTGAGATATTTATGGTATCATAACTTCGGTTGGTGATAACCTCAACACATAAAAAATTACAGTTATTCACTAAAAGTGATTACTATAAAATGCAAAAGTAAGGAGAAGACTATTTCTAGCGCAGTAGCTTTAAGTAAAACCTTTTTGTTTTCCATATTTATGATTTTTATTTTAGGAATTGGGTGTAGTGAGGCACAGAATAATAATAAGATAATTCATGATGCCGATTACTATATACTCGAAGCCCAGAATAAGGAGAAATGGGAAGCGGACAATAAAAAGATTGAAGAAAAACTTGCAGAAATAAGAAAAAATAATGGCGGCAATCCACCCAATATTATCTTCATATTGCTCGATGATCTAGGGTTTGGTGAAATAGGGATGCCAGACCTGAAAGTCCTTCGTGGTTATGACACACCAAATATAAATGCAATGGCTAAAAATGGAATGAGCCTTGAGCGTATGTACTCAGAGCCATCATGTACGCCGACTAGAGTTTCGATGCTAACTGGACGTTACTCTGTTCGCACTGGGTTAACTGAGGCTAAGGCAACGATTGCTGGTGAGGGACTGGCTGCAGAAGAAGTTACTATTGCTGAGATCCTAAGAGATGCTGGTTATAACACATCACATGTGGGTAAATGGCATATGGGAGATATAGAGCAGGCCTATGCTAATAATCAAGGATTCGATTATGCCGAGTTCCCAATCCATCAACAGGGTCAACTTGCAATTATGCATGTAGACTCTGAGAACTCCGATGTCATACGTAGCGTCGATCCCGATTCAGAACTACAGACTTATACAAAAGATAGAACATTTGTTGCTAACCCTAGCCATATGGTCACTGGTGTTGAAATGCGAGATGGAAAGTTATATGAAGTCGATCTTAAACCAGGTGAGAAATGGACTCAGCAAAAGTATAGAGAGATGAATGAGCGCTATCAGGAAAACGCACTTGCCGAAATAAAAAGACTTGCTGAGGATGGCAAACCGTTTTTCCTAAATTACTGGCCGTTATTTCCTCTAACATTTATTCCTAGTGATGTTAAAGAAAAAACATTAAACGGAGGAACGATACCTGGAAGTATAGTTGAAATAGACAAATGGATAGGCGAGATAATTAATGAGGTCAGGGACCTTAGTATTTCTGAAAACACTATAATTATAGTTATGGGTGATAATGGTCCGTTTATGCAATACGCTGGTATAACAGGAGCATCCGATCGTCTTTATAGAGGCGGTAAGGCCCAGCACCTAGAAGGTGGAGTAAGGGTCAATGCTTTTGTTCTTTGGCTAGGAGTGATTGAGCCTGGATCAACTTCAGAAGACATTGTTCATGTATCTGACCTTTTTACTACATTTGCAAGACTTGCTAATGCACAAGACAAAATTCCTACCGACAGGATAATAGATGGTGTGGATCAGACTGGAATACTTCTTCTAGGTGATACTAACGGGCGTCGAGATTACGTGCATATATACGAGGGACCAGTTCTCAAATCAGTTGTTAAGAATAAGTTCAAAATGCATTTGCCTCCTCCAGGAAGCAATCCTATAGCCGCTCCAATATATGATTTGTATCGTGATCCAAGAGAGGAGCGCCCTATAGACTCTGTTAAGTATGGGCCGTGGGCAGGTGGTCAGTTTGCAAATATGATTAAGCGTCATATGGCAATGAAAATGAAATATCCCGATAGAGAACCTACTTATGACGTGCCATATGGAGGTATAGAAGAACTTAGACCTGAAACAGTGCAGATGCTAGAGATTTTTGTAATGTCTGCACCTCAGTTACAGAAAAAGTCTAAATAAGATTTGAGACTTCAAATTGGAGAAGAGGAGGGTGTACAATGAGAGATGGCAACCAGGAGTCCGCATGTAAATGGAATTACAGTTCGATCGGAGTAGCGATATGTATTTTTATTATAACCTTCACTCTGCTGTCGGTTAGCTTAACGTTTCCAAGCAGTGTGCAAGCATCTGATTACCAAAGTAATAATAAAAACTCGAGGGCGTTGATACATCAGATAGCACCAGAAGACAAATACAGTAAAGCATTCTCAGAGAACCTCTATGCTCAAGCAGAAGAGGAAGTTTTAATTGAGACAGAAACAATAGAGGCCGCCCTGAACTATAAAACAGGATATTATGGAACCAAAGACTGGCAGGCATTTATAGCTGTTTACCTCTGGGTAGTAGGAATGAATGGAGATATAGGCGTAGGTGACACAACTGCCGATATTGATTTGAGTTTTGGTGATATTTGGGAAAATTTTGATGTTGGCGGTCAAGCTCACATAGAGTTTTGGTGGAAAAAGTGGATTTTCTTTGTAGATCCACTTTTTATGAAGCTCTCTAGTAAAACCAGTCAGACAAGGGTTATTGGTACTAGAAAAGCAGATGCTGAAGTAAAGATGTTTTTATTGGATTTAGCAATGGGTTACAGAGTAGCAGAACTTGCTCTTGGTCAGAATACTAAATCAAATAACTTTAAGATGTGGCCTGCGGTATCAATAGATGTTTATGGTGGTGGTCGAATATTAAGCATAGAAAATACTATTGATTTAACTTTAGATACGCCAATAGGACAAAGAAAACAAAGACTTGGTGTTGATGAGACATGGTTTGATTTTATTGTGGGAACAAGATTTTTATTTGATTTTACTGAGAGACTTTTATTGAATGTTAGAACAGATATCGGAGGTTTTGGACTTGGTTTCTCATCTGATATAGACTGGAATTTCCAGGCAAACTTGGGATATACACTTCCTTGGTACGGAGTTACACCATACATAGGGTATAGAGTTTTATATATAGATTATGAAGATGGAAGTGGTGCTAACAGGTTCGAATATCATATTTGGCACACAGGACCACAGATTGGAGTGGGCATAAGATTTTAAACATATAAATCTTAATTCTATTCCTATTTAGCAAAAGACGAGAATACAAAATCATGACCAATGGAATGAGGGGCGATTCTGGATGAGAAAACGCCCCTTTTTAAGCTTTATTAGTCACTTTTCATGCTTTCAGGAATCTTGTCTTCAGGTATAAAAAGTGGTTTGTCTACAGGCCAGTTTTGCATCAGTTCTGGATGATATCCCTCCGGGTAGTATTTTTTGGGATCAATTTCTGCATCCCTAATAGATTGTGACTGCAGGTCCTCACGCTGAAATGGTGGGACGGGTACAATTAGACCGCCGTATTTCTCGATGGACGCATCAGCATTAGGGGCTCTAACATTTGGATAATCAGGAATCACTCCGTCCCTTACCCAAATACTTTCTTTAGTGACATTTATAAACAACCATATCTGGAGCACCAAAATGGAAAGGCCCTTTCAAGTGCTCCCTGACTTCCGCTATTGTCTCTGCATTGATATATGGATCATATGGCATGTGTGTAGTCATAGCCATTCGAGGTTTTACCTGGTTGAATACATACCCAGCAGCATATGAAGGAGTATGGTGAATATCAATTGTATAACGTCCTACAAATGGTGGGACCCTGCACACCAGAGCTTATGGCTACAACCTCAGGCTGTGTCTCTGAAATCATAACGTCTACTCCCTTACAGTACTTTATATCCAAAGAGTTAGGGCGAGTATCCCCAGTGTAGCAAAAGCTGAGGCCATTCCAGTCTAGTCTATATCCTGATGCACCATCCTTTGCATGTGAAGCAGGCCAGTGAATAACTTTCACCCCATTTTTTTCATATGCTGTTCCACCAGCGTCGGCGAAGTCAAATTCGTTTACTTCGATCTCCCATGCGGTAGGAAACACGCTAAAGGCTTCACGGTGCCAATGCATCATCATCTTCATTCCCTCTACCATATATGCAACTCCATCTTTTTCAGTTCTGCCCGATGGTCCAGTGATCCTTGAGGGTTCATGCCATCTACCCGCCCATGCTCCAAAAGCATAGACCCATGGAATAGAACCAAAATGATCAACATGTAGATGAGTTAGGAATATATCGTTTAGTTTATTTATTGGGATACCAGCAGCCAGATAGTTGGCAACTGAACCCTCTCCCATATCAAATATGAACGCATCACCATTTCCTAATTCAACATAAACAGAGGTGTTCATCTGACCGGGTCTAAGCATAGGAGCTGTTCCCATGAAAGTAATTCTCATCTCGTTTTGCTGTACTTCCTCTGTACCAGGAAACCAGTTAGCAGCACTCTTTAGCCAAGGCTGAGGCTCTATTCCTTCAAATAACAGACCCTCTTTCCATCTACCAGCGGGAACTCCGCCAGTCATAACGTTTTTAATATTCTCCTTATCCTGCTCGAATTCTGCACCTTCATAATTAGGAACATCATCAATAACGATACCCTTAATTACACCCTTAGGATTTTGATCTTGTTTCTGATCTTGTGCTCTCGCAGCAAATATCAGAATGCTGCCAATTACTACGACTAAGAATGAAACGATATATATGTTTCTCATATTTTCCCTCCGCAATCTGAATTTATGTTGCATACTGGTGGTGCTTTGAGTACCAACGCTATTTCTGACTATATAATAAACAGAAACTATGTGCTATCACGATGGAGACCGGATCTGCACCTCATCAAATTCGGATAATATACAATAAAGTGGTAATATTCTAATCGGAGTAGAGTGATGAATGCTTTGAGAGTATGTACACTAATTATTGTATATTTTATTCTCTTGATACCATACAATACAGATGCTAAACAGCTATTTGTAACTATTATTACTGTTGATGGTACCGATACTGCAAGAGAAGGTACTAATAGTTTGCTCAGAGTTACTGATTTCTTTAGCAATACGTCCTTAGAGGAAATTTTCCCAAATTACACCGAAACATCTTCAGTCTTTGGTCGACTTGATTTTAGAGGTGTTAGAACCATTGTTGAGTTTGAACAGGGTTCTAGCGAGTTAATCTTTAGGATCCCACGTAGAGATTTTGAGGTTAGATTTGATGGCGAAGATAGAGATGAGAGCAGGAAGCAGTTTAAGAAGTGGCTAAGGGGTAATTTCAACTCAATAGAAGCGCCGAAGCAATCACTTACAAGATTGTTGCAGATAGCTGTTGCGAATTCTCCAGTTGATCCTGTGGCAGGAAATCCTAACAGTTTATTCACAAGAATGATTGTTGATGATTTTAATCAAGGAATAACTGGGCCATTTATAAGTTCAAATAAACCCATACCTGGACAAAAGAATAACTTCAGTATTGCAGCTGAGGTGAGTGCTTTTGAAGCTGACCCTTATGATGGAGAGTCATATAGTATCCCGATTAGCTATAAATGGAACATGAAGTGGTACCCAAAACTATCTCTGATAGTCGATTTTCCTGTGCTTGTTACTAGAACGCAAACGGCTTGGTCATATATGGGCTCATTAGGTCTTGGGCTACAATACAGACCAACAAAATGGTGGAGTCTTACACCTATGGCTCGTATTGGGGGGGTAGGGTCTTTTGATGTAGGTGCTCTGGCATTTCCAGTAAGCGGGACTCTGACAAACTACTTCCATTATCAGTTTCCTACAACTCACGTAGGCTGGGCTAGCCAAGGAGGCGCAATAACAACAATTGATGGCATTGAAATTGCTGGATGGGATCTGAGTTATGAACTAACCAATTATGTTTGGCGAAACGGAGGAGATCTACTTCAGCAGATGGACTTTAAGATATTAGGTAACCAGGCTGCTTTTAAATTTTTCCTAAACCATACAAAATTTTGGGGAAATGAGTTATACCTAGAGTCATTTTTTGATATGGGTATTGGGCTTGCTACAATCCAAAGGCTTGACTACACGTTCGTAGAAAAAATAAATATAACGTTTAACTTTGCGGCTGGTGTCGATAATACATATCAAAACTACGGATTTAAAGTTTCATATCGGTTCTAGCTAATTGCTATTGTATATTGCTTTTTGTTAATATAAATACTGAATATTGATTACAAGCACGAGAATATAGATATGTCACTCTATAGAACAAAACTAATAATATTCATTTTAGCAATTTTATTTAGTGTATCAGCCGGTTTTGCGCAAGAAACCGAACAAACAACTTATAACTTTGATTGTTCAATACCTATTGAAGCACAAAATTTACATCCAGGAGGCGATGGTGTTGAGGTTATTGTTAAAGTTGGATTTTTTGTAATAGATGTAAAGGAAATTGATGATTTAGAGCAAAGCTATACTGCTGATATTTGGTTTACTGAGATATGGAATGACCCTCGTCTGTCAGAAAAAGCACTTGGAAAATCATTAGCAAAATGTGTATTCAAAGACGGAGAGATATGGACGCCAACAATAGTAGTTGTAAATCAGAATGGAGGCACAGAGCTACTTCCCAAAATTGCCAGAGTTGATGAAGATGGGAATGTGACAATAAGGAGACGCTATGTAGGGGAAATCACATCGGATCTTGATTATGCAAACTTTCCTTTTGATGAACAGGAGCTTCATTTTATTCTAGCTGCAGTGGGGCCAGATGCTGTAGATATAAGGTTTGAGTTGAATAAAGACAGCACTGGTCAAAGGAGCGTCTTTTCTTTAGAAGGATGGACAGTAAATCTTGTTGATGCACATGTATCGACCGAGCTAATTGAAACTTGGGGAGATTCACCGATTAATAATTTGTATAGGATAGACTTTATGCTGGAGGCAAAACGTGATCAGGCATATTATGTTTGGAAGGTGATTATTCCACTTTGCCTCATCGTACTCATGGCTTGGGCTGTATTCTGGATTCATCCCCAACACTTAGGACCTCAGGTCGGGCTTTCTACAGCAACTGTTTTTACACTGATTGCATATAGGTTTGCTATTGGTTTTACTCTTCCAAAAGTTTCCTATTTTACCCGAACAGACAAGTTTGTGCTGTTCTCTACAATATTAGTTTTTCTCGCATTAGGAACAGCGATAGCAACTAGTAAAATTTCATCAGATGGTAACACTCCTCTTGCTCTTAAGATTGAGAAATATATGAGAGCAGTTTATTTGATTGTGTTTGCAGCTATTATAGTGTTCACATTATTGCTATAATGTAATATGTAGGTTTGTTTCTACACACATAACAGGAGGATAGTAATGCTTAAGAACGTAATAATTGGATGTATAATGCTTATTCTCTCATTTGGTTTCTTTAGTTGTGACAGTAGTGGCACCAGCGGAAATATCATACTTGAGGGTGTCATTTCAAACTCCTCTCAATTTGGCGACATGACTGCGATTGTACTTCAAGGTAACTCTAGATTGGGCAGTGTTAAAGTAAGCTCAGAAGGTAATTTTGTGATACGTTTTGGTTCATCAACAAATTTAGTCACATTGAGATTTGAATCAGCAACCTTTAATGCCGAAAGACCGAACATTCAAGTAATAGATCAGAGTGTAACAAACCTAGATATCACCCTCCAACAAAATCCAACGCTAATTGTAATTGACCGCTGGCAAGTCTTTCAGAACCCAATCTCTTTGTCCGGCACTCAAATAATTAACTACAATGAGAGCCAGGCTGAGTTTAATCTCAATGGGGACGGTGGTAACTGCATATTTGCTGGTAGCAACAGTGTTATAAATTATACAGCAATGAGTATCAGCATCACTAACTGCAGAGAAGGTGTAAGGGCGCAATCTTCTGCTTCTATTGTGCTTAATGCAGATCAGGGTATTCAGATATCAAGTAACCGTGATGCAATTGTAACTACGGATGATGGATTTGTAGAGGTAGGGCAGACTGCAAATCCTACAAATAATACTATTGTAATACAATCCTTTAACCAGTTTGGTATAAATGCTGCAGGCAATTCTATGGTTGATATAAATCCCCAAAATGCCTGCTCAATAAGTGGAAATAGAGGTGCAGTGAATGTAAATGGTAGCGCTGTTGTGAATACTAATACTTCAAGCTGTACACTTTCGAATTAACGTTGTAGAACTTTACATGATTTAGGAATAGACTAAGATGCAAACGAATAAACCAGGATTCTTTTGGTTCCTATTGGGGTCAACTAAGTATAAGATGTTCAACTTTATGGCCTCTATTTTTATACTGCTTATTCTCTCTGCAGTGCTTCAGGACTATGAATATGGTTATGTTTTTCTAAATATAGCAAGCTCCATAGTTTTTATTTTAGGTGTTTATGCTGCAGGTAGGAATAAGAAAAACGTTATTATATTAATTATCCTGGGACTACCTTGGTTCTTGTCCGAATGGATTTACACACGGTCCTCTGAAACTATCTTTGCCAGTATACTATTTTTTCTCTTTATAACCGGAACTCTTATTGATAACATACTAAATACAAGAAAAGTATCTGCAGACACGCTATATGCTGCAGTATGTGTGTTCCTGATGTTGGGTTTATTGTGGGCATCAATCTACAATTACTTAGAGTATATATCTCCAGGAATAATCTTTATAAAAAATAACTCAGATATTGTACATACACTTACTTCTAACGAATATATCTACTATAGTTACACAACTTTAACTACTCTTGGCTATGGGGATATAACCTCGCTTACATCTATAGGAAGAATGATATCTGTTCTAGAAGCTATAACAGGACAACTTTTTCTGGCATTCTTGGTAGCTCGTTTAGTAGCCCTCTATACGGCTAATGCACTTAGAGATAATACGAGATCATAAATTAAAGTTTAGATAGGAACTAATAAAATCGTATCCATAGAATAGATATGTGAATTTGATAGTAAAGGATACGAATGTTATTGGCAGAAACAAAACTATAGGAAAGCGTTTCATTCCGCATGCGGCATACATAATATCAAAAGGGATAGGTGAGGCTGCTCCTAAAAGTAAGATCACACTTATTACTCGCTTTGATCTACCCTCTGTCCAGGGATGATTTTCGATGTTTGGAAAGTTTTTCCTGATGAATTTGGATTTGCCAAAATATCTGGCAATAAAATACGTTATGGCTGAACCAGTCATGGAACCCAGGCCCATGACGATTATTAATCTTATGGGTTCGAAACCCAGCATTGCTCCTAAAACGGCATATATCCAAACTGGTAGAGCTAATGGCGTACTGCTTACAGTGGTGATTAAGTAGAGGATTATATCAATTCTATCTTGGCCGTATCTAAGAAGGAGAGCTTGACCTACACTGATAATTTCCTCACGGAATATTAAAGGGACAGCAATACTTGTTAAAACTACAAGCACAGCAAATATAAATGTTACATTAGCAAGATTAGAGAGATAACTTAGTCTTTGTGTAGCCATTTTTGTGTGTATAGAACAGTATAATTATGAGTTTAAAATTAACCAATTGTAAGGAAATAGTTAAGTTTTTGCTACAAATTAAAATAGAAACTTGATTAATGGCTTTGTTCTGGTTGAATATCCCATATGAGTAAACGTAAGGTTGTACTAATTGCTGGTGACGGAATAGGTCCAAATATAACTGCCGCTGTCAAAAAAGTTGTGGCTGCCTCTGGAGCTGAGATAGACTGGGTTGAGCGCAATGCGGGATTAGCTGCTCTTGAAGAAGGCTCAGATGTGCTTCCTGAGTCAACAATAGATGCAATAAAAGAACATAAGGTTGCTTTAAAGGGGCCTTGTACTACCCCAATTGGAGAGGGGTTCACTTCTGTTAATGTTCAGCTAAGAAAAACTCTAGATCTATATTCAGCCATTAGACCCGTAAGGAATTTCAATGGTATCGAAACTCACTACACCGGAGTTGACCTAATAATAATTAGAGAAAATACTGAGGGCTTATACAGTGGAGTTGAAAATACCATCACTCCAGGTGTTGTTATGAGTATGAAGGTGGCAACTGAGAAAGCATGCCTTCGTATTGCGGAGAAAGCATTTAAATACGCCAAATTGAGAGGACGGAGGAAAGTTGCGGTATTTCATAAAGCAAATATTATGAAAATTACTGATGGGCTTTTTATAAGAAAATCACGAGAGGTGAGTGAGAAATATACTGATATTGAATATGAAGAAATCATTATTGATGCAGGCTGCATGAAACTTGTTCAAGACCCTACACAATTTGATATACTCCTCTTAGAGAATCTTTATGGCGATTTACTTAGCGATCTTTGTGCCGGACTGGTTGGAGGCTTGGGTGTAGTGCCTGGCTCTAACATTGGTGATAAAATGGCCGTTTTTGAAGCTGTCCATGGATCAGCGCCAGATATTGCAGGTAAAAACATTGCTAATCCACTTGCACTTATGATGTCTTGTGTAATGATGCTTAATTACCTTGCCGATAACGAGGGGATTGATCATTATGCTGAGTGTGCTACTAAAATTAGAGATGCATACAACAGCGCGGTAGAGCAAGGTGCAACCACCCGTGATTTGGGTGGTAACTTGGGTACCCAAGAATTTGCTGATGCAGTTATTAAAAGATTATAAGACTAAAGGTTCTCTTTAATTACTCGCAAGAAATTGCCGCACATAATTTTTTCCACTCTGTCTTCACTATAACCCCTTTTACAAAAGTAATCTGCAATCTTTGGAAGATCGGCTACTGTATTAAGGTCCTCAGGAAAATCTTCTATCCTTGCCCCGTCCATATCGCTCCCAATTCCAACGTGATTCTCACCGCATAGATTTACCATATAGTCAGCATGAGCAAATACATCGTCGAGCGTTGGGCTTTTGTCTCCAATTTTGAGAAAATAGTTATAAAGAACGATTCCAGTGACTCCACCTCTATCTGAGATAGCCTTTAGCTGCTCGTCAAAAAGGTTTCTTGTGTGATCGGTGAGAGCTCTTGCGTTTGAATGAGTTGCTATAGGAATAAGTTTCGTTAGCTCAATTGCTTCCCAAAAACACTTCTCATTAAGATGAGATAGATCAAGAGTAATGCCAAGCTCATTCATTTTTTTTATTAATTGGATTCCATCTTCAGACAGCCCATCTTCCGTGTCGCTACCCGATGCAAATTGATTCTTATTGTTCCATGCAGGTCCTATGATTCTGATTCCTCTTTGGTAGTACCCATCTAAATCTGAGACGTTTTCGATAGGATCTGCTCCCTCCATGAGTGTTAAGAAACCTATCCTAGAATCTTCTCCGAAATGCTCCAGATCATTGGGACCTTTAATCTGATAAATATCATCTTCAAACTTATTGTAAATCTCGTCATATCTATCTAGCTGCTCTAGTGCAGATTGGACTGTTTTATCTGGTTTATGTTTTGGATGAATAAATACGGTATTAAAAACCATCCTAACATTACCCTCTTTAAGCCCAGGGAGAGTGATCATACAAGGGGTGCTGGGGTTAACAAAATCCCTTTTGAAATAATTCAGATGGAAGGCAATGTCTTCGTGTGCATCTAAGATAAGAAAATTTTTCATAAGTTTAAGAATAAAAACCCATACT
>JABAHR010028349.1_pt1 | contig 12606 bp, 10 predicted proteins | sample 7062101 | NCBI WGS metagenome assembly JABAHR01 (sample SAMN14534553, study PRJNA622989) | marine sediment metagenome | biome: marine biome [ENVO:00000428]; feature: marine pelagic biome [ENVO:01000023]; material: deep marine sediment [ENVO:00002113] | place: India: Gulf of Kutch | collected...
ACCAGGAAAACGTTCTCGGGATTGTCCGCGGCAAGGTGAAAGTGCTGGGCGCCGGTGCCCCGATGACGATACTCCTCGACGGTGAGTCTGAGCGATTCGATGGGCTGCGAGCGCAGCCACTCGAAAGCGGGGTGCGGCTCAGCGGCTGCGCGTTCGGATTCGAGGGAAGATGCCTGGCTGTCTGGATGATTCATGATCACTCACGGTTTGCGTGCGAAGAACGATTAGCCCACGCGCCATTGTACCCGTTAAGCCGGCCGACCCGCTCCGCGCGTCGAGGCGGTGGCGCGCGGGGCGCTGCCGCGCAGAAGCCCGTGTCAGCCCAGCGCGGCGGGCAGCGGAACTCCGCACCGCCGTGCGGCCGTGCGCAGCTTGTCCGCGGTGCCCGCCGGCAGCGGTATACCCAGGCGGCTGCGCTCGTCGAATATGCGCTGCTCGGGCTCGCCGGGCATCAGCACCTCGTCGACGCCCTGCGCTGCAGGCAGCGCCTTGAGCGCGTCGATCAGGGCGTCGATCTCGTCCTTGAACGCCGCGACCTCGGTGAAGAGACCGATGTCGATAGCGGCCACGAAGCTGTTCTGGTTGTGCGGCGCACCCTCGTGGCGCAGCGCCGCGCGACCGCTGCCGAGCGCCGGCAGCAGCAGCGGATTGCCCGCCATCTGGCTGGTCAGACACTGAAACATCAACGCCAGCCCCGACCCCTTGTAGGCCCCCGCCGGGAGCAGGATCTTGGCGCTGGCGGGGTCCGTGGTCGGATCGCCTCCGGCATCGAGCGCCCACCCCGGCGGCAGCGCCTCGCCCTTGTCGAGAGCAAGATTCAGCTTACCCCCGGCCGCCACGCTGGTCGCCATGTCGAGGGTCAGCGGCCGGCGGCGCGCAGCCGGAACCGAGATGGCGATGGGGCTGTTGTGCACACCCGCCGCCCGCGCGCCGTACGGCGCCATGTTGGGCGGGCTGCAGACGACGGCCATACCCGCGAGATCTGCTGCGGCAGCGAGCTCGGTGTAGTAGCCGATGGCGCCCTGGTGGGTGACGTTGCGGATCAGGCCCCAGCCAATGCCCACCGAGCGGGCTTTGTCCATCACCTGACGCATCACGGGTATCGTGGCAACGGGCCCCAGCGCGCGGTCGGCGTCCACGTAGAGCACCGCCGCGGTCTCTTTGAGCACGCGCACGTCGGGCTGCGGGTTCATCTGGCCGCGATCGATCATGTCGAGGTACCACGGAATCCGCAGCACGCCGTGGGAGTCGACACCGCGCAAATTGGCCCATACCAGCACGTCGGCTTCCGACTCGGCGTCCCCGGGCGGCACCCCGGCGGCGACGAAAACCGCCCGAGTGAATTGCGTCAACGCTGCGGCATCGACCCGTAATTCGCTGTCGGTCATTGGCTCTTTCCCCTGCCTTGACTCTGCTACACCCGCTGCCGGGGCCGGCGCACGTTACCACAGCGGCGCCCCGCGCGCAGGACGACGCCGCCAGCGTGCCGCTTCCACCGCGACACCGGTCGTCTGCGCGACCCGGGCTACCCCCCCACGCCCCCTTCGCGGTAGAGTTGTCCGGTAGCAACGAGTTAGATCGAGCACATGCACAGCGCGCTACGCCTACTTACCCTGCTCGGACTTTGCAGCGCGATGCAGGCGCACGCCGGGCCTGAAGATCCGCTCGAGATCATCGAGCTGCGCTCGCGGCTGGCCAGCGAGATGGTGCCCGTGCTGCGGCCGCTGCTGGCCCCGGACGATGCGCTGGTCGCCAGCGACGGCAAGCTCATCGTGCGTACCGATCCGCGGACGCTCGCCGAGATACGGCGCGTGGTCAGCGAGCTGGACACGCCGGCGCGTAATCTTGTCTTGACGGTGCGCCATCGCGGTGCGGAGACACGCCGGCAGGCGGGCGTCTCGGCCGGCGGCGCCATCGAGATCGGCGAGGACGGCGCGGTCGTCATCGGACGGTCGGCGCCCGAAAAAGGCGTCACGGTGCGCGGCGGGGCGCAAGAGCTGCGCAGCACCGCGCGCGAGGAATATCAGCTGCGGGCGCTCGATGGCCAGCCCGCTTACATCGACACCGGCCGCATCGCGCATTTCCCTCAACACAGCATCGTGCCGGCACCGGGCGGCGGCGCTATCGCAGGCGGCGTTGGCGAGGTTCGCGCGCGGCGCGGTTTTTACGTCGTGCCGAGGCTGCAGGGCGATCGTGTCATGCTGGCCATCGCGCCGGCAACGGATCGCTTCGCGGACACGCGGGGAACCGTCGATGTCGATCGCGTGACCACGACCGTCAGCGGCCCGCTCGGTGCATGGATTGCGCTCGGCGCGGCGGAACAGAGCGGTGCGCAGCACGGTGCCGGCACCGTGTTCTACGAGCAGGGCAGCACCGCTGCGCTGTCGGCCTACGAGGTCAAGGTCGAGCTGGTTCCCTGAACCCCACCGCCATAGTCGGCAGAGCCGCAGCGTCCCACTGTTACGGAAAACCCGTGTCGCGACAAGTGGCCGGCAGATACGCGGTCTTCACGGTCCCCGGCTGGCAATCCCAATCGACGGCCGCTTGCGAAGTGGTCAGCGTGGCCTCCATGAGGAACTGCTGGCCGGCGGCGGTCGCCCCGCCGAGATCCTCTATCTTGACAACCAACGAGAGACTTGTCTCGTCCCACAGCACCGACTGAACGTACTTGGTGCCGATGTTCAACTCGTAACCGGCCTCGCTTTGCGTAGGCCAGCGACCATCCGACAAGCGATACTCCGCCACCGAGAGCTTGGCGGGACCCAGCGCGGCAACAGCCTCCGTGAGCTTGCTGCGAACGGTGTAGTCCTGGTAAGCGGGCACGGCAATCGCCATCAGGATGCCGACGATCGCCACGACGATCATCAACTCGATGAGCGTGAACCCCGATTCCTTCCTCATTGGCCTTCCCCCTTGTCGATATCGTTGCTCGGTGGGGCAAAGGCTGGGGCGGCGGCGTCTCGCGGACTCGTCGAGCGTGCGTGCACGTGGACGGGGGCGACACCGGCGTCCGACCGGCATTGATGGCACGCCGTCTCGTCGTACGGCGTGAACCCGCCTGGTCTTAACTAAGTACTTGTTTATTCACTGGCGGCGCACCCACCCCTATATTTTTTGGTGCACCAAAACCCCACCGATTCACGGGTAAGGCTAGCACAATACTACGGACGCGGCCAACAATCGACTGCTGTTGGCGAACCTCGGCGCGCGCCGCCGGATCGACGCTCGAGACGTCTTCAGCCGCCGGCGGCGGGACGTGCAACGTTGCGCAGAGGCTCGCCGCGCGCCAGCCGGTCGAGATTGTCCGCGATAACGCGAAAACGCCGATCGAGCAGGCCGGCGCTCCACCCGGACGCATGGGGCGACATGATCACGTTGTCGAGCTCTTGGAACGGGTGGCGCGACGGAAAGCACACGTCGCCGGCAGCGGCCGGGTACCGGTACCAGGTGTCGATGACAGCGCCGCCGATACGGCGCTCGCGGCACGCTTCGAACAGCGCGTCCTCGTCGATCACTGCGCCGCGCGCGACATTCACCAAGACGGCGTCGGGCTTCATGGCCGCAAGCGCCGGCGCGTCGATCAGACCGCGCGTCGCCTCGGTCAGCGGACAGGCCGCGACGACGTAGTCGCAAACCTCCAACATGGCGTGCAGACCATTCGTGCCGGCGATGTCGTCGACGAAGGCGTCGCCCTTCTCCGGAGAGCGCGTGCACGCCAACAGCCGCACGCCAAATGGCCGCAGGCGCCGCGCAGCCTCGCGGGCGATGCGCCCGTAGCCGACGAAGCCGACCGTCTTGCCGTACAGTTCGCCGTGCAGCGGCGCGTCGACGGAAAAGCTGCCCGACCAGTCACCGCGCCGCAGACCCGCGTCGAGCCGGCACAGCCGGATCTCCCACTCGAGCAACGCGAGCACCACAAACTCCGCAATGCCGATCTCGTGCTCGTACACGTTGCACACGGCACAGTGCGCCGGTACGGCGTCGAAGTCGATGCCGTCGAGGCCCGCACCCGGCAGCTGAAGCAGGCGCAGCCGCGGCGCAGCCGGCATGGTCGACGGCCAGTGCATCGTGATGACCGCGTCGGCGACGGCAAGCTCACGCCGAAAGACCTCGTCGCCGGGATCGTGCCGGCAGACGCGCAGCTCCCAGGCGGTCGTCAGGGAGTCGCGCAGCACCCGCAGGCGGCGCTCGTCGCTCTGCTCGCGCAGCAGCAGCCGCATCAACCCCTCTCAGTCAAAGCGCTGGGGAGCACCGCCCCCGGCCTCGACGACGGCGAAATCACCGCCCTGCACCTGCTCGGCCAGCGAATCGGCATCGACCGGCGGAGCGGCCCGCAGAATCTCCTCGGCAAACTCCTCGGCCCGGTCCAGCGGCCGGTAGCCGAGACGCGCCGCGTTGGCGTTGTCCCACCAGGCCCGGGCGTTGTCGGACATACCGTAGACGATCTCGTAGCGCAGCTGCGGATGCTCCAGCCCGATCTCCACGAGCTGGGTCAGGTCGCGTGGGCTGATCCAGATACTCAGTCGGCGCACGTCGACGGGCCGCTCCGCGACATTGCCGATGCGAATGCACAATACCTCGAGCCCGTACTTGTCGGCGTAGAGGCTGCCCAGCGCCTCGCCGAACGCCTTGCTGACGCCGTAGCGGCTGTCGGGCCTCACCGGGACGTCGACACCGATGCGCCGATTGCGGCGGTAGAACCCGACGGCGTGGTTGCTGCTGGCGAAAATAACGCGCTTGACGCCGCACCGCCGCGCCGCCTCGAAGACGTTGTAGGCACCCTGGAAGTTCGTCTCCAGAATGGGCTGCCAGGCGTCCTCGCGCGACACCGCGCCGAGATGAACGACGCCGTCGACGCCGGCGACCAGCGACTCGACCGCGGCCGGGTCGCGGATATCGGCCAGGCGAAACTCCTCCCCCGGCCGCACCGGCTCGATCGCCGCGATGTCCGAGAGGCGCAGGCGATATTTGCCGCGCAGTGTCTCGCGAAGAAACGTCCCGATGGAGCCTTTTGCTCCGGTAATCAGAATGGTCTTCATGCGTCCTCCGATCCTTGCAGCGCGCACCACACGCGCAGCGGCGTCGCCGGCGTATCGAGCGGCTGGGCGCCGCCCCCCACGAGCGCATCCGCCACCGCGTTGAGCACCGCGCCCGGCGCGCCAATGGTGGAGACCTCCCCCGCCCCTTTTACGCCGAGCGCGTTCAGCGCGGTCGTCGTGGGCATCTGCTCCAGCCGGAATGCCGGCAGCTGATCGGCGCGCGGCAACCAGTAATCCACGAAGCTCGCTGTCATCAGCTGGCCGGTATCGGCGTCGTAGACGGCGGTCTCGCCGAGCACCGTGCCGATGCCCTGCGCCAAGCCGCCATGCAGCTGGCCGATCGCCAGCGGCGGGTTGATGATCCTGCCGAGATCGTCGACGCCGCTCATGGCGACGAGCGTCACCGCGCCCGTGTCCGGATCGACCTCGACCTCGGCGACGTAAGCGCCGCTCGGATACGTGAAGTTCTGCCCTTCGAACCCGGCCCGGCCGAGGCAGCCGCCCTGTCCCTCCGCCATCCCGCCGACCGCCACTTCGGCAAGGGTCACGGTCCGATCGGTGCCCGCCACGCGAAACGCGCCCGAGCCGTACTCGATGTCGACGACGGCCGCCTCGAGCAGACGCCCCGCCGTGCGGCGGGCGCGCTCGAGCATCGCCGCGCTGGCGCGCACGACCGTGTTTCCGGCGATGGCCAGCAGCGATGAACCGCCTGTGCCGCCGCCGCTGTCGAGTCGCGCGCTGTCCCCCTGGATGACGTGCACGCGGTCGACGGAGACTTCCAACGCCGCGGCGACGAGCTGCGCGAGGGCGGTCCCATGTCCCTGCCCCGATGCCTGTGTTCCGGTGAGCACGCGGACCGTGCCGTCGGCCTCGGCGCGCACCTCGCTCGACTCCCTGACGGAGCCGCCCGTTGCGTGGACGTACATGCCCACGCCGATGCCCCGCAGGCGACCACGCGATCGGGCCTCGTCGGCGCGATCGGCGAAGCGCGCCCAATCCGCCAGCTCGAGCGCCCTGTCCAACAACGCCGGGTAGTCACCGCTGTCGAACCGCTCCCCCATCGGTGTCCTGTACGGCAACTCGGCCGGTGTCAGCAGATTGCGGCGCCGCAGGACAATGCGGTCGACACCGAGCTCGCGGGCAGCCTGGTCGATGACCCGCTCGAGATCGGTCACGCTTTCCGGCTTGCCTGCCCCACGATAAGCGTCCACCGGCGCGGCATTGGTGAACACGCCGCGCACACGATAGTGGATTGCCGGGATGCGGTACACGTGGCCCAGCACCCGCACGGCGCCGCCGGTGCTGACGTACGGCGCGACCGTCGAGAGGTAGGCGCCGTGATCGGCCACGGCGTCGATCTCGAGGCCGAGCATGCGCCCCTCGCCGTCGAGCGCCAGTGACACCTCGTCGACGCGGCCTCGCCCCTGCGCGTCGCTCGAGAACGATTCCATGCGAGTCGCCACCCACTTGACCGGGCGTTTGCACAGTCGCGCCGCAACCAGCACCAGCGCATATTCGGGATAGGGGTAGATTTTCATGCCGAAGCTGCCGCCAACGTCCGGCGTGACTACCCGCAGGTGGTCGGCGGGTATGCCGAGCACGTCTTTGGCGAGGACGTCACGCACCCCGTGCACGCCTTGCGTCTGCGCATGCAGCGTGTAGCGACCCGCTCGTGGATCGTAGCAGCCGATGGCGGCGCGCGGCTCGATCGGGGCAATGACGATGCGCGGATGCGTCACCCGCACCGTTGCGATGCGGCGCGCCGCGGCGAAGGCCGCCCGCACGGCGTCGGCGTCGCCAGCCGACCAATCGAAGGAGACGTTAGCCGGGGCCTCGGCCCACACCGCCGGCGCTCCCTCCGCGAGCGCCGCGTGGGGACCGGTCACGGCCGGCAGCGCGTCATAGTCGATCTCGACGGCCTCCGCCGCGTCCGCCGCCCGCTCCGGCGAATCCGCCACCACGAAGGCGACCGCCTCGCCGACGAATTTGACGTGGCTCGAGGCCAGGATCGGGCGCGGCGGCTCGATCATCGGCGCACCGTCGCGACTCACGACGGGCGTCGTGCTGGACAGCGGCCCCAGTGCCGCGACGGCCGGGTCGCCCGCCGTCAAGACGGTGAGCACGCCGGGCATGGCGCGCGCCGCCGAGACCTTTATCGCGCGGACAGCGCCATGCGCGACCGTAGCCCGCACGACGACCCCGAACGCCATGTTCTGCAGCGCGATGTCTTCCACGAAGGTTCCCATCCCGCGCAGCAGGCGGTCGTCCTCGAGACGCAGCGGCGGGACGATCCGTTCGGTCACGGAATGCGGGCGAGCAGGGCGTGCATGGCTTCGGCCGGCATTGTGGCCGCTTTGCCGCGACCGTGGCAACGCTGTGGAGCAGCGCGAGCAGCGGCGACCTTACCCGCCGCCCGCACGACGCAGCCGTTCTAGATAGCGCAGCTTGTAGGGCGGCACGACGAGCTCCCCCGCCATAATGATGCGCGCCGTGCGCGCGAGGCTCACGCTGCGCACCGCGGGCATGTCGTCAGCGAGCTCGACCACCGCGCGCGTCTCCACGACGCCGCTCGGATGGCCGATCCGCAGCCGCCCCGAGGTGGTCGTCTCGCGCCGCAGGCGCTCGGCGACGGTACCCGGGCAGGCGGCGGCGGCGGCAACGGCCACGCACATGGTGACGTTGATCGACTTGTGCACTTTGCCGAGCGAGATCACGCGCACGCAGAGATCGACGGCGTCGGCATGAACCCGTCCGCGCGGCTCGTCAAAGCGCGGGTAACCGGCGGGCGGAAAAACGAGCACGACAAACGGAAGCATGGGGCTGAAGCGCCAGGCGTCGCGGGGATGCGCCACCAGGCCCATCGCCGCCGACGCCGACGCCCGCAGCTGCTGCATGCGTTCGAGAAAGTCGCTGTCGGCATTGAGCGCCCGTATGTCGGTATCGACCGTCGCCCCCACGGCGGCGCCGGCGACCAGCACGGCCGGGTTCGCCGCGTCGATCAGCGTGGCTTCGACACCCCCTAGCTCCGGCACGTCCAGCTGCGAGCAGATGGCGCCGGCGGGGAAAAGCCGGCCCGTCACGGCACCTTCCGGATCCGGAAAGACCAGATCGATGCGCGGTCCGACGCCGGGAACACCGTCGATGACGAAATCGCCGTCCTCGGCGGGCCGGCCATCCGCCACCGGCACCCGCACCTCGGTCATCTTTTGCGTGTTTACGTTGCGAACACGCACGGTGGTGTGCGGCGCGACGCCCTCGACCCACCCCTGCTCGAGACGGCATACAGACCCACCGCGCTGATCAAGTTTCCCGAATTGCCGCGGTAATCGACCCGGGGCTCGTCGATGGCGACCTCGCCGAACAGGTAATCCACGTCCACGTCGACGTCGGGCGTGCGCTCGAGAACCGCGATCTTCGACGTGTGCGAGTCGCCCGCCCCCAACCCGTCGATCTGTCGCACGTCCGGACTGCCGATGGCGGCGAGAAAAATCAGATCCCACAGCTCGCGCTCCGCCGGCAGATCATCGCGGCGCACCAGCATGCCGCGACTCGTGCCGCCGCGAGCCACGACGCAAGGAATCCGCAGGGCGCGCGCCGGCAGCGTGAGACTCGCCATCAGCCCTCCGCCCGGCGAGCCGGGGCCCGCCTCAGCGAGGCGACGGGCTCAGCGCGGACGTCACGCCATGCGGTATCATTCTCTCGCCAGTCAGGCGGCAACCAACGGAGAGTTCGCGTGAGGGTGAGCGGGAGAGCTATCACAATGGCAGTAGCACGACAGTCCCTGCGGGCGATGCTGTGCGTGGTCGCGGCCGGCGCCTTGACGGTCCCGGCGGCTGCGGCGAGGGCCGAGGAGCCGGACGCGCTCAAGGCGTTCTCCGCATCTTACGAGCTCAGGCGATCGGGCTTCAAGGCGAGACGGATCGTCGAGCTGCGCAGACTGGAGAAGGGGGGTCAGTACAGCTACACCTCGAGGAGCAAAGCCCGGGGCGCTGCGGCCGCTTTTAAATCCGGGTCCGTGACCGAGCTCAGCCGCTTTTCGATCAATGACGGCCGCGTCTATCCGCTCGAGTATCGCCTTTCCGACGAGAACGACGCCGAAGAGGGACAGGTGCGGCTACGCTACGATTGGCGTGCCGGCCTTATTCGCGTGGCCGCGAAGGGAGAAGAAAGCGAGCGCGCCATCGAGGCCGACCTGCTGACGCCGCTGCTGGTCGACATCGCGCTCATGCGGGATCTGAGACGCGGCGCGCCCGAGACGCACTATCGCGTGCTCGAAGGAACGCAGGTACGCAGCTGGCAGTTTCGCAAGCAGGGCGAGCAGGAGCTGCGCACCGTCGTCGGCCGGCTGAGCACGCACCGCTACGAGCTCGACCGACAGTCGAGCCGAACGGTGGTGCTGTGGCTCGCGCCGGTGCTGGGCTACCTTCCGGTGCGCCTCGAACAGCGCAAGGGCGGCGAGGTCAAGCTGGAGATGACCTTGCGCTCGGTGGCCGGATTCGGCTCGCCGCAGTCGCTGCGGCAACCGATTTCCGATCGCCGCTGAGCTCAGCCGCAGTCGGCGTCGAAGTCCCGCAACAGGCGGCCCGGCCGGTGGTCGCCGGCGCACGGGCCGGTGCCGTCCGCGACCCGAACACCGTTTACCCAAACGCCGTCCACGCCCACGGCATCCGTGGTCAGCCGCTGGCCACCGGCCGGCAGATCCCACACGCGGCGGTTTGGGCTGCGGCCTACCGTCTGCGGATCGAACAGCAACAGATCGGCCGCCGCCCCGGGCGCCAGCCGACCGCGGTCCCGAATGCCGTAGATCGCCGCCGGCGCCCCCGTCAGCTCGTGAACGGCGGCCTCGAGGGACATGACGCCGCGCTCACGCACCCAGTAGCCGAGCAGCCGCAACGCAAAGCCCGCGTCACAGAAGAACGTCAGGTGGGCACCCGCGTCGGACAGCGCGATGGAGCTGTGGGCATCGGTGAGCAGGCGTCCGACCGCGTCCTCGTCGGCGTTCAGCAGCACGGCCGTGAACACGGTCTGCAGGTCCTCCGCCAAAGCGAGGTCGAGCATGCTGTCCAGCGGGTGCTTGCCCTGCGCACGAGCGATGCTTGCCAGCGTCAAGCCCTCGAGGTCGCGGTGCTGCGGGCTCGCCACCTCGACCACGCTGAGCTTGTCCCATTCGCCGTTGAACAGCCGCACAGCGACCGGCTGCTCGAGATCGCGCTTTACCGCCGCGCGCAGGTCCGCATCGGCGAGCAGTCGCCGCAGCTCTGCGCCCGCCGCCTGCATGACCGGTCCCCAGGCCGGGACCCCTTCGAGCGGATACGGCGCGTTCAGGGTGAAATCCATTGTCAGCGGACAGCAAGACACCTGGCCGAACAGCGCGTGACCTCTCGCGCGGGCTGCACCGATCGCCGCGAGATCGTCGAACACCGCCTCGGGTCGCGTGCTGTTGTGCAACAACGCGGCAATCATCACCGGCCTGCCTGTGGCGGCCGCCAACGACTCGAGGAAGGCAATGCTCGTCGCGCCGCCTTTGGTGAGCATGAACACGCCGCGCCCGACCTCACCCAGCACCCCGACCAACGCCCTCATCTCGTCCTCGTCAGCCAGTCGCGACGGCATCGGATCACCCGACGCGGCGTTGTGCGACGGTGAGGTAGAGGTCGCGAAACCGACGGCCCCGGCCCGCAGCGCGTCACGCACGACGGTTTTCATGCGCTGCACCTCGGCCGCCGTTGCCGCGCGCTTGGACGCCGCCTCACCCATCACGTAGGTGCGAATGGACGAGTGCCCGGCGAAGGCGGCGACGTTGACGCCGAGACCGCGGCGCTCGAGCGCGTCGAGATACTCCGAGAAGGTCTCGAAATCCCAATCGATGCCGGCGCGCAGCGCCTCGAGCGACATGCCCTCCACGCGCACCAGGTTCTGCATGGTAAGGTCGCGGTGCTCGGGACGGCACGGCGCGATCGTGAATCCGCAGTTACCGATGACGACCGTCGTCACCCCGTGGGCCGGCGACGGCGTCGCCATCGGATCCCAGGTGATTTGGGCGTCGTAGTGGGTGTGCGGGTCGAAGAAGCCCGGCGCGAGCACGCGTCCATCGGCGTCGACGACCTCAGCGGCGTCTCCGTCGACGTCCCCCAAGGCGACGATGCGGCCACCGGCAACCGCCAGATTGCCATCGCGCAACGGCGCACCGGTGCCGTCGCACAGGCGCGCGTCCTTGATCAGCAGTTCGTACATGCCTCCTCTGGCAGCGACCGCTACAGCGACAGCCCCAGCGGGCCACGCGAGAGCTGGAAGCCGGTGTTGCCGCTGGCGAACAGCTTGGGCACGTAGGCACGCGACGCCACGCTGCCGACCCAGCGCAGCAGCGTATCGGCCACGGCGTCCGGCGCGGCGCGCGGGTCGAGCGCGACGTCGAGATCGGCGGCATAGCGACCCACCACCGCCGGCGCGCCGCTCACCTGCAACAGCGGAATCATCGGATGCGCCTGCAGCGGCGTGCGGCCGACATGCGCGAGCATGACGTCGCTGCCGGTGGCGCCCAGCCCCGTCAGGGTCTCCATGGGGTCTTCGGTCGGCGTCGCCATCACGTGCAGACCGGGCCGCTCTGCGAAAGCGCCGTACTCGAGGGTCACTCGCCAATCTTCAGCGCGCGACACAAGCTCGCTCAGGAATTCACGGGAGCGCGCGACGCTGGCGTTGGCCGCCACCACGACGGTGCCACCACCGTTAACGATGCCAAGCACGAGCCTGGCCAGGCCGCGGGCCAGCGTCTCGCCGATCGGACCGTCGCTCGCCAAGGCGAGGCGCAGGGCGTCGGCATGCGCCTCGACGGGTCGCGGCGGGCCGGCGTCGCCCAGCTCGCTGACGAACCACTCGCTCACCCGGCTGGCCACGCTCGCTATACCGCCATCGAGCTGAACGCTGGCCCAGCCGAGCCGGCTCGGGTCCAGGCCGTGGTCGACGAGATAGTGGCGCACCGCGTCGTTGTGGGTCTTCTCGCAACCGTGCTCGAGCAGCAGCGCGCGCCGCGTGCAGCGATGACGCAGGTGACCCAGCAGCGTGCGCAGGTAGAGGGTCTCCGTGTTCGCCGAGCCACATCCCTCCGTGTGCACGAGCGCGACGAAGCGGGACACCGCAGGGTGGCCCTGTCGATTCAGCCGATCGGCGATGAGGCGCGCAATCTGCCCCGAGCACAAACTCGTGGGCATTATCAGTCCGATCTGGTCGCACGCCGGGCCGCCCTCACCGGCCAGCGCCTCGAAATCCAGCTTCGCGGGCGGTCCCGGCACGACGGCAAGCGGCCGGCCGTCCGCCTCAGGGGCAGCGCGCAGCGCGTCCAGACCACTTACTTCGGTTCGCGACCAGTCGCGCCAAATCTGCACCTGGGCGTGGCCAGCCGCCTCGCCTTTGCTGCGTTGGCCGCTGGCGACACGCACCATGAGATCGAACGTCTCGCGGCCGAGCTCCTCCATCGGCAAGCCGTCGTTGTAGCGGCCGGCGTTGACGTCCATCTCGTTCGACAGCATCTCGAAGCGTCCGGTCGTGGTCACGAACTTCAGCGTCGGCA
>JABAHR010000942.1_pt15 | contig 12597 bp, 7 predicted proteins | sample 7062101 | NCBI WGS metagenome assembly JABAHR01 (sample SAMN14534553, study PRJNA622989) | marine sediment metagenome | biome: marine biome [ENVO:00000428]; feature: marine pelagic biome [ENVO:01000023]; material: deep marine sediment [ENVO:00002113] | place: India: Gulf of Kutch | collected...
ACCACCCCGCCGCGCCCGAAGGTGGGCAGCCAGCCGAGCCATACGCCGAAGACCAGAATCATGAGAATTCCGATGACGAAGGTGGGCAGCGAGATGCCCACCAGGGAAACGGTCAGGAACACGCGGCTCAGCCACGAGTCGCGCCGAAGCCCCGTGTAGACGCCCATGGGCACGCCGATGATGAGCGCGATGACCGCCGAGACCGCGACGAGCTCGATGGTGGCCGGCAGGCGCTCGGCGAGCAGCTCGTCGACGGGCTTGCCGATGCGGTAGGAGAGCCCGAACTCGCCCTTCAGCGCGTTGCCCGCGTAGCGGATGAACTGAATGGGGATCGGATCGTTGAGTCCGAGCCTCTCTCTCAGCTTCTCGCGCTGCTCGGTGGTGCCTTCCGGCCCGAGCATGTTGTTGACCGGATCGCCGACGAACTGGAACAGGGAGAAGCTGATGATGCCGACGACCATCATGACGATGATCGCCTGGAAGAGTCGCTGGATGATGAATGCGAGCACTCGGGATCCGCTCTGGCGGCAGCCGAAACCACGGTGGCCCGGAGCGCGAGCCCCGGGCCACCCGTGAACGGACCGGCTCGTTACTTCATGATGACGTAACGCAGATCCACGTCGTTGAACGGCCGCTGCCAGACCTTACCGACGGTCTTGGCGCTGACGCCCCAGGCGAGCGCCTGCTGGTGCAGCGGAACGTGGCCGACCTCGTCCTGATGGATCTTGAAGGCGCTGCGGATCATGTCGTTGCGCTTGGCCTCATCCACCTCGACGGCGATCATGTCGGTGAGCTTCTCGACCTCGGGATGGGTCCAGCGACCACAGTTCCACGTGCCCTGGCCCTTGCCGTCCGTGGTCATCAGGTTCTGCAAGGGGTTGTAGGCGTCGTAGGAGCCGGGTGTCCAACCGAGCATGTAGAAGCTCGTGTTGTTCTTCTGCGCCTGGCCGATCTTGTTGAAGTGCAGCGACTTGGTCTGCGCGTTCAAGGTCACCTTGATGCCGACGCGCTCGAGCATCGGCACCACGGCCGTGCAGATGGCCTCGTCGTTGACGTAGCGATCGTTGGGGCAGTCCAGCGTCACGGGGAAGCCGTCGCCGTAACCCGCTTCCGAGAGCAGCTTCTTCGACTGCTCCGGGTCATGCGCATACGGCGTGTTCATGTCCTTTTGAAAGCCATTGATCCCCGGCGCGATCATCAGACCCGTCGGCGTCGATGCGCCGCGCATGACGACACGCTGAATCGCCTTGGTGTCGATGGCGTGAGCGAAGGCCTGGCGCACGCGCTTGTCCTTGAAGGGGTTCTTGCCCGAGCCCTTCATGTCGAGGAGCTCGTCGCGCCAGTGGTCGAAGCCGAGGAAGATCGTACGCAGCTCCGGCCCCTGCAGAACGTTGACCGCCGGATCCTTGTCGAGCCGCGGCACGTCCTGAAGCGGTACCGGGTACATCAGATCGATCTCGCCCGAGAGCAGCGCCGCCACGCGGGTGGCGTTGTTCGGGATGGGCGTGAAGATCGCCTTGGTGACGTTACCCTCCATCTCGCCCTTGCCCCAGTAGTTGCCGAAAGGCTCGAGCACGACGCGGTTGTCCTGCACCCACTCGACGACCTTGTAAGGTCCGGTGCCGTTGGCGTTCAGGTTGGCGAAGTTGGTCTTGCCGGCGCCGCGCACCACCTCGAAAGCATTGTTCTGCTCCATGAACTCCTGGTCGACGATATAGAAGTTCGGCATGTTGAGAAGCAGAATCGGATCCGGACCCTTGGTGACGATCTCGACGGTGTAGTCGTCGACCTTGGTGAGGCTCTCCACCGACGCGAGAGCGAACGACATCTCGGAGCTTTCCTGGGTCTGGCGCTTGAACGAGTAAACGACGTCGTCGGCATTGAAGGCGTTACCGTTGTGGAACGTCACACCCTGGCGCAGGGTGAACCGCCAGGTCGTGTCGCCGGTTCGATCCCACTTGGTTGCCAGATCCGGCACCAGCGAAAGATCGGGCTTACGGTGAATGAGGCGACCGTAGATGTTGCCTTTCATGGTGTTGGTGGGTCCCTCGTTGTTGGCATGAGGGTCCAAGCCGAGAATGTCACCGGTGGTGGCGTAGCGGAATGTTTTCGCCCCCACGAACTGAGCCTGGGCCAGCAGCGTGACGGCAAGGGTTGCGAGCAAAAGTCGCTTTATTTTCATTGATCCTCCTCCTCTCGAGTAGGGCGTGGCCATTGTGTCGTGCCATGGGAGGGCGCACTCGCTTGGTTGTCGTTGATGCGCTGGCACACGACCGGCCTATCATAACCCAAGCCCGCAAATCGGAAAGGTTATTCGCCGATCGCCGCGCCTCGCGCGGACGAACTGCGCCGGCGGCGGCGCATCGCCGGCGGGAACCGCGTTCCCCGTTTTGCAGGTGCGCGCCGCCGTGCCGGTTTCCCTGGCCGCGTTCCGCCCTGGCGCCCGCCCCCGCGGGGTCGTCCGACGGCCGCGGGCAGAGGCCCGCATGTTGCTCTAACTGATTGATTCAAAGAGCTTTAATCGACGCCAGCGGAGCCCGCCCGGGCCGCCCGCGGTGGCGCGCGCGGGCGACACGCCCGGCGGGTCACGCGGCCACGCGGGCGCCCCTCGCGTCGGTTTGCTCCCGGGTTTGTTGACGCGTGGCTGCCCGCCGTGCGACAGGTAGCTGCCGAGTTGCAGGCAGACTAAGGTGCGTTACCCCATGGGCAGCAGGCTTCGATGCGATCCTCCGGCGAGGTTGGCCGCGGGTGTGCTGGTGGTTGCGCTGGTCGTCGTCGCAGGCGGGCAAGCCCGCGCGCAAGCGGAACCTGACACGAGCGGCAGCGCAGCCGCGGCCGTGGATGCGCAGAACGGATCGCTTCGGACCGTCCCTTTTATCACGCTCAGAAACAAGACCGGCGCCACGCAGGCGGCGGAATACTTCGGGCATGAACGCAACGGCGTCACCTCGGGCTACTGTGATGTTTCGCATACACCGCTCGAGGCGTTGCAGCCAATCGCCAAGAGCGCGCCTTTCTACGTTCCGGACGAGCGGCTCGCGCTCGCTTCCATAAGGGAACAACCCCTGGCGGGTTTCTGGTCGGCGCTCGAGGCAAGCAGCGAAGGCCGGCGCCCGGTGCTCTACACCCATGGCTACTACATCAGCTTCGAGCGGGGCTGCAAAAGGGCCTCGCTTTTTCAGCACTCCATGGATCTCGCAGGGCGCTTCGTGCTGTTCAGCTGGCCTTCTGACGGCGCGATTCTCAACTACACCCACGACGAGTCGGATCTGTACTGGAGTGTTGCCCACCTGGCCGAGACGCTCGCCGACATGGTGGGGCGATTCGGCGCGGGTGGTTTCGACGTCGTTGCGCACAGTCTCGGCACGCGCGGCGTGATGCTCGCGTTAGTCCGATTGAGCGGTGCACGACGCGGCGCCGGGCCCTTGATCCATCAGCTCGTCCTGCTCGCGCCCGATATCGATGCCGGTATCTTCGAGCAGAACCTGCCTCTGATAAGACCGCTGGCGGGCAACATCACCATCTACGCGTCGAGCCACGACAAGGCGCTGGCGCTGTCGCGGCAGATACACGGCTATGCGCGTCTCGGCGAGGCCGGCGCGCACCTCGAGGGCCTCACGGGGGTCGAAATCATCGATCTCTCCGACATCGGTGTTCGCTACCCGTCCGGTCACCTCTACCACCTTCATCACGCGACGGTGGTAAGCGATCTGAAGCTGCTTCTCAATGACACGAAATCAGCGAGTCAGCGTCCCAATCTCGAGCAAGTAGGGAGAAACCACTGGCGGCTGCGTACCGGGACCGCGAAGTAAGGTTCAATCGCGGCCATGAGGATTCGTGTACAATGGATGTCGCGAATCCTCTTTCAAAACTCGGGCGAAGGAGCGCTTTGACTCGACCGAGAGGCGGCCCTGGAAACCCGAGCGTTTCCACGCTGGGCCGGGCAGTCATGAATATCCTGCCGCAAACGATTCGTGGAAAACTCGCGGCCGCCTTCGCGGCAATCGTCGTGGCGACCGTCGTTGCAGGATTCATCCTGAATTCTTCCTACGAGGTTATCGACGAGAAGATCTCCACCATCGCCAATAAGAGTGTTCCGTCGATTGTTGCCGCTCAGCGGGTGGCGGCCATCACGGGTCAGATCGCGGCGAGCGCGCCCGCACTGCACGGCATCGATAGCGAAGCGGCGCTGATCGTCATGCTGGAAGATCTCGACACTCGAATGATCCAGCTGCGCACGGAGATCGAAAATCTTTCGCGACTCGGTGAACGCGAAGAGAGGGTCCGCAGGCTGGCCACGCTGGCCGATAATGTTGCTACCAAGCTCGCCGAGCAGACCGAGCTGATACGGGCTCGCATCGCTCTGGTGGATCGGTCGCGGGCTGTGGTCGATGCGCTTGCGAACGAGCATATCCGTTTCAATGCGGTGATCCAGCCGCAGGTCGAGGTGGAAAAGCGCGCCATTCGCGGCGCGACCCTCGAGGTGGCCGACAGCTCGCGCGAGTCCGTGCAACGGCTGAATCAGCTCACCATGAAGGGGCTGCTGCCGACTCTTCTGATTCGTGTTCATGCCAGCAACATGGCACGCATCATCATCGCGGCGGGCACGGCGACGAGCGAGGAGGAGATCCATAGCCTGTGGCAGTCTTTCGTGTCGGAGAACTCGGGCGCCTTCATCCAGCTCGACGATCTGCGCGCGAACGAGATGCTGGCCGACGCTCTCGACATGGAGCCCGCCGAGAAGATTCTGCGTCAGCTTACCGAGCTCGGCAGCGTCGAGGGCAACGTCTTCGACCGCCGGCGCGAGGAGCTCGCGGCGTTAAGCGCCGGCGCCGAGCCGCCACCCAAGGTCAGCACCGCCAGGCAGATCGAAGAGCAGCTCGCGACTCTGGGCGCCGAGCTCGATCGTGCCACCGACCCCATGATCATGATGGTGCGTGGACGCTCGGCAACGGCGGGACTCGATCTCGATCAATACGTGTCGAGCAAGCTGAACGAGATTGCCACGGGTAATCTCAACGAAATCATCGACCTTCTGCGCCTGGATGCGCTCGGCAACCGAATCGCCGGAGTGCTGAACGCTGCCGTATCGCTCGAATCCGAAAATCAGATCGATGTCTCGCGTTCGCGCTTCGTGTGGTCTGCCGAGGAGCTTGCGGAAGTTCTGAGCAATTACAAGGACAGGCGCACGATGCTGGCGGTGATCGGATCGGCGAATCGTCTGATCGAATTCGGCACCGGCGAGACGAACGTCTTCGATCTGCGCAGGGCCGAGTTGAAGACCCTCGCGCGAGGCAGAGCGGTCCTGCAGGAAAACCTCGGGCTGATGGAAGAGCTCACCGGGACGGCGGACGACATCGTCGCTGCGACGCGCACCGACGGCGACCAGGCGGCGGCCGGGGCGACGCGGTCGATGAGTGCCAGCTGGGTAACGCTGCTNNCAGCGCAGCCTCGGTGCGCGTCTGAGCGCGCTCAGCCGCGGCATGCTGGCCATCGCAGGAGGTGACTTGAAAGCGCACACGCCACCTGCGGGGAACGACGAGATCGGCCGCATGGCCGAGGCGCTCGCCATCTTTCGCGACACCGCCGTCGAGGTGGAGGAGAAAAACCTGCGCGAAATCGCCGAGGCACGCCAGCGCCTGGTGGACGCTCTCGAGAGCACGTCGGAGGGATTCGCCTTCTACGACGCCGACGATCGACTGGTGCTCAGCAACGCGCGCTACCGATCCATGCTGTATCCGGATGGCGAGGCGCGTCTGGAGCCGGGAATGACCTTCGAGGAGGTGATTCGACAGGCCCTGACCAGGCGTCTCATCTCCGCCGGCGATGGCGACATCGAAAAGGTCGTTCGCGAACGCGTCGAGCGTCATCGCAACCCGGGCGCGCCTTTCATGCAGCAAAGGGCGGACGGGCGCTGGGTGCAGATCAGCGAGCGCAAGACCGAGGACGGCGGCACCGTTGCGGTCTACACCGATCTCACCGAGCTCAAGCACAACGAGGAGGCGCTGGCGGCCGCCAAGGACGATGCCGAGCACGCTCTCGAGGAGCTCAAGCTCGCCCAGCGCACGCTCGTGCAGACCGAGAAGATGGCCTCGCTGGGTCAGCTCACGGCCGGCATCGCCCACGAGATCAAGAACCCGCTCAACTTCGTCAACAACTTCGCCAAATCGTCCAACGAGCTGCTCGACGAGCTCGCCGAGGAGATCAAGCCGGTGCTCGGTAAGCTCGGCGACGATGCGCGGGAGAACGTCGACGACCTGCTTGCCACCATCAAGGAAGATCTCGGCACCATTCGCGAGCACGGCGAGCGGGCCGACGGCATAGTCAAGGGCATGCTGCTTCACTCCCGGGGCGGCGCCAGCACGCCTCAGGCGACGGACCTCAACGCCCTCATCAGCGAGAGCGTCAACCTCGCCTATCACGGACAGCGGGCCAGCAATCCCGGCTTCAACGTGACCCTGGACATCGATCTCGACGATGGCGTCGGCGAACTCGAGCTCATCAGCCAGGAGATCACGCGCGTGCTGGTCAATCTGCTGAGTAATGCCTTCTACGCGGTGCACGCGCGCCAGGACGCGGGCGCAGCGGGCTACGAGCCGACGGTCTGCGTACGCTCGAAAATGCTCGATGGCGATCGCGCGGAGATCCGCATCCGTGACAACGGCACGGGCATTGCCCCGGACGCGCTCGAGCGATTGTTCACGCCGTTTTTCACCACCAAGCCTGCCGGGGAGGGCACCGGTCTGGGGCTTTCCATCACCCACGACATCGTCACCGGCCAGCACGGCGGCAGCATCCGCGCGGATTCCGAGCAAGGAGCGTATACTGAATTCATCATCGAGCTGCCGCGCCGTCTGCCACAGACGGCAGGGGCGTCTGCCTGAGGACGCGCCCCCGCGCGCGATCTCCGCGACAGCCGGGAGACACTTGATCCATGTCAGCCAAGATCCTTTTCGTTGACGACGAGCCCGACCAGGCCAAGCTCGTGCAGCGAATGTTCCGCAACAAGATCCGCGCTGGCGAGATCGCTTTCCTGTTCGCATCGGATGGCCAGGAAGCCCTCGATGTGCTGCACGAGGAGCCGGACATCGATCTCGTTGTCAGCGACATCAACATGCCGCGCATGGACGGTCTCACGCTGCTCGAGCGCTTGGGCCAGACGAACAAGCCCGTGAAAGCGGTCATCGTCTCCGCCTACGGTGACATGGACAACATCCGCACGGCCATGAACAAGGGCGCCTTCGACTTCGTCACCAAGCCGGTGGACTTCGACGATCTCGAGGCGACCATTCAGAAGACCCTCGCGGCGCTCGAGGAGCTGCGCGACACCCAGCGCCAGCTGATCGAGGCCGAGCGCGTGCGCACCAATCTCTCGCGTTTTTTCTCACCCAACCTCGCCTATCAGCTGGTCAACAATCCCGAGGAGCTCGAGGTGGGCAGCGAGCGAAAGGATCTCACCTTTCTGTTCACCGATCTCACCGAGTTCACCGCCCTGGTGGAGAGCAGCGAGCCCGCCGTCATCGTCGCCCTGCTCAACGAATATCTCGACGAGATGACCAATATCGTCTTCGACCACGGCGGCACCATCGACAAGGTGGTGGGGGACGCCATCCACGCCATCTTCGGCGCGCCCCAGCCGCAGCCGGACCACGCACGCCGCGCCGTGCAGTGCGCCCTCGACATGGACGCGTTCGCGATGGCGTTCATGAACAAGAAGCAGGCCGAGGGCATCGCCCTGGGGCCTACGCGCATCGGCATCAACTCCGGCGCCGCCATGGTCGGCAACTTCGGCGGCGAGACGCTGTTCGACTACACGGCGCACGGCGAGCCCATCAACATCGCCGCCCGCCTCGAGGCCGCCAACAAGGCGCTCGGCACGCGCATCTGTGTGAGCGGCGAGACCGTGTCGCGCATCCGCGACTTCCACGGCCGGCCCGTCGGCGTTCTGATGCTGAAAGGCAAGACCGACCCGGTGGAGGTCTTCGAGCCGCTGCCCGCGGACGACGGCGCCAACCTCGAGGCCTACAGCGGCGCGTACCGCAGCATGGCCGCCGGCGACGCGGGCGCCGCCGCCGCGTTCGAGGCGCTCGCCGAGCAGACGCCCGACGATCCCGTCGTCAAGCTGCACCTGGGCCGGCTCAAGGCCGGCGAGAGCGGCGCCACCCTCGACCTGCGTTGACGGCATCGCCGCGGCGCTGAATCCGCGCGCGTCGCTCAGCCCCCGGGTACGAAGCCGGTCGCGCCCCGCGTCGCCGCGGTGAGCCGGATGGCGCCGAGCACCAGCACGGGCAGGACGATGACGGTGCAGATGGCATACACCATGAGAATGCCGGAGAGTCCCGCCTCGGTGAGATGGCCCATGTCGATGACCGCGAGCGAGGCGAGCACCAGGGTGGCGGAGAAGGCGAGCCGCCCGGCGAGGCTCTGCACCGAGAGATAGGTGGCGCGCACGCTCGCCGTGAGTCGCGGATGCGCGAGGCTCACGAGGATCGGCCTCGTGAGCGCCATGGGCACGCCGCGCAGCACGATGAGCAGCATGATCCACGCGTGCACCAGCGAGGCCATGGCGGCGATGATCACCAGCAGCATGGCGACGGCGGCGAGCAGGGCGCCGCCGGGCGTCACGCGGCGCGCCAGGGCGAGGGAGAAATGACTGGCGGCGGCGGCCATGGCCATCATGATGGCGGTGAGCACGCCCGCCACCGCCGGGGTCAGCGCGTAGCCGCCGGCGTTGCCCGCGAACAGAAATCCCAGGTAGGGCTGATAGAACTCGTAGGGCACGTGGGCAAGCACCGTCATGGCGACGGCGAACACCATCAGCCAGCGCAGCACCGGATCGCGCAGCCGCCGCAGGACCACCAGGAGCTGAGTGAGGGGAGGGTGCGCCCGGCGATCGCCGCGCACCGGCTCGACGAAGCGCAGCGCGACGGCGAGCGCCGCAAGGCCCGCCATGGCCGAGAGCAGGTAGGCCCAGCGCAGGTCGAAGCCCGCCAGGATGCCGCCGGCGAGCGCCGAGATCGCCAGCGCGACGAAGGCGAACGTCTGCGCGCGCGCCTCGCGCGCGGCGATCTCGTCGCCGCGGCCGAGCGCCCTCAGTGATTCGTAGAGCAGCGACGTGTCGCTGCCCGACTTCATGGCCATGCCGAAGGCGTACAGGAACTGCGCGAGAAGAAACGGCGCGAAAGAGGACGTGGTGCAGAAGATGATGCTGCCGCCCGCCCATCCGGCGGCGCTCAGAATCAGGGTCGGACGCCGCCCGACACGATCGGAGAAGTAGCCCGACGGCACCTCGAGCACGACCACGCTGAAGAAGTAGAGCGCTTCGAGCAGCAGCACCTCGTCGATGGTGAGCACCGAGGAGAAGTAGAGAAAGAACACCGGCATCCAGAAGAGCAGGTTCTGGAAGAGCTGGAAGAACGGGTAGAGGCGCAGGTTGCGTTCCATGCGCGATTAACGACGCCCGCGAGAAGCATCGCCATGCGCGGCGCCGCTCATGAGAGCTCGGCGAGCAGCGCGCGCGCTTGCTTGAGGTCCGTGGTGTCGAAGCCCTCGGTGAACCAGGCGTAGAGCGGCTCGAGCAGCGCGCGCGCCTGCGAGGCGCTGCCGCTGCGTTGCCAGAGCCGCGCGAGGCTGATGGCGCTGCGAAGCTCGAGCGACTTCGCCTGCTGCGCGCGGGCCGTCTCCAGGGCGCGCAGCAGCGCGTCCTCGCCCTCGGCGGTATCGGCAGGCGAGCGCGCCAGCAGCAGCTCGCCCCTGACGCGATCGATGTCGGCGTGCCAGGCGCGGTCCTCGGATTCGGTCTCGACCCGCCCGGCCTCGGCGAGCGCCTCGAGTCCGTCGTCGTAGCGTTCGAGCACGAGGCACGCCTGCGCCCGCAGGGTGAGAAAGAACGGCACGTAGACCACCATGCCTTCGCGGCGAACGCGCTCGGTGCCCGCGATGATCTCGTCGAGGCCCTCCTCGGCCTGGCCCTCCATGGTCAGCGCCCCGCCGTGGATGATGCGGGAGAACTCGCGAAACGTCCCGTGCCGGTATTCGTCACACAGCGCTGCGGTGGTTTCCGAGTGCGCGCGCGCCGCGGCCTGATCGCGCATCATCAGGAAGACCATGGCGACGAACAGCTCCGTGTTGAGCCGCGAGATGGGCGTCGAGCCGGCGGCGCTCGCGAGCGCGAGGGCCGCACGCGTCGCCGCGATCGCCTGCTCCGGATAGCCCAGCATCCAGTCGGCGAAGGCGGCGTAGGCGTGCACCTGCTCGCCCGGCTGCCCGCCCGGCCAGTTGGGAAGGCTCGGGCTGCCGTCGGCGAGCAGGCGGCTGCCCTTCTCGAGCACCTCCCTGGCGCGGGCGAACTCGCCGAGGCAGAACAGGCTCTGGCCGATACCGTGGCTCGCGCCGATGCGGAACGTGTCGTCCTGCTCGCGCTCGGCGAAAGCCAGCAGCTGCTCGCCCAGATCCCGGGAGGCGCTCAGCTGGCCGCGCACGAAGTGGTAGATCTGCAGGCCGCGGATGGCGAGCCCGGTGCGCGCGCGATCGCCGAGCGCTTCGCAGAGATCCAGCGCGCGGCGGTAGATGCCCTCGATCTCAGGCGCGGTGAAGCTCCTGCCGGCGAGCACCGCCGGCCCCAGCGCCATCTGGATGTCGAGCTCGCGGCGCTCGCGCTCGCGGCTCTCCGGCAGCCGCCCGAGAAGCTCCAGGCTCTTGCTCAGATGACTGGCGGCCTCGTTGCTGGCGAAGCGCGTGAAGGCGCGCATGCCGGCGCGCTGCCAGTACTCGAGCGCCTGCTCGGTGGCGTCCGCCTCCGTGTAGTGCTGGGCCACCAGCTCCGGCTGGGTCGCGACCAGCTCGGGAAAGCGCTGCTCGAGCAGCTCGGCGGCGCGCCGATGCAGCTGCTGGCGCGCGCTTTTGAGCAGCGACTGGTAAGCGGCCTCCTGGATGAGCGCGTGCTTGAAGGTGTAGCGGGCGCGCGGCGGGCGCCCGCGCTGGTAGAGAAGCTCCGCCGCCACCAGCTTGGCGAGTCCGTCGCGCAGGGTCGGCTCGTCGATACCGGCGAGGCCGCGCAGCATCTCGTAGGGGAACTCGCGGCCCAGCACCGCGCCGATCTGGGCCAGCTCGCGCAGGGCCGGCAGGCGATCCAGGCGCGACATGAGCGTGTCCTGGAGCGTCGCCGGAATCTGCACGTCGTCGAGGGATCCCGTGAGCCGGTAGCGATCCGGCTGCTGCTCCAGCTGACCGGACTCGAGCAGGGTCTTGGTGAGCTCCTCCACGTACAGGGGCACGCCGTCGGCCTTGTCGACGATGTGCGCGACCACCTCCGCCGGCAGCGCCCTGCCGCCGGCGAGGTTCGCGACCATGGCCGCCACCTCGGCCGGCTCGAGCCGGTTGAGCGTGATCGGGGTGATGTGGGAGCGCGCCGGCCAGGGCGGCGCGAAGTCGGGCCGGTAGGTGATCACGTTGAGCAGCGCCGAGGTCGGCGCCTGCTCGATGTAGAGATCGAGGAGCTCCAGGGTCGAGGGGTCGGCCCAGTGCACGTCCTCCCAGATCTGCAGCACCGGACGCCGCTCGGCCTCCTCCAGGAGCCAGCCCGCTATCGCATCCAGGGTCATCTGGCGCTGCTGGAGGGGCGTCAGCGCGAGCGGCGCGTAGCGGCCCTCCGGTAGGGGCAGGGACAAAAGCGCCGCGTACAGGGGCACTGTTTCGGCGAGGGGCACGCTGTAGCCCTGCAGGGCCGCCTCGAGCTTGGCCAGGCGCTCGTCGGCGCCGTCCTCGCCGCGCCAGCCGAAGGCCCGCTTGAGGTGCTCCACCACCGGGTAGAGGGCGCTCTGGGTGTGGTAGGGCGAGCAACGGATCGGCACCCGCAGGTGGTCCTGAACATCGATGCGCTCGACGAGGGCCTCGACGAGGCGCGACTTGCCGATGCCCGGCTCGCCCAGCACCAGCACCACCTGGCCGAGCCCCTCGCGGGCGGTGTCCCAGGCGCGCAGCAGCAGACCGAGCTCCTCCTGGCGGCCGACCAGCGGCTGNNCACCCGCCAGGCGGGCACCGGCTCGTCGATGCCCTTGAGGGACTGGCCGCCGAGATCCTCGCAGTCGAAGCGATCGCCGAGCAGCGCGCGCGTGCCCGCGCCGATCACGACCTGGTCGGCGGCCGCGACCGACTGCAGCCGGGCGGCGAGATTGGGCGTGTCGCCGACCACCGCGCTCTCCGCCGACGCGCCCTCGCCGACGATGTCGCCGACCACCACCCGCCCGGTGGCGATGCCGACGCGCACGGCGAGATGCACGCCCCGGGACGCGCCCGTCTCGGCGTTGAGCGCGCCGATAGACGCGACGATGTCGAGCCCCGATCGCACCGCGCGCTCGGCGTCGTCCTCGTGGGCGCGGGGAAAGCCGAAGTAGACCAGCAGGCCGTCGCCCATGTAGCGGGCGATGAAGCCGTCGAAGCGCGAGATGACGCCGGCGCAGCGATCCTGGAAGGCGCGCATGACGTCGCGCAGGTCCTCCGGATCGAGACGCCGGGCGAGCTCGGTGGAGCCGACCAGATCGCAGAACATCACCGTGAGCTGGCGGCGCTCGGCCTCGGCGCGGGTCTCGGCCCGGG
>JABAHR010010247.1_pt1 | contig 12577 bp, 13 predicted proteins | sample 7062101 | NCBI WGS metagenome assembly JABAHR01 (sample SAMN14534553, study PRJNA622989) | marine sediment metagenome | biome: marine biome [ENVO:00000428]; feature: marine pelagic biome [ENVO:01000023]; material: deep marine sediment [ENVO:00002113] | place: India: Gulf of Kutch | collected...
GAGTAGCAGTTTTGTATAAGGATGTAAAGGATTTTTATATAACTCTTCACTACCTGCAATTTCTACTATTTTGCCAAGATACATTACAGCAACCCTGTCGCTTATATATCTAACTACTCTTAGGTCATGAGAGATAAAGAGATATGTGAGATTATATTCCTTTTTAAGTTTGAAAAACAGATTTATAATCTGTGCCTGTACCGATACATCAAGTGCAGAGACCGGCTCATCACATACAATAAATTTTGGTCTTACCGCAAGCGCTCTTGCAACTGCTATCCTCTGTCTTTGTCCACCGCTAAATTCGTGAGGATATCTGTTGAGCGCTTCTCTGTTCATTCCAACATCTTCCAGAAGTCTTATGACTTCACCTCTTATCTCATCTTTTGGAACAATATTATGTATAATAAGTCCTTCACCTATTATACTCTCTACTTTTTGTCTTGGATTTAAAGAGCTATAAGGATCCTGAAATATAATCTGTATATCTTTTCTAAGAGGTCTTAATTCACTGGAGCTTAATCCTGTTATATCTTGCTCGCCATATTCAATAGTGCCATCGGTTGGGTCATATAAGCGTAATAGAGTTTTTCCAAGTGTCGTTTTGCCGCATCCGCTCTCACCAACCAAACCAAGTGTTTCTCCCTTTTTAATATCAAGTGTGATTCCGTCCAGAGCTTTTAGATAATTTTTAGTTTTTGAAAACATCCCAGTTTTTACAGGGAAATATTTCTTTAAATTATTTAGTCTTACTATATTGTCCATTTTTAAAAGATTACATCCTTTGATCTAAAACATGCAGATTCATGTTTTGGCTCTAATTTTTCGAGCACTGGAACATTCAATCTGCATTTTTCTATTACAAGTTCACATCTGTCATTAAACCTGCACCCATTTGGGTAATTCTTTGGGCTTGGGATATTACCCTCTATCATTTTTAAATCCCTTTTGTCAGTGTCAGCCAGATCAGGAATAGAATTCAGAAGACCAACAGTGTATGGATGTTTGGGGTTGGAAAAGAGTAGTTCATTTTGAGCGTGCTCTACAATTCTTCCTGCGTACATAACATAAACCTCATCGGCTATTTGGGATATTATGCCAAGATCGTGTGTTATAAGTATTACAGACATTCCAAGATCATTTCTAAGCTTATCTATAAGATCTATTATTCCGGCTTCTACTGTTACATCCAGTGCTGTAGTTGGTTCATCGGCAATAAGCAGATCAGGACTGCAGCATAGAGCCATTGCTATCATAACCCTCTGACACATTCCACCACTCATTTCATGAGGGTAGTTTGAGTATCTTCTCTCAGGCTCTGGTATTCCTACTAATTTTAATAGATCAATTACCTTATCCCTTTCATCCTTACTATTTATATCATTATGAGTCCTTATAGTCTCACCAATCTGCTCTCCTATTGTAAACACAGGGTTTAAAGAAGACACTGGTTCCTGAAATATCATTGAGATTTCGTTTCCTCTTATATCTCTTAGTTCATCATCGTTCAATTCAAGTATATTCTTATTTTTAAATATTATCTGCCCACTTGTTATTTTTGCAGGTGGATCAGGAAGAAGTTTCATAACAGAAAGTGCTGTAATAGTTTTACCACAGCCACTCTCACCCACTATTCCTATGATTTTGCCTTTTGGTACGGCTATAGATGCATTACTAACCACTTCAAAGCCGGTTTCTTTATCTCCAATAGAGATAGTCAGATTATTAATTTCTAATATGTTATTCATTTAAATTATCTATCGTCCTCTGAGTTTAGGATCAAGAGCATTTCTAAACCCTTCACCAACGAGATTAAATGAGGTTANNAGGAAAAATTACTAACCACCAGGCAAAATCAACATATTTTTTTGACTGGGATAACACATCTCCCCAGCTTGGTGTTGGTGGCGGCACGCCGAATCCAAGAAAACTAAGGGCAGATTCAGTTAAGATTGCTCCTGCTATTCCAAAAGTAGCTGCAACCAAAACCGGCGCAAGCGCATTTGGAAGTATATGGATAAACATTATCCTAATATCACCAGACCCAAGTGCCTTTTGAGCGGTAATATAATCATAATTTCTTATCTTTAAAAAGTCTCCCCTTATAAGTCTTGCTATTCCTGTCCACCCTGTAGCTCCTATGACTATCATAATGTTATAAATACTGGGGTCTCTGAAAGCTAAAATGGTTAGAATCAGAAAGAATACAGGAAATGTAATCATTATTTCGAATAGCCTTGAAATAATAAAATCAGTCTTTCCTCCGTAATAGCCAGCTATTCCACCCATTATTATCCCTATAATAAAAGCAATACCGACTGCAACAAATCCGATCGAAAGTGATATTTTTGCACCATGTATCATTCTGCTGAGTACATCACGCCCCCTGTCATCAGTTCCAAAATAGTGGTTACTATCGGGTGGAGAAAGTACAGAAAGAAGATCGTTTTCCGTAGGACTGTATTTTACTGGTGGATAAATTACAAATGAGGCTTTTTCCTCAATAAGATTTTTATCCGATAAGTCTACTCCTATAAGATCTTTATGATTAAAAACAGCGGGGGAATATAAGCTGCCATCATATTTTATAATAATAGGTTTGCTCCCCGCAATAAGTTCATCAAATACAGCAATAATAAATAGCATCAGTATTACGCAGAGAGCAATTACAGATAACCTGTCTTTTTTAAACTCTATCCATACACCTTTCCAATATCCTGTTGATTCGTTCAATTTAACTTCTTCCCTCAAACGTTATACGCGGATCTACAAGCACATATAGAATATCGGCTATTAATATTCCAATAAGAGTTAAAAACGCTGAAATTGTAGTAATTGCCATTATTAGCGGATAATCCCTGGATAGAATCGCCTCAAATCCAAGCTGTCCAATGCCGGGGATAGAAAATATGCTCTCAATTATGACACTTCCGCCTATCATTGCCGGAAGTATTGCAGATACNNAGCACATGTTTCATTATTACAGTTTTTTCTTCAAGCCCCTTTGCCCTTGCAGTTCTTACATAGTTCTCTCTTAGAACTTCAAGCAGACTTCCTTTCTGGTATCTGGAAAGTGATGCAAAGTCTGCGTATGTAAGACAAATCACGGGAAGCGTTATATGCCACAGGAAATCTGTAAACTTACCAAACATAGAAAAGCTATCAGAATTTGCAGATTGTATTCCGTAAATCGGAAATATATCCCAGTGCTCTCCTCCACCCAGGAAATATATAAGCATCATGGCAAGCCAGAAACTTGGAATGGAATATAAACCGAATAGTAAAAACGTAGTTATCCTGTCCATTATAGTACGATCTTTTATGGCTGACATTATTCCTATAGGAATTGCAATAATATAGACAAGAAAAATCGAAATAAGGTTTAGTGTAAGAGTAATTGGTAATCTTTCTTTTATCTTATCAAGTACTGGTCTGTGATCTTTATAAGAATCACCAAAGTCAAAAGTGACAATGCGTTTTAGCCATATCCAGTACCTTATGTGAATTGGCTTATCCAGGCCATATAGCTTTTTTGTCTGCTCAACTATTTCTTTTGTAATTTCTTCGGATTGTATACCCTGGTCTAATTGTAAATTTCTTTCTACCGGATTTCCTGGAGCAAGCTGAATTATTGAGAACGTAATTATAGTTATTCCCAAAAGTGTAGGTATAGCTAATAGCAACCTTTTAACTATATAGGATTTCATAGGTTTTAAAGATAAGCAGTTATAGACTTATTTTAGTGATATTTCTGTAATTTAGCAGGCACATACCACTCAAGAAAATCAACACCAAGAGGATAAACATTAATTCCATGAAAACGTTTATTTACTGCAATAGTGGATTTTCTGCAAAATAAAAATGTATAGGGTTGTTCATCATGAATAATGCTAATAAATTTTCTATAGAGCTCAATTCTTTTCTCTTTATCGAACTCTTTACGAGCCTGTTCAATAATTCGATCGGCCTCGTCATTTTTAAAACCAATAAAGTTTGATCCTCCACCTTCCATTTGAGACGAGTGCCAGACCTGGTAGGGATCAGATTCCACCCCCATTGACCAACCCAGGGTAACAGCGTCAAACTTTCTTTCGTTTAGTCTTTGTACAAACACAGCCCATTCAATCTTTCTAATATTCATGACAATACCAACTTTATCCATTTCTTCTTTTAAGATAGTTGATATTTTTTCACTAGTATCAGAAGCGTTAGGTATTAAAAACTCAAATTCAAATTTAACTCCGTTTTTATCCCTTATACCATCGGAATCACTATCCACCCATCCAGCCTCATCAAGCAGTGATTTTGCTATTTTTGGATTAAATTCTAAGGGTTTAATATCTTTGTCATATTCATTGCCATTAATATAAAAAGGGCTTGTAACTGTAGCTCCCAGATTAAAGAGAATCTTCTCTAATATTAATTCTCTGTTTACTAAATGAGTCATAGCCTTTCTTACTTTTTTTTCAGAGAAAAAAGGTCTGTCCAGATTCCAGCCTATATAACTGTAATTGGGTCTGAAAAAAGCATGTTTATTAAACTTTTGTTCGAATTTTTTAGTCTTACTTTGTTTTTCCCACTGTATCGGAGTAAGCCCTGCAAAATCTACTTCACCCTTTCTTAATACCTGAAATGCAACATTTGGATCATTTATAATTTTAAATACTATTTTTTCTAAATGAGGTTTTTCTCCCCAATATTCTGGATTCTTTTCTAAAACTATTTCCCGGCCTGTTTCCCATTTAGAAAATATATAAGGCCCGGTACCAATTGGGTGTCTCCCAGCCGGATTTTTATTAAAATCTCCTTTATCAAATATATGCTTTGGAACAATAGGCATCCCTCCGCAAAATTCCAATGCCAGAAAATATGGTCTTGAATAAGTAAATTTAACGGTATGGCTATCTATTGCTTCAACATTCTTAATTTCCTGATAGTATGCTTTTAATCTCGCCGAATCGACTTTTGGATCCATGATTTTTTTAAATGAAAATACCACATCTTCAGAAGTAAAGGGTTTACCATCGTGCCATTTAATATTTTTCTTTAAATTGAAAGTATATGTGAGCTTATCATCAGAAATTTGCCAAGATTCAGCTAGGAGTGGAATAATTTCCAGAGATTCATTATCTCTTTTTACAAGTGTTTCATAAATATTATCACCATTAACATTAGACTCGTAAGCATCCCTTGCAGTAATTGGATTTAACGTAGCAGGCTCAGCACCTAGATTGTATATGAGCCAGTCACCATCATCAGGTGTATTATAGGTGTTTGTTGTACTCTTATTTTTATCATCATTATCAGAGTTTTTGGTAGTATTTTCTGAAGAACCACATCCAATAATAACAAGTATACAAACAACTAAACTGCTAAATATTAGACCTCTTCTATTCATTTTGTTCACCTTATTATTATTCTGAGTATAGAAATAGAACTTTTGATTCTATTTATCTTCTGATTTTACTTTTCCCATAAATGCACTAATCAGATCAATTGGTAAAGGAAAAACTATTATTGAGCTTTTTTCAGATGCCATTTCGTTCATCTGCTGTAGATATCTAAGTTGTAAAGACATAGGATTTTGTGAAAGAATATCAGATGCTTCAGATAATTTTGTAGAAGCCTGGAACTCACCCTCTGCGCTAATAACCTTTGCCCTTCTTTCTCTCTNNCATGGCGCGCTGCATTTCCTGAGGAAGGTCTACGTATTTAACCTCTACAAGTGTAACCTTAATACCCCATGGGTCTGTCTGTTTATCGAGTACTTCCTGAAGCTGTACATTGAGTTTTTCTCTTTCTGAAAGCAGTTCGTCAAGCTCTACCATACCAAGGATACTTCTAAGTGTAGTCTGTGCAAGTTGTGAAGTTGCATAAAGGTAGTTTTCTACCTGTATTGTAGCTTTGATGGGGTCTATAACCCTAAAATATACAACAGCATTTACCTTTACAGATACATTATCTTTTGTAATAACATCCTGCGAGGGCACATCCATTGTTATAACCCTAAGACCAATCTTATGAAACTTATCTACTAAAGGAATAACCCATCTGATTCCAGGCCCTTTAGGTTCAATAATTCTACCCAGCCTGAAAATTACGCCCCTTTCGTACTCATTTATTACTTTTATTCCCGATAGTATAAATAAAACAATAATTCCAATAAATATCACAAGTGGTGACATAAGAAATTCCCCCTTAGACTTTTTTAACCTTTAACTTCATATTACTTACTACTTCAGCAATCTCAACTTTTTCACCTTTATTTATTACTTCATCACTAACTGCATCCCAGTATTCTCCATCTACATATATTTTACCACTACCGTTCACTCCATTGATTGTATTAATTACTTCTCCAATATCTCCTATCATCCCTTCATTGCCTGTAGAGAATTTTAGACTTCTTGCCTTTATGAGGGAATAAACNNGAAGAAAAATAGTCCGATGGCAAGTGCTGCTGAAATAAGCACATCTAAACCAACACGTACGTCTGATTCCGGTGTATCAAATAAAAGAAGACCTCCAAGAATAAAGCTTATAACTCCCCCGGTAGTAAGAAGCCCAAAACTAGGAACATACATTTCAGCTACCAACAGACCCACCGCTATAAGAAGCAGAACAACACCTCCATAATTAAATGGTATTATCTGAAACGATACGAACCCCAGCATTAGAAATACGGCACCCACGACTCCCGGGAATATTAAACCGGGATTATAAAACTCGAGAAGGAGTCCTAATGATCCAAGTGATATTAATAGTAGTGCAATATCAGGAGTGCTTAGTACATTAATAAATTTTTGTTTGGCGCTCATTTCAATACTTTGTATTGAGGCGTCTTTTGTTTTTAACTCTACTTCATTTTCATTTACATTAACTTTCTTGCCGTCAATTTTAGCGAGAAGATCACTCAGCGAAGGAGATATAATATCTATAACATTTTTTTCCAATGCCTGAGTAGAGGTTATAGAAGCGCTGTTTCTTACAGCGTCTATTGCCCACTCTACATTCCTGCCTCTTTTTTCGGCTATGCTTTCAATAAAGGATGAAGCATAATTCTCAATCTTTTCATTCATTATTTCCTTTGTCTTTTCATCATCTTTATCATCTTCCTTTTTATTGTCCTGTCCTCTTTGACCAATACTCACAGGATGTGCAGCTCCTATACTTGTACCTTCATTCATAGCCGCCACATGAGCCGACAGTGTGATAAATACTCCAGCTGAAGTTGCTGATGATCCACTTGGATGAATATATACAACCACGGGAACATCTGCATTTAGGATCATCTTTACTATATCTTTTGTAGAATTGAGAAGCCCTCCCGGAGTATCCATTTCTATTACAAGAGCATTAGCGTTAGTCTCTACGGCCTTTTGAAGCCCAACTCTTATATAATCGGAACTTGCGGGATTTATCATTCCATTGATTTTGATAAGTACTATTTTGTTCTTAGTTTCAGAATAAGCGATAAGTCCATTTATAGAAATAAACACAAAAGGTACTATAATCAGGAGTAAATATATTTTTGCTCTTTTTGTAAGTCTGCTCACAAAAATATTTTAGCTTTCATAAAGCAAACTGCAAGTAAATGATAAAGAGTATTTAATTGATTTCGACTTGTCTTTTTAGTTACTCTTATTATAATTCCGCCATNNCGCCATGGCAACTAAAGTTAAAGTAACTCAAAAAGAACTAAAGAAACCTGATAAGTTTTTAGAATTTATAGACAGATCTACAAACTATCTGGCTGAATCTTATAAATTAATATTATATTTTGTAGGAGCTATTATTGCTCTTATCTTAATATTTTTCCTTATTAACAGCTATCAAAACAAAAACACATCTAAAGCTAATCTTATATATAATGAAGGAATAACAGCAGAATCCTCAGGGGATTCTGACACCGCCCTTGCCAAATTTGGCATACTTCAAAAAGATTATTCAGGTCAAAAAGTATCAGATTTATCACTGTACTATACAGGCTCTATCTACTATAATCGCGAAGATTATGACAACGCTCTTACATATGTAAGCAAATTTTTAAATACCGGACCTAAAGACCCCAATATGATAGATGCAGCTTATTCGCTTATTTCCCTATCTTATTTAAATAAAGGTGAATATCAACTAGCTATAGATTTTGCAAATAGAATCAGTAATCCTGACAGTCCGTATATTGATAATGCACAAATGACAAAAGGTCTGGCACTCGAAAAACTCGGCAAACATGATGAAGCAACCGAGATTTATAATAAAATTCTAACAACTATGTATCCAGGCACATTTCAGCCTCAATAGATAGCTCATCGATTAGCTGTCTTGTTATTTGATTCTAAGTATAATAAGTCCAAAATACCTGGAGGAAATTATGGAAATTTTTGGTGCGATTATTTTAGGTCTTTTTGCAGGAGCAGCTAGCGGACTATTTGGTATTGGTGGCGGGCTGGTAATGATTCCTGCTCTTGTGTATTTTTTCCAGCTTACCCAGCACCAGGCCCAGGGAACTTCACTTGCTGTACTGACTCTTCCTGTAGTCTTCCTTGGAGCACTAAAATATTACAATGAGGGTAATGTGCAGTTAAAACTGGCAGCGTTTATAGCTGTAAGTTTTGTGATAGGAGCTTATGGAGGTTCAATACTTGTACATAAGATATCCTCTCCAATGCTTAAAAAAATGTTTGGTTGCCTTTTATTTGTAGTCTCGATAAGAATGATACTGGGAAAATAAAGATTTAATTCTTATAAAACGTGTTCAAGTCGTCTAGAATATTTTTAAAGTCTTGAGGAATCTTATACCAGTTAATTTCTTTATCTCTTCTAAGCCATGTCATCTGTCTTTTTGCAAGCCTTCTTGTATTTATAATAATCTTCTCTTTAGCATCTTCTAAAGACATATATCCATCAAGATAATCATTTATCTCTTTATATCCTATAGACTGCATGGGTTTTAGGGTTTTATCATATCCCCTTTCTCTTAAGCTCTTCACTTCTGATGTAAATCCACCATCAATCATATTATTGAGTCTTTGCTCTATAATTTTTTTAAGTAATTCACGCTCAACATCTATACCTATTTTGAATACATCAAATTTCTTTTCTGTAAATCCGTGCTCTTTTTGCAGGTCTGACATTTTCTGGCCAGTTAGATGATAAACCTCTAAAGCTCTTTCCATACGGACATAATCATTTTCATTTATATTCTCCGCCGATTCGGGATCAATATTTTTTAGATTACTATAGATGTGTTCAGTTCCATATTTAGCTCTTTGTACCTTTAGTTCATCTCTAAAGTTTGTATCCGGCTCAACTCCTCCAATTAATCCCTCAGTAAGCACTCTTACATAAAGATACGTTCCGCCAACTATTAATATCTTTTTATTTTTATTATGGAGACTATCTATAACCACATTTGCTTTTTTACGGAATAATCCGGCATTAAATTGTTCATCAGGTTTTATAATACCGATTAAATGGTGAGGAACCGAACTTAGTGTTTTTACATCAGGTTTGGCTGTACCTATATCAAGGTACTTATATATCTGGAGGGAATCTGCGTTAATAATTTCGAAATTAAAATGTTTTGTCAGTTCAATTGCAAGATCTGATTTACCACAAGCAGTCGGTCCCAATATTACAACGATTTTTGGTAAATCTTTTGGCAATTTACAGTTACTATCTGTAATCTTCTATATTTTCATCAAGTGCAGCTTTTCTGCTTAATCTTATTTTACCGTCTCTTCCTTTTTCAATACACTTAACAAGTACTTCATCACCTTCATTTATGATATCCGTAACCTCTTTAACCCTCTCAGGTGCAAGCTCCGATATATGCACAAGCCCATCCTTACCGCTTGCAAGCTCTACAACTGCGCCAAAATCAAGAATACGTTTTGCTACACCTATGTATACTTGTCCGACCTCAATTTCTTCGGTCAGCATTTCAATCATCTTGATTGCTTTATCAGAATCTGCCCTTACTACGGCTGCAACGTTAACAGTGCCATCATCCTGAATATCAATTTGAGCTCCCGATTCTTCAACTATTTTCTTTATGGTCTTGCCGCCGCTTCCTATAATGTCTTTAATCTTTGCAGGATCAACTTTAATAGAAGTTATCATAGGTGCATAATCAGATATAGAATCTCTTGGCCCCGTGATGGCTTCTTTCATTTTCCCCAATATGAACATTCTGGCGTCTTTTGCCTGGGTAAGTGCCGTTTCTAAGATTTCTCTTGTTACACCGGTAATTTTAATATCCATCTGCAGCGCTGTGATACCCTTTTCAGTACCGGCTACTTTAAAGTCCATATCACCCAGATGGTCTTCGTCACCTAGAATATCTGTTAAAATGGCAACCTTATCATCTTCTTTTATAAGACCCATTGCTACACCGGCAACATGATCCTTTATGGGTACTCCGGCATCCATAAGTGAAAGAGATGTACCGCAGACAGTGGCCATTGATGATGATCCGTTGGATTCCAGAATATCTGATACAATTCTTATAGTATATGGAAAATCGTCTTTATTTGGTACCATATATTTTATTGCCCTTTCAGCAAGAGCCCCGTGTCCTATTTCTCTTCTACCAGGTCCAAGTCTGTTACCAACCTCACCAACTGAAAATGGGGGGAAATTGTAGTGTAATATGAAGCTTTTTTTAGTGTCTCCTTCCAGGGAATCAATTTTTTGCTCGTCATACGAAGTACCGAGTGTGGCTATTACAGCAGCCTGTGTCTCACCACGTGTAAAAAGCGCTGAACCATGCGTTCTTGGTAAAAACCCTGTTTCAATTGAAATGTCTCTAATATCGGTAAATGATCTGCCGTCTATTCTCTTTTTGTCATCAACTACCATTTGTCTTAAAACGTTCTTTTTTAATGTATCGAACTGTTTTGTAACAAGAACATCAGTCTCTGGATATTTTTCAGTAAAATGTGAAATAGTATCATCATATACTTTATTAACATTACTGGCCCTTTGTTGTTTTTCTTTTGTAAGAATTGCCTCTTTTAGATTATCTTTTGAAAAATCACTTATTTCATTGTAAAGGGTTGAATTATCTTCTTCTTCAGGCAGTTCTATTTTAGTGGTATCTATATCGGAAATAAGCTTTTTTTGTGGTTCTATAAACCTTCTAATACAATCATGCGCATACATAAGAGCATCTATCATCTCTTCTTCTGATACTTCTTTTGATCCGCTTTCTACCATAACGATCGCATCTTCAGTACCGGCTACAACAAGATCTATATCTGAATCATCTAATTGAGTTTTGGTAGGATTACATACGAACTTTCCATCAATTCTACCAACTCTTACTCCTGCAACAGGACCCGCAAAAGGAATGTTTGATACCATAAGAGCTGATGAAGCTGCTGTTATAGATAATACATCGGGATCGTTTTGCTGATCGGTGGACATAACAGTTACTATTACCTGTGTAGGAAAAGTGTATTTCTTAGGGAAGAGGGGTCTTATTGGTCTGTCAATAAGTCTTGAAGTAAGAATTTCTTTTTCAGTAGGCCTTCCCTCTCTTTTAAAATATCCCCCGGGGATTCTTCCGGCTGCATAGGATTTTTCCTGATAATTTACGGTAAGTGGTAAAAAATCTTCTCCTTCAATCGCTTCTTTTCCAGCGGCTACCGTTGCCAGTACTACAGTGTCAGCATATCTAAATAAAACTGCTCCGTTTGCCTGTTTAGCAAGCCTTCCTGTTTCAATCTCAACTGTCCTTTCGAATAACTCCTCAGATATCGTACGATGACCAGAACTCAAATTAGTAATTCCTCCGTGTTTTTATTTTCTAAGCTCAAGTTTTTCAACTAATTGAATGTAGCGAGCGCTGTCTTTCATATTTAAATACCTAAGAAGCTTTCTTCTCTTGTTTATCATATCAATTAGTCCCTTTCTTGAATGTACATCCTTCTTTGATTTTTGAAGGTGTCTTGCAAGGTTTTTAATTCTCTTTGTAAGTATAGCAATTCTTACTTCAGGAGAACCAACATCCGATGAGTGAAGTGCAAAGTTTTTTATAACTTCACTTTTTTCCATTACTGTTACGTCCATCTAAATCCCTCCAAATATTTATCTAATTAAACACTCTTAATATTTTTATAATTTCTTCAGAATCATCCATCATAACTAAATCCTCAAGTGATACAAGTGATTTAGCTATACAAATTAAATTATTTTCGTATAAAACCTTTATTACCTCATCACGGTTTATCTCGGTAATACTTGAGCTATTCAAATCGCCTTTTCTTAAAGTTATACCACTTTTAATCTTAAAAGTGTTATCTTTATTGATGCATAAAGACTTAATATCGGATATAGCTTCGCTCATTGTTATTAAATTGTATTCACCGTTTTGTACATCATCTAGTGAATACGAATCATTAATGCAAAAAACCCCGGATTTTACCCTTTTTAATTCAACCAAATGCGCAAACACTTTTAAGTCAGCGCCAATATCATCTGCAAGTGATCTAATATACGTACCCTTTGAACACTTTACAGAAATCTTTATAAACGGGTTATAATAATCTAAAATTTCAATTTTATCTATATG
>JABAHR010012956.1_pt1 | contig 12575 bp, 12 predicted proteins | sample 7062101 | NCBI WGS metagenome assembly JABAHR01 (sample SAMN14534553, study PRJNA622989) | marine sediment metagenome | biome: marine biome [ENVO:00000428]; feature: marine pelagic biome [ENVO:01000023]; material: deep marine sediment [ENVO:00002113] | place: India: Gulf of Kutch | collected...
CCGGTGCTCTGCGAGAAGCCCATAGCAATGCACGCCAGCGAGATCGACGAGCTGATCGCCGCGCGCGATGCCGCCGGGGTGCTCGCGGCGGAAGCCTTCATGGTCATGTTCCACCCGCAATGGCAGCGCGCGCGAGAGATCATCGAGGGAGGGGAGCTCGGCGAGCTGGCTCACGTCGACGGCGTGTTCAGCTACTTCAACGACGATCCCGGCAACATCCGCAACCAGCTCGACGTGGGCGGAGGGGCGCTGCGCGACATCGGGGTGTATCCCATCGTGACGACGCGCATCGTGACCGGTGCCGAGCCGTTGAGCGTGCGCGGCGACATCACCCGCGACCCCCGGGGCGGCACCGACACCCTGACCCGCGCCTNNCGACCATTTCCGTCTCGACTTCTACGTCTCCACCCGCATGCAGGAGCGTCAGGAGATGGTGTTCCACTGCCGGCACGGGTGGATCCGCGTGGCGGCGCCGTTCAACGCCGGCAAATACGGCGAGGCGATGCTGGAGATCTGCGACGCCCGCGGGAACCGTCGCCTGGAACGCTACCCGATGGTCAACCAGTACACCCTGCAGGCGGAGGCGTTCGCGGAATCCGTGCGCAGCGGTGCCGCCTACGCCTGTCCGCTCGAGTTTTCGCGCGGCAATCAGGCGGTGGTCGACGCCCTCTTCGTCTCCGCCGAGAACGGCGGCAGGACCACCGAGGTGGGCGGCGCCTGAGCACCACCCAGCGCGCACCGCCGGAGGAAGCGGGGCCCATGCCGGGTGCTCCCCGAGCGCACCGGGGCGGAGATCCTCCCGCCGCCCTCGGTGAGTTCAATTGCCCTGAGAGCCGCCGAGACCGCACCGGACCGATGGCCGTATACTCGTCGCAATGGAGATTGACGCCCTCCTCACGGCGGCACCCCGCTACCCAGAGCGCATCGTCTGCATGACGGAGGAGACGACGGAGATACTCTATTCGATCGGTGCGGGGGATCGTGTCGTTGGTATCAGCGGCTACACCGTCCGGCCGCCGGAGGCGCGCAGAGAGAAGCCGAAGATAAGCTCGTTTCTTGACGCAAAGTACGAGGAGATCTGCAGACTCGAGCCCGATCTCGTTCTCGGGTTCAGCGATCTGCAAGCGGACATCGCACGCGAGCTTGTCCGGCGCGGGGTGCCCGTCTACATCTTCAACCAACGCTCCGTCGCAGAAATCCTCCAGACGGTGCGTGTCGTTGGCGCCTTGGTCGGTCTCTCGCCGGCGGCCGAGGAGTTCGCGCGGCGGCTCATGGCCAACCTCGAGCGGCATGCCGCGGCGGCGCAAGCGCTCCCGAGGCGTCCACGCGTCTTTTTCGAGGAGTGGCATGATCCTCTCATCTCCGGTATTCGCTGGTGCTCGGAGCTCGTCGAACTCGCGGGTGGAACGGACGTCTGCCCCGAAAGCCGCGAGCAGCAGGCAGCCCAGGGGCGCATCAAGACACCCGAGGAGATCGCGGCACGAGACCCCGAGGTGGTCATTGCCAGCTGGTGTGGACGGAAGGTCGACCCGAACAAGATCCGCAGCCGTCCGGGCTGGGGTCACGTCTCGGCGGTCAAAGACGATCAGCTCTACGAAATCAAGAGTGTCTACGTTCTGCAGCCGGGTCCGGCTGCCCTGACCGACGGCGTGTCTCAGATTGCGCGCATCGTTCATGCGGCGGCGCACGGCGAGAGATTGCCGGCGCCGCGTGAGGGCGCCATGCGCACGGCCTTGCCCCTTTGACCTTGCTGCGCAACGCCAAAATGCGCACCGTGTGTCTGCGCCCCACCAACATCGGCGAACACGGGCGACCGCCCGCCGTGCTATGAGGGCACGCTACGTCCAGAGGCGCGCATGGGTGTCCACGCTCAGGCCGGCAAGACGCCGTAAGCTCGGTCAGGGCAGTGACCATCCGGCGCTCCGGCTTGCCATCGTTCTCACTGCGGCAATGTAGCGCTCACGCCATGACAGACTTTGGAATTCTGACATTCAGTCACACCGAGCTTCGGGTCCGAGATTTGGAGGGCATGGAGCAGTTCTTCACCCGCGTGCTCGGTTTCCTGGTCACCGATCGCAGCGAGGCCATGGTGTTCCTGAGCCGCGATCCGCAGGAACATCACCAGATCGTCCTCGCTCGGGCAGATGTTGCAGACAACAGGGCAGGGGCTCTGGATCATCTGGCTTTTCGGGCGCCGAGTCTGAACGATCTCCGTCGGATTCACGGCCGGCTTCGGGAACAGCGCTTTGCCAAGCCCGAGGCCGTTTCTCACGGCACTACGTGGTCGGTTTATTTTTGCGACCCGGAGGGCAACCGCTTTGAGATCTTCTGCGAGACGCCCTGGCACGTCACTCAGCCGGTGCGCTTTCCGATCGATCTCGATCTTCCTGACGAAGCGCTGCGCGCTGCTACGGAGGCGCAGATCCGGGACCACCCCGGTTTCGGTATGAAGCAGCCGTGGCACGACGCGTTGGCCCGGCGTTTATCGGGCTGAGCAGCCCGGGCGACCAGCGCGCGCCGGAGCCTGTGCCGCGCAGCAGTGCTCGCCACGGGATTGCGCATGGCGCATCTCCCGTCGCTTCGCTACGAGCTCGAGTCTCGGCGGGCAGCGGGCGGTGTCGAGCACGTCGCACTGCAGAGACGCTCGGCCGCCGATGACGGCGATTCAGGCGGTCGATGACCTCGCGGTTCGGGTCGCCAATCGATCCGTCGAACCAGCTGAAGTGTCGTCCGGAGCGGATACGCTGGCCGGGGCAGCAGAGAGAACCAACCGGGTCGCGGTTTTCGGCAGATGGCCACCAGACTCAGTTCCGGGGTAGTGCTCTACCGAAGAAAGGACGGCCGCGTAGAGGTCCTACTCGGGCACATGGGCGGACCGTTCTGGTCGTCGAAGGACGCCGGTGCCTGGTCGATTCCCAAAGGGGAGTACAAAGCGGGGGACGATCCGTTCGCTGCCGCACTGCGGGAGTTCGAAGAGGAGATCGGCGTTCCGGTGCCAGCAGAACGTTTCGTCGACCTCGGCGAGCAACGTCAGTCGGGCGGAAAGCGACTGACGGTCTGGGCCGCGGAGGGCGATCTCGATCCTGCTCGAGCAGTCAGCAATACGTTTCCGATGGAATGGCCGAGAGGCTCCGGTCGAATCCAGGAGTTTCCTGAAATCGATCGTGCCGAATGGTTCGACGTCAGGAAAGCGCGGAATATCATCGTGAGCGGCCAGATTCCATTCCTCGATCGTCTTGTGTCTCTGGTTGAGGCGTGACGCCGGTGGTGCGCGTCTGACCAGGTTTGTCAACAGAACATTCTGTTTCGGGTGACACGATGTTCGTACTGAGGCGGTTGGGGCACGACCTGACCGATCGAAGCCAGCGCCGGGACAGTCTGCCCATTACGGGGGGCGCCGTCGGACGCTTTAGGGCCGCTTTTGCCGAGACGTAACATGAAGAAGTCATCTCGGCGCCGGCGCTGTTATCTCGAGCTGCAACCGTGGCGCAGGACGGAGCGAGCTCACCTACGGGGGCTGGCAGGCTCGGGCTCGAGACGCCCGATCATCCCCGATGAGCGATGAGATCGATTCACTGAGCGCTGATCGAGAGACCAGGTCCTTCGCCGTGACCCCGAGGCCCTCGGGCGGGCAGCGGACGGGGGAAAAACGGTGACAAAATGGCCGATGCGTCTCGCTCAAAAAGAGCGCTACACCATCCTGCGCAGCACGTCATTGCGCGGGTCGTCGAGGAAACGATGTTTCAGCGCAGCAGCAGCGTGGAGCAGCACCAAGGCGAGCAGGGTGAAGGCAAGGCTGCCATGCCATTCGCGTAGTGCATCATGGAGCTCCGGGCCGGCCTCGAGTGGACGTGGCAGGCCCAAGGCGGACAGCACGGTAGCGTCGCCACTGGCGGCGAGGTAGCCGAGCACCGGAACCACGAACATCAGCACGTACAGCAAGACGTGGTTGATCCGTGCGGCCGCTCGCTGCCAGCGTGGCAGGCCTGCCGGCAGGGCCGGCACGTCCGCGCTGAGCCGCACCAGCACGCGCACGACGGCCGTGACCAGCAGCCCGAGACCCACCGCGACGTGCCACACCAGCAGCCCGGTTGCCTGCTGATCCGCCTCGCCGCCCTCCGGCATGGCCATGCCCAGGCCGGCCTGGACGAACACGAAGAGCGCCATCAGCCAGTGAATCAGGCGCAGCGCTGCAGGATGTTTGGCCTCTACTGACACGTCAGCTCCCGTCTGCACCCGCGCTGTCCGCCGTCAATTCGAACGCGCTTTCTCCATTGCCGGCCTCGATGTCGGTATATCGCAACTTCAGCTCCACACGGATCGGCGATGGCGCAGGGCCTCAACNNCTCAACCAATGGGTTGTCCTCGGCGACGGGCTCGGTTAGCGCGAGAGACATTCGAGTGACGATGCATTTTGCCCGCAGTTGCAGGTGGAGAACAAGACAGCGCGATCCTGTTGAGGGAAAAGTCGATGGCCAGCCCGGCTGTCGGCGGCCAACCCTGCTGTACCCGGCGAAGCGAGATGAATCATTGCGACCCATCAGNNGCGCAGAGGGTCCAGCGGCCTCTCGCGCGCGCGACCAGGGGCCGGGGCAAGGCCGAATCCGTCGTGGGTCTCCTTGGTCCTGCCCTGCGGCTGGGAGGAAGCGCCTCGACGGGTGTGGCCTCGGTCGAGCGGCACCGATGGTCTTCGGGCCTCCGTCAGGCCGACGCCTGCATCTTGGCTTCGGCTTGCAGACGCGCCTCCTCCAAGCGCTCATGGATCGATCGCGACAGTCGCCGAAATCGGAAGTACTTGGGACGCAGCGTCAGCGGCCAGGCCACCGCGTTCGCGAGACGCAGGTATTTGACGGCGACCAGGCCGAGCAACGCGACGGCGGCGAGCGCGATCACAGCGACACCGAACTCCAAGGCACCGGGCAACGACAGCAGCTGCGCAATGACGATGGCCGCAACGACGAGAGCGGCGTACCACATTCCGACATTCCTCACGCCGTGTTCGAACTTGGCGTATCCCAGAGATGCCGGGTGAGTGTTATCCACCCGGATCTGGCTGCGCGTAAGCCAGTACGGCACGTAGTGCAGCACAAACCCCATCCAGGCAAAAGGCCAGTAAAGCAGGCGCGGCAATTTGGGGGCCAGGGGCTCACGCTCTTCGCCCATCCGCATATGCAGCTCGCGCCGCAGCGCGAAGTACCGCTCGAGATCGGCCGACAGCGTCGCAATCCTGGTTTGATCTTGGGGGTCGAAGGCGTTGACGTAAGCCGCGGCAAGATTGATGCGCTGGTGATCGTCTGGAAAATCCCCTCGATAGAAATTCTGAACACCCTCGATCAATGCGGCATGCTGGCCGCTGACCTCTGCGATCGATTCGCGCATCTTGTCGTGGATAAGGGCGGTAACGGCCGCGTAGGCGTGGCGCTTGCTCCGTCCATTCGCCTTTTCGCCGAAGTCGTACTGTGCAATCGAGAATGGCTCGAGAAAGTTCAAGGTGACCGTGGACTGAAATGGATCACGAAAGTCGGCGTAATCCAGTCCAACGACCTGTATCGCGACGTCTTTCCGGGGAGAATGGCCTGTCAGTTTGCGAAACGCGTTCAAGGCGATACGCGCCGGGCCGTCGAGAATATCGTCGATGACCCGGCGCGGGCGATCGCTCTGACCTTCAGCGAAGATCAGCACGCACCCGCCTGCAGCCACCACGTCGGAGAGTTCATCCAGCTTCTTTAGATTAAGCTTCATGTCGGATGCGGTCGCGCCGTCCATTTCGCGGTGGATGGGATGCATTCGCATGGTGCGCAGCAAGTGGCGTCGCATGCCTATCAACGCGCGCTTCCACGAGGGAAGCACTGCCATGTCGCGCTCGTGAGGACCGAACAGCGGCGCTTTGGCGACGATGTCGACCTCACGCCCATAAGCGAAGGCCACCAGAATGGGGTCCATCACCGAGTAGGGATGAGGCGCCACGATCACCAAGGGTCCCGTTTCTCGAGGATGGCCGCGCGCGGTGATGCGCTCGAAGAAGAGCCACCGGGCCAGGGAGATCAGCCGCTTGAATGATCGGTAGAGCATCGATCTCTCCTCAAAAGAAATAGGCGCGACCGGCCCGGTCGGAAAGCGCTTCGGCGGCGGGCACGTGAGCGCGAGCACAGGGGAGTGTGGAGGCGAGACAGATCCCGCAAGAGCGGCAGCGCATTTCGGCGGGATGTCGTGGACGGTGCCCGTTCAACGCGGGTCCACCGTAACGGTGGCACGATCAGTTGGTGCGCTCGTATCTTTCAAAAGACGGCCTTCGGCTGGCCGGTGCCGGGCTGGTTTCGTGGGCGCTGACCGATGGCGCGCCACCTGCCTGCTGCGGGCTCGTGCTGGTGCACGAAACCAAGGCAGCGCTCAGCAACAGGACCAGCAGCGGCGCTTGGAGAGTACGCATCGTTTTGATCTCTGGCGCATGGCGCGCATGATACCGCGTACAGACGGCCATTTTCGACGGCCGGCGGGTCGCGATCGCCGATGGGCGCGATGATGAGTGGATGAGCCGGCGCAGGATCGTGTATTCCGAGCGGGCCGGCGCCGCGCGCGCTGCGGCGGTCGACGCCAAACGGGATTTGGCGTTCTCTGCGGCCAACCGCTATTGCCTGGCAAGCGCTGCCCGAAGGTAAAAGTAGCCTACGGCGCCCGAGAGCAGGGACCCCGACAGGATCCCCAGTCTGTCATCCATGATGTTGCCGGCGCCTACTTGTTCAAATGCCAGCCCGCCAATAAAGAGGCTCATGGTGAATCCGATGCCGCACAGAATCCCCGCCCCGTAGAGCGTCCGCAGTTCGATGCCTTCGGGCAAGCGCGCCCATCCCAGCCGAAGCACCGCCCAGCAGAAGAGAAAGACCCCGAGCTGTTTGCCGATGAGCAGTCCTGTGGCTATGCCGAGCGGAACCGGCTCGAGCAGGGTCGACAACGAGATCCCGCCCAGAGGGACGCCGGCATTGGCAAACGCGAACACCGGCAGAATAAAGAACGCGACGATCGGATGAAGCGAGTGCTCCATGTACTTGGCCGGCGAGAAGTCCGGATTCTTCGGATCGCGCAGAGGAATGAAGAGCGCAAGCACGACACCGGCCAGGGTAGCGTGAACGCCGGACTTGAGAACGGCCAGCCATAGTATCAAGCCCACAAACAGATAGCTGGGCAGATCTGATACGCCCCGCCGGTTCAAGACGAAAAGCACGATCACGCAGATGCTCGCCACGACCAGGGAGATCGTCGAGAGATTTCCGCTGTAGAAGAGGGCGATGACCACAATGGCGCCGATGTCGTCTATGATGGCCAGAGAGGTCAGGAATATCTTGAGCGAAAGCGGCACGCGGCTGCCTAGCAGGGCCAGCACCCCCAGGGCGAAAGCGATGTCGGTAGCGGCAGGGATCGCCCAGCCGTTCATGGCGACAGGGTCGTTCCAGTTNNCATGCCGCCGATCGCGCCGGCGACCGGCAGCACCAACTGCGATCTGTCGGACAGCTCGCCTTCGACGAGCTCCCGCTTCAGCTCCAGGCCGACCAAGAAGAAGAAGATCGCCATCCACAGGTCATTGATCCACAGGAGCGCCGGCTTTGCGACGCTGAAATCCTCGATCCGTATCTCGCCGGTGATGCTCAGAAGTTTGTCGTAGTAGGGTGCCAGCGGAGAGTTGGCGCAGATGATCGCGAGCACGGCCGCGGCCATGAGCAGGATTCCTCCCGCTGTTTCCTTCTGCAGGAAATTGCGAATCGACTGAGTGATCATCCCATCATCGTCCGCGCCGAGGGTCGGGCGCCGCGACCGCACATTCTATCGATCAAGCGTTCCGGGTCCACTTTTCCCGCGGCTGAACAGCCGGCTCGGCAGCGTAGAGGAGCGTGGCAATCGACGCCTCGAGGAGGCAGCGCGCTCACAACCAGAATCGATCGACCCCATCCCGCCTCTTCACCGGCCCGGATCGACGTTCGCAGCCGCACCGCCCAGGCCCTGCCGTGCCGTGCGGCTGTTCCGTTGAAGGGCGAGCCGCTTGTCCGGGAGGATTGCGCAAACCGCCCGCCCGGTCCGGCGTTCAGGGTGACTGGTGGGCGCCTTGAAACTGCTCAGCCATACGACGAAACCAGGCGGCCATCATCAACAGCGCGACGCCCAGCACGATTGCGAGAACGGCCACAAGCCAGACGAGGACCTTTGGCTCCACCAGGATTACGATGCCGACTACGATAAGCGCCAGCCCGGGCATCATGAGAAGCAGCAGAGAAGGGGGCTTGTCCGCCATGCCCTTGCACATCGAGGCCATCGGGCACATTGACATCGGGTTCTTGGGATGGATATCGACCATGACTCACCTCTATCTGTCCAAATGCGAGCCGCTGTGCGGCGGTGCGAGATCGCGGCCAGCAAGAGCGTGTCGAAGCGAACGCCTCGGGTATACCTCATTCCCAAACGCCGTTCCCTTTGCGCTTCGGTACACGGTCGCGCGATGCAGGATGCCGCTCTTTTTCGAGATTTGCGGCGACGCCGCCGACGCGTGTCTTACTCGTTGCGGACGTTTCAATGCTTTTCTCAATAACATGTCTTGCTTGGGATCGCTTTGATCTTAGTCAAAGAAACACCCGCTCAACAACACGTGCGCCCGACGTCAACGTCCGCGGTGCTCGAAGATTCAAGGCGATCGGTCGCAGACGACCACGACGCCACCGCTCCGCGCAGTACCGGTGCCGGCAGGCGTCGGCGCAGTGACAGCGGCCGTACGCCGGATCGCCGCCGTGTTGAATCCCCCGCGAAGGGGGACGTGGCCACAAGACGGCGGGCCGCGATGCGGGCGTCGTCAGGGTGTGGCGTCGCAGAACTGCGTCAACGCGGGGCAATCGCGCACCGGCGCGAGCCCCATCACTGACGGCCCGTCAGGGAAAAGACGAAGAAGCGAGCACGGTCGAGTATCAGTGATGTGCGGAGCGACCTACCGCGGTGCCGCTGGCAGTTGCCCGTGCTTCGACGATGGCGTCGACCGTCGCCCCATCATTAGCCCTGCGCCGCTTTCGCGGCCTGCCACGCGTCGAGCTGCGCACGTGCACCATTTTTCGACGGATCCATGGCCTCGTCGTGATCGTCGCGCTTGGCGGTGAGCTCGATGACATAGCCGTTCGGGTCGCGAAAGTAGATCGAGTCAATAAATTTGTGGTCCGAGATGCCGCGGGTCTCGATGCCCGCCGCACGACCTTTGTCCATCATCGGCTGCAGCACCTCGGGCTCGACCTCCAGAGCGATGTGCAGGTCGTAGTCGTGCTGAGACTTGAACTCGAACGGCATGTCAGGCGCCTCGAAGAACGCCAGGTATGAGCCGTCGTCCAACTCGTAGAACGTGTGCAGCGTGTTGGTCTTGCGACCGCTCTTCGTCTCTTTGATCTCAAGCGTGCCGGCGAGCCGAAGGCCAAGAAATTCCTCGTAGAACCGACGAGTTTCCTCGGAGTCCCGGCACCGGTAAGCGTTGTGATGAAGGCCTTTGATCATGGTTTGACGCTCCGGGCGTATCAGGAGTCGATGTGCGCACGCGTGCGTGCGTTCGGCGCCGCTGGCGCCTCAGACGGCTTCGAAAGGTGTGTCCTTGATCGACTCGGCATAACCGTAGAACACCTCGTTAACCGCAGCCCAGCTCTTGAGCCCCTTCAGGTTCGCGACCCAGCGCTCGACATTGGGATAGGGCGAAAAGTCGCAGCGGATCAACTCCCCGAGCGTCACCAGTGCCACGCCGAAGTAGTCCGCAATGGTGATACGGTCACCACACAGGAACAGCTTGTCGGGGCCGATCCAGTAGTCGTTGAGTATTTGCAGCCACCGTTCGGACCGCTCCTTGCCCCAGTTGACGGTAGCCGCCTGACTCTCTTCGCTCGGCCGGCGGTGGTGCGGGAAGAGCTGAGGGTAGATCAGGTTGTAACCGAAGTCGCGATAGAAATTGGTGTTGAACCAATCCATCACTTCGTTGACTTTGGCTCGTTGCCCGAGATCCTTCGGATACGCGTCCGAGTTTATCTTGTCCGCCAGGTACTTCAGAATCGCCGAGCTTTCGGTGATACGCAGGTCGCCGTCCTCGAGCACGGGCACGAGCTTGTTCGGATTCATCGAGGCGAAAGGTTCCTGGTGATGTTCGCCCTTCATCAGATCGACGACCTGTTCGTCGACCTCGATCCCGCTTTCGGCAATAAAGAGTCGGACCGGCCGACTTGCCGTCGACACCGGGTGCATGTAGAGCTTCATGGAGGCGCCTCCGTCGATAGGCCAACGAGAACGAACGGAAGCGCATTATAGCAGGCCGCCGCGCCGAGCAGTGGGCCTCGGCCGGCCGGCGCGGAAGATGTTCCTGTGCGCGTCGTGAGCGTGTTCCAGGAATGGGTTTCCGCGGTCGGGCCCTCGTGGCCGGTGGCTCGTCGATCGGCGGAAACGTTTATTGATGCCGGTCTTCTTGGCCGGGCGAGACATTGGGGCTGCGATGGGGTCGTCGAGGCCGCAGCGGTTCGGTCCCCGAGACGCCGATGAAAGAGGCTCGCAGCGATCGGTGGCTGGATCTACGACGTCGCCAGCGCTTGCTCCAGCGCGGGCAGCGGACCCTCGAGCCCGGCGCGCTCGCCTTCGTCGCGCAGGCGCCGAATCTCGTGCATGACCGCATCCTCGCGTTGACCTCGGCCGAAACGGGCGAGCGCTCGGCCGCGAGCAATGAAGAAAGCAGTCCAGGGCAGGGGTTCGGCGCGGGTGTACTCCTCGAGCTCGGCGGCGAATCGGTCCACACGGTCCCACGCGCCGACGCTGAGCAGTGCGTCCATGGCGAAGCGGTAGAACCAAAAATAGTTGTGACTGACGGCGCCTTCACGCAGAGAGTTCTCTCCTTCGTCGAGCGCTGCCTCTCGGGCGGCGTCATCGTCGGCCATCACGAACGCCACGGCGCCGAAAACGCGTCCCGCGTTGAACGCGCGGCCCACATCATCCGTGATGGAGACTGCCTGCACCAAACAGCTCCGGGCCTCGGCGTGACGCCCGCCTGCTTTCAGAGCAAGCGCCTTCCAGCAGAGGCCGATCGGTTCCCATGCCCGGGCGTTGATCGCGCGGGCGGCGACCAATTGGCTGTCCGCATGTTGCTCGAGCAGCTGGTACTCGCCCAGATCGACGATCGAGGCGCATACGCAGCCGCGAGCATTCATTTCCACCCGGCGGTCGCCGATCTTCTGGGCCACATCGAGCGCCGCAAGGCCCACGGCCTTCGCACCGCGCCAATCGCCGGAGTACATGCGCGTGAAGCCGAGCTGGCCAAGGTAGGCAACCTCGATGCGGCCAAATCCGTGCTCGCGAGATCGCTCGATGCAACGGGCATAGTAGTCGTGGGCGGTCTTCATGTGACCGCGGGCGTACTCCGCATCGCCCAGCCCGCCGAGCGCGCGGGCTTCGTCCTCGGCAGCCTCCGACTGCTCCGCAAGCTTCAGGGCAAGCAGATGTGCGTTGCGGCAATCCTCGGCGCGGCCGACGGAGAAATACAGATTGCCGCGCAAATGGTGCAGTCGCCCCAGCTTGGAGTCGAGGTGATGAGCCGTTGCCGCGTGCTCCGCCTTGCTAATCAGATCGAGAGCTGCCGGGTAGTCCGTCACGACGCGTTTTCCGGCCGCGAGCCCCATCCACGCATCGAATCGCTGAATGTCATCGGCGGCACCCTCGAGTGCTTCCTGGTACACCGCGATGGAGGATTGCACTTTGCCGAGATCGCGCAACAGTTCTCCCTTCAGACAGGTCAGTTTGTGCTTGTCGAGATCCGTCGCGCGAGCCAAGCCGCGCTCGGCCAAATCGAGCGCGCGCTGAAAANNTTCCCGAGCGGCTTCGAAAAATGCGCTCGCCGCGCCCTCGTCGCCGGCGTTGGCTAGATGTTCGGCATGCAGAATTCGATCGGTATCCGCATACCACCGGGCGGCTTTACGGTGAAGTTCTTCACGTTGACGTTTGAGGAGCGACCCGTATACGCCCTCCTGAATCAATGCGTGCGCAAACTGGTACGTCTCCCCGTCCCGCCGTATCAGATTGTGCGTTTCGAGCTCCCGGTAATCAGTTGCTTCGCTCTCGAGCAGGTGATGCAGGGCGTGCTTATCGAAGCGCTGGCCGAGCACGGAAGCCGCCTGCAGCACCCGCTTGCTCTGGGCCGCGAGTCGGTCTATTCGCGCGAGCACCAAGCTCTGGATGGAGTCGGGCAGGCTCGCTGCAGAACCTTCCCGAGCGTTCTGCAGAAGCTGCTCCAGAAAAAATGGATTCCCGGAGGCGCGCTCGAGGTAGTCACCGGTCGCCGGGTCGCTCGCGTCGAGGAACTCGCTGATGATCTCGATCGACTCTCTTTCTCGGAGCGGCCCGAGATCGATAGTGATGAAGGGACTGCCCTCTGTGCTGCTTCTCCACGTCTGATCGAGCGGGTCGCTCTCGACACGCGCGGTGATGACGAGCAACGCTGGACAGTCGGCGACCGCCTTCGAGAGCACCGCCAGGTATGCCAGCGTGACGGGGGCAGCCCAGTGAACATCTTCCACGATGATCAGGAT
>JABAHR010004137.1_pt1 | contig 12570 bp, 9 predicted proteins | sample 7062101 | NCBI WGS metagenome assembly JABAHR01 (sample SAMN14534553, study PRJNA622989) | marine sediment metagenome | biome: marine biome [ENVO:00000428]; feature: marine pelagic biome [ENVO:01000023]; material: deep marine sediment [ENVO:00002113] | place: India: Gulf of Kutch | collected...
GACGGGTTTGCCTTTGTTCGCCACCGGAAAAGGCCCGGCGCAACAAATAAAGGGCAAACGCGATCAAGCACTTATGCAGTGAACATCACGTCCGCCACCCCAAAGTGTTACCCCGGATGCTACCGACTTTATGTTGAACACAATGTGACCTGGATCATGTTTGTGGGGAAACGTGACCAGATGACCCACACGGACAATTTGCGAGTCGCCGGAAATTCTTACAGCGGTGCGGGCCGCGCCGGCGTAGACTGTTCATTAACACGAATAAGAATAAGAAGCAGGGACCGGATGAAGACCCTTGCCTTGTCACTGGTGCTGTTCATGATGTCCGCCCGGGCCGCGGCCGAGGTGACGCTTGAGCTCCGCGTGTCCGCGACGGTCGCGCCACGTCCCTGCGATGTTGCCGAGACCTGCGAGTCCGATCCGCAGAAGACGGCCGCCGCGGATACTCGAGTGGTCGTCGAGGAAGACCAGGTCAGGTACGTCGGGCCGCGGCCGGAAGTGACAGAAGACGATGGGCTGAGGACGCTATTGTTCTGATGGTTCAGTAGCCCGATCCCTTCCGGGCGTCGTCGTACATCTTTGTCAGGAAACGGCGGATGGCAGGCAATGCGTCGTCTTTGGTCATCAACTGCTGCTGCTCCATCAGTGCTGCCATATCCTCGATCGTGCGCTTGCCGTCGATCATGGACATGACGTAAGCATAGATCTGCGTTGACATCGCCTGGCTGCGAAAAGCCTGCAAAGCGGGCACGGCTTCCCTGCCGGTCACGATCCAGTCCGGCAGGGCCTTGTGGCGTTCCGGCGCTTTGACAGCGGCCAGCTTTTCAGCGGCGAACGTGAACACGGTTTCCTGCCGTCCGTGCCGGCTCGCGGGCGAGCACATGTAGGGAATCGTTGCCTCGCTGGTCTTCAGCTTGCCGAAGCCGGCTGCTTCGACGACTGCCAAGGCTTCTTCGGCGCTGTAGCAGCGCGCCGCTTCGGGATCATTGAATGTCAGCGAGCCGAAATTGATCCAGCGTCCGTCATCCTTCAGGAGATTATTGATGCGCGGCGCCTGGATGGCGAGATCGTCGCCGATGACGTCGACCAGCCAGGGCGTGATGACGGTGTCGAAACCGCCAGCTGCAAACGGCGGCCGCAACGCGTCACTCATGACCAGGTGAAAACCATCGCGCACCGGCCCCGGTGCCGCGAGACGCCGTTTGACCGCATAGTCGCCGATGGTTCTCGGCGCGATCGGGAATTCGTAGAGCTCGAGCTCGTCGCCACTGGTGACCGTTTTCGCGACCAGCATCAGCAGCGGATTGAAATCCGTCGCTACGGTATGCGCCGTATCGAGCTGCATGTGCATGTCATACGCAAGCCGGCATGCGCCCGCGCCGAGAACCAGCGTGTTGCCCAGCGATTGTTCACCGCTAACCGACCGGATCTCTGCCAGCGACGCCTCGTTCTCTTTTTCACCCCATGCCCAGTCGCGGTGAATGTTGTGGTAGTAGGTCGCGATCCCCTGGTCGGTCGGCAGCCGAGTGCGCAGCGCCAGGTAGGTTTCGATCACCGTTTGCGATGACTGCACGTCGAACGGCGCCAGGAGCTCGCGCAGCCGATTGCGGTGTTCATCCACGGCGGCGATCTGCAGGTCGAGTCTTTTCGCGGTCAGCGAATCATCGTTCACGCTTTTGCGCTCGGCCTGCATACGCTGTGAGTCGGCCGCCAGTCTTTGCAGTGAGTGGTGCAGGCGGTTGCGCCATTCCCCCAGCGCTGCCTCTGGCTCGGCGAAGAGCCAGGGTATGCCGGCGACATTCGGGTAGTCGACATTGCAGGCGTCACAACGGTAGCCAGCGTCGCGCTCGGTCAATGGCGACTTGTCGCAACGTGGACAGGCGGTGAGCCCGCTGATTCCATCATTGGCCGTCATAGAGCATCCAAACCCATTTCAAAAGTCGCGGGCATTCTAGCCTGAATCACGATCCAGTGATCATCGAGCGACCCGGCGACCGACCGGCCAACAAAAAAACGGCTCGACGGGAAATCCGCCGAGCCGCCACTTTTCGGCCGACCTGTTCGGATGCGGTCTCAACACTAGCCGTGAGCCGCTTACCTGGGATCAGGTCGGGTTCAGGGGAGGGATTACGCCGCTGACGATCGGTTGGAACGCGGTCAGGCTGTCACGCATGGCCGGGCTGCCGAGGCCATGATTCGGAATGACCTGTTCGAACAGTCCTTCCTCGCCATGCAGCGCCATGTAGTTCAGCACCACGGCGTTGACGAGCTGGTTGACGTTATTGGCCATCGGCGTCGCCGCGCGCTGCACGGAGCCGCCGCCGTCCATGTAACCCAGCTGCTGGTGTTGCGCCGCGGTTTTGCCCTGGCTCGTTCTGAGCTGAGCGCGCCCCGCCGGGTCGAAGACCATGAAGAACGAGCCAGCCGTCGACGAGTTGTCGCTGACCCATTCGCCTTTGCCGCGGCCTTCGACAGAGTTGTCGATTGCGCCGTTACTGGACAAAGAGCCGTCGCTGAAGACATACAGCATCAGCGGGACGCCGATGCGGGCCGCATACTCGATGCACGCGCCCATGCAGCGTCCGGCGCGAAAATCCTTCACCTCGCCTTCGGCCCGGGCGCCGCCATGATAGTCGTAGCCACCCATCTCGATCGTCGCCGCGCCGGCGAAGCCGTTGATGACGAGTTTCATGATGGCAGCGGTCTTGCGGAACTCTGAGCCATTGCGGCTATTCTCGATGAATTCGGCGTTCGTAAAGATACCGTTCGGGCCGACGATCATCGGATCCTGGCCTGGATCGAGCGGCGTGCCGCCGAAGCGGTCCGCAATGTCGGCCGCTTTCATGTAGCCACAGGACACGAGGTCACGCACGACCTCGGCTGATGTGACCTGCTGCCCGAAATCCATCGCGCCGGGCTGGCCGGTACGACCGACTTTCATCTCGGTAATGCGATAGATCGACTCCATGACTGCGGTCGCGTCGTCCGGACCGAGGATGCCGACCAGCTGGCCGGTGTCTACCAGTGCCGTCACGTCGCTCGGGCGGTCGACCTTGGTCGGCTGCAGCTCGGGATTCATCAGCATGACCGGTTCGGTCGAGTTACCGCCCGACGCGGAGTTCTCGGAACCGGCCAGGGTCAGGATCGAGCCGTCTGCGCCGGCGCGCGCGATGCCCTTCATGGGATTGTGCGGATTGTTGCCGGTGTCGTTATCCGAACGCGCGGGGATGACAGCGCCGTTCAGCTGGGCGCCGCGACCCGGCGTCATACTGGCCTCCATGCCACGTTTGAAGGCGCTATCGGAGTGGAATGCCAGGCCGAAATCCGTGTTCGCGTAGGGCAGGCCGGTGAGCGGATCATTGAGTCCCGGCACCATGTCGCCCGGCAGCCCCATCTTTTCGTAGCCCGACGTGTTCAGGAAGTCCATCTGGCCGCCTTCCTGGCCGACGAGGACGTTCGAATTGGCGATATTCGCACCGCCTGCGAGATCGAAAGCGATGAACGGGATCTTGCCTGCGCCGGCGGTCGCGATACCGCAACCGACGGTATCGAGATCTCCCGACAGCGCGGCCAGCGCCTCGCGCGGGTTCGAGAACAGGCTGAGCACACCGCCACCCATCGCGACTGCCGAGCCGGAGATAAAGCCCTGCGACAGGAAGTCGCGGCGGGTTACTGGCCGCGAGTGGTCCGGATGACAGAGCGGATCGTCAAAATTCCGTTTACGTTTAGCCATAACTAGAAACCTCTATCCTCAAGCTTGTCTGTCTACTGGACCAGGGTGACCGCGCTGCCAAGTACGGCGGCACAGGTACCCTTGGCGATCGAACGCGTATCGGTGCCGCCCGCGATCAGGCGATCGATCAGGTCACCCGGATGCGGGGCACTAATCGCCGCGAAGCCGAGCTCGTCACGAACCTCCATGAAGTCCGGCTGCGTCATGACCGCCACACCCATCATGTTGTCGAGCAGCGGCGTGATGAAGGCATCGCGATTGCCGTATGCCGTCGCCGGCAGGGCATTGAAGTCGAAGCCCGGGAAGTAGGCGGCCGAGGAAATCGAACCGCGGTCTTCGATCAGCGCGTTGCAGTACTCGATGGCCAGCTGCGCGATCGCAACCTGGTGCGACGACAGGAATGCTGATGGATCCTCGACCGCCGGCATCGACTGCCTGAGGCTCTGGAAGGTCATGTCGACATTCGTCTCCTCGGTGCTGACGCCCGTCACGGCCGACATCGTTGCGTTGATCTCGTCGAAGGTGCGCACGCCCACACGCTGATGCGGCGGCAGGTCGTTCTCGGTGATCACCAGCGGCGGATCGTCGGTGCGCACGTAGCTGGCCGCGCCGAGCTGGTCGAAAGTCAGGAAGAACTGGTCGTCAGCCGGACCGCGCTCGAGCGGGATCACTGCGCCCAGATCGGACAGTGGCTGGCCCAGCGGGCCGAACAGCTGACCATCGAGCATGTCGTTCATGTTCGCGTAGGTCTGGCTCTTGTCGACTTCCGCGCCATTGATGCCGATGCGCATGCCCTGGATCGGGATACCGGAGGGTTGGCTGCCATCCAGCGTAATAAAGTGCGGCTTGGTGAACAGGTAGGCGTGGTTGTCGAACTGCGCGACCTCGAACAGGATATACGCTGTCGGTACGCTGATGATGTCCTCGATGCTGAACAGCAGGAAGAATTTCTCGCCGACGCCCACGTCGAAGTTTTGCTGGATCTGTTCCGGCGTCAGCGCAAACTCGTGGACGGCGACCATGCGCAGCGTACCCTGCCACGGGCCGTTACCGCCGGCCTCGTTGCCGAGAACGAATGCAAAGGTGTCGTCCCAGTCGACCAGCGTGCCCGGCTGCGCCGGATCCCCCTGCGAGACTAGCTGACCATTCACATAGATCTTGCGTCCTGCACCGTTTCCGTCGTCGACCGGGCTGTACGTTGCGACCACGTGCTGTAACGTCGCCTGCAGAACCTCGTCTGCATCCGGCGTGGACAGCTGCGGCTGATCGCCGTTGGCGCCCGTCGTCGTGCTGCGATGCAGGAAGTCATAGTTGTAAAGCGTCTGGTTGAGCGAGAAGTTACGCGCCGTGTCGCCCGCAGAGTAGGTGACGATGCGCGACATCTCCTGCGTAACATTGGCCGGCACGACCCAGGCCTCGATCGAGTACTCGCCCGTGAGGCGGATGCGGTCGTGCAGCTTGGCGCTTGCCGACGTCGAGCCCTGAGCGCGGCCGCTGCCGATCGTCACGCCCCAGCCGCCGAACCACTCGTACTCGCCCGACAGGGTCAGGTCGAGCGCCGGCGTAACGCCGCTGGTGTCGTAGGCGGTCGTACCACTGCCGGTCTTGAACTCGTACAGCGCGATCTGTGCCGATTCGTAGCGATTGCCGCCGGAAGCGACCGTGCCGTCGACGAGGCGCAGGGCCTTGCTGTTGACGAGAGCGGGGTCGAGCTGGGTGAGCGGTACCGTATTGGCGAATGCCGTGATCGCGGCGAGCATCGCGGACGAATCATTCGTGCAGCTCTGCGACCAACAGTTATGGAATTCCGGCGCGAGGCGAATCACGAATCGCGATGCGGCCGGGTCGTTGAGGTCGATTTTGGATTTCGCCGCTTCATACGCAGCAAGGTACGAGTCTGCGGCGCCGGTCTCCGCGAAGTAAGGCGCCTGCGCGGTCGGCGCACCCGAGCTGTGACAGCCGGAGCAGTAGGGCTCGAGATAAGGCGTGTAGACGAGGTCGCGGAAATCTTCCGGCGACGCATTGACGAAGTTCTTCGAATCGCCCGGATCGACCGACGGCGGCGCCATCAGGACGATCTGCCGTCCGCCGAGTCCCGAGGTGGCGCCCGCCCAGTTCTCGATCCAGGTGGTCATGATGTCAGCGCAGGCCTGATCGTCGCCGAGCCAGCAATTGTGACCGCCGCCGACTTTTGACACGAGCTCAGACAGCGCAGGCACGTCGAGATCGGCCCGGGTAAGCGCCGCGTCGTGGGCGAGGTTGATGTCGTCGAAACGCGCGAAGGGCGTCGGTCCGGGACCGGCTTCCGTGTGACAGTTGCCGCAGGTCGCCGCATTCTGCATCGGCGTCCAGAAATGCTGCATAAAGTCATTAACTGCAGCGTCACGCGGACCGTTGATGCCGTTGTAGGTAACCTGTACGGGACCACCGGGGTTTTGCTGCTCCGGGTTGTCCACCGTCTGCGCACCGCCGCCACAAGCAGCCAGTACCAAGGTCATCAGTCCTGCGACGAAGATGGCGCGTGCTTTTCGGGCCTGGGCTACGGCAATTCCTGTTGCTTTATTCATTGTCATAGCCTCCCTACTGGCCCATGCAATAGACGGCCGCTTCGGCGAACGTCTGCTTCATGTTGTACGGCGTGCCGGAGCGCGCGCTGACGTTTTTGAACGACGTCACCATCTGGCTGACCTGGAAGCGGTCGGCCGAATCTTCCGGCTCACGCAGGCATACGGCCCGAAATACTTTCTTGACCTGGCAACTGGCGAAAGCGTCGCTGTTCGCGAGTTCCTGTCCCATTGATGCCGCGCCCGTGCCGCTGCCGGGCAGGTTCGGATCCCAGCCGAGGAACTGGTTCTGGCCCTCGCGCCAGTAATTCAGCCACGAGTCGTCCGAGGTGCGGAAGCCGGTCTCGAAATTGGTGTCGTTGTTGAAATACTTCGGCTGGACGACGCCCGGTGTGTATTCGATCGAGCCGGTCATCTCGTTGAAGTTATAGTACGCAAACGCGCCAGCCAGCGGATCCATGCCGCTGTGGCAGCCAATGCAGTTGTTGAAGTACAGGCGGCTGTCGCCGCCCGGGCTGCGGCTGACGTCCTGACGGATTCGGTCCGGTGTGCGTTTGACGTCGTGAACCTGCTCCATGTCATTGCACAGGTGATTGAGCATCGTGAAACGGAACTGCGCCCGGTTCGTGCCGGCGACGAAGAACGCTTCGGCCGCGGCGCGTGTGGTCCATACACCGGCGACGGCGCCCAGCGGCAGACCGGTTACGGCCGACTGCGATACCTGCTGCAGGCCGGACATCATGTCTACACTCTGCGCTTCCATCTGCGCATAGTGATCGTTGTTGAAATTTGAATACGGCGGCAGCGAACCCGGGCCCACATAAAGAATGTCCGCCGAGAAAAGCGAGTTGAAGGGTACGTTGTCGCGGATCATGCCGATTACCGTTGCCATGTAGTCATTGAGCGGAACGAAAACGTTCAGATCACGGTTGGTCCACGGTGCCGCGAAGTTCTTCAAGGTGACGTTATAGAAATTCGGGTTGTCCATCGCACGATAGGCAGCGTCCAGTGCAGAACCCGGCTGGCCAGGATCAACTTCGGCCTCCATTTGCTGCAATATCGCGTCGGACGGCGGTACGCCTGCAAGTCGATCGTGAATGCGCTTCGCCTGTTCACGGGGACCGGCAAACGCAGCGCTGCCCAGCGCGACGCTGAGTACCCCGAGCGTTGCGATTTGAACCAGGCGTCCGGCGCGTCCGGCCTGCGTGCGGCCATCAGCATGTCTGTTCCTTGTCCACGTACTGTAATTCATAACAAACCTGCTCATTTCCAATACGAATTGACTACAAGCCAACATTCCTGGCTTTGCCTTCGCGCGAAGTCCCTTTCGTTCGAGCTTCATCCCTGAACGGTCTGCTTACTAAAAACAGTCGGACTCGGCCGAAAAGCTTGCCTGAGTTCGCTGCAGGTCACCGTGAATGTATTCACAAAGCGCTGAACTGCCGCAGACTCGCAGAGCACGCATACGCGCCCTGCAAGAGATGAAGCAATTGGCGTGCCATATTTCAGCTGGCGCGCACAAATGCCGAAAAAAATTATTTAAATCAGTTACTTGTAAAAGCGACCGGGATCACGAAAAAATCTCGTGATATGTCAAGTCATTGTCGGTGCTTTGGTACAGGTTTGACGACGGCCCCGTTAAACCGTTGAAAGTTAAGGTCCGGCGCGCTGTCGCTGAAGGCAGACATTGACGGCCAACAAATTCCCGTGCCTGGAAGTCGGTTCCGCCGATCGACGTCGATAAAAGTGTGACCCAAGTCCAAAAAATGCACACCGTTTTCCACAACGTTGTCGGTCGCTTTGTCGGGAGCGGAACCCGAACGGGTTTTCCGACGTTTTCTGAAACGAAGAAGGATCCTTCGCTTCATACATTTTTAATCCGAAAGATGTGCAGTAAAGCGGCCTAAAGACGATATTTTACTTTGCGCACTGTCGCTCTTTAGACACATTACATCGCTGATTTCGCTTCTCTAAACTGCTCCGCAACCGCGATCCTATTTGTGATCGCGTTAACGGTATGGACTGCGCGTTATGTCCACTATTGCAAGCTCAACAACGAGTGGAGAGAAGCGCACCTGACACGTGTAAGGCCAGGGTATGGAAAACCCGTGGCCGTCGTCGAGGTAATGGCTATGAATATGCTGGCGCGAAAAAATCTGGAAGGATCCAAAGTGAAAGGCGTGCGTTCACTCGTACTGCTCGTTTCAGCGTGTGCGATCGTCGCTTGCGATGGCGCAAACCAGGGCGTTCAGATCGGTACCGGCCAACGGCCCGATCCTGTTGTCGTGGATTTCCCGATCGCCTATGTCAAGGCACCCCTGGTCTTCGATCCTGACGACGGCATGCTGCAGCAGACGGATCTCCGCGAACTGATTACGTTCGATTTCGGGGCCGACCTGTATGTGAAAGATCGTGCTTCATCCAGTTCTCCCGCGATAAATGTCACCGGCGAACTGATGCAGGGACTGGCAGCGGTGAAGGATGTCGAGATAGCGTTCGACGGCAGTGCCGTTATATTTGCCATGCGGGGGCCGGTCGATATCAACCTCGCTCTCGACGATGAAAACCAGCCGACCTGGAATATCTGGGAATACGTATTCGAAACGCAGACGCTACGCCGCGTCATTGCGTCCAACCTGACTGCCGAGATCGGTCACGACATCTCGCCGCACTACTTGCCTGACGGCCGCATTATCTTTTCCTCCACGCGCCAGCTTCGCTCCAAAGCCGTATTGCTCGACGAAAACAAGGGCGCCTTCGAGGCATTCGACGAGGATCTCAATGAACCCGCGTTCCTGCTGCACGTCATGGATGCGGATGGCACGAGCATCGAGCAGGTCTCGTTCAACCAGAGCCACGACATGGATCCGGCGGTGTTGTCGAGCGGGCAGGTGGTGTTCAGTCGCTGGGATCACGCAGGTCGCGAATAACGCCATCAACCTGTACCGGATGAACCCGGACGGGTCGCAGCTCGAAATGCTGTACGGCCAGAACAGCCACGATACGGGCACCGGCGGACAAATCATCCAGTTCACGCAGCCGCGGGAACTCGAGGACGGCACGATCATGGCGCTGATCCGCCCGTTTACGGGCTCGAACGGCGGCGGCGACATCATCACGATCGATACGCCGACCTACCTCGAGAATACGCAGCCGACCAAGGACAACCCGGGCATGACCGGCCCGGCCCAGGCGCGCGCGACCAACGTGACGATTTCAACGGTACCGGGCGAAATTTCACCCGGCGGCCGTTACAACTCGGTCTACCCGATCCAGGACGGCAGCGGGCGCATGCTCGTCAGCTGGAGTCAGTGCCGCCTGCGGGACATCATCGATCCGCTGAATCCGCCGCCGCCGGAGACGATCGTCTACTACCCGTGCACGGACGAGAACCTCATTAATGTCGACTACGAGGAAGCCGATCCTATCTACGGTATCTGGATGTACGATCCGCGTGATGCCACGCAGCAGCCGGTTGTCCCGCCGGAGGAGGGGTTCGTCTTCTCGGAGGTCGTCGCCGCCGACCCGCGGCCGATCCCGCCGACGATCCTGGACGAGGATTTTCGCTTCGACGTCGATCCAAACCTCGTGACCAATGGCGAGGCCGTGATCCATATCCGCAGCGTCTACGATTTCGACGGCACGGCTTCCCTCGATATCGACGCGCTGGCCGATCCGGCGCAGTTCACTGCGGATCAGCGTCCCGCGCGGTTCATACGGATTGTCAAGGCCGTGTCGCTGCCGGACCCGGACGTGCTCGATCTCGACAACACGGCCTTTGGCCGGATCCGAAATCTCGGCATGAAGGAGATCGTCGGCTACGGTATGGTCGAGCCGGACGGCTCCGCGATGCTCAAGGTGCCGGCAAACACGGCACTGCAGGTCAGCGTTCTCGACGGCAATGGTCGGCGGATTACGCCGCGTCACCAGAACTGGATGCAGCTGCGTCCGGGCCAGTACCTGCAGTGTAATGGTTGTCACATCCCGCAGGGTGGTCTGTCGCATGGTCGCTTTGACGCGTTCGATTCGGTATACGCGGGTGCGCAGACGCCGGGTGCCTCGTTCAACGCCAACACGGTTGATGCCCTGTTCGTCGGCGATATCGGCGAGACGATGGCTGAAGTCCGCGCCAGGATCAGCTGTGCGACGGACGGTTGCTCGTCGATCGAACCGTCGATGGACATCGAATTCCAGGACGTGTGGACCGACGAGCTCAAGTCCGGTCGCCTGGCAGACAGCGCATTTTCCTTTGCCTACGTCGACCTGGCGACCGCGCCGCCGACCACGGTGAACTGCATTACGCAGGCCTGGGCGCCGAACTGCCGGATCATCGTCAACTATCAAATGCATATCCACCCGCTGTGGTCGGCCAGTCGCCCGGTACTCGATCCGGTGACGGGCCTGCCCGTCATCGACCCGGTAACGATGCTGCCGGTCACCAACGATTGCACCAATTGCCACACGCCGCTCGACGCAGCCGGCATGGTGCGCGTGCCTGCGGGACAGCTGGACCTGGCGGACGGGCCGTCGCCCGACGAGCCGGACCAGTTCAATAGTTATCGTGAACTCCTGTTTGCGGACAACGAACAGGAATTGATGAACAACGCCCTGGTCGATCGCCAGATTGTGATTGGAACGGACCCCGATACAGGCGACCCGATCCTTGCCACGGTCACGGTGAATCCGTCGATGAGTGCGGTGGGCGCCAATTTCTCGGACCGGTTCTTCTCCAGGTTCGATGCAGGCGGCACTCACCAGGGGTTCTTGTCCGATGCGGAGAAAAAACTAATTGCGGAATGGCTGGATGTCGGAGCGCAGTATTACAACAACCCATTCGACGTCCCGATCAATTAAGGCGCTGGTGATCACGGTCCTGGTACTGACCCGGATCTTCACCAGCCCAGTTGCTCAGGCCGCCGATGATGAATACAGGCAAGTGTCGGTGGCCGACCCTTATCTGGAAATGCATACCGGGCCCGGCAAGGGATACCCGGTATTCCACGTGGTCGATCGTGGCGAGGCGGTAGACATCCTGATGCGCCGCACCGACTGGTTCCAGGTTCGCGCCGACAGCGGCGCCGTCGGTTGGGTCGACCGCGCGCAGATGGAGCGTACGCTCGTCTCCGACGGGGACGCCGATCGAATTCGCAGAAGCGAACCAGCAGGACTTCACGGACTCACGCTGGGAACTGGGCGGCCTCGCCGGAGACTTCGGCGGCGCGAACATTGTTTCGCTTTATGGCGCGTACTCGATCAACCCCCATGTCAGCCTCGAGATATGGGGTTCACAGATTTTGGGTCAATTTTCGAACGGCTGGATGGGCAGTCGTAAACGTCACTCACGAGACGTGGCCTGACTGGCGTATCTCGCCGTTCTTTTCGCTTGGGACCGGTGTGATTCACACCGAACCGAAGCCGACCATCGTGCAGGGAGAGGACCGAACGGACCAGGTCGCCCATGCAGGAGCCGGCTTCAGGTTTTATGCAACTCGTCGCTTCATCCTCAGGGCAGAGTTCAAGAGCTACGTGGTATTCACGAGCCGCGACGACAACGAGGAAGTAGAGGAATGGAAAGTCGGATTCGCGTTCTTTTTCTAGCGGTCGCAGTATTCACCCTGTCGGGCTGTGCAGCGACCAAGAACCTCTTCGGTTTCGGCGAGGAGGAATTGCCCCCGCCTGCCGAAATCATCGAGGGGCAGGTCATCGAGCCCGAAGTCGAGCGTCGCGAGGTTCGTGAGCCGGATATCGATTCCGAGGACTTCGAAGTCGGCGCCTACATCGGCATCATGAGCGTCGAGGACTTCGGTTCGGGCGCGTTCTATGGCGCCAGGCTCGCCTATCACGTGACCGAAGGATTCTTTGTCGAGGGCAGCGTCGGCCAGACAGAGGCCGGCCTGACGAGCTTCGAGATCCTGAGTGGCGGCGCGCCCCTGCTGTCCGACAGCGAGCGCAAGCTGACGACCTACAACCTGAACGTCGGCTACAACATCCTGCCCGGGGAAGGCTTCGTCGGCAAAGGTCGTGCCTACAACACGGCTTTGTACATCAGTGCCGGCCTCGGCTCAACGCGATTCGCCGGCGACGACCGGTTCACGGTCAACTTCGGGGCGGGATATCGCTTCCTGCTGACGGATTCGATTACTTTGCATGTCGATTTTCGGGATCACCTGTTCGACATCGATCTCCTCGGCGAGGAAAAGACCGCCCACAACCTCGAGGGTTCGCTGGGCGTGACGGTTTTCTTCTGAGGAAGGGGTCACATTTCGCACG
>JABAHR010001159.1_pt2 | contig 12566 bp, 15 predicted proteins | sample 7062101 | NCBI WGS metagenome assembly JABAHR01 (sample SAMN14534553, study PRJNA622989) | marine sediment metagenome | biome: marine biome [ENVO:00000428]; feature: marine pelagic biome [ENVO:01000023]; material: deep marine sediment [ENVO:00002113] | place: India: Gulf of Kutch | collected...
CGCGTGCTGCACCCGGTTGCCCAGCTGGCCGGCCACTTCCTCGGGAATGTCGATCGGGTTCTGCGTCACGAAGAACACGCCCACGCCCTTGGAACGGATCAGCCGCACGACCTGCTCGATCTTGTCTTCCAGCGCCTTGGGCGCATCGTCGAACAGCAGGTGCGCCTCGTCGAAGAAGAACACCAGCTTGGGCTTTTCCGGATCGCCCACCTCGGGCAGGCTCTCGAACAGCTCGGCCAGCAGCCACAGCAGGAAGGTGGCGTAGAGCTTGGGGCTGCGCATCAGCTTGTCGGCGGCGAGCACGTTGATGAAGCCGCGCCCCTGCTCGTCGGTGGACAGGAAATCGTCGATCTCCAGCGCCGGCTCGCCGAAGAACAGGTTTGCCCCCTGGCTCTCGAAGCCCAGCAACTGCCGCTGGATGGCGCCGACGCTGGCCTTGCTGACATTGCCATATTCGCCGGACAGTTCCCTGGCGTTCTCCGAAGCCCAGGCGAGGACCGATTGCAGGTCCTCGAAATCGAGTAGCAGCAGGCCCTCGTCATCGGCATGGCGGAAGACGATGTTGAGCACGCCTTCCTGGGTGTCGTTGAGATCGAGCAGGCGCGCCAGCAGCAGCGGCCCCATTTCGGAAATGGTGGTCCGCACCGGATGGCCCTGTTCGCCATAGAGATCCCAGAAGATCACCGGATTATCGGAATAGGCATAATCCTCCATGCCCAGTTCCCTGGCCCGCCCTTCCAGCTTGTCGGCGTGCTTGAATGTCGGCGAGCCGGGCATGGATATGCCGGACAGGTCGCCCTTCACGTCGGCCACGAACACCGGCACGCCGGCAGCGGAGAAGCTTTCCGCCATGCCCTGCAGGGTCACCGTCTTGCCGGTGCCGGTGGCGCCCGCGATCAGCCCGTGGCGATTGGCCCGCCCCAGCTCCAGGGCCTGCCTGTCGCCCTGCAGGTCGTTACCGAGAAAAATGTCGCTCATGCCTGCGCCTTCGCCTGTTGTGTTTTCCCTTCGTCAACCGTGGCGCAGGCACCTATTGCCGGTCAAGCGATAGACATGGAGAGATAAGGCTTTAGAGCGGGGCGCATGGACGGATACGAGCCTTTCGTGCTGCTGGACGATGCACGGGTCCAGGGAGCCAGCGAGGCGCGGCTTTATGAAAGGCCGCGGGCGGTGTTCGTCGCGCATCGCCCGCAGGACGTCCCTGCCGTGCTCGAGGCGGCCGACAAGGCGCGCGCCGAGAGTGGCGGCACGCTGGCCGGCTACCTTGCCTATGAGGCGGGGCTGGCGCTGGAGCCCAGGCTGATGCCGCTGGCGGACGGGCGCAGCGGTGCGGCGGGGCCGCTGGTGTGGTTCGGCCTGTTCGACGAGGTCCGCCGGTTTCCCTCGGCAGAGGTTCCCGCCTGGCTGGAACAGCGCGGGGGCACGGGCCGCGCCTCGATCGGCCCGCTCGACCCGCAGATCTCGACCGGCGCCTATCTCGCCGCCTTCGAGCGCCTGCAGGAGGCCATTCGCGCCGGCGACATCTACCAGGCCAATCTCACCATGCCGCTGGCAGGCGCCGCCGAGGGCGATCCGCTGGCGCTCTATCGCGCCATCCGCCCGGCCGCGTCGGCCGGCTATGGCGGGGTCATCTTCGACGGATCGCACTGGCTGCTGTCGTTCAGTCCGGAACTGTTCTTCAACCTCAAGGACGATGCCGCCCGGGTCAAGCCGATGAAGGGCACGCGACCGCGCGGACGCGAGGAGGAGGAGGACCGGGGGCTCGCCGCCGAACTCGCCGCCTCGGTCAAGGACAAGGCCGAAAACCTGATGATCGTCGACCTCATGCGCAACGACCTGTCGCGCGTGGCCGAAGCAGGGTCGGTGCAGGTCGACCATCCCTTTGCCGTGGAAAGCTATCCCACCGTGCACCAGATGGTTTCCACCGTGCGCGCCACGCTGCAGCCCGGCAAGGGAGCGATGGAGATGCTTCGCGCGCTGTTTCCCTGCGGCTCGATCACCGGCGCACCGAAGATCCGCGCGATGGAACTGATCCACGAGGTCGAACGCGATGCCCGCGGCCCCTATTGCGGCGCGATCGGGCGGATCGGCACAGCGGAAGACGGCACCATCGATGCCGCCTTCAACGTCGCCATCCGCACCGTTCACCTGACGCCGGGCGAGAACCGGCGGCACAAGGTCGTGGCCGGGGTCGGCGGCGCCATTGTCGCCGACAGCGAAGGCATGAGCGAATGGCGCGAATGCCTGGTCAAGGGCGACTTCCTGCGCGGCCAGGCAAGCGGCGCGGAGCTGATCGAGAGCATGCTGTTCGATCCCGAGGACGGCATCCCGTTGCTGGAGTTGCACCTCGAACGAATGAAGGCGAGCGCTGCCGAACTGGGCTTTTCCTTCGACCGGCACGAGACGCGCAACCGCATCCAGGCGCTCTGCTTCGACCTCGAGGAAGCGGCCAAGCTGCGCATATTGCTGTCCCGCAGCGGCGAAGTGACCCTGCAAAGCGTGGCGCTTGCCGCCGGGGCCATGCCCGATCCGGTGACCTGCGCCGTACTGCCGCTGCCGGTGGTGCCGGGCGACTGGCGCCTGCGCCACAAGACCACCGACCGCGCCTTCTACGACGACGGACGCCGCGCCGCGCAGGAAGCCGGCGCCGACGAGGCGATCTTTGTCCGCGAGGACGGGCTGCTGACCGAAGCCAGCTTCTCCAACCTGTTCCTCAAGCGCGACGGCAGATTGCTGACCCCGCCCGCGCGGCTCGGCCTGCTGCCCGGCGTCCAGCGGCGCAGGCTGCTGGAGGAGGGCACGGCAGTCGAGGCGGAACTGCGCGTGGAAGACCTTGCGCAAGGCTTCCTGCTCGGCAATTCCGTGCGCGGATTGATGAAGGCACGCCTCCTATGAATGACAGATTGAGCCAGGCCCTGCAGCGGATCGAGGCTTCGCCGACCACCGCCATGACCGACCGCGCCACCGAATTGCGCGAACAGGGCCGCGACATCATCTCGCTGTCGGTCGGCGAGCCCGATTTTGCCACGCCGGCCCATGTGATCGAAGCGGCCAAGGCGGCGCTCGATGCCGGCGACACCAGATATACGCCGGTCGCCGGCACCATGGCGCTGCGCAAGGCCGCCGCGCTGCATTTCCAGCGCGACCTCGGCATTGCCACCGATCCTTCGCGGGTGATCGTCTCGGCCGGCGGCAAGCAGGCGCTGTTCGAGGCGCTGGTTGCCACTGTCAGCCCCGGCGACGAGGTGATCGTGCCCGCGCCGTGGTGGGTTTCCTACCCGCAGATGGTCCGCTTTGCCGGCGGCAGGGTGGTGCCGTTGATGACGCACGCCCATCGCAACTTCCGTTTCGATGCGGCGGAGGTGGAAGCGCTGATCACGCCGGCCACCAACTGGCTGCTGCTCAATTCGCCGGGCAACCCCACCGGCGCCTATTACCCGGCCGAGATGCTGCGCCACATCGGCGACATGCTGCGCCGCCACCCGCAGGTGATGGTGCTGTCCGACGATATCTACGCCCCGCTCAACTATACCGGCGAGAAGCACGCCACGCTGGCCAACCTGTGCCCCGACCTTGGCGAGCGCATCTGCACCATCTCCGGCGTGTCGAAGAGCCACGCCATGACCGGTTTCCGCATCGGCGTCGCCACCGGTCCGAAGTGGCTGATCGATGCCATGGCCCGGCTGCAGAGCAATTCCAGCGGCAACCCCGCCAGCATCAGCCAGGCAGCCGCTGTCGCCGCTTTCGAGGGTCCGCAGGAGTTCCTTGGCGACTGGCGCGAGCGCTTCCGCAAGCGGCGCGACCTGGTGGTGGCGGGCATCAACGCCATTCCCGGCCTGTCCACGCCGGTGCCCGATGGCGCCTTCTACTGCTTTATCGACGCCAGCGAGCACATGGCGCGCTTTGGCGGAGACGATGGCAGGCTGGCGTTGCACCTGCTCGAACACGGGGTGGCGGTGGTTGCCGCCAGCGCCTTCGGCGGCAGGAACGGCTTTCGCATCTCCTTCGCCACCGACGAAGCGACGCTGGAAGAGGCGGTCAGCCGGATCGGCGCGGCACTGGCATGAGCGAAATCGAAATCCTCTTCGAAGACGGCGAGGCGCTGGTGATCGACAAGCCGGGCGGCCTGCCGATCGAACCGCCGCGCCGGGGCGGGCCTTCGCTGGAGGACCATCTCGACGACTTGCGGCTCGGCTTCCAGCGCTTGCCGGCCCCCGTGCACCGGCTCGACACGGACACGAGCGGCTGCCTGCTGCTGGCGCGCAATCCCAAGGCTCTGAAACGCTTCAACCGTGCCTTCGAGGAGCGGCAGGTGGGCAAGCTCTATCACGGCATACTGGCGGGCATGCCGGGCGAGAGCGAAGGCCGCATCGAGCTGGCGCTCACCAAGATCTCCAGCGCCGGCAAGGGCTGGCGGATGATCCCGGCGAAGAAAGGCAAGGCAGCCGTCACCGAATGGCGCGTGGTCGGCGAATCGGGCGGGCGGGCGCTGGTCGAGTTCCGCCCCGAGACCGGCCGCACCCACCAGCTGCGGGTGCACGCGGCGAGCGGCATAGGCGTGCCCCTGCTGGGCGATCCGGTCTATGGCGAGGCAGCCGGCCATGCCCGCACCATGCTCCATGCCAGCGCGCTCACCGTGCCGCGCGAGAACAAGCCGGCAATCACCGCAGAGGCGCCCTTGCCGGCGGATTTCATCGCCCTGGGCTTTGCCTGATGGGCCGGATCCTCGATCGCGCGCAGGAGCTGGCCGAGGAAAGCTTCATCGCCGCCTCAGGGCCGGGCGGGCAGAACGTCAACAAGGTCGCCACCGCGGTGCAACTGAGGGTCAACATCTATGCCCTCGGCCTGCCCCCGGCGATCTTCCACCGGCTCAAGGCACTGGCCGGCAGCCGCCTCAGCAGCGCCGGCGACATCGTCATCGATGCGCGCAACCACCGCACGCAGGAAGCCAACCGACGAGAAGCGCGCGAAAGGCTGGCCGAGCTGATAGACGCGGCCTGCAAACCGCCCAGGAAGCGCAGGAAATCGACCGTCAACCGGCTCAACAAGGGCAGGCGCCTGCAGGACAAGAAGGCCCACGGGCAGAAGAAGGCGCAACGCGGCAAGGTCTCCTGGTGAGGCGCCACCTTGCTTGACTTTGCGGTGATTCTCGCGCAATGGCCCGCCGCAGTGGGCGGCGCGTGGCGTCGCCTGATGTTTTTCGGGCGACATGCGCCCACTTTGAAAGATCTGGGAACCTAAGCCATGGCGAAGCCCGCAACCGTCAAGATCCGCCTGAACTCGACCGCGGACACCGGCTTCTTCTACGTCACCAAGAAGAACCCGCGCAACATCACCGAGAAGATGAGCTTCCGCAAGTACGACCCGATTGCCAAGAAGCACGTCGAGTTCAAGGAAGCGAAGATCAAGTAAGCTGAACGCCGGATGCCGTCCGGATTCAGTGACAGTTCAATGCCCCGCCGCTAGGAATGGGAGCATGGACGGATTGACACGCATCACCGCCAAGCCCCTGCGCGCCGCACTTGCCGGCGCGCTTGCGCTTGCAGCGCCGCTGGCCCTGGCCACGCCCTTGCAGCCGGCAGCAGCGCAGCAGGATTCATCCCAGATCGGCAGCGCCGTGGGCGCCATTCGCGCGATCACCACCATGCAGGCCGACTTCACCCAGACCGACCGCAACGGCCAGGTCGTTTCCGGCGTGCTGACGCTGCGCAATCCCGGGCGCATCCGCTTCGAATATGAAGACGATGTCAACATGCTGGTGGTCTCCAACGGCCGCGCGCTGACGCTGGTCGACTATGACGTGCGCCAGGTCGAACGCTGGCCGATCTCGGATACGCCGCTTGGCGCGCTGCTCGATCCGGACCGCAACGTCGCGCAATATGGAAGGGTCGTCTCCAGCACCAATCCCAACGTGGTGAGCATTGCCGTGGCCGATCCCGACCGGCCGGAATTCGGCGAGATCGTGCTCATCTTCCTGCGCGATGCCTCGGCCCCCGGCGGGCTCGAACTGGTCAGCTGGGTGGCCAATGATTCGCAGAACAACCGCACCACCGTGCGCCTGCGCAATCACCGCTATGGCATGTCCGTGCCGAACAACGTGTTCACCTATCGCGACCCGCGCCGCACGACCCGTCGCCCGCGGTAAACGGCTCGGCCTCAAGCTGTTGGTGATTTGCGACAGGCTGCACCGTTCCATTCATACAGGTGACAGGCTCGCCCCCCTATGATTGGCTCACAAGACGGCGATGAGGATCGGGTTCCCCCCTGTTGCTCGTTTCCTTGAAACATCGCCTCTTGCGAAAGCGTGACGAGCGCTAATCAGGAACCCCCGTCCCAATTGCCCCCGGGACGGGGGTTTTTGTCTGTTTGCGGTGGGTGCTTGCCCGTGCACCGCTTGCCGCGCCCTGCCGAGCAACCTAAGCACCTTCCATGGTTTCGATTACAAGCTGGAATATCAATTCTGTCCGCCTGCGCATGCCGATCGTGGCGCGCTTCCTGAAGGAACAGGCGCCCGACGTGCTGTGCCTGCAGGAGATCAAGTGCCAGGAGCACCAGTTCCCCTACAAGGCCTTCGAGGAACTGGGCTACACGCATTTCGCCGTGCACGGGCAGAAGGGCTATCACGGCGTGGCCACGGTCAGCCGCATCCCGATGGAGGAATTCTCCCGCCACGACTGGCAGGCCAATGGCGAGGCGCGCCACGTCGGGGTGGAACTGCAGGGGCCCGAGGCAGGCGCGCTCAAGGGGATGATCCTGGAAAACGTCTACGTCCCGGCAGGCGGCGACGAACCCGACCGGGAGAAGAACCCCAAGTTCGGGCAGAAGCTCGATTTCCTCGCCCGCATGACCGGCTGGGCAGGCAAGGTCGACCGCCCGACCATGATCGTCGGCGATTTCAACATTGCCCCGCTGGAAAGCGACGTGTGGAGCCACAAGGCGCTGCTCAAGGTCGTCAGCCACACGCCGATCGAGGTCGAGACCCTGCAGAAGTTCAAGGACGCCCACGGCTGGACCGATATCGGGCGCGAGTTCATTCGCGATCCGGAGCGCTATTACAGCTGGTGGAGCTATCGCAACCGCGACCACACAGTGAACGACCGCGGCCGCAGGCTGGATCACATGTGGGCAAGCCCGGAGCTCGCCAGCCAGGCGACCGGCCACCGCGTGCTGGAAGTGGCGCGGGAGTGGGAAAAGCCCTCCGACCACATCCCCATCACCACGGAGTTCGCCCTCTGAGCGGTCCCGGCGCCTCTCCCTCCGCCTCGGCGGAGCGCAGGGTGGCGCAGGCCGTGGATGCGCTGCGCCATGGCTGGCCGATACGCATCGGCGAAGCGCCGGTGCTGCTGCCGGTCGAAACCGCAGTGGGACCGGATGTGACATCCGATCATGTGCTGATCTCGGCTGCCCGCGCGGCCACGCTGAAGCTCGCCAACCAGCGCGAAGCGGCAGACGGCCACCTGCCGGTGCTGGTCCGCTGCGCCGCCGCAATCGGCCTTGCCGAAGCATGCCCTGTGGCCGATCCCTCGCTTGACCTTGCAGCGCCGCTCAAGGGCCCGTTCCGCGCCGAAAGCCTGGCGTGGATGGAGGCAGCCGAAGCGGCGCTGGAACTGGCCCGCATCGCCGGCATATTGCCGGCCTTCCTGGTCGATCCCGATCCGGCGGGCGAAGCGGTAGGGCTGGAAAGCGCGGACCTTGCGGCATGGCGGGAAACCGGCAGGCTCGCCATCGCCACCAGGGCGCGCCTGCCGATCTCCGCCAGCGAGGACGCCGAGGTCATCGCCTTCCGCAAGCCCGATGACATGCGCGAGCACGTGGCGCTGGTGATCGGTGAACCCGATGGCGACAGGCCGCCGCTGGTGCGGCTGCACTCCGAATGCCTCACCGGAGACATCTTCGGCAGCCTCAAGTGCGATTGCGGCCCGCAGCTCGACGCCGCGCTTGCTGCCATGGCGCAGGAAGCCGGCAAGGGTGGCTGGGGTGTCCTGCTCTACCTGCGGCAGGAAGGGCGCGGCATCGGCCTCATCAACAAGCTGCGCGCCTATCGCCTGCAGGATGCAGGCTTCGACACGGTGGATGCCAATGCCAGGCTTGGCCTGCCGGTGGAGGCGCGCGATTTCCCGGTGGCGGCGCGCATGCTCGACCTGCTGGGCGTGGACGCGGTGCGCCTGCTGACCAACAATCCGGCCAAGGTGGAAGCGCTGGAAGAAGCGGGCGTGAAGGTCGCCGAAAGGGTGGCGCACCAGTTGCCCGCCAATCCGCACAATGTTCGTTACCTTGCCACCAAGCGCGACCGCGCCGGCCATTTGCTGTGACCCTGCTGATCCGCCCCGAAGCCGCCGGGGAGGAGCAGGCAATCGGACAGCTGATCGCCCGCGCCTTCGAGGGCCATGTGCACAGTGACGGCACCGAGCCCGATATTGTCGAGCGCCTGCGCAAGGAGCGCGAACCCATGCTCTCGCTGGTGGCAGAGCGGGGTGGTGCGATCTGCGGCCATGTCGCCTTCTCGCCGGTCACCATTTCGGACGGCACGACAGGCTGGTTCGGCCTCGGCCCGCTGTCGGTCGAGCCGGCGTGCCAGCACCAGGGGATCGGTTCGGCGCTGGTCCGCGAGGGAATCGCGCGGCTCAGGGCCGATGGTGCAACAGGCTGTGTCGTACTGGGGGAACCCGATTACTACGGCCGTTTCGGCTTCGCGCACGATCCCGCGCTGCTGTTTCCCGGTGTTCCCGGCCCCTATTTCCAGCGCGTTGTATGGTCAGGCGCTACGCCGCAAGGCGATGTAAGCTACAGCCCCGCCTTCGGCTGATCAGCGCTGCTCGTAGCGCACCAGCCCCTCGCCCAGCACATTGCCGGTGATGTTGCGGACTTCGCCCGACCAGTCCGCCACGAAGGCCGAATTGCGGCTGATTCCGGGCGCGAAGCGGGCCTGGTTGGCCATGACGTTGAGCCCGGCGCTGGAATGGCTGCGATCCTCGGCGGCAACAGCGATGAAGGCGGAGTAGTTCTCCTTGCTGCGGCCCTGGACGAAGTAGTTGTTGCTGATCTGGCCGCTCGCCCCTTCGGGCAGGTCGATCATGTAATTGGTCTCGTAGCCGGCACTGTCGTCGAAGCTGGAGCTGGCGATATCGACACGCGCCGCGCGCGCCTTGACATAGTGTCCGCCCATGCCGCGCTCGAAGCGCGAATTGGTGATCCGCACATGGCCGTAATTGCCGGTGTAGATCGAATGGGCGCAGCCGCCCGAGCCTTCGCACGTGCCGAGCCCGGTGAAGGTGGAATGGTCGACCACCAGCCGCGCGGAGGGATCGCTGGCGGTAAGGATGCCCTGCTGGCTGTTGCGGAACCAGCTCTGGGCGACGGTGAGATCGCCGGCTTCGAGGCGGATGCCGGCGCCGTTATAGTCGGCAACGGCGATGTTCTCGAACACCATGCCGCTGACTTCGGCGGAGCGTCCGCGCAGCACCAGCGCGGCCTTGCCCTCGCAGGTCACGCCATCGAACACCACTGCGCCCGGCTCGGCGGCAAGGTAGGAGATCTCACCCGCCTCCTGCACCGCGCATTGGCGGTAATGGCCGGCGGCAATGGCGATCGAGCCGCGCCCGGAACCGATCGCATCGACAGCCTGCTGCAGATTGCGGTAGCTGCGCCCGGTTTCCATCACGGTGAAGCCGGCACTGCTTTCCTGCGCCAGCAGCGCGGTCAGCGGCATGGCGGCAATCGCGGCGACGCCCAGCATCAGGGCCTGGGTCAGGGCAAGGGCCAGCGGCGGACGGGACGGCACAAGGCGCGCATCTTGGGTCATTCCGCGAGCTTAGGCGAAACTGGTTAAGGCCTCGCAAACCTTGTCTCGGGCCTAAGCGAAGGCGGGCATGACCTCGGAGCCGAACAGTTGCGCCGAGCGGGTGACCGCTGCGACCCCAAGATCGCCAAAGGCCAGCTGGGCGAGGAAACAGGAGTAACCGCCGAATTCGGCATCGCGCAGGACAAATTCGCGCACCCTTTCAGGCGATCCGGCACAGGCGGCGCCGGTCGCCTCGAGCGCTTCCCAGTCTTGCGGGAAGTTCCTGACGAAGGGATTGTCCCCGCCGCGCTGCTCCCACAGATGGACGAAGCTGGCGCGCCAGCGGGCAAAGGCCGGACGGGCCAATGCCAGCGCCTGCTCGTCGCTGTCGGCAATCACGATATGGCGCCCGACACCGACCAGCGGCATATCCTCCGGCACACCGCCCGATTGCGCATAGGCCTGCTTGTAGCCGGAAATCGTCGCCTGCATCGGCTCGCCTGCCAGCAGCGTCACCATGTTGAGCCCTTCGCGGGCACAACGGGCGGCGGAAGCAGGCACGTTGGTGCCGTACCAGAGCGGCGGATGCGGGCGCTGCGTCGGGCGCTGCAGCATCGGCACGTCGTCGAAGGAAAAGAAGCGGCCCTGGTGCGTCAGGCGCTCGTGCGTCAGCGCCTTGAGCACCACTTCCAGTGCTTCGTCGGCGCGCTCCTGCTGCTCGGCCATGTCGACGCCGTAGAAACCCATCTCGATCGGCGAAATCCCGCGCCCGTAGCCGAGTTCGAAACGACCGCCGGAGAGCGCATCGAGCATGGCCACTTCCTCGGCCAGGCGCAACGGGTGGTAGAGCGGCAAGATGTAGACCAGCGGCCCGAAGCGCAGGCTGGTGGTGCGCTGGGCGACAGCGGAAAGGTAGAGGCCGGGCGAGGAGGCATGGCCGAGCGGCGTGCCGTGATGCTCGGCGACGTGATAGCTCCTGAAGCCGGCGCGCTCATAGGCCTCGACCATCTCCAGCCGCGCGGCGAAATGCTCGGCCGGCGGCAGGCCGCTGTCGTCGACATGGTCGAAAATGCCGAATTCCATCTGCCGCCCCCTCTCGTCGCCGCCAGACTAGCGAGGCAGGCGGCAGGAGCAATGGCAAGATATCGCACCCCTTCCCACGCTTCGGCGCTTGGCGCGGGATCGAACATGCGCCACATTGGTTGAAGTGTGGATTTACCCAACGGACCGGAAAGAGGGATAGAAACATGAAGAAGTTTGCCATTGCCACTGTCGCCAGCCTTGCCGCGGTGTCGCTGGCCGCCTGCGGCTCGGCCACCGATGCCTCGGAAGATGCCATGGTCGACAATGTCGAGGTGCCCGCCGATGGCGCCATGGCTGATGCGCCCGATCCGGTGATGGACGAAGGCGTGGCAGACGATGCCGAAGCGACCGAGACCGACGCCATGGAAGCGGCCGAGGAAGCCGAGGCGATGGTCGCCGAGGATGCGGAAGCCAACGCTGAATAGGCCCCGCGCCCTCCCCCCCTGCCTGCTCGCCGCCGTCCTGCTTTCCGCTTGCGGCGACGGCGATGCGCGCTCCGGCCCCGATCCTGCCAGCGTGGGCGAAGCGCGCGCGCTGGAGGATGCCGCCGCCATGCTGGAGGAGCAGCGGATGGCTGCGCCCGAAGCCGGGGAAGCAACGGCAGACGGCGGCAGCTGACCGCGCCCTGGCAAGTTTGTTTGCAATGTAACTACATGCTATTCTGCGTCGCATGAGCTCGCAGGCGCAGGACCGGCAATTCGCCGCCATTCCCGAAGTCCCCGAGGGCGTGTTCACCGCGCCCCTCGCGCGCCCTGCCGATGTCGGGGAAGACTGGCTCGAGGCGGCACAACGGCGCTATTCTGCCGAGGATGACGCCATCTGGGATGCGCTCTACGCGCGGCAGATGGAGATCCTTCCCGGGCGCGCCTGCAGCGCCTTCTTCACCGGGCTGGAGCGGCTCGAACTGGGGCGCGGCGGCGAGCCGGATTTCGGCCGCCTGTCGGCCGAGCTCGGGCAGATGACCGGCTGGAGCGTGGTGCCGGTGCCGATGCTGATCCCCGACCACGTGTTCTTCTGGCACCTCGCCAACCGCCGCTTTCCGGCCGGCAATTTCATCCGCAGCCGCGAATCGTTCGACTACATCCAGGAACCCGACGTCTTCCACGACGTGTTCGGCCATGTGCCGATGCTGACCGACCCGGTGTTTGCCGACTACATGCAGGAATATGGCAAGGCCGGGTGGAAGGCGATGCACTACAACCGCCTCAAGGCGCTGGGCGCACTCTACTGGTACACGGTCGAATTCGGGCTGGTGCTGGAGGCGGGCGAACCGCGCATCTATGGCGCCGGCATCCTCTCCGGCCCGCGCGAGGCGATCTTCGCACTCGAAGGCGAGAGCCCCAATCGCATCATGCTCAACGTCGACCGGGTCATGCGCACGGATTACGTGATCGACGACCTGCAGCCGAGCTACTTCGTGATCGAGAGCTTTGCCGATCTCTACCGGCAGACGGTCGAGCGCGATTTCGACCGCCTGTACCGCAGCCTCTCCGCCGGCTTTACCTATGCCAATTCAGCCGTGATCGACGTCGACAACGTGCTCCATCGCGGCAGCCAGGAGTATTTCCTGCGCGGCGGGCGCGGTTCGAACGCGGAACCGGTCTAGAGCCCGTCTAGAACAGCACCAGCAGCAGCACACCCAGCAGCACGCGATAGACCACGAACACCAGCATCGAGGCCTTCTTGAGGAAGTTCATCAGGA
>JABAHR010004084.1_pt1 | contig 12566 bp, 14 predicted proteins | sample 7062101 | NCBI WGS metagenome assembly JABAHR01 (sample SAMN14534553, study PRJNA622989) | marine sediment metagenome | biome: marine biome [ENVO:00000428]; feature: marine pelagic biome [ENVO:01000023]; material: deep marine sediment [ENVO:00002113] | place: India: Gulf of Kutch | collected...
CGCGAAGCGCTGCAAATGGTAGTCGGCGTTACCGAACTGGGCGTCGATGACGAGAAGCCGCTTGAAGTAGTGGCCGATGCGCAGCTCCTCGGTCATGCCCATGCCGCCGTGGGTCTGCACCGCGTTCTCGCCGACGGCGATCCCGGCTTTCCCGATCAGGTGTTTCAGGGCGTGAACCGTCCGCTGCGCCGACTCGGCGCCGGAGGCCACCTCCATGGTGGCCCGGTACAGCAGGGACTTGCACTGCTCGTACTCCACGAACATGTCCACCATGCGGTGCTGCAGCACCTGGAAGTCGGACAGCGGATGGTCGAACTGCTCGCGCTCCTGAGTGTAAGCGACGGTGTCCTTGTACAGGACCTCCATGGCGCCGACCGCTTCCGCTGCCAGCGCCAGGATCCCGTCGCGGGCGACCGCGTTCAGGATCGGGAATCCTTCCCCGACGCCGCCGAGCACGTTGGCTGCGGGCGCGCGCACGTCGGTGAGCGTCACCTCGGCCGCGCGCAGGCCGTCCACGGTTGGAAAGCTTTCAATCTTCACGCCGTCGGCATCTGCGTCCACCAGTACGAGCGTGATGCCGCCCTGGTCCTTCTGGCCCCCGCTCGTTCGTGCCACCACCACCAGCTGAGAGGCGGTGGCGGCATTCGCCACCATGGATTTATGGCCGTTGAGGATCAGCTCATCGCCTTCGGCCCGCGCCGTGGTGGTCACGTCGTCCAGGTCGAACCGCGCCTGCTCCTCGGCGTAGGCCAGCGTGAGCTGGCGGGTGCCGTCCATCACGCCCGGCAGGATCTCCGCCTTCAGCGCCGCGCTGCCGCCTCGGCGCACCGCGCCGCCACCAAGCACGATGCTGGCAAAGTAGGGTTCCAGGACCAGCCCGCGGCCGAACTGCTCCATCAGCAGCATGGTCTCGATCTGGGTTCCGCCGAAACCGCCGTCGGGCTCGTCGAAGGGCAGGGCCAGCCAGCCGAGCTCCGCCATGGTCGCCCAGTAGTCGCTGCTGAAACCGGAGTCGCTGCCGGCAAGCTCGCGGCGGGTCTCGAGGGGGTAGTTCTCGTCGACAAACCGCTCCACGCTGTCGCGCAGCAGCTGCTGCTCGGAAGAAAGTTCGAAATTCATCGGCCCGACCTCTTGATGCCCAGCACGTTCTTGGCGATGACGTCTTTCTGCACCTCGCTCGCCCCGCCGTAGATGGTGTAGGCGCGGCTCGCCAGGTAGCCGGCCATGCCGCCCTTGGCGAAACCGTGGCCTACCGGGCGTGCCCCCCAGGCGGCGGAGTAGATGCCGCCGGCCTCCACCGTGAGCTTCTGGATGCGCTGCTGTATCTCGGTGCCCTTGAGCTTGAGTATGGAAGACTCAGGACCGGGCGCCGCGCCCGTCGAGGCGGAAGCGAGGCTTCGCAGCTCGGTGAACTCCNNCCGGGGTCGTCCATTAGCGAGCCGTTGCCGCGCTTCACGGTTGCGGCCTGGGCTTTCAGGTTCTCCAAAGCCACGATGGAGCGGGAAATCCCGGCAAGGCCCGTGCGCTCATGCTGGAGAAGGCCTTTTGCGTAGGTCCAGCCCTTACCCTCCTCGCCGACGCGGTTCTCCACGGGGACCTTCACGTCGGTCAGGAACACGGTGTTGACGCTGTGCGCACCGCCGAGGGTAATGATGGGTTTGACCTCCACCCCGGGCTGCTTCATGGGGAAGAGCAGGAACGTGATCCCCTCCTGCTTCTTGCCGGAATCGTCGGTGCGGGTGAGACAGAAGATCCAGTCGGCGATGTGGGCTACCGTGGTCCAGATCTTGGTGCCGTTGACGGTGTAGTGGCTGCCGTCGTCGGACAGAACCGCCTTGGTCTTCAGCGAGGCGAGGTCCGAGCCCGCACCGGGCTCGGAGTAACCCTGACACCAGTTGACCTTGCGGGCGCGAATGTCCGGCAGGAACCGCTTCTGCTGCTCCTCGTTGCCGTAGGACATGAGAATCGGAGCGAGCATGCCGATGCCGAAAGGCAGGTCCCAGGGCAGGGCGGCCACCGCGGTTTCCTGCTCCCAGATGTAGTGCTGGGTCGGAGACCAGCCCGGTCCGCCGAAGGCTTCCGGCCACTTGGGCACGTCCCAGCCGCCTTTCTCGGCAGCCTTCTCGAACCAGCCGCTGCGCCACTGGTTGTAGTCGGTACCGGCTTCGTAAGCGTTCTCCTCGAGGAACGCGCGGACCTCCGCGCGGAACTCGAGATCCTCTGTCGAGAGCTCGATGTCCATCGCTCTATCCTTCATTCGGGGATATTCGGATGTTAACCCGTAATAGAATCTTTTACTAGAACATGATTCTAGTTACGATGCGGGGCATGGCCCACGAGAAAGGCACCCGAGCCACCACGCCGGCGCGCCGCGCGAGCGTGCTCGACGCGGCGCTCGCCTGCTTTTCCAGCCGTGGTCTCGAGGGGACGACGGTCAGCGACATCCAGAAAGCCGCCGGCTGCAGCGTCGGCAGCATCTATCATCATTTCGGCAGCAAGGAAGGCATCGCGGAGGAGTTGTTCATCCTCGGCGTGCAGCGCCTGAATCAGCGCATGCTCAAGCGATTGAGGCGCTGTCGTACCGGCGAGGAAAGCGTGCGCGCTGTGGTGAGCGAGTACGTCCGCTGGGCAACCCGGGAGCGGGCGATGGCCCGCTACCTGCACTCCCGGGACGTCAGCTTCTCGGCGGACGCCAGGGAGCGGCTGCGCGACATTCATCGCGAGTACGTGGATGCGCTGTTTGCCTGGTTTGCGCCCTTCGTGGAATCGGGGGAGATGCGCCGGCTGCCGGCGCAGGTCTACATTCCGCTGATCAGCGGCCCGATCCAGGAGTACGTTCGACGCTGGCTCTCCGGGCAGCACACCCGCTCGCCCCAGCAGGTCGAGGGGCTGTTTGCGGACGCGGCATGGAATGCGGTAAAAGCTGAGTAACCGCATTGGGGAAGGCGCAGGCATGAGCTACGAGACGTTGCTGTTCGAGGTGGCGGACGGGGTAGGGACGATCACCATCAACCGCCCCGAGGCCTTCAACGCCATGAGCCCGCTGTGCGCGAAGGAATTTGCGGACGTGGCCGTACGCTGCGATGACGATCCGGACGTGCGCGCCGTGGTGCTCACCGGAGCGGGCAAGGCGTTCTGCGCCGGTGGCGATCTGGGGGCCTTCGCCAGCGCCGGGTCGAGCGCGAAAAGCCTGCTCAAGGTGATGGCCGGCGACCTGCACATGGGGCTCTCGCGCCTGGCTCGGGGGAACGCGCCCGTCATCGCGGCCGTGAACGGGACCGCCGCAGGCGCAGGATTCAGCCTGGTCATGGCCGCAGATCTGGCGATCGCCGCGCAGAGCGCGGTGTTCACCATGGCGTACACCAACGCCGGCCTTTCCCCCGACGGCAGCTCGACTTTCTACATGCCGCGGAAGATCGGCGATCGGCGCGCCCGGGAGCTCATGCTCACCAATCGCGTTTTGAAGGCCGACGACGCGTTGGCCTGGGGCATCGTCAACCAGGTGGTGGCGGACGACGAGGTGATCGACGAGGCGTCGAAGCTCGCGCAACGACTCGCCGCCGGACCGACCCTGGCCTACGGCGCCGTGAAGAGCCTGCTCAACGGCACGTTCGACCAGACCCTGGAATCGCAGATGGAGCTGGAAGCGCGTGCCATCGCCGAGCTGTCCGTGACCGCCGACGGCCAGGAGGGCATCAACGCCTTCATGGCCAAGCGCAAACCCGAGTTCCGCGGGGCCTAGCGCGCTCCAACTTCATCCGCGCGTCCCGCCCCCTCGGCTGCAGCTTCCCGACTCAGGGTGACGGCTCGTTGGTCGGAACCGGCAGGTTGACGGCCTCCACCCCGCCGTGCGGGTGGAACTTGTAGACGCCGAAGCGCACGTAGGGCTCATCGATCGGATCGCCTTCGGGAATGGCCTCGGGGATCGGCCAGCGCACGGGGGAGAGGCTCTTCAGGTAGCGGGCGATGGCCCGCACGTCCTTTCTTTTGAGCGCGCCGTAGTTCGTCCACGGCATGACGGTCAGGCGCTCGTGGCCGCTCTTGGCTACGCCGACGGTCATGGCCTGGACGATCTCGTCCTCGCTCCAGTCGCCCAGGCCGGTCTCGACGTCGGGGGTGAGGTTGCCGGCAAACACGACCCCCGGGTGGGTATCGTCCATGCTGTACGCCGTGTACGCGATCCCCACGCGGGATCCTCCGAGGTGAGGCCCGGTGGGCTCGTTGGCGGTCAGATAGCCCTCGGTGTGGCACCGACCGCAGCCCAGCAGGTTGACCAGATACTGGCCTTTCGCGACGGTCTCGGCGTCCGAGGCCGTCACGGCAGGCGCCCCGGCCAGAGCCAAGACGGCGGTCATCAGCGCGGTGGTCGTCCTGATCACGGCTCTCATCCGGTAGTGACAGTAGGCCGATGGTGCCCGACTGGGTGATCGCGCGATACCACGGGAATCACCTAGCCCGTTCGCTGGCGCTGGACCGGGTCACAAGCACGCCGCCGACGATCACGCCAAGCCCCAGAACGGACGTCCAGTGGATGGTTTCGCCGAGCACGGTGGAGATGAGAATCAACGAGATGAAGGGCGAAAGAAAGATCAGCTGGCCGATCCGGGCGGCGTGGGAAGTCAGGCGCATGGCCCGCTGCCAGAGCAGAAAGGTCACGCCCATCTCCACCAGCCCCACCCACGCGCCGAACCAGAGTACGCTCCAGTCCAGCCGCGGCAGGCCGGGACCGAGCGCGCAGGCGATGGCCACCAGCGGGGTCGCGATCAGAAAGCTCAACGCCATCAGGCCCACGGGATCCGTGCGGGAACGGGCGTTCATCAGCCAGTAGCCGGCCCACAGCACCGTGCTGCCCAGAGCCAGCGCCACCCCAACCCAATCCACGGCCGGTAGCTGGTCGAACCGTCCCTGGGAGAGCAGCACGAGGACGCCCAGGTAGCTCACGAGGATGCCCGCCAAGGTGCGCTGTGTCAGACGCTGTTTCAGGACGGGGACCGCCAGCACGGCAAGGGTGATCGCCCAGGTGTAGTTCAGGGGCTGGGCCAGCTGGGCGGGCAGCCGGTCGTAGGCCTCGAAGAGAACCAGGTAGTAGAGGGCCGGATTGACGATGCCGAACGCGGCCGCTTCCAGCAGGTTTCGGCCTGTCATCACCCAACGGCGTCGAGCCGTGGCGACCGCAGCGAAGAAGACGGCGGAGATGATCGTGCCCGCGAGCAGCAGCTGCAGCGGCGCCATGACGGCGAGCCCCAGCTTGAACCCCGTGGCAACCGTGGACCACAGCAGCACGGCCGCCAGCGCGGCTGCTAGCGCCTGCCTGTCGGGATCATGTTTCACTTAAGGTCGTCGACGCCCGAAATTGCGCCAGCGTACACCAGGGCGCATGATTCGCGAACGGCCCGGAGACGAAGCACCGCCCCGGCCGCTTGATGGCGCTTAACACGACGGCTTCTTCGATGGAATGTGACGATACGCTGCTCGATCTGATCAGGAAGAACCTGGCCGGCTTCCAGGCCAGCGAAGCGGAGGTGGACGATGCCCACCACGCGGCGGTGGCCATCACGGTCACCGACGTCGGCCCCGGAGCCGACCTTCCGGGCCTGCCGAGCCGGCGTGAATGGCAGTCCCTGGCCGGCCTGCTGCTGACCCGCCGCTCCGCGCGACTGAGAAACCACGCCGGGCAGTGGGCGTTTCCCGGCGGACGGCTCGATCCGGGCGAGACGCCGGCCCAGACGGCGCTGCGCGAGATGCGCGAAGAAGTGTGCGTGGATCTCGATCCCGGCAGGATCCTCGGTCGTCTGGACGACTTCGTGACGCGCTCCGGATTCGTGATGACGCCTTTCGTGGTGTGGGGCGGCGCGGGTCTGGAGGCGGATCCGAACCCGGACGAGGTGCAGTCCATTCACCGCATACCGCTGACGGAGTTTCTGCGGGACGACGCCCCGGTGCTGGAGGACGCCGAAAGCAGCGACCATCCCGTGCTGAAGATGCCGGTGGGAACCGAGCACATCGCCGCGCCCACCGCAGCGCTCATCTATCAGTTCCGGGAAGTCTGCCTGCTCGGCCGGCACACCCGGGTCGCCCATTACGAGCAGCCGGCGTTCGCCTGGCGCTGAAGCACATCGATCGATCCGGTTTCGTTGACCAACGGGCAGTCTTTCCCCAAACTTTCCGATCCCCTCAACAGAAGAAGGACAGTGAAGGGCCATGGCGATTCAAGAAGGCGACAAGCTCCCAGAAGCCACCATGCACATCATCCAGGACGGGCGCCCGACGCCGGTCAGCACCAGCGACCTGTTCGCCGGCAAGAAGGTGGTGGTATTTGCCGTACCGGGCGCGTTCACGCCCACATGCTCCCAGGCGCACCTGCCAGGCTACGTGGTCAACGCGGACGCCATCAAAGCGAAAGGCGTGGACAGCATCGTATGCCTGTCCGTGAACGATGCGTTCGTCATGGACAGCTGGGGCCAGGACCGTAACGCTGAGGAAATTCTGATGGTCGGCGACGGCAACGGTGACTTTACCCGCGCCCTTGGCCTCGAGATGGACGGCAGCGGTTTCGGTCTGGGAACCCGGTCCCAGCGCTACGCGATGGTGGTCGAGGACGGCACCGTCACCAAGCTCGCGCTGGAAGATGCCGGCCAGTTCGAGGTGAGCAGCGCCGAAGCGATTCTCGAAGCTCTGTAGATCGCCCCCTCAGGCGGGGTTCGCGAGGTCTTCGGCCAGCGTACCCCGCGGCCGGATCAGGCACTCCTGGACGGCGGTCGCCACCAGCTCGCCATCCCGGTTGAAGAACTGCCCGCGCACGAAGCCTCGCGCGCCGCCCGCGTTGGGGGACTCCTTCGCGAACAGCAGCCATTCGTCGGCCCGGAACGGTCGGTGAAACCAGATCGAGTGATCGAGGCTTGCTCCCTGAACGTGCTCACGGATCGTATTGCGCCCGTGGGGCAGCATTGACGTGCTCATGAAGTCCAGGTCGGACATGTAGGCGAGCATGGCGAGATGAATCTCGGGATCGTCGGGTAACGTCTCGCGCGTTCTCAGCCAGGTGTGCTTGTATGGCGGGTGGGTGCCCGAGTCGGTCATCAGGATGCGCTCCACCTGGCGGCTATCGATGGCCTCGAAGCGAAAGGCGAACCGGCTGATTTCCGGGTGCTCCCGGGCGACTTCCAGGTACGCTTCCCGATCGCCGCGCAGGGCGCCGGGAGGCGGCACGTCGGGCATCTGCACCGCGTGCTCCAGCCCTTCCTCGTCCTTCTGCCAGGAGGACGCCATGCTGAAGATGGCCCTGCCGTGCTGGACGGCAACGACCCGGCGCGTGGAGAAGCTGCGACCGTCGCGGATCCGGTCCACCTCGTAGAGGATCGGCACCCGCCAGTCCCCGGGGCGCAGAAAGTAGGCGTGGATGGAATGCAGGCCGTGGGGCACTTCCACGGTGCGGTACGCGGCCGCTATGGCCTGAGCCAGTACCTGGCCGCCGAAGACGTGCTCGGTCTGGTGATTCTGCCCCCTGTAGAGGTTCGTTTCGATGCGCTCGACGTTCAGGAGGTCGACGATCTCTCGAAGCACGTTTGTGGAGCTTTGATCCATGGTCGGGTCGATGGCTGTGCCGGACGGTTGGTGGCATTCTACTGGACATCGATCCCGATGAGGTGCCCGCAGCATCCTCGGGTGGGGACACGACGGGAGGCATGGGCGTGAAATACGTGCGGATCTACAGCGGCGACGACGGCCAATCCCACTTCGAGGATGTGGAGGTGGATCTCGCCGACCATGGGCCGCTGGGCAGGATCTCGGATCTGGTGCGCGGCAAGGGCGTGGTGTTCCGCGAGGTGGAAGGGGAGTACCACTACGATTTCCACAACGCCCCGCGCCGGCAGTTCGTAGTGAACCTGACGGGCTCGGTCGACATCGAGGTCGGTGATGGCACGGTCCGGCGAATGGAGCCCGGCAGCATCCTGCTGGCCGAGGATCTCACCGGTCAGGGCCACGTCAGCCGAAGCGTTGATGGCCAGCCCCGCACCTGCCTGTTCATACCGCTTGCCGACGACTGAGTCGTCGCCATTTCGGGGAGCCAGGTGAGCGAGCAACGCTCGGGGATGCTGTTCGCCCTGGCCGCTTACGGCTTCTGGGGGTTCGCGCCCGTCTACTTCAAGTTTCTGGAGTTTGCCGCGCCGGTGGAGATCATTGCTCACCGGATCTTCTGGTCGGTTCCCCTGCTCCTGCTGCTGATCTTGGTGCGACGTCAACTCGGCGCATTCCTCGCGCTCCGCGCGGACCAGGTGGCGTGGCTTGCGTTGAGCGGCCTTCTGGTCGCCGTGAACTGGGGCGTGTTCGTTTGGGCTCTGCTCAACGGGCGCATGCTCGAAACCAGTTTGGGGTACTACATCAACCCCCTGGTCTCGGTTCTGCTCGGGGTGTTGTTTCTGGGTGAGTGGCTGCGTCCGGCGCAGCTGGTGGCGGTGGCGCTCGCCGCCATCGGTGTGGTCAACGAGATCGTCTCCGTGGGGGTCATCCCCTGGGCAGGCCTGACGCTGGCCGTGAGCTTCGGCTTCTACGGGCTGGTGCGCAAACGCTTGGGGGTGGACTCGGCCGTGGGACTCGGCGTGGAAGCCATGCTGCTGCTGCCGCTGGCGCTGGGATTCCTGGCGTATCAGCTAAATGCCGGGCAAGGCGCCCTGGATCGCGGTGCCAGGAACGAGATCGCCTGGCTGGCTGCCAGCGGGCTCGTCACGACGTTCCCGCTGGTTTGCTTTGCGGTGGCAGCGCTCAAGCTGCCACTGACCACGCTCGGTTTCGTTCAGTATCTGGCGCCGACGATCACGTTCTTTCTGGCCATCCTCGTTTACGGCGAGGCCTTCCGCTGGGAGCAGAGCGTCACGTTTGGCTGCATCTGGGCGGCGGTGGTGATCTTCTCGATCGAGAGCCTCTACTATCAGCGCAGGCTGCAGCGGCGCTTTGGCCGCGCGACCTGATTCGGATCAGCCGCTCCCCAGCGAGTCCGCCCTCTCCACGGCCCGCTTCAGACCCGCCAGCGGACGTATCCAGGCCTCGCCCGGCTGAAGGGGGGGCGGGGGGTCGAGGCTCGCCGCCTCGGCCAACGCGTAGCTTTCGTAGAAGCCCAGCAGCAGGACGTAGTGGATCCGCCCGTCTCTTTCCACGCGGGCGTGGGGCAGGTGATCAAGACCGTGGGCTGCCACGTAGCTGCTCAGCTCGGCCGCGCTGTCGAGCGCGACCAGCTGCACGGCATAGTAGTCGTCAGGCAGGGCCATCAGAGGATCGGTGCCGGCGTCGGGAGCGGCCGCCGTTTGCGGCTCGGTCGATTCTGCGGCAGGCGACCCTGCGGCAGGCGACCCTGCGGCAGGCGCCCCTGCGGCAGACGACTCGACGGCCTGAGGCTGCTCGGCGGCCTGCGGCGGCGATGCTATGCCTTCGGGTTCCGGTGGTTGTGCTTCGGGTCGCTCGCCTGCGCCCTCAGTGGCAGGGCTCGACGGGGCGGCGAGTTGCGGCGAGCGGGCCAGCTGCTCGTCCTGAATGCAGTCCCATTCTCCTCCGCCGGCAGCGGGTTGACAGAACCAGTTTCCGGTGGAGTGGGGAATTTCCAGGGTGCCACCCTGCAGGATGCCGCCGCGCCCGCACGCCACGAGAAACGCGAAGAGCAGCATGATGGGTAGGCGCAGCATGGCGCGTACTTTGCCCACCGCATCAGTTCGTGTCAAAGCAGATGTGTTGCGGCCGGAGCTGTCGACGCCTTTGTCATGAACCTGCAGTAAATAGCGTGGTAGCGTGAGGTTGACGCGCCGGTTCTGAGCTGGCCCCAGCGTTGAATCGTCGGGGTCGATTGGTCATGATACCGGCGCTGCCATCGGGGAATGACCGCCCCGATTGCGCATCAACCTCAGGTTTCGAGCTAACAGGCATGATTGCAACGCTGCCCGAGTACGATCGCGCACCTCAGGTGCTGCGACTGAACATCGCCGGCCACCCCGTGGACTGGGTGAGCTGGCAGGAAGCGGTGTGCCTGTACGCTCGGGACATCGTCATCTGGACCTTGGGCGATCCGATCCTGCGGATACGCGGCGGCCACTCGCGGCTCGACAGCTCGCAGTCCAGCGTTGACATTCACGCCATCATCGCCTGTGACGGCCGCGTGACGCAGCCGACGAAAAGCGTTCCGCCGCTGACCAACGAAGCGCTGTTTCGCCGGGATCTGAGCGTCTGCCTTTATTGTGGGGGAACGTTTGCCGACGGAGCGCTCACCCGCGATCACGTCGTCCCCACTTCTCGGGGCGGGCGCGATGTCTGGGACAACTGCGTGGCGGCCTGCAAGCGCTGCAATCATCACAAAGGCAGCCGGCTGGCGGAGGAGTGCGGGATGGAACTGCTGGCATTGCCGTACGTGCCGAATTTTGCCGAGTACCTGGCCCTGATCAACAGCGGCCGCATCCTCGGTGACCAGATGGACTTTCTGCGCAAGAGCTTCGGCTCCAACAGCCGCTTGCTCCAGTAGGCCTTCGGACCTGCTCCTACCCTCGCTCGGCGTGATCGGCCAGGACGGCAGCAACGCAGGCGGTGATTCGCTTTCCAGTGGCGATTTCCAGAAATTCGTTAGGCCCGTGAGCGTTGGACCGAGGCCCCAGCACGCCGGTCACGACGAACTGCACGCCAGGGAAGCTGTCGCCGAGCATCTTCATGAAGGGGATGGTTCCGCCCATCCCCATATACATGGCCGGCTTGCCGAAGAACCGTTGAGATGCGCGCATCAGTGCGCCTTCCAGCCACGGCGCGACGGGCGGCGCGCACCATCCCGTTTGCGGCGTTTCGAGCTCGAAGCGGACGTGCGCGCCGTTGGGCGGGTCCCGTTCCAGCTCCGCCTTGATGGTCGTCGCGGCCTGGTCTGCTTCCAGGGTGGGCGGCAGCCGGAACACCAGCTTGGCGCTGGTACCCGGTCGCAGGGTATTCCCGGCGTTGCCCACGTCCGGAGCGCCGGCAAGCCCGACGGTGGCCAGGCTCGGTTTCCAGGCATTGGCCAGCAGCAGGTCCAGCAGATCGTCGCCGTCGGGAGACACGCCGTCCAGCCAGGGGAAACGGTCGATGGTCGTGGATCCCAGCACCTGGGCGACGTCGGCAAGCTGACGGCGCGCATCGTCTGGGATCGGCACGTGCAGGCAATCGTGGAGGGATCCGGTGCTGGCGTCCTCAACCCGATCGTAGAGCGCGCGCAGAATCCGGAAGCTCGAGGGGACGATGCCGCCGGCCGCCCCGGAGTGCTGCCCCTCGCTCAGCACCTCGACGGTCAGAACGCCGGGGAGCATGCCGCGCAGGGAGGTGGTGGTCCACAGCTGATCGTAGTTGCCGCACTCGGCGTCCAGGCAGATCACCAGGTCCGGCTGACCGATTCGGTCCTTGAGCAGGTCGACGTAGGCAGGCAGGTCGAAGCTGCCGCTTTCCTCACAGCCCTCGATGAGTAGCACGCAGCGGCCGTGGGGAACGTCCTCCGCCTGCAGGGCGGCGATGGCGGCCAGCGAGCCGAACAGTGCGTAGCCGTCGTCGGCGCCGCCGCGGCCGTAAAGCTTGCCGTCCCTGAGCACCGGCTCCCACGGCCCGAGGCCGGGCTCCCAGCCGTCGAACTCGGGCTGCTTGTCGTAGTGACCGTAGAGCAGGACGGTCCCGGCATCGGGCGCGGTGGCCGGTACCTCACAGAACAGCACGGGCGTGCGCCCTTCGATGGTGACGATCTCGGTGGTGAGGCCGTCGATCTGCGGGACCGAGCACCACTGCTGCAGCAGCTCTACCGCTGCCTGCATGTAGCCGTGAGCTTCCCAGTCGGCATCGAACGCAGGTGATTTGTTGGGGATGCGAACGTAGTCGCTCAGCGTTGGGATGATGCTTCGATCCCAAAGCTCGTCCACGAAGGGGGCGATGGCGTCGCTCATATGTCTATGGCCAGTTGCAGGTAAACGGCACGACCCGGGGATGCATAACCTAGTTGGTCCTGATAGCTCTCGTCCAGAAGGTTCTCGCCGCGCAGGGCGAGCTCGAGATGCGCTCCGATCCGGTAGGCCACGTGAGCGCGCAGCAGCAGGTAGTCGTCCAGCCGCACTCGCTCGGCTGGGAAGCGGCTGAAATCCAGATCCTCCCGGCTGCCCACATAGTAGCCGGACAGCTCGGCGGAAAAGGGACCACGCTCGTGGCGGAAGGTGCCGTACGCCTGCCACTCGGGCCGGCGAACCTCTCTCGTCCCGTCCGGATTGGCAGCGTCGAGCCAGCTCGCACCCAAGCTCAACAGACCCGCGGGAATGGCCAGTGTGGCCTCCAGCTCGACGCCGTCGCGCTTGCTGGTGCCCGCTTCGTTGATGGATGTGAGGGCGCCGGCAGCGCTGTCGAAGTAAAAGCCGTTGATCTCGTCTTCCAACCGATCCCGGAACGCGGTCGCGCGCAGGGACCATTGCCCGCGCTGGAGTACCGCGCCGGCGGAAAGGTGCTTGTTGGTCTCCGAGTCCAGATTCGGATTGCCGATGAAGGTATCCGGGGTGAAACCAAAGCGCTCCACGAAGCTCGGATTCTTGATG
>JABAHR010026399.1_pt1 | contig 12565 bp, 13 predicted proteins | sample 7062101 | NCBI WGS metagenome assembly JABAHR01 (sample SAMN14534553, study PRJNA622989) | marine sediment metagenome | biome: marine biome [ENVO:00000428]; feature: marine pelagic biome [ENVO:01000023]; material: deep marine sediment [ENVO:00002113] | place: India: Gulf of Kutch | collected...
GCATGAGCATTTTCTCGATAGACCTGTTCTTCGCCAGCGGCAACGCCGTAATTGCCGACGCCACCGAACTCGTGGGCGTGGCAGCCTTCCTGCAGGCACCCGCCAACTGGCGTGTGATGGCGGACCTGCTGCTGCTGGCGGTGTCGGGAGGCCTGTACATCGTACCGCTCAACGCGCTGCTGCAGCGACTCAGCGAGCCGGAGCACCGGGCGCGCAACATCGCCGGCAACAACGTCATGGGCGCGTTGTTCATGGTGCTATCGTCGGTCATCACCGTCGCGCTGCTCGGTTTGGGCGCCACGGTGCCCGAAGTGCTGCTGGTCGTGGCCGTCGCCAACACGGCGGTGGCCTTCTACATCACACGCCTGCTGCCGGGGGCGCTGGCCAAAGCCGCCATTGCTTGGTTACTCGACACCTGCTTCAGAGTCGAGGTCAAGGGCCTGGAGCACTATCGCCGTGCCGGCGAAAAAGTGCTGATTGTGGCCAATCACACGTCATACCTCGACGCGGCGCTGCTGGCCGCGTTCGTTCCCGACAACCTCACGTTCGCCATTAACAGCAATGTCGCCAAGAACCGCATCGTGCGATTCTTCACACAACTCGCTCAAACCTATCCCATCGATCCGGCGAATCCCTATGCGATGCGATCTTTGATCGCCTGCGTCAACAGTCTCAACAAAACGGTGATATTTCCCGAAGGTCGCATCACCGTCACGGGGGCTTTGATGAAGGTCTACGAGGGGCCGGGCATGGTCGCCGACAAGTCTGGCGCCATGGTATTGCCGGTGCGCATAGACGGTGCCCAGTACAGCTACTTCTCAAGACTCAGAGGAAAGGTGCGGCTCAGATGGTTTCCCCGAGTGCGTGTGCAGTTCATGCCGCCGCGCCGCCTCGAAGTTCCGCCGACGCTCAAGGGCCGTCGCCGCCGGCAGCGAGCCGGGGAGATGCTCTACGACGTCATGACCGACATGATTTTCCAGAGCAGCGACTGCCGGCGCACGCTGTTCCAGTCATTGCTCGACGCCCGCGCGACGCACGGCGGCGGACATCATGCCTTCGAGGACATCGAGCGCAAACCGCTGTCTTACCGCAGGCTCACCTTTGCCTGTTTCGCACTAGGGCGGGCGCTGGCGCGGCACACCACGCCCGGCGAGCGCGTGGGCGTGCTGCTGCCCAACGCGATAGCCAACGCGGTTACCTTCCTGGGACTGCAGGCTTTTGCCCGCGTGCCGGCGATGCTCAATTTCTCGACCGGCAGCCGCGCGGTGGTGTCAGGGTGCCGCTCGGCGGTGCTCAGGACCGTCTACAGCTCGCGACGCTTCGTCGACGTCGCCCAGCTCGGCGACATGGTGACCGCCCTCGGGGAAGCGGGCGTCCGCGTGGTGTATCTCGAGGATGTGCGCCAGCGGCTCACGCTGCTCGACAAGCTCTCGGGCGTAGCCGGACTGCTTGCTCCGGGGCTGGCCTACGTCGTCGCCGCCCGGTCCCGCGACCCCGACGCCGAGGCGGTCGTTTTGTTCACGTCGGGCACAGAGGGCGCGCCCAAGGGCGTAGCGCTCAGCCACGTCAACATTCAGGCGAACCGCTATCAGGTGTCGTCGCGCATCGACTTCGGCCCGACGGACATCGTGTTCAATGCGCTGCCCATGTTTCACTCCTTCGGNNTCCCGACGCTCTCCGGCATCAAGGTGTTCCTCTATCCCTCGCCTCTGCACTACCGCATCGTGCCGACGCTCGCCTACGACACGAATGCCACGCTCATGTTCGGCACCGACACCTTTCTCGCCGGCTACGCGCGGTTTGCGCACCCGTATGACTTCTACAGCATGCGCTACGTGTTCGCCGGTGCCGAGAAGGTCAAGGCCGAGACGCAGCGCGTCTGGAGCGAACGCTTCGGCTGTCGCATCTTCGAAGGCTACGGTGCCACCGAAACTGCGCCGGTACTCGCCATGAACTCGCCCATGCAGAGCCGACCCGGCTCGGTCGGCCGGCTGATGCCGGGCGTGGAACATCGTCTCGACGCACTCCCCGGCGTGGAGGCGGGCGGCAAGCTCGTCGTCCGTGGGCCGAACGTGATGAAGGGCTATCTGACCCTCGACGAGCCGGGCGTCGTCAAACCGCCGTCCGAGGGCTGGTACGACACGGGCGACATCGTCGACATCGATGAAGACGGTTTTGTGTACATCAAGGGTCGCGCCAAACGTTTTGCCANNTCGTCAGCATCGACGACCAGGGCTTCGTGACCATCCGCGGCCGGGCCAAGCGCTTCGCCAAGATCGGCGGCGAGATGGTGTCGCTGCCCGCCGTCGAGGAGCTCGCAGAAGCACTGTGGCCGGGCTATCGACACGCGGCGGTGACGTTGCCCGATCCGCGCAAGGGTGAGCAGCTGGTGCTGCTCACCGACTGCCAGTCGGCCACGCGCGAGGCGTTCGCTGCCTACGGCAAAGCGCAGGGCGCAGCGGAGATCTCACTGCCGAGGACGCTGGTGGTGGTCGACGAGATACCGCTGCTCGGCACCGGCAAGACCGACTACCGCTCGGCGCAGGCGTTAGCCGAGGGGCGACGCTGAACGGCGGGGCGGCGCCTTCGCAGATCGCGCTCGGCCGGCCCTCCCAGATACCCGCCGAGGGCGACGAGCGCCGGACTCCGGCGTGGTCGATAGCAGTCGCCGAGCCGCCGGGCGCACCCCTGGTACTACGCTTTATCGGTCGAAACCTACCGTCTATCTAGACGCCCTGGCGCCAATCTGGTACATAGAACCCCTGCGGGTGACTCGGGTTCGACAAGCGTCGGCCGATCGCAGGGGGGATATCGCCGTGACAGAGACCAATCCGGACAGGCGTGCGGAGAGACGTATTCCGATCACCGAGCAAGCGCGGTTCCGCGCGACGGGGATGGAGCGTGCCGAGGCCGCCACCATCCTCAACATCGGCAAGACGGGTCTGCTGCTGAGCGCTTCTCGGGCGCTGCACGTCGGCGCGCCTCTCGAGATCGAGGTACCCGCCAGAAAGCGCAGCCGCGAGCGACGTTATCGCGCGGAGATCGTGTGGCGCGCGAGAACGAGTTCATGGCGCAGCCTAGTAGCGGGGGCGCGTTACCACTACGGTTGCCGCTTTGCCGCTGCAACAGACAGGTCAGACCATGTCCACGACGCCGCAGATCGGGAACCGGAGACGCCGTTGACGGTACTCCCGGGCGAATTGGGCACACAGCACGACTATCACGTCGAGGATCTGTCGGACCGCATTGATGTCCAGGAGGACGACTGGGCAAGCCAGGCCATGGCGCTGATAGGCGCTCAGCCCTCGCGTGCCTCGTCGGGACGAGCATTACCTTCCACCCGAGACGGTGCGCTGCAGCGGGCAACCGCCACCGAGGCGGCGACGCCTGCCGGGCGGCCCGCTCCGCCGCCGCACACAGCAAAAATCGTTCCTCGCAACGACCTCGCCGAGGAGCCGGCGCACGCCGACCGCGCAGCGTCGGCGCCAGCTGCTGCTCCGCTCGAGCGTCGGGCGGGAGACCGGCGCCGCAATCGCGTGCTGTGGATCGGACCCGAGCGACGCAAAGGACAGCGGCGCCACGCTCGTAGATCCCGCTAGCGCCAGCGCGGCAGGGGCGCTGGCGTTAGTCATCGCTGCGCCCTCGACGAGCGTAGCGCGGCTCCGAGACGCTATCGTACGTTTGCAGAGCGCCTCGGTGGCGCGACGCCGAGCACCCCGCCCCACCGAGCGGTTACCATATGCACCACTGTGGCCCGAGCGCCGCGCCACGCCCGTGCGGCGTGTTAGGCGCGACGCCGTCGCGTGGCAGTCGCGCAACGAGTAAGCAGGAGGACTATTTGCAATGAGCGTTCGTCAGCTCAAGGCGCGGATTCCGGCCCAGGCCACCCGAGACGGCGCCGGCGTACGGATAAAGCGTATCGTTCCGAGGGGCGGCATGCGGGATCTCGATCCGTTTCTCATGCTCGACGAGATCCGCTCCGACGACGCGACGGACTACATCGCCGGTTTCCCGTCACACCCGCACCGCGGTTTCGAGACGCTTACCTACCTGCTGAAGGGACGCATGCGGCACGAAGACCATATGGGCAACAAGGGCATGATCACGAGTGGGGGCGCACAGTGGATGTCGGCCGGACGCGGGGTCATCCATTCGGAGATGCCAGAGCAGAGCGAAGGGCTGCTGCACGGCTTTCAGCTCTGGATCAACCTGCCGGCCCGCCTCAAGATGAAAGACCCCGATTATCGGGATATCGACACGTCGGAGATTCCCGAAGGTGTGCTCGGAAGCGGCGGACGCGTGCGTGTCATCGCCGGGCGCTATGCCGGCGATGGCGAGATGCTCGAGGGCGCGACGCAGGCCGTCAGCGCAGACGCCGACGTCTACGACATCGTGCTCGACCCCCATGGCACCTTTACCGCGACGACGGCGACCACCCGTTCGGTGATGGTTTACGTCTACGAAGGCGAGATCACCGTAGCGGAGCGCGAGCGCGTCGGCCAGAGCACGATGGGCGTGCTCACCGAAGGCGACCAGACCATCGTAACCGCCGGCGGCCGCGGTGCCGGGCTATTGCTGCTTGCCGGAGACCCCCTCGGTGAACCGGTGGTTCAGTACGGTCCCTTCGTGATGAATACCCGCGAGGAGCTCGAGCAGGCGATTCTAGACTACCAGAACGGTACGCTCGCGCGTTGACCGGCCCAGCTGCGGCCGCGTGACGGGCAGAAGGTGCCGCACCGAAGGCGTTCCCGACCTGCGGGACCCGGCCGACGCCGTCGCGCACGGCGCCCACTGCACGACGGCTGCCGCTAGCGTGACGTCACGGGTGCCCAGCCACCCTCGGCAGCTTGGCAGAATGTGAACTCCGAGGTGCCCGACCGTTCGCCGGCAAACGTGGCTACCCGGAGCCGCTTGCAGGGCCGGCCGTCCTGCTGGAAGCTTCGTATCGGTGTGACGCTTCCGTTGTTGCCCGTTTTCGGGTTGTCCCACCAGATATCAACGCCGTCCCGCTCGCTCGCCAGCGCCTGCTGGGCGGCGTCGAGGAACATCTCGATGTCCTCGTCTTTGAGATAGGACGCAGGCGAGTCCTGCAGAAAGCCGAGGTTGAACCCCTGTGCCGGTGCGATCGTGAGAAACACCAGAACCAGTATGGCAAGTTGCGGGAAGGTCCTGCTCATTAGCTGCGGAGGCGTGCCGACTCAAAGAGCACGTATTGTGACACCCTACTGGTAGGATGTCTCCCCGCAATCGTATTGCAACGCCCACCGAAAGTCGGGAGGAATGCGCCGTGACCAAAACTCGTATCGAGACCGACAGCCTGGGTGAGATCGAAGTCCCCGCCGATCGTTATTGGGGGGCGCAGACCCAGCGTGCGCTCGCGAATTTTCGAATCGGCACCGACGTCGTGCCCGAACCGTTGATTCGCGCATTTGCCGTGCAGAAAAAGGCCGCTGCCCGCGCCAACATGAAGCTCGGTGAGCTCGACGCGACGCTAGGCGAGGCGATCGTGCAAGCGGCCGACGAGATCCTCGAGGGCAAGCTCGACGGTCATTTTCCGCTCGTGGTGTGGCAAACGGGCTCGGGGACCCAGTCCAACATGAACTTGAACGAGGTTATCGCCAACCGAGCCATAGAGACACTCGGTGGGCGACTCGGCACGAAGACACCCGTGCACCCGAATGACCATGTCAACCGCTCGCAGTCCTCGAACGACTCGTTCCCCACAGCGATGCACATCGCCTGCGCCGTGGAGGTCGAACGCACGTTGCTGCCGGGGATGGTGCGTCTCCGCGACGCACTCGATGAAAAGACCGATGCCTTCCGCGATGTCATAAAGATCGGTCGTACTCATCTGCAGGACGCGACACCGCTCACGCTCGGGCAGGAGTTTTCGGGCTACGTCTTTCAGATGTCGGAGAACGTCAAACGCGTCGAGAAGGCCCAGGCCGAGGTGCTCGAGCTGACCCAAGGCGGCACCGCCGTGGGCACGGGTCTCAATTCGCCGGCGGGATTCGATGACGTCTTCTGCGCCGAGGTGAGCGACGTCACCGGTCTGCCTTTCAGGCCGGTCGCCAACAAGTTCTACGGGCTCGCCACCAACGACGCACTGATGAATCTCTCGGGCGCCCTCAATACTGTGGCCGTGTCGGTGATGAAGATCGCCAACGACATCCGGTTGTTGGGATCGGGACCGCGGTCGGGCCTGGCGGAGCTGCAGCTGCCGGCCAACGAACCCGGCTCGTCGATCATGCCGGGCAAGGTCAATCCGACTCAGGCCGAGGCCCTGACCATGGTGGCCGCCCAGGTGATGGGCAACCACGTGAGCGTCACCGTCGGCGCTTCCAACGGCCATCTCGAGCTCAACGTGTTCCGGCCGATGATCGCCCTGAACCTCCTGCAATCGCTCCGTCTGCTCGGCGATGGTTGCCGCAGCTTCGCGGCGAACTGCGTCGATGGTATCGAGCCCAACCGAGCGCGCATCGACGAGCTCATGAGCCGATCATTGATGTTGGTGACAGCGCTCAATCCGCACATCGGCTACGACAATGCAGCCAGGATCGCCAAGCGCGCCTATGCCGACGGCACGACGCTGAAGCAGGCAGCGCTCGATCTCGGACTGCTCACCGCAGAGCAGTTCGACCTGTGGGTGCGCCCCGAGGAGATGATCCGGCCCAAGCCCTGAGATCCTTTGCATCGACACGCTGCCCGCGCACGTCGTTGCCACGGAGGATCCGCTTGACCGCCGGGGCAGGGGCGTAGAATGATGGCGTCTCGTTGAGTATTCGATTCGACCCCTCAGCAAAGCGTCCCCATGCAAAACGGTTCTACCGAGGCGGTGCGCCTCGATCGCTGGCTGTGGGCGGCGCGCTTTTTCAAGACGCGGCCGCTCGCCGCCGACGCCGTCAAGGGCGGCAAAGTGACCGTCAATGGCGCTCGGTCCAAGCCGGCAAAATCGATCAAGATCGGTGACCAGCTGTCCATACAACGGGATCCCTACCGCTGGGTCGTCACCGTCGCCGGCCTGACGGAGAAGCGAGTTTCGGCGCCGCTCGCCCAGGCACTCTACGACGAGAGCGAGGAAAGTCGTGCCCGTCGCGAGGCCCTGCGCGCGCAGCTCAGGGCGCAGGCGGAGAGCTATCGGGCGCCACAGTCGAAGCCCTCGAAGCGTGAGCGGCGCACGCTCGAGAAGCTGCGGCGCGGGGACTTCGACTGAGCAGCTTGAGCGCCGGCGATGTCGGATCTGCAGCCCAGAGTCTCGACCAGCGGTGGCGGCACGCTAAGGGATCGCCACGCTCGCGGCACTCTCCCGTGACTGCCATCGTGTCGCCGCCGAGGTCTCTCTACGTGCACCTGCCGTGGTGCCTGCGCAAGTGCCCCTATTGCGATTTCAACNNGGCGCGCTGCCGGAGAACGACTACGTCGCGGCGCTGCTGCGCGACCTCGACGCCGAGCTGGCTGCGCTCGACGAGCGCGAGGTGCGCTCGGTGTATCTGGGCGGCGGTACGCCGAGCCTGTTAGGTAGCAACGCGGTAGTGGCGCTACTCGATGGCATCCGCGCACGCCTGTCGCTGGCGGCGGATGCGGAGATCACGCTCGAGGCCAACCCGGGCGCTGCCGACGCGGCACGCTTCGAGGGGTATCTCAACGCGGGTGTCAACCGACTTTCCATCGGCGTGCAAAGCTTCGACGATGCCGCCCTGACACGACTGGGCCGTATCCATGACGGCGCCGCAGCGCGGCACAGCATTGCGGCCGCACTCGCGGCGGGCTTTGCCAATCTCAACGTCGACCTCATGTTCGGTCTGCCCGGGCAATGCCTCTCGGGTGCCGTGGCCGATGCGCGCGCCGCCTTGGAGCTGGCGCCGACGCACATCTCAGCGTATCAGCTGACGCTCGAGCCGGGCACGGCGTTCCACCGGTCTCCCCCACCTCTACCCGACGACGATGCCGCGTTCGACATGCAGCTGGCGGTGGGGCGGACGCTGGCCGACGCGGGGTATGAACGCTACGAAGTGTCTGCCTACGCGCAGCGCGGCCGACAGTGCGCGCACAATCGCAACTATTGGGAGTTCGGCGACTACCTGGGTATTGGGGCAGGCGCGCATGGCAAGCACTCTGCCGCGGACGGCGTGCGACGCACCTGGAAAGTGCGCAGCCCAACGCGCTATCTCGCGAGCGCCGGCTCGCCGGCAGCGTGCGGCGCGGCCGACGTACCCGAGGCGGCGCTCGGTTTCGAGTTCATGATGAACGCGTTGCGGCTCAAGGACGGTGTTCCCACTGCGCTGTTTCACGAGCGCACCGGGCTCCCGCTGGCGACGATCGAAGAGCCGCTCGCGGCTGCCCGCGCGGCCGGATGGCTCGCCACGAGCTCCGAGCGGCTGCGGCCGACGCAGGCCGGTTATCGCTTTCTCGACAGCATGCTGCAGCTGTTCCTGGTCGATTCCGGTTGAGCGACGCGTTTCTCGCCCCCATCTGCCAGGTTATGATGGCGAATCACAGCCGCCGCGGAAGGAGCATGGGATGGACACCGTAACGATCATCGCCGCCACCATGGGCGTCGCCTGGGCGAGTGGCATCAACCTCTATGCAGCCCTGTTCATGCTCGGCTGGATGGGGAACAGCGGCTCGATCGACCTACCCTCCGATCTCGAGGTTTTGCAGCACCCCGGCGTGATGGCTGCAGCGGGCTTCATGTACTGCGTCGAGTTCTTTGCCGACAAGACGCCAGGGGTGGACACCGCTTGGGATGCCATTCACAGCTTCATTCGCATTCCTGCGGGGGCGCTGCTCGCCGCCGGCACGCTCGCCGCCGTCGCCCCGGAGGCGGAGCTCATCGGTCTGATTCTGGGCGGCGCCCTGGCCGCCGGCGCTCACTTCACGAAGGCCGGCACGCGGGTGCTGGTGAACACCTCGCCGGAGCCGTTCTCGAACTGGACCGTGAGCATCGGTGAGGACATCCTGGTGATCGCCGGGCTGTGGACGGCGCTACACCATCCGGTGCTGTTCCTGGTCTTGTTGGCCGTCTTCATCGCGCTGATCGTTTGGCTTGCGCCAAAGATCTGGCGCGGTGTCAAGTTCGTGTATGGTCGGGTGCGACGGTGGTTGGGTGGGGCGACGGACACCGATGCGATCGAGTCTGCACGGCCAAAGCTAGAGAAACCGGGCGAGTCGACTTGAGGCCTTAGCAGATGTTCCTCTGGGTCAAGTCGCTGCACATCATATTCATGGTGACCTGGTTCGCGGGTTTGTTCTATCTGCCACGGCTCTACGTGTATCACAGCATGGCGGACGACGTAGCGAGCAGAACGCGTTTCCAGGTCATGGAGCGCAAGCTGTTCTACGGCATCATGACTCCCGGGGCCATTCTAACGGTGGTCTTCGGCATCTGGCTGTGGCTCGGCTACGGCGTCACCGGCGCCTGGCTGCACGCAAAGCTGCTGCTGGTCCTCGTGCTCATTGCCTACCACATCTGGTGCGGCAAGTTCATGCTCGACTTCAAGCACGATCGCAATACCCGCGATCATGTCTTCTTCCGGTGGTTCAACGAGTTTCCCGTGGTGATCCTGATCGCCACCGTGCTGCTGGTGGAGCTGAAGCCGTTCTGAGAGGCGGTACGCAACGCTCGCACAGGCGAGCCTGCACACGGCGCAAACCCGAGCCGCCCGGCAACAAACCGCTCATGACATGTTCCACGTCGTCCTCCACGAGCCGGAGATTCCGCCCAACACGGGGAACGTCATTCGGCTGTGTGCCAACACCGGTGCGCGGCTGCACCTGATCGAGCCGCTCGGCTTCGCGCTCTCCCACAGCAAGCTAAGGCGTGCCGGCCTCGATTACCACGAATGGGCCCGTCTCGAGATCCACCCGTCCTTCGTCGCCTTTGAGCTGACCGTGCGGCCACAGCGGATCTTTACCCTATCGACACGGCACACCATGCGCTACGACGATGTGCGCTACGCGCCCGGCGACGCTTTCGTGTTCGGATCCGAGACACGCGGGCTGCCCGAAGCGGTGCGAAACTCCGTGCCCGGGGGGCAGCGGCTGTATGTGCCGATGCAAGAGGACAGCCGCAGCTTGAATCTCTCCAACGCGGTGGCGGTGGTCGTCTACGAGGCCTGGCGTCAGAGCGGATTTGCAGGCTCGGCCCAGCCGTCGACGCGCTGAGCCGTCGTGACGTGATCCCCGCTGCGGGCTTCGCCCGGTGTGGCCGCGCTGGCCGACGAGATGGAACCGCCGATGCCTTGGGGCTCACTCCGGTTTCGGTTCGCGCTCGAGGAGGGCGCGCACGGCGTCCCGAGGCGACAGGCCTTCGAAGAGCACTCGGTAGACGTGCTCCGCGATCGGCATCTCCAGCGCATGCCGCTTACCGAGCCGGCAGAGCTCACGGGCGGCATTGAGTCCCTCGGCGTGCTGACCGATCTCGGCGATCACCTCCGCGAGAGCATGGCCACGGCCGATCCCCAGCCCTACTCGGCGGTTGCGCGATTGGTCGTCCGTGCAGGTGAGCACCAGATCGCCGAGCCCCGCCAGTCCCATGAACGTTTCAGCACGCCCCCCCAACGCGACACCGAGACGTGTCAGCTCCGCCAGCCCTCGCGTAATCAGCGCCGCGCGGGCGTTGGCACCCAACTCCAGGCCGTCGCTGACCCCGGTGGCGATCGCCATGACGTTCTTGATCGCGCCACCCAGCTGAACGCCCGCTATGTCGGTGCTGGTATACACGCGCACACGATCGCCTCGAAACCACGACGCGACCTCTTCAGCGATCTGCAGCGAAACGGCTGCCGACGTGAAGGCCGTGGGTAGGCCACTCGCCACCTCCCGCGCAAAGGTCGGACCGGATACGACCGCCTGGCGAACCTCCTCTCCGAACACCTCGTGGACGATCTCGCTCAGCAGCCTGCCGCTGTCGGGCGCAAATCCCTTCGTGCCCCACACGACCGTCAGCGTTCTCAGGGGCCGCTGTCGCGCCGCCCGCTGCTGCCGGCAGGTCTCCGCGAAGGCGCTGCTCGGCACCACGAGCAGCAGGCGATCTGTCTCCGCAAGCGCTGTGGCGTCGGGACACACCGTCAGGGAAGCGGGAAACGCAATTCCCGGCAGATAGCGCACATTGACGCGCGCCCGAGCCATATCGCGCAGCCGGGTCGGATCGCGGCCACTCAGCAGCACTCTCTGCCCACCGCGGGCGAGCAGAATGGCGAGGGCCGTGCCCCAAGAGCCGGCGCCGACGACGCCGATCGGTTGTTCCACGAGAGCCTTCATGCGCCGGGCGCTCGACGACCGGCGCGAGCCGCGCGGTGCAGACGGCCGCGGCGCGCGACGAGAACGGGCGACGCCTCGGAGTCGCGTCTACCCAGTGTCGCGGCCCGGCGTGCTCTGCTCGTCAGCACCCGCCGAGGGGACGTTTACGGCCGCATGCTTACTCCGGTACATGGCCTCGAAATTCACCGGCGCGAGCAGCACTTGGGGGAAGCCACCCTTGGTAGTGAGATCTGCTACCGCCTCTCGGGCAAACGGCAGCAGCATGTTCGGGCACGCCACCTCGAGCACCATGGCGAGCTGGTCAGCCGTGACATCTTCGACCTGAAACACACCCGCCTGCTGCAGCTCCGCGAGGAACACTGTCTGGTCCTCCGCCGCGGCCGTTACGGTTACCGACAGCACGACGTCGTAGTGGCTCGCGTCGTCGGACACGGGCGCATGCGCAACGGACATTTCGATGTTGAGCTGTGGCGTGTGGCCGGCGTTCGTGAACACCGACGGACTGTTAGGCGACTCGAACGAGGCGTCCTTGAGGTAAACCTTCTTGATGTCGAACTTCATGGCGGGCACCTCTATGAGTGGCGGCATCGCACGGACATTGCCTCAACGCCGTGCTGGGCGTCTACCGCCATGACCACGGTGTCGCCGTCGTCGCCGAGATCCTCTCTCTGGCAGGCCCCCAAATACGCATGTGTTCGTCCTGGACGGCGGCTCCGCGCGCGGGGCGATCATCGCTCGATCGGGAAGTTCTCTTTCTGCCACGCCGCAACACCACCGCTCAGCATGTAGACGTTCTCGAAATTGCTGCGTCGCAGTATGCTCGCCGCCCTGGCCGATCGGTTGCCGGTTCGGCAGGCCACGACGATGGGTTTGCCCTTGTGCTTCTCGAGCTTCTTGAGATTGTCCTTGAGTTGACTCAAAGGCACATTGAGGGAATTGGGAACGCGGCCGTTCTTGAACTCACCGGCTTCCGAGACGTCCACGACCATCGCCGAATCGTGGCTCAGCAGCTGCGGCAGCTCGAGCGCCGATACCGAGCGGACACCGCCCATGCGCTGGCGGATCGGCTCCATGAACAGCAATGCCAATATGACCACCAGGGCGAGGAAAAGATGCCAATTCTTCTGCACGAACTCGATATCTATGAAATCTCCGCCCACAGGCTGTCTCCAACGGACCAGTTCGCCAGCCCGCTCTTAGCTCGGTTCGCGATCCACGCGCGGTCAATTAACCGATTAATGATGGGCGCGGCAGAAAGCCTCGCGCATGCTGCCCATGAACTGCAGAATCTTGGCGTCGCCGA
>JABAHR010002529.1_pt4 | contig 12556 bp, 9 predicted proteins | sample 7062101 | NCBI WGS metagenome assembly JABAHR01 (sample SAMN14534553, study PRJNA622989) | marine sediment metagenome | biome: marine biome [ENVO:00000428]; feature: marine pelagic biome [ENVO:01000023]; material: deep marine sediment [ENVO:00002113] | place: India: Gulf of Kutch | collected...
CGCTACACGCCGCCCCGCTCGCAGGTCAAGGACCTGCTCATGGACGGCACCATCGGCGAGGTGCTGTCGGTGGATTTCCACTGGATGCTCAACACCCACCATGGCGCCGATTACTTCCGCCGGTGGCACAGCATGAAGGAGTTTTCCGGCGGCCTGATGGTGCACAAGTCCACGCACCATTTCGACCTGGTCAACTGGTGGCTGTCCGCCATCCCGGAGACGGTGTACGCCAACGGCAAGCGGGAGTTCTACACGCCGAAGATGGCGCGGCGCTTCGGCCTGTCGGGGCCGCACGAGCGCTGCCGGACCTGCCCGGAGAAGAACCGCTGCGGCTTCGAACTCGATCTCGAGAAAACCGCGAGCCTGAAGGCGCTGTACCTGGACCATGAGCACCACGACGGCTATTTTCGCGACCGCTGCGTGTTCCGCGACGGCATCGACATCGAGGACACCATGAACGTGGTGGTCCGCTACGACAGCAACGCGACCCTGAGCTACTCACTGAACGCCTTCAACTCCTGGGAGGGCTACTACGTGATCTTCAACGGCACGAAGGGCCGCATCGAGCACAAGGCCGAGGAGAAGATCTACATCAACGACGGCAGCGGCACGGTGCAGGGCGAGATCGAACGCGGCAAGACCTACACCAGGGTCATGCCGATCCGCGGGGCCGCGCAGGAGATCGAATTGTGGACCGGGGAGGGCGGCCACGGCGGCGGCGACCCGCTGCTGCTGGACGACCTGTTCCTGCCCGAAAGGCAGCCGGACAAGTACGAGCGCGCCGCAGACCATCGCTCCGGCGCCTACTCCATCCTCACCGGGGTGGCCGCCAACCGGGCGATGGCGACCGGCCAGCCGGTCCGGGTCGCGGACCTGGTCAGCGGCATCGGCTACCCGGATTACGCGCCCATGCCGGGACGCGACGAGCTGCTGCCCATGCCCGGCAAGGGCTGGCTGCACGGCTAAGGTCGTGGGCAGGAAGATCGACGAGGGTCGGCGGCGCTTCCTGGAAGCGTCCGGCGCGGCCGCGGCGCTCACCGGCGCGGCCTGGCTGGGCGGCTGCCGGCGGGAAGTTCACACGGAAGAACCTGCCGCCTGGAAACCCTCCGACCGCCTGCGCTCTTTCACGGAGATACGCAAGCGGCCGGTCGTGGACCGATCGCTGCTGCCGGATCCCGTCGTGATCGAGCACATCGGCGTGTTCCGCCACGGCGACCACCGCTTCGTCCGGGTGACCTCCGCGGACGGCGCCGTGGGGATCGCAACGGCCAACAGGAGCCGGACCAGCCACGTTTTGGGGATCCTGCTCGGCCGCGTGATCCCGTCATTCGTTGGCGAGGACGCGCGCGACGTCGAGCGCCTGGTGGACAAGGTGTACCTCGACAGGAGCAACTACAAGTGGCAGGGCCTGGCCTTCTGGGTCGCGGTGGCCTACGTCGAGATCGCGGTGCTGGACCTGCTCGGCCGGGTCGCCGGCCAGTCGATCGGGAACCTGCTCGGCGGGCGGGTGCGCGACCGGGTGGCGATCTACTATGCCAGCGGCAACCGGGGCAATTCGCCGGAGGAAGAGGTGGCGCACCTGCAAAGCCTGATCGACCGCTCCGGCGCCAAGGCCGTCAAGTACCGCCTCGGCGCGCGGATGCGCTACGACGAGGACTCGACCGCCCGGGACCTGGCCCTGATCCCGCTGGCGCGGCGCGAACTGGGCGACGACGTCACGATATTCACCGACGCCAACGGCTCCTACGACGTGCCGATGGCCATCCGCATCGGCCGGGAATTGGAGGCGCACGGTACAGCGTTCTTCGAGGAACCCTGTCCCTTCGATTACTACGAGGAGACCCGCGCCGTGGCGGACGCCCTGGACATCCCGATCGCCGGGGGCGAGGAGGAATCCAGCACGCGGGGCATGATGTGGCTGCTGGACCACGACGTGGTGCAGGTCATCCAGCCGGACCTGCTGTATTTCGGCGGCCTGATCCGCTCGATCCGGGTCGCCCGCATGGCGGCGTCGGTCGGCATCGATTGCACCGCGCATATCTCCGGCGGAGCGCTGGGTTTCCTGTACATGATGCAGTTCGCCTCCTGCGTGCCGAACATCGGACCCTACCAGGAGTTCAAGGGCAACACGGACGGGGTGCCGGTGCACTCGGCCAGTTCCAGCCTGCAGCCCGTGGACGGCATGATCGACATACCCGTGGAACCCGGCCTGGGCGTCGAGTTCGACCCGGATTTCCTGGGGCAGGCGGAGGAGATCGAACTGTGCGCCTGAGCGGGAGCGCGTGAAAGAGCCGGGGCCGAAACCGGCCTGGCGGTGTCGGCATTTGTTGCTATCGGTGACGAATCGCTTCCGCGCCAGCGTGGCAATCGTGATCTCCAGCATGGAGTGGCCAGATGAACAGACGTGAATTCGGCAAGTTGGCAATAGGCGCCCTGGCGTTCCAGTCCCTGGCGGGAATACCCGTTTCCGGCCTGGCGGGCGGGAAGCCGGGCGGGCTCCCGAAAGTCCCGCTGGGCATGTGTGACCACGCGATCCGGACCATGCGGCCCAACGCGGACCAGTTGATCGACTACGCGATCGAGCACCGGCTGGATTCCATCATCCTGAATTCCTTCCGGCCGCTGGAGAGCCGGGATGACGATTACCTGGCGCGCATCAGGGCGCGGGCCGCCGCGCACGACGTCGGATTCCACGTGGGCGCCGGCAGCGTCAGCGAGAAATCCACGCGGTTCTCGGACCGCTACGGCAATGCGAGAGAAACGCTGGAGGAGGGCATCCGGGTGGCGGCCGCCCTGGGCTCCCCGGTCGTGACCTGCCGCATCGGCACCATCGAGGACCGCTACACCGAGGGCGGCATCGAGGCCCACGTGGAGGCGGTCATCGCGCTCATGAAGTCGCTGCGCTCACGCGCCCTGGACGCGGGCGTGAAGTTCGCCTTCGAGAACCACGCGGGCGACCTTCGCTCCAAGGAATTGCTGGCCCTGATCGAGGAGACCGGCCCCGACGTCTGCGGCGCCATCCTGGACTTTGGCAACGCCATCTGGGCCATGGAGGATCCCATCGACGCGATCCGGACGCTCGGCCCGCACATCCTCACGACCAGCGTGCGCGACGTCATGCTCTGGGAAACCGGTGACGGCGCCATGTTCCAGTGGGTCGCGGTGGGGCAGGGGCTGATGGACTTCCCGTTGTACGTGGACACCATGGCCGAACTGTGTCCGGGCACCCCGCTGCACGTGGAGTCCATTTCGAATTCTCCCCGCCCGATCCCGTACCTGACGCCGGCATTCTGGAAGGGCTTTCCGGGTCTCGACGCTTCGGAAATCGTTCCGTTCCTGAAGCTCGTGCGGCGGGGCCACCCCCTCGACGTGCTGCAACCGGCGGACGGCGAAGACCAGAAATCTTTCGACATCCGGCACCAGAAGTCGGAATTGAGGGCGAGCCTCGACTACCTGCGCGGGCTCGACCGGGTCGGGCTGAAGGCCTGAGGGGCGTAAGGCCGGCCGGGCATCTTGTCGCCGGTACGGAGCCCTCGTCAGACGCGCAGAATCCGCTTGTCGACGGGATCCCAGCGGGTGCGGCACTGCTCCCGGTAGGAGATGTCGGCCATGGCGAGGACCACGGACTCCTGTATCGCCTTGTCGATGTTGGTCGATGGAACGCCCCCGTGCCGGATGCAGTCCACCCATTCCTTCAGGTGCAGGTGCGTCACGTCCCAGCTCCGACCCTGGATGCTCGTCGTGGTCAGGCCCCTGGACGCGTAGTAACGGACGGATGCGCTGGTCACCGCGTCGATGGGATTCGCGAGATCGGCGCCACGCCTGATCTCCAGCATGGGGCTGTCGGAATCAACCAGTCCCCGCTCGATCAGGTCCGCGTAGCGCTCCGAGCGGGAATCCGGCGTCATGGACAGGTCGGCGCCGACCGTCATGGAGGCGTCGCGCCCGTAGAAGGTGCGGGGCCTGTTCTTCGACGAGGCCAGGTTCGCAGAGTAGGTGAGCGTGATCCCGCGATCGCCGTACTCGAAAGAGGTATGGAGCACGTCGGGGATGTCGCCGAATTCCGTGTAGGTGTACTGGCCGCCCGTGGCCGACACCACGTCGGGGATACCCAGGTCCAGCAACTGGTTGACCGCGTCGAATTCGTGGGAGAACAACTGGCCGAACAGGCCGGTGTCGTACTCGGAGAAACGCGCCCAGCTGTAATACCGCAGGGCGCTGAAGGGCACTTGCGGTGCGTGGCCCAGCCACTGCTGCCAGTCGATGGACTGCGCGTCGCCCGGCTTGATGTCGCCATTGTTGTACCGGTGCCTGATCCACGCCCCCGACGGGGAATTCCGGTTGGTGGTCGTGGCGACCTGGGAAATTTTCCCCAGCAGGCCGCGATCCAGGATCTCGCGGGCTTGCTGGAACACCGCGTTCTGGGGATTCTGGTGACCCAGCTGGTACACGACGCCGCTGTTGGCGACCGCCTCGTAGAGGGGCAGAATTTCGTCTTCCCGGTGTATGGGGGCCTTCTCGCAGTACACGTGCTTGCCGGCGTTCACCGCGTCGATGGTCATCCGGGCGTGGTGGTGGTCCGGTGTGGCGATGATCACCGCGTCGATATCGGGGTCCGCCAGCATGTCCTGGTAATGGCGATAGCGCCTGGCGGGGTGGTTCCCTGCGAACTCCCCGCCGGTGACGATATCGTTTCGGGCGGCGGCCAGTCCCCTCTCGGCGTGCCGGTCGAAGACGTCGCAGATCCCGGTGATGGCGACGTTGAGACCGCCGTGCTCGATCTGTGACAACAGCGCCCCGTCGCCGCTGCTCGCCTGCTTCGCGAGTTCCTCTTCGAAGTCGTCCGGCGCCATGAATCCCAGCGCCTCGGACACCTGGCCGCCCCGCACGCCGAAGCCGACGATGCCGATCCGGACCAGGTCGCCGCGGGACGGGGTGATGGGCCTGACGCTGTCCAGCAGGTCTTCCAGCCCCAGTTCGCGGATGATCCGGACCCGCTGGTCGCTCTCCGCATCGTGGCGGAACTTACGGCTGGCCTGGAATCCGAAGGCACCCAGGACCGGTATGCCGGCCAGGGCCTTCAGCATGCTCCTGCGGCCGAAGCCGCCCTTGCGCCCGGTATCATTCTTGGCAGTCATGATTTCACCCCGGTCTTTTTGCGGCCGGCGAACAGAGAATCCAGCCCGAAGTGGCGGGCCGCCGGGAAGGCGGCGATCAGCAGCAGCGTCACGGCCTCGATCAGGTTTTTGTTCACCACGAGATAGTTACCCTCCGTCGGGGCCGCGGTGCCGATCCCGATCAGGGGCGGGTTGAACAGGTAGTACAGGCCGAGCAGAACGCCCCCCGCGATGGCGGCTGCGCGGGTGAAGAGCCCAAGGATAAGCCCCAGCCCGATGCAGATCAGCCCCCAGGTGTTCAGGAAGTCGACGGCGGACAGCACGCCCGGGTTGGAAGTGATCCAGTCCGCCACCCCGGCGAAGATCCACTGCGAACCCTCCAGGAAGGCGTACGAGGACCATTCGGGCCTGAACAGCTTGAAGATGCCTTCATAGAGCAGGTGCCAGCCGACCAGGAAGCGCAGTGCGACCAGCAGGCCGGTCTGCCAGTTCGTTATTTTCGTTTGATCACTCATGGTTCATTGCATTCCCTTGTCGGATTCCGTGAAGTCCGAGCGGACCGGGGCCATGTTGCCGGATAGCCGGTAGGAGTCAAGCCGGACGGCTCCGGCCCGGACCAGCATGCCACCGGTAGCAATTGGTGCTACCCTAAACAAGTCGCAGCTTATATTCAATCCGAAGCACCGGGAAATCGACATGCAAGAGACAAGACCTCAGCGCTGGCTGGCCGGAATCCTGTTTTGCCTCTTAAGCGGCCTCGCGCAGGCCGCGCCGCTGCCCAACATCGTCTTCATCATGGCCGACGACCTTGGCTACGGCGACCTGTCGTCCTACGGTGCGCCGGACCTGCGCACGCCGCATATCGACAGCATCGCCGCGCGCGGCGTTCGGTTCACCCACTACTACGCCAACTCCACCGTGTGCTCGCCGACCCGCGCGGCGCTGATGACTGGGAAATTTTCCGACCTGGCGGGCGTGCCCGGCGTGGTGCGGCCTTTCACCAACGACTCCTACGGCTATCTCGACCCAAACCTGGACCTGATGCCGCAATACCTGAAGAAGAAGGGTTACACGACCGCGTTGGTCGGCAAGTGGCACCTGGGCCTCTCATCCCCGAACCTGCCGAATGAACGTGGCTTCGACCTCTACCGCGGGCACCTCAGCGGCATGATGGACTACTACAGCCACGAGCACCGGGGTGTGAGCTACCTGCGCCGTGACGGCGAGCCGATCACGGCCGAAGGGCACGCCACGGACCTGTTCTCGGACTGGGCGGTCGATTTTGTGCTGGCGCGAGCGGAATCGGACATGCCGTTCTTCCTGTACCTGGCCTACACCGCGCCCCATTCACCGATCCAGCCCCCCGATGAACATGTTGAGAGAGTCAGGGCCCGTGCCCCGGGCCTGGGCGAGAAGCGCGCGGCATTCGCGGCGCTGGTCGAACACATGGACGACGGCGTCGGGCGGGTTCTGGGCGCACTCGAGGAAACGGGACAACTGGCGAATACACTGGTGGTGTTCGTGTCCGACAACGGCGGGGCGGAGTGGTTTGGCGCGGACAACGGGCCGCTGCGCGGCGGCAAGCAGGACCTCTTCGAGGGCGGGATCAGGGTGCCGGGCATGGCCATGTGGCCGGGGCGGATCGGGCCGGGCACCGTGCGCGATGACGTGCTGCTGACCATGGACTGGCTGCCGACCTTCGATGCGCTGTTCGGCCTGGAGGTCGCGCACCGCATGGACGGACGCGACATGTCGGCGGTGCTGCTCGGCGGCGAAGGGCCCGCCAACGACCGCACCCTGGTCTGGGTGCGCCGTGAGGGCCGGGACATGATGGGCATTCCGCACTACGCCGTACGGCAGGGCGACTTCAAGCTGGTCGTCAACCACCCCTTCGAACCGCCGCTGATGTTCAACCTGGCCGACGACCCGTATGAGCAGAATCCGCTGGCGATGAACGGCAACGCCATGGCAAGGGAACTCGAGGACCTGCTGCAGGCCCACATCATCGAGAGCGGTCGCGTGCCCTGGCGGGACCCGGCCGACATGGACCACGGCTTGCCGGAATAGGGCGGGGCCGACTTGCCGGGAGCGCTTCGCCCGCCCGGGCGATTGCGACACGTGGGTGCCGAGGTCGCAGAGGTTGCTCATGGCGCTGTACACGAAGGCGAATTGCTGGCCGGGGGCTCTCTGTTCCGGGGACGCCTGGAAGTTACGGGTGTAATCGGAATCGAACAGGCCGGTCCAGGATTCGCGTGAGCCGGGCGGGTCGGGAAGCGCAGTTTTGCGCGCGATTGCCAGCGGTGGCATCATTAGGCTCTTGCCAGGTCATCGGGGGCAACGCGGTGAACCGATTCATGATCATTCTGCTGCTCTGCGGCGCGGTGCTGGCCGGGTGCCAGCAGGGGACTTCGGCGCCCGAGCCGCCCATCGTGGCCGAGCGGCCCAATATCCTGTGGATCGTCAGCGAGGACAACGGCCCCTGGCTCGGCAGCTACGGCGATGAACTGGCCACGACCCCGCGGCTGGACGCGCTGGCGGCGCAGAGCGTCCGGTACACGCGCGCCTACAGCAACGCGCCCGTGTGCGCCCCTTCACGGCACGCATTGATCACCGGCGCCCACGCGATTGCCTTCGGAACCGAGCACATGCGCTCGAGATACAAGATCCCGGCGGATATCCGATTCTATCCCGAATACCTGCGCGAGGCCGGTTACTACACGACGAACAACGCGAAGAAGGACTACAACACCGTGGACCGGCCGCAGGCCTGGGACGAGAGCAGCAACCAGGCCCATTACCGCAACCGCGCCGAGGGCCAGCCGTTCTTCGCCATTTTCAACTTCGGCACCACGCACGAGAGCCGCCTGCACCGCGGCAGCATTGCGCAGAACCACGATCCGGCGGCGATGGAACTCTACCCCTATCACCCCGACACGCCCGAGGCGCGCAACGATTACGCCGTCTACTACGACCGTCTCGAGGAAATGGACGGGCAGGTCGGTGCGGTCCTGGACGAACTGGAGGCGGCCGGTCTGGCGGACAGCACCATCGTCTTCTACTACGCCGATCACGGCGGCGTGGTGGCCGGCACCAAGCGGTTCCTGACCGAGGACGGGCTGCACGTGCCGTTGCTGATCCGGGTGCCCGAAAAATTCCGGCACCTGGCCGAATACGAAATGACGACCACCGTGGACCGGCCGGTCGCCTTCGTGGACCTGCCGCCGACTTTGCTGCGCCTCGCCGGCATCGAGCCACCCGCGCACATGGTTGGCGCCTCGATGTTGCACCCCAGCGATAACCGCTACGTATTTTCCTACGGCGGGCGCATGGACGAGCGGCGCAACCTGGTCCGCACGGTTACCGACGGCGCATTCCGCCTGACCCGGAATTACCTGCCGCATCGACCCTACGGACGGCGGCTGGAGTTCCTGTGGCGGGCGCCCCTGATGCAGTCATGGGCCCGGGAGTACGAGGCGGGGAATCTCGATGAAGTCCGTTCGGCCTTTTTCGAGCCACGCGCGGCGGTGGAGCTTTACGATATCCGGAAAGATCCGCACCAGCTGGTCAACCTGGCCGGAGATCCCGGGTATTACGAAAAATTTGCAGAGCTCGACTCCGCCCTGACCGGCTGGCAGGTGGCGCAGCGTGACGCGGGCCTGGTCCCGGAGCCGATGCTGGTCGAACTCGACGGGCAGGGCGTGATCCGGGACTATGTCCTCAGCGAGGAATATCCCGCCGGGGAGATCGTGCAACTGGCGCAACTGTCCGGCGCGCGCGATGCCGAAAACCTCGATGAATTCCTGGCGCAACTGCGGTCCGGGCACCCGGTCAGGAGCTACTGGGCCGCCAACGGCCTGTTGTTGCTGGGCGGCGCGGCGGCACCGGCCCTGCCGGTCATCGAGGAATTGCTGGACGAGGTCGCGCCGTGGTCCGGCGTCGTGCTGGCCGAGGCCCTGATCGGGCTGGATCGCCGCGAGACCGCGACCGCATTCCTGGCCGGGGTCCTGGCCAACGAAAACCTGATGGTCCGCCTGCAGGCCATGGAGACCATCGTCGAAACCGGGATACTGGACCCGGCGCTGAAGCCGGCCATCGAATCGCTGATCCCGGCCGACCCGGACGAGCGGCCCTACGACGGTCGCATGGCCCGGTACGTGTTGGAACTTTACGGGGACTGAAACGCCATGAGAAACGCCCTGTTGCTGGCGCTATGCCTGGTGCTGAAACCCTTGGCAGCACTGGCCGGCGACGGCCCGCCCAACATCCTGCTGATCATCACCGACCAGCACTCCGGCTCGGTCATGACCCAGCGGGGCTACGACTACATCGAGACACCCGGCATCGACAGCATCGCCGAGTCCGGCGTGACCTTCACCCGGGCCTACACCACCTACCCGGTGTGCACCGCGTTCCGCAAGTCCATGATGACCGGCATGATGCCGAGCCAGGTGCCCGATGCGACGCAGTTCCCCTCGCTGGGCAAGACTCTGGCCGATGCGGGATACGAGACCGTCTACCACGGCAAGTGGCACGTGGGCTCCACGAAGATCAAGAGCAGCGCCGACTGGCACGGTTTCGAGACCTACGACGGCCGCCAGCGCGACACCGGGACCCGCGAGCGCGTGATCGACTTCCTCCGGCAGGAACACGAGCGGCCGTTCTTCCTGGTCACCTCCTTCATGAACCCCCACGACGCCTGCGAACTGGCCCGGCTGATGTCGGGCATCGAGGACGACTGGAAGGACCAGCCCATCGATATCGACCCGCCCGTCGGGATCACGCCGCCGCTGCCGGCCAATTTCGCGATCCCGCCCAATGAGCCGGAGGGCTTCTCGGTGCGCAGGGGCGCCAAGCCCGGGGACTGGATGTATCCCAAGCACCCGTCCACCGACTGGACGGAAACCCAGTGGCGCCAGTACATGTGGGGTTACGACCGCCTGCTCGAGATGGTGGACGCCCACATCGAGCTGATGATGGACGAACTGGAGGCGCAGGGCCTGCTCGAGGACACCGTGATCATCTACACCTCCGATCACGGCGACGGGCATGCCTCCCACCAGTGGAACCAGAAAATGACCTTCTACGAGGAGGCGGTCAACGTGCCCTTCATCATCTCGTGGAAGGGCCGCACCCGGTCCGGGTTCATCGACGAGGAAACCCTGTCCAGCACCGGGCTGGACATCTTCCCGACCATCCTGCGCTTCGCGGGCGTGCCGATAACTGAATCCCTGCACGGCGTGGACATGGCGCCGGGTGTGCTGGCCGACCCGGCAGGTGAAAAACTCCCGGAACGGAGCTACGTCGTGTCCGAGATCACCCAGGCCCAGTCCGGCAACAAGGGCCGCATGGTGGTGACACGGGACTTCAAGTACTTCCTGTTCGAAGGCGGCGCCAACCGCGAACAGTTGTTCGATCTCGAAAAGGACCCGGGTGAGCTGCAGCCCGTTACCCATGATCCGCAGTACCGCGAACAGTTGCTTGCCCACCGCGGCATGCTTCGGGAATGGGCGGCGCGGATCGGGGACACCGAATTCGATCCGGCCGGCAAGTTCCCGGCGCTTACCGACTGAGGAAACACTGACCATGCCAGCGTCACGACTCGGAATCATCCTGCACGGCGTCACCGGGCGCATGGGCATGAACCAGCACCTCGTGCGTTCGATCCTGGCCATCCGGGAACAGGGCGGCGTGCGGCTCACCAGCGGTGACCGCGTCCAGGTCGACCCGATCCTGGTCGGCCGGAACGCGGAGAAGGTGAAAGCGCTCGCCTTGAAACACGGCGTGGACCGCTGGACGGATGATGTCGGCGCCGCGCTGGCCAACCCGGCCGACGAGGTATTCTTCGACGCGGCCACCACGCAAATGCGCGCGAAACTGCTGACGAAGGCGATGGACGCGGGCAAGCACGTGTACTGCGAGAAACCGACCGCAGAATCCCTGGAAGAAGCCCTCGAGCTGGCCCGTCACGCCCGGGACATGGGCGTGAAGAACGGCGTAGTGCACGACAAGCTGTTCCTGCCCGGGCTCATGAAACTCCGGAAGTTGCGCGACGAAGGCTTCTTCGGCCGGATCCTCTCCGTCCGCGGGGAGTTCGGCTACTGGGTCTTCGAGGGCGACTGGCGCACCGCCCAGCGCCCGAGCTGGAATTACCGCAAGGCGGACGGCGGCGGCATCATCCTGGACATGCTCTGCCACTGGCGCTACGTGCTGGACCACACCTTCGCCCCGGTCCGGGCCGTGAACTGCCTGGGCGTGACCCACATCGACAAGCGCTGGGACGAACAGGGCGAGGCGTACGCGGCGGACGCCGACGATGCGGCCTACGCCACCTTCGAACTGGACGGCGGCATCGTCGCCCAGCTCAACAGTTCCTGGTGCACCCGCGTCAACCGCGAGGACCTCGTGACCTTCCACGTGGACGGCACGCTGGGCTCGGCGGTGGCCGGCCTGCATGGCTGCAAGGTCCAGCCGCGCAACGACACGCCCAAGCCTGTCTGGAACCCGGACGAGCCCCAGGGCATGGACTTCCGGGCGGACTGGACCGAGCTTCCCGACCACCAGGCCTACGACAACGGCTTCAAGGTCCAGTGGGAGGAGTTCATCCGGCACGTGGTCGAAGACGCCCCCTGGGAATACGACCTGTTGTCCGGCGCGAGGGGCGTGCAACTGGCCGAACTCGGTTACCAAAGCTCGGCCGAGCGCCGCTGGCTCGAAGTGCCGGAACTGGAGGCCTGAACGTGCGGGACCTGTCCTCCGACACCGCCCTGCTGTCGCTGAACACCGCGACCGTTCGCGCGCAGTGGAACCTCGCGCAGATGGTGGACGGGTGCGTGCGCCACGGCATCGGGGCCATCGCCCCCTGGCGTGACCAGGTCGAGGCCTGCGGACTCAACGAGGCCGCATCGAGAATCAAGGATGCGGGCCTGCGAGTCACCGGTTTATGCCGGGGCGGCATGTTTCCCGCCGCGGACGCGGCCGGTTTGCAGGCGAACATCGACGACAACCGCCGCGCCATCGACGAGGCGGTGACGCTGGGCGCCGAGTGCCTGGTGCTCGTGGTCGGCGGCCTGCCCGGGGGCTCGCGCGACATCGCCGGGGCGCGCGCCCAGGTCGTCGACGGCATCGGCGCCGTGCTGGACCACGCACGCGCGAACGACATGCCGCTGGCGATCGAGCCGCTGCACCCCATGTACGCCGCCGACCGGGCCTGCGTGAACACCCTCAAGCAGGCCCTGGACATCTGCGACGGACTGGGCGAGGGCATGGGCGTGGCGGTGGACGTCTACCACGTCTGGTGGGACCCGGACCTGGAGCAGGGCATCGCCCGGGCGGGGCGCAACGGGCAGTTGCTCGCCTACCACGTCTGCGACTGGCTGGTGCCGACGCGCGACCTGCTCACCGACCGTGGCATGATGGGCGACGGCATCATTGAATTGAGG
>JABAHR010036248.1_pt2 | contig 12554 bp, 13 predicted proteins | sample 7062101 | NCBI WGS metagenome assembly JABAHR01 (sample SAMN14534553, study PRJNA622989) | marine sediment metagenome | biome: marine biome [ENVO:00000428]; feature: marine pelagic biome [ENVO:01000023]; material: deep marine sediment [ENVO:00002113] | place: India: Gulf of Kutch | collected...
TTTGTGCGCTGCCTCCGCCCCGACTCCTCGACCTATGATTCGTGTTTTACCATGGTGACACGAACGGATGTTCCGTTCAATTGGTTATGCTGCGAGCGTTTCCGGGAGCCCTTTCCAACACAGCCAACATTTCGGGATTGTGTCGGCGGGCGATGTCCACGGCGGTCTCGCCATTCTCGTTGGACAGTTCCAGATCGGCGCCCCCCAACAGAAGAATCTCCAGCACCTCCCTGTTGGTGCTGCTCTTGGCAGCATACATCAGAGCCGTCCAGCCCGCTACGCTCTGGGCGTTGATATCGGCGCCGCGGTTGATGAGTTCCATGAGCAGGTTGGGGCTATCGGAGCCGGCAGCGATCATGAGGGGGGTCATGCCCTCTGCGTTGCGTGTGTTGATGTCGGTGGCAGTATGTAAGATCCCTTCGATCTCACCGGAGCTTCCACCTCGATCGATCGCGAAGAGATCGATGTCGCTTCGAGGAGTGGAGAGACCTTGTGGCCGTTCACTGGGGGGGAGATCTGCCTCCTCTGACAAGCCGAGCGCCTCTAGGAAACCGCTCGCTTCGGTGACGCCTTGTGCGGCAGCTCGACGCAACCAGATGACGGCTTGATCGTAGTCCTGAGCCACGCCGAGGCCGTCGAGCTCCATGACGGCCATGTTGAACTGTGCTTCGGGATGACCCTGCGAAGCAGCGAGGGCAAACCATCTTGCGGCCTCGTGATAGTTCAACTCCAACCCTTCGCCCTCGAAATAGAGGAGTCCGAGTTGGTACTGGGCCTGGGCGTAGCCCTGTTCGGCTNNATCGACCCCGACACCGTGCCTGTACATCTGGCCGAGGAGGTACTGCGCTCTCGGGTTGCCGATTTCGGCGCTCGTGCGCCACTTCTCAAGCGCAACGATGGTGTATTGGGGCTTGGCCGGCGTCGAAAGCACTTGCTCCGTGGGCTCGGTCGTCTGTAGCGGTTCGCTGCGCTGGCCTGCAATCAGGCGTTTAAGGGTCTCTGTTTCTGCCAGCAGAGGGAATAACAGCAACGCCACCGCCAGCATCAAAAAAGTGGTGATGGCGGTCACCAGTGCGTTCTGCTTGCCTTTTCTGGCCCGATTGTATTCGACCGATGCGCTCAAAGGTCGCTCAACGCCGGGAGTGGGCAGAGTGATCGGTGGCACATCTCCCATCTCCAGCGTGTCGTCGAGCTGTAAGAGATTCGCTTCGTCCGAGGCCTCGGAGGGCGGTTCGTTTGGGAGTGAGAACAGGCTGAGGAGATCGATCTTGATCGCCTGTACATCCAAGCCGGCCTCCTGCATGACCGTAGCTACTCTTTCAGCTGTTCGTTTCGTCGTCGGCCGAGTGAGCGCACCGGGGCCGTTTTGGAGTAGGCGGCTCATCTGGATGACGGGGATGCCGAGCTGTTCGTTGATTTGCAATACCGTGGATGCCAGCCTGTCCCTGCGTACAGGTGTAGAGAGTTCGACGATGTAATCTCGTTCCATCTCCAAGGCCTTTCATGCCCATTCCGCTCCCCACTTCCCCAGGTGGGACACCGGTATCCTCATTATCATACCGCAGGAGGCTCTCGGCAAAGCATTAGGTATTTCAAACTCTAAGTGTGTTCTGTGCGCTGTGTAGGCCGTCTAAGATACCGACCCCTTGGAGGTCCGATGACTTCCCCTTGATGGTAGATCAATGTGCCGCGCAGAAAGGTGTGCTTGACTCTCCCTGAGAGCTCCTGGCCTTCGAAGGGAGTGNNTCTGAAGGGGACGCCTCGGCACGTACGACAAACGTCTCATCAGGATCGAAGAGGACCAGATCGGCGTCACAGCCGAGAGCGATGTCTCCTTTTTGGAAAAGCCCAAATCGTTGCGCCGGGTTCCACGAGACCAGTTCTGCCATCTGATGGAGCGACATGCCACGCTTCTTGCCTTCGCTAAAGAGGCCAGAGAGCAGGTATTCGGTACCCCCGAAGCCCGATTTGGCCAGCCAGATGTCGTCGGGATGCTGCTCGGATACCTTGAACTCGGCTTTGCAGCAGGCATGATCACTCACCACCCAGTCGATCTCTCCTTCGAGGAGCTTCTGCCATAGAAACTCGACATCTTCTCGTGGACGAATGGGGGGATTGACTTTAGCGTAGCTACCGGCGGGAGAATCGACGTCGAGCAAGAGATGGCCGATGGTTACTTCGCGGCGAAAGTCGATATGTGGGAAGAGGTCGCGCATCATGAGTGCCGCTTCGAGCGCCTTTTTGGAGCTGAGATGGAGGAGGTTGATGTTCAGACAATCGGTTTCGTAGGCGAGGTAGGAGGCGATAAAGATTGCCAACCCTTCGGAGTGAGGGGGGCGGGCGGCGCTATAGGCACGCAGACCCTTGAGGTTTCCGTCGCGTTCGACCAGCGCGGTGTAGGCGTTGAGGATGTCGGCGACCTCACAGTGCAGGCTGAGGCTGATGGCATCGCGTTTTTCCGGAAAGTGTTCCAGCATCTCCTGCATCTTGCGCATGATGAACTCGAAGTGGGCGAAGTCGTAGCTCTCGCCCTCTTCAAGCCGCAGGAAGTTGCGCTGGCTGCTCGAGCGCCCGTGAAGGCCGTGTCCGCCATAAAACATGAAGATCTTGAAGGAGGCGACACCGTGCTCTTCGAGCAACAGGGGCATCTCATCGATGTGGTAGCGGTTGATCGGTGCGATGTGGTAGCTGTAATCCACCCAGTAGTTCCCATCCGAGATCTTCAAGACCTCGGGATAGAAATCCCGGTAGGGTCCGCCTTTATTGAGGTAGTAGTCGCCGGTGCGGAAGTAGGTGAGGGCGCTGGTCACGCCGCCCATGGCGGCCGCCTTGCTCTCGGTCACGGCGTCCTCNNCTCTCGGTAACTGCGTCTTCGGCCAGAGGCGAGTAGATGCCGACGTGCATATGAGCATCGATCAGACCTGGAAAGCCGAGCAAGTTACCGGCATCGAAGACCTCTTTGGCCTCAGAGGCCGGCAGTTCCGGAGCGATGCGTACGAACTTACCATCTCTGATTCCCAAGTCGAGCCGTTCGATATCGGTGGCTTTGGGGCGAACCACGTTTACGTGTTTGATGATCAGGTCTAGCGTGGGCTCAACCATCTTCGGTTCCTTTCACGGTGTCCTCGGGCGAAACGATGATTCCACGCTCATGTAGGGAGCGAATCTCATCTACACCGTACCCGAGGTGGGTGAGTACCTCAAGCGTGTGCTGGCCTACTCGGGGTGGATCTCGCCGCAACGACCAGAGGTGGTTACCCAGTGACAGGGGCAACTTGGGCATCTTTGTCTTTTGACCTCCAGGAAAGGTCGTGTCGAGCAGGCTTCCGCCGAGGTTGAGCTGGGGATCGTCGAAGAGATCCTCTGGCCGTGCCACGGGTGAGAAGGGGATTTCCGCCTGCTCGCAGCGGCGAACCGCTTCTTCGAGCGACATCGTGGCTACCATGGCTTCTAAATCCGGAAGGAGCCAGTCGTGCTGTGTCACGCGGTCGTTGTTCGTTTGGAGGCGTTTGTCCTCAAGCAGATCGCTCCGGTCGAAAGCCCGGCAGAAGCGGGGNNCTCGAGCGTGCGGAACTGGTGGTAGATGGCCCAGGGGCTGATCCTTGCCGGCATGGGTGGTGGTGGGGTGCCGGCTACGACCTGGTAAGCCATGTGATGTGCCATGACGAAGGCCGCCGTTTCGAAGAGGGCGGTCTTGGCCAGTTGACCTCGTCCCGTCTCTTTGCGTTCCATGAGGGCCAGAAGAGCTCCCATGGCTCCGCACAGGCCCGTCATGATATCGACCACCGAGGCGCCGGCCCGCAAGGGTTGTCCGGGAGGTCCGGTCATATAGGCGAGACCCGACATCATCTGCACCACTTCATCGAGGGCGGTGCGTTTTTCGTAAGGGCCTTCGAGGAATCCTTTGAGCGAACAGTAGACGAGCCTCGGAAATCTAGGTGCGAGTGCAGGGTAGCCGAACCCGAGCCGATCCATGGTCCCTGGTGCGTAGTTCTCGATCAGTACGTCGGCCCCTTCGAGCAACTTTTCGACGATCTCTCTGCCCTCACTGCTCTTGAGGTCGACGACCAGACTCTTTTTGTTGCGGTTGAAAAAGGGGAAGTAGCCCAAGCCGAAGCCTTTGAGGTAACGGGTCGGATCCCCATCTGGGGTGCGTTCGATCTTGATGACTTCAGCACCGAGATCGGCCAGGACCAACCCTGCGGTCGGCCCGAGCACTGCGTGTGAGAATTCGAGTACCACTACACCCTGTAAGGGTGCGTCTACCGTTTGTTTCCGCTTCTTCATCGCCTACGGTGTCCGGTTCTGTTCTGTCGAGAACGGTCCATACCCACCTCGCTCCTTCAAGTAGTTGGCCAAGCCGCCCGCCTGTAGGATATCGACCATCACCTCTGGCATTTTGGTGGCTCGGAAACGCTTGCCACTCCGTTCATCGATCACCACGCCGTCGGTCAATCGTACGTTCAAGATCGCTCCTGTCCCGATGTCGTGTTCGGGAACCTCGACGGCGGGGAGACCGATGTTGATGGCGTTGCGGTAGAAGATGCGGGCAAAGGATTTGGCGACGACAGCGCCCACGCCGGCCGCCTTGAGCGCCAAAGGGGCCTGCTCGCGCGAGGAACCGCAGCCGAAGTTGTGACCGGCCACCAAGATGTCGCCCACCTCTACTCGAGCGCTAAACTCGGGGTCGAGGTCTTCGAGGACGTGTTCAGCCAACTGGGACAGCTCGAGAGTTTTGGTGTATTTGCCGGGAATAATTCGGTCGGTGTCGATGTCGTCTCCATACACGTGGCTGCGACCTCTGATCGGATTCTCGGTTTTCATGGCGACCCCTGTTCTGCAAGTACTTCGGCCGGGTCGACGATCTTTCCCTTCAACGCCGCTGCGGCCACCACCGTGGGGGAGGCCAGGTAGATGCTGGCCCGCGGGTTGCCCATTCGCCCTCGGAAGTTTCGGTTGCTGCTGGAGATGACCACTTCACCGTCACCGGGTACGCCCTGGTGAGTGCCGACGCAGGGGCCGCAGCCGGAAGTGATGAAGCTGGCGCCGGCTGCCGATAGGATGGCAACGGTGCCGTCTCGAACGGCCGCGTTGAATACGTGCCTCGAGGCCGGGGCGATGGTGAGACGGACCCCGGGGGCTACGTGCCTGTCTTGCAACACGGCGGCAGCAGCGTGAAGGTCTTCTAGGCGCCCGTTGGTGCACGAGCCGATAAAGGCCGACTGAACCTCGGTACCCAAGGCGGAATCGACCGCGACGACCTTGTCGGGTGCGTGCGGCAAGCTGATCTGGGGGCGTAACCCAGAGATTTCGAAGGTGTGAACGGCGCGGTAGGCTGCGTCTTCGTCGGCAGCGGTGGGTGTAAACGGATAAGAGGATGGGAGGGTGCGGGTGTCCACAAGCGCTGCTTTGGCCCCCATTTCGGCAACCATGTTGGCAAGCGTCATGCGGCCCGCCAGGCTCAGCGTGTCGACGGCCTCTCCCGCAAATTCGATCGCCTCATAGGTCGCTCCGGCGATGCCCAGCTTGCCCACCAGGAAGAGGATGATGTCTTTGGGCTCGACGACTGGCTGAAGCTCACCCGTCAATTCGATTCTGACGGTCTGTGGAACCTTGAGCCAGGTCTTCCCGGTCAACATCACCGCAGCCATGTCGGTCGAGCCGACGCCGACGGCAAAGGCCCCCAAGGCACCGTAGGTAGGGGTGTGTGAGTCGGCTCCGAGGAAGATGTCGCCCGGGCGCACGTGTCCTTTTTCAACCATGAGTTGGTGGCAGATCCCCTCTCCGACATCGTAGAGGGTGCAGCCGGTCTCACTTGCGAACTCCCGCATGAGCCGGTGAAGGTTCCCAACCCGTTCGGTGGGAGCGGGGGTAGCGTGGTCGAGGACCAGAGAGACCCGTTCGGGATCCCAAAGGCCGGTGCCACCCATCTCCCGGAAGGCTCGAATAGCGAAGGGCGCCGTGGCGTCGGTAGCCATGGTACCGTCCACATCGACGACAGCGATATCACCGGCTTGCACGGTGGCGCCGGCGTGTCGCGAGATAATCTTTTCGGCGATCGTCTGGCCCATGTTCAGGTCTCTCGTTTGGAAGCTCTCGGTTTTCGATTCGTAGCCCTGTCCNNTATCTTTGCAAGTGGCTTATAGCCCCAGGTAGGCTTCCCTGATCCGCTCATCCTGGATCAGCGCATTCCCTTCTCCAGAGAGTACGATCTGACCGTTCTCGAGTACGTACCCCCTGTCTGCCATCGATAGCGTCTGTACCGCGTTCTGCTCCACAATGAGCACGGTCGTGCCCTCCTGGTTGATGCGCCTCACCACCTCGAAGATGCTCTGCACCAACATGGGCGCAAGACCCAAAGAAGGCTCGTCGAGCATGAGCAGTGTCGGTTTGGTCATCAGCGCTCTGCCGATGGCCAACATCTGCTGTTCCCCCCCCGACAAGGTGCCCGCAAGTTGTTTTTTCCGTTCGGCGAGCCGGGGGAAGAGGTCGAATACTTGTTGCAAGCTCTGTGGGCGCTGTTGTTTGGGACCGGGCCGGAAAGCCCCCATTTCGAGGTTCTCGAGCACTGTCATGCGGGGGAACAGCCGCCGGCCTTCGGCCACCTGAACCAATCCGGCCCCCACGATCCGATGCGGTGCCCATGTATGGATCGGCTTGCCAGTGAAGGTGACGGTCCCAGAGCGGGCGCGTAACAGACCCGACACGGTCTTCAAGGTAGTGGTCTTGCCCGCCCCGTTGGCCCCGATCAAGGCCACGATCTCCCCCTGCTCGATCTTCATCGAGACCCCGGAAAGCACCGGTACGTCGCCGTAGCCGACGTGGAGACCTTCAATGGCGAGGAGCGTCATGGTCTCCTCCCAAATAGGCGGTGATGACTTCCGGGTTGCGGGTGATCTCGGAGGGTGTGTCGACGGCGATCAGCTCGCCGTGGTGCAGAACGGCTACCCGGTCCGAGAGGGTCATGATCGCTTTCATTACGTGCTCGATGACCAGTAACGTCACCCCGCTCTCGCGGATTTTCTGGATGAGCGAGACGATGCCCCTGCTCTCGGTAGGGGTGAGGCCGGCCATGACCTCATCGAGCAGCAAGAGGCGCGGCTCGGTCGCGAGCGCCCTCGCCAGCTCGAGGCGTTTGCGGCCTGCCGTGGTCAGGTTGTGGGCGGGTTGGTCGGCGTATGGGGAGAGCCCTACGAACTCGAGCACCTGTCGCGCTCGCTGCTCGGACTCCTGAACCTTGCCCCTGCGAAGGAACGATCCCACCATGACGTTCTCCACCACGGTCAAGTTTGCAAAGGGTTTCACGATCTGAAAGGTTCGGGCGAGCCCACGCTGGCAGATGAGGTGGGGGGGGGTGCCGGTGATATCTTCGCCCGCAAACCGTACCGTGCCGCCGTCGGGACGGTAGGTACCGCTGATCATGTTGAAAAGTGTCGACTTTCCCGCCCCATTCGGTCCGATCAGCCCGAGGATTTCGCCCTCGTCAAGCGCTAGGGTCACCTGGTTCACGGCCGTCAGCCCACCGAAATGCTTGGTGGCGTCATGTACCTGGAGCAACGGTTTCATCTCTTCACCCGCGCCCACAACTGCTTGCCGAGGCCTACGAGGCCGTTGGGCATGAATAGGATCACGACGATAAGGATCGCGCCAAAAAGCATCACGTCTAGACCAGAGCGCCCTTCGATAAAGCTCAAGAAGCCGGGCGGGGTACGTATGAATGCACGGGTCAATTCGCCGAGTGGGGTGACGAAGAGGGCGCCGACGAGAGGACCCCAGATCGTGCCGGTGCCGCCGATAATCGGTCCGAGCAAGATGTCGATCGAGATGGGGACGCCGAAGACCAGCTCCGGGCTGATGAAAAAGAAATATTGGGCAAAAAAGGATCCCCCGATGGCGGTGAGCCCCCCGCTGATCGCCACGGCAGTCACCTTGTAACGCATCAGGTTCACGCCCAGGGCAGCGGCGGCGTCTTCGTCCTCTCTGATGGCCTGGAGGTAGTAGCCCAGTTTGCTGTGAACCAAGCTGATCTTGATCAGATAGCCGACGAAAAAGAGGATGGTGATGGCATAGAAATAGTTTTGAGGGTTGTCTTCGAACTGCAGGCGCTGCCACGAGTCGCCACCCGTGAGGGGGAGGTGGATACCGATGGAGGTGTTGATGAACCTGAGCTCGCTGCTGATGAGTCGCAACAGCTCGGCAAAGGCGAAGGTGGCCAAGGCGAAGTAGGGACCCTTGAGGCCGTAGCGAAAGGTCAGGTAGCCCATGGCGATTCCGAAGAGTGCCGCTAAACCCGCTCCCGCCAGCATGCCCAACCAGGGGGAGAGGCCGAGCTCGGTAAGGAGCATGGTGGAGGTATAGGCGCCGATGCCGTAGAAGGCCGCGTGACCGAACGAGAACTGGCCGGCGTACCCCCCCATGAGGTTCCAGGCTGCCCCGAGTAAGGCCCAGTAGAGGATCAGAATGGCGATGCTCAGTTGGAACTGGTTGAGGAAGCTGGNNGAGGGTCACGATTTGACTCCTAGCAAACCTTGCGGCCTGAAAAGGAGCACCAGGATAAAGACGATAAAGACCCCTAAGAGTTTGATCGAGCTGGGCGCCAACACCACCCCGAGCTCCTGGGTGAGACCGATGATGAGCCCACCCAGCATGGCGCCGGGGATACTCCCCATGCCGCCGAGAACCACGGTGACGAAGGCGGTGATGTTGAAGGTGTCGCCCGCCAAGGGGTCGACGAAGAAGAAGGGGAGTACCAACGCGGCGGCGGCGCCCACACAGGCGGTGCCGAGCCCGAAGGTGATCATGTTGATGCGTTGGGTGTCGATCCCCACCAGCGCAGCGCCATCACGGTCCTGTGCGACGGCGCGAATCGCCTTGCCCAGGTCGGTACGCTGCAACAGCAGGTAGAGACCCCCGGCGAGAGCCAATGCAAAGACGAAGGCGGCTAGTTTGGGCAAGGTGATGGTCGTGCCCCAGATGCGCAGAGGAAAGTCGATCATAAAGGGCCCGATCGGGGTTTCACCGCGTCCATAGGCGAGCCGGATAGAACGGGGGGTCGCCGTAAAGAGTACCAGCAGGAAGTTCTGGATAAACAGTGCCAATCCCAGGGTGAGAAGGAGTTGGTTGTGCTCGGGGGCGTCTCGGGCCGGGTGGATGATGAAGCGTTGGACGACGAGTCCGATGCCGAAGAGAACGGGCACGGTGATCAACACCGAGAGGTAGGGGTCGACCCCATAANNCATGCCGACCGTCATCAGGCTTCCGTGAGCGAAGTTGATGATGCCGAGAACACCGAAGATCAGAGTCAGCCCCATCGCCACCAGGCCGTAGACGCCACCGATCAGGAGGCCGGTGACGGTCGCTTGACGGAGAACGATCCCGTAGCGCGAGAACCAGAACACGGTCTGCTCCCACCGTAGGGCCAAGATGACGATGGCAACGAGAATAATGAGGGCCAGTATGAGCCAGTTGCGGTGCGTGGGCTTTAGGATGGATCGCTTCATGGTTGGAATGGAGACTCAGGCATTTTGGTGCCTCGAAGGCTACCTCTCGGTAGCCTTCGAGGCCGAGAAGCCTAAGACACCGCTAGCTCGTAGGGATTACCGGTTCCACGAAACGCAGGGGAAAAGAGGATCGGCTTCCGCCAACTCCGGGGGCCACACCTGCACGATCGATCCGTTTTGTACCTGCATGAGCACGGGACGGGCGTTGACATTTTCCCCCGTCTCGTCGAAGACGATGGGGCCGGGGTGGGGCAATAGAAAGTCGTCGAAATTGGTTTCGGCCAGCGCGTCGCGGATGGCCGGGGGATCGGCAGAACCGGCCCGCTCGATGGCATCGGCGATGACGTAGACGGCCTGGTAAGAGAAAACGGCTGAAGTCTTCATCGGCTCGCCATAGACAGATTCGTACCTGGCCAAGACGGCTCGTGCGTCGGCGTTGGAAGCATCGAAGTGGTAGTTGCTGTCGAGGAAGCATTCGGCCAGATCGCCTGCGTCGGCGACGAACTGGGCTTGGTCGTAGGTGCCTTGTGCTACGCCGAACACCGCCTTGACGTCGAGGAGCACATCTTCGGCGTTGCGTGCAGCCAGCAGGCCGTCGTTGTAGTACCCCGTCACCACCAGCACGTCGGGCCTGAGGGCGTTGATCTTGGTCATCTCGGTGGTGAGGTCGGTAACGGCAAACGGTTCGTAACCGATCTCGTCGAGCACGACGATGCCGAGCTCGCTCGCTTCGGCCACAAAGGCCTCGCGCACGCTATCACCAAACCCGCTGGTCCCTTCGAAGAGGACGACCACGCTGTCGACCGCTTCTCCGGACGCCTCGGCCAGTTCCTTCAAGTAGTTTGCCCCATTGACCCCCATGGCGGTCGCGTTGGGTTGCAACCGGAAGGTGTAGGTAAAGCCCTGATCCAAAATGGCGTCCATCACCGCGACATCGATGACGAGGGGCACCTCTTCGCGTTCGGCGATGGTCGCCACGTTGGTCGTCACGGAAGACTGGAAGCAGCAGATGATGGCGTTTGCACCTTCGTTGATCAGCCGCTCCGCTTCGGTCTGGCCGACTTCTGCCGAGCCGGTGGAGTCGGCAGAGAGGAAGGAGAGCGGGGTTCCGCCCAGCACGCCACCGGCTTCGTTGATCTCATCGATGGCCATCTGAATGGCGTTGTCCATCTGGATGCCGTCGGCGGCCAGCCCTCCGGTGAGGGGGTGGATTCCACCGATCGCGATCGTTTGGGCTCCGGCCCAAAGGCTTACACATCCTAATATCAGCAGTAGCATCGATCTCTTCGCTAATCTCACGTTATCTCTCCTTTCGCTCTTCGGCGAGTCCTACTCCTTATCGAGGCCCGGAACGGCCTGCTTCTATTGACCAACCTCCGTCGGTCGCCTACTCAGGGCTCCATGGTGCCTCCTTTGGATGGTTCGCGCTCGCCGTTTCCGGCGAGGGCAAAGAGCGAGGCGGATTGTTTTTCGAGCGTACCGAGCCGGCTCCATAGCCGCTCGGTGGCCATTGCGCCGAGCGCTGGGGAAGCCAACTCGTAGAACTTCGCCTCGAGCGCAGCCGCGGCCATGGGTCGATCGGGATCCCCGGTACTTCCGTGGGTGGTGGCTTGTCGCTGGGTTCCGTCGCGGAATCGAATGGTGACTCGCGAGGGTCGCTTTGAGGGGGTCATGGCGCTGAAGCCAGGATCCTCGGTCACGTCGACCCGTTCTGCCAAGGCCCGGACCTCTGGGTGGGTGAGCGCTTCGCTTTTGAACGCATCGCGCCCGGCGTGACCGAGCACCAAGCACGCGGCGACGACGTAAGGCACCGAGAAGCGCCCCGCCAAAGGCGTTTGAGGACGTTTCTCCTTGAGGCGGGCAGCTGCCTGGTACGTTTCGACGCTGACGGAATCGATCTGTCGCAGGGGGCAGTCGAGTTCACGCCTCAAAGCCAAGGTCGCCTCTACCGTACTGTGGGTATAACGGCACGACGAGTACGGTTTGAAGTAGCCGCGCGTGATTTCGAACCGCTGACCCAAACCGTCCACCAGTGCGTCGGCGTCGAACGACTCTCCGATGATCTCACCGAAGGTGGTATGGACGCCTCCCGGCTCACCGCGGAAACCGAGTGGGTAGAGTTCGGCGGCGAGCATGCCGAGACGGTTGACGACTCCGGCATAGGTATTGCGTACATTGGCCCCTTTGAGCGCGCTGGCGAACGAGGGCGCGATGGTATACGAGGCGGCGAGCTCGAAAACGCCTGCGATGCCTTCGGCGTCGAGTCCGTCGAAACGTGCTTTGATGGCGGCAGCGCCCAACACACCCCAGGTGCCGAAAGGGTGTACCGCGGCGCGCAGCTGAGTAGCAACCCCTACCCGCGCCGCCACTTCGTAGCCGAGGATGAACGCGGTGAGCGCCTCTTTTCCAGAGGCGTCTCGGGCTTCAGCCAAGGCGAGGGCGGTAGGTGCGGCGTGGATGGCTGGATGTCCGGCGGCATAGGCGTGACCTTCATCGAGCTCGAGCGAGGTGCCGGCCGTACCGTGGACCAGCACAGCCCAGTCCGGGCTTACCCGGCCGCCGTGCCCGAACAGGGTGGCCTTGCCGGCCCCTTGGCGCGTCGCATGCTCGGCGAGGGCGCGCACCTCGGGTTCGGCCATGCCGGCGATGATAACCGCCGTGAGGTCGCGCACTACCTCCTTGGCGCGATCGATCACACTCTGGGGCAGATCTTCAAAAGTGGTGTCGACCACGAATTGTGCCAACTGGTAGAGCGTTCGCATAGGGATTTAGGTCGGCACCTTTCCATTGCTGGTAGCGCTCCGAGTCGTCTCGGTGCCGCTTAGGATTTCCCTGTTGACAGCCAGCGCCAGCAGGTCGAGCGCCAGCGCGGTGGGGTCGATGACGACAATTTGGTCGCGTCGGTTCTGGACATCGACGGCGGAGCAGCCGTTGATGAGCGCCTGCACGCCGTAGCGCTCGAGCTCACCGAGTACCGGTTGCAGGGTCGCGTTCCACTTGGTGTCGTCGGCAATATCTTGGAACTCCAAATCCAAGACATCTACGCTGTGGAAA
>JABAHR010000515.1_pt2 | contig 12552 bp, 11 predicted proteins | sample 7062101 | NCBI WGS metagenome assembly JABAHR01 (sample SAMN14534553, study PRJNA622989) | marine sediment metagenome | biome: marine biome [ENVO:00000428]; feature: marine pelagic biome [ENVO:01000023]; material: deep marine sediment [ENVO:00002113] | place: India: Gulf of Kutch | collected...
CCGGAGTCTCTAGTGTCATAAAGATATTCAGAAAGTAATCCCAGATCTGCAGCACTTTCAAGTATTTGAAAAAGAGTATATTCAAAGCCAGTTACAGTAGCTACGAATCTGTCTCCTTGGCCGCCTCTTGTTATTCCTTCAAATTTAAGAAGCCAAGCATCTCTTGTCCACTGAACGTCGAGGCTCTGCTGATCTATGATGTCATAAAATGGGTCTAATATTATATTCCCATTTTGATTTGCTCTTGGAATTAGCCTTGGCTCTCTGCTTGTGCCTCTAAAAAAAGCAGCACCAATATCAAAGTCACCCAGAGTATGTATCCATCTTAGTGCAAAGTCGGGGTGGAACTCTTTGGCGTCCGATTCATAGTTCTCGTTATTGTCATCAATAATAAACGGGCCTCTGAGTCTTGCGTCATCGTCGGGGAAAGTGCGTTCTCTAAAAAACGGAAGATAGAAAAATTCAAACGTTCCGTAATCACTATCATAAGTGAAGTTAATCATTGGCTGGCCAAGTTTGTCTTCTTCATCTATGTCTTCAACCTGATCGTTTTGATTAATTATATTAACCAGATGCCTTGATTCAGTAACACCCCAGTAAACAATATCTGCTCCTACAAGTACCGACCAGTTGCTTCCCTGATGAAACCAGTTTAGTTCTCTTATATCGAAGTGAGTCCTGTTGTCATCATCCAGGTCAAATCTGAAAAAGGGTACAAATTCAAAAAGGTCATTTCCATTTTCGGTTTCGTACAAAATCTCAGGCTCGATCATAAAAGAGGGAGAAAAGTATGTGCCGTCCTGGTTGCTAAACTTAGGATCATCGGGAAATATTCTAAGTTCTATTCCTGTTTCACCCCTAATGTCCCACTGCCCAGAAAAAGTATTTGTAACTGGAAAGACAATTAGAGCTATTACAATTATTAATAGAAAGTGATACGAAAATTTATTTGGCACGTTTTAGTCTTGATGCGGTAAACTGGCTTTCGTCTTGTCCAAGTCCAAATTCCCAGCTTTCAAAAACAATATCTGTACTTTTACCGTTTTGATGGTTTTTCATGACAAACAAGTCTGCACGCCAATATTTATCTAAATACTGATTGTATTTTGTATATGTAAGTGTCTTTAGAAGTGAACCCTTCCTGTCATAAAAATCAATCTTCTGTGGTCTGTATTCCTGCTTGTCCCACCATACAACCTGCTTTGTATATCCTGAATTTTCATAAAGCGGATATCTTTCTACTACATAACATTCAAGCTCACCGCATTTTTCATCCTTAATCCACTTGTAATCGTATTTATCTACCTCTTGTGATAGGAGGTCTTCATAAGCGAACTCGCTTCCCACAAAAGGTCCTGATTTATTCTTTGAAGAAATTCTCTTAACCCTTTTTACAGCAGGAAGATAAAGCCACTGATCATCGGGTTTTAGAATTTTTGTATGAGACAGAAGGGCCGTACCTTCAATATCTCGTGGTTCGTCAAATACTGTAATGCTCTTATCACCAAGACCGGGTTCGTTTATTTCAAGCGCTTGTCTCCTAAGCTTTCTTACACTCTCCTGCCCTTGTTTATTTCTTAGTATCATCTTAGAAACTGATTTATTATCACCCCAGCCCTGATCAGCTTTGTCAGCGTCTATTGCAATCTGCTTTCCTTTTTCTTCAGGTGTTTGAGAATAAACCGAAGATAAGGGGATTAAGATTGATAATATTAGTATTAATGGCTTTAATTTCATTTGATTCTCCTTTTATAAAATAACTATAATATAATTAATTGGTTGCAAATGCAGTGCCTTTATTTTTTTTCTTGTCTTTATCTAATATTAGTAATAGCGCAGGTAAAAGTATAAAGTCTGTTATTAATGCAGATACTATTGCAAGAGAAGTTAAGAGTCCCATATATGATGTGACCCTAAATGTGCTCATGCCAAGCATGGCAAATCCTGCCGCTATAATAAAGGATGTCCCTAATATAGCTGTTCCAACTGTATGAAAAGCATACCTTATGGCATCGGGAGTATCATAGCCAAGTTCAGTTCTTGCCCTGTGATACTTTGTAAGGAAGTGAACTGTATCGTCAACAATAATACCTATTGAAATACTGGCAACCACGGATATTGCAAATCCAACTTCACCGATAAGAAGTGCCCATACACCAAAAGCCATAGCAGATGGAAGTATATTTGGTATAAGGCTTATAAGACCCATTTTTACGCTTCTCAGTGCAATCATAAGGATTATTGCTATAAGACCAAATCCCACAAATGTTCCTATAAGCATTGCATCGAGGTTTCTTCTTGTAATATTACCAAACATAAGCGTAGTACCTGCACCCCTGTTTTCCTTCATGCTCTCTGTTCCATTATCTTTTATCCACTTGTTCGCTTCCTTACTGTTTTGTACAATAGTATTAAGGTTTGCATCTGCATAGGTTACGTCCAGCCTGAGAGAACTTTTATCGATATTGATCTGGTCGTTTACATCCAGGCCGTATGGAAGTGACATTTCATACAGCAGCAAGTATTGAGCGCCCAATTCCCTGTTCTCTGGTAGTTTGTAGAAGGCAGGATCATCTCCATTCATGTTCTTGTTTAGCCTTTTCATCGTATCACTAAATGAATTTACATGTGAGACCTCTGGTCTTGCCCTTAGCCAATCTGTAAATGCGCTTACTTTAGAAAGATATTCAGGATCACTTACTCCGTTTGTATCACCTGATTCAAGAGAAAAACTGGTTATATAAACCCCGCTAAGGTTTTTTACTGAAAATTCCATAGAGTTTCTAATATCGAGTTTTTTGCTGAAGTATTCATGGTACCTGTCGTTAATATCCATTGTGGGTATTAGTAATATTAAGACTATTACAAATGATCCCAATATGAGCAGTATTTGTTTTGGTCTTGATATTACAAAATCACAGAGATTATCAATAAAACTATATGTAAGCTCTGAGCGTTTAGGGGCTTTGATTGGAAGAACAGAAAGAAATGCAGGAAGAAATGTCATCGAATAAAACCAGGCAATCATAACTCCAAGTGCCGTAAGATTTCCAAGAAGGCGGAATGGTGGAGAGTCGCTAAAATTAAGACTTAAAAAACCTATTGCAGTTGTAATACTTGTAAGAAATACTGGTTTTGCGTTAATATCTATGCTTTCAATTATAGCTTCATATCTGTTTTTACCACTTCTCCGTGCCTCAAAGAACGAAACCAGGATATGAATAGAATCTGCTACTGCAAGTGTGAGGATAATGTTTGGAGTTGATGAACTTGTGGGATCGAGAAATGTGCCAAAGAAGCCTGCAATTCCAAGCGCTGTAATTGCAGATATTACTACCAGAATAAGTGTAGCTCCCGAAGCAAGAAAAGATCTTAGAAATATTATAAGTGCAAAAGTGAATACACCAAACATAAGTGGCATCACAAATGAAAAGTCCTTTATTGGAGTTTCGGCAAAGGCGTTGTTCATCATCGATACGCCCACAAGCCTTATGTCCTGGTTAGGGTATAAACCTCTATACTTATCCCTTAGATCTCTTGCAAAAGCTGCAATTTCGGGCACTTCTGCAGGGGATTTCCCAGGTTGTTGTATACGTACATTTATGCCCGCTGTTTTACCGTCTTCTGAAAGTAATTTTTTATAGATAAATGGTTCAGAGAATGCTACTTTTTTTGCCCTGGCTATATCCTTTTCGGTAAATTCCTTTTCTTCGATAAGGTCTTCAACAATTAAATTATCGCCGTCTGCCCATGTGTGTTGAAAATTAGTAATTGAATCTACCCTGGTGGAGTAGGGTGTTTGCCAGGCTTCTTCGGTGATTTCATATATTGCTTTTATCGTATCTTTATTAAATACATCACCATTTTTAGGCTTAATTAAAATTAAGACGTTATCATTTTTAGTGTATATATTCTCAAGCGCATCAAACGCTAAAAGGTCTGGATTATCATCACTGAAAAAGACTCTGTAATCAGTGGCCAAGCCTAGTCGCTTTACCCCTGTTCCAAGCAAAATCGCAAGTAACAGACTTGAAATCAAAACAGCCCATCGCCATTTAATAACCCAATTGGTATATTTTAGTACAAAGCTGTTATTATCCACCATTAAATTTACTCTCCGTTTTACAAATAACACTAATAATTATGAGTCCCTTTTTAGATGTAATGTATCAAATAACGAAGCTATATTTTTATCTCTTATTATATTTATTGATATAGTTAATAAAAACTTTATGAATAATATAAAAATAGAAAATTAACAATAAAATATAAATATTGTGTCATTTTAAAACAATGTTAGTTTAATTATTCATGTATAAAGCACTAAAAAGAGTATTGGTATTATCAATAATATTTGTAGTTTTCCTATCCATATTAGTTTATGGGATATTAAATGTTAATAAGATTATTGAAGACAATAGACAATATATTATATCTCAGATTGAAAAGTCTTTAGGAAGGCAAGTTGGTGTTAATAAGATCCGGCTAAACATGCTTGGAGGGTTGGGGCTTGGTCTTTCAGGGCTTAGCATTAAGGACGATCCAAACTTTTATTCCGGAAACTTTTTAGAGACTAAGAACCTTGTAGTAAATGTAAAATTGCTCCCTTTGTTATCGAAAAAAGTTCAGGTTAAAAAGATCATATTGAATGGTCCGGTTATAAGAATAATCAAGAACAAAAACGGTGATTTTAATTTTTCAACAATAGCGGGTGCCAAAAAACAAAAACAAAAAGATAGTGAAAAAGAAAGCCCAGTAAATAAATTCAATATTTCTCTTTTGGATATATCAAACGGCAAAATACAGTATACAGACAGAGCGCAGAGATCGACTGTTGATTTAGATAATATTGATCTATCTTTAAAAAATATTGGACTTGATGATAAGATCGATATTGATCTAACACTTTCTGTACTCGATAAGAATCAAAATATTAATATAAATGGTAATATTGGCCCGTTGGGACAGCAGATAAATACAGACTCTTTACCTATAAGTCTTGATCTGCAAATAAGCTCATTAAATATTAAAGCGTTACAAAGCTCTATACCTCAGTTAAGAAAATCTCTTCCTCCCGATATAAATCAGCTTGATAAGCTAAGTATAAAAACAAGAATTGATGGTGATCTGTCAAGGATGAGACTCACGGATCTCGAACTTAAATCTATTCTGTTTGGATCAAAAGACCCCAATCTTTCTGTTACAGGAAGTGTCGGGCCTGTTGGGACCTCAGTTTCAGAGCATGATATGTTCTTTAAGCTTAACCTTGATTTAGGACCTATAAACTCTGAGCAGCTTTTGAGCATTGATTTATTAAGCGCATCAGTGCCAGCTGATTTAAATATGAACGGGCCTATATCATTTATGGCAGATATAGAAGGAAATCCTTCAAATATCGCTATCAAAAACGGTGTTCTTGAAGCAAGTAATACGGATGTTGTTTATGCTAAGAGTTTTAATAAACCAAGAGGAACAGAATTAAATCTTAAAACTGACGCAAAACTAAATAAAGACAACCTGGAAATTAAAAATACTAATTTGAATGTTGGTAGTCTCCAATTAAATATAGACGGTACATACAATACTAATACTTCTAATGCTGATATAAACATTAAATCAAATAAAGCAGATTTACAAAAGCTATCAAAAATACTGCCGGATCTTTTTACCTACAATATTACTGGTTTTTTGGAGGCAGATGCAAAGATTAAAGGACTTACGGAAGAGGGTAAGACTCCGGCTATAAACGGCTTTATTAAACTTGCAGGTGTAAATGCAAAACCTGAGCAGCTTTCAAAACCAATAAATGACCTTAACAGTGAGATAAAATTTGCGGGTAACAGCGCTAGTCTGGATAAGACTGATCTTATAATAGGAAAATCAAAAATCAGTGTTATATCAGAGGCTGCAAGCATATCTCCAATTTCAGTATCTTATGTAATTGCCTCTCCAAAAATTTATATGGCAGATATAAGCCCTGATAACAAGACCGATGAATCTATAAATGATGTAACTATTACTGGTAAAGTGTTCGAGCAGGTTGGAGCAATGATTCATAGAGCAACAATAAAGTCCCGCAGTGGTAAACTATCTAGCCTTGGATACAGCAATCTAAATGGAAAGCTTTCTATAAAAGATGATGTTATTACACTTGATCAGATGGCAATGAATGTTCTAAGTGCAACTATAAATGCAAACGGAGTCTATGATATATCTAATCCAAAGCCGGCTTTTGATTTAAAAACTCAGATCAAGGGGCTAAGTATTACAAACTTAACTCAGTCACTATTCAGGTCTAATAACGAACACATTAAAGGTAACTCTGATCTAAATATTGATATATCTGGAAGCGGTAATACGTGGGAGGATATTAAACCCACGTTGAGTGGTCTTACAAAAATTAATCTTACAGAAGGGGAATTGGTAGATTTTAATATTGCAGAAGGTGTGCTGTCTGGTATCACCGGAGTCAGCGGACTATCTGGACTGGTAAGCAGCTCATTAAGATCAAAATATCCACAGTTATTCCAAAGCAAGAGTACTATATTTTATGACATGAAATCTGTACTTAAAATTGATGACGGAAAGATTAATTTTAATGACCTAATCTTAAAAGCCACTGATTATTTGGTGAAGGGAGACGGCTCTATAGGACTGGATAAGGGAGTTGATGTTAACGGACAGATAAGGATGTCAGAAAAATTTTCAAATGATCTAATAGCAAACGCCGAATTTATAAAATATCTAAGAAATGATAACAATGAGATCATTATACCTTTTGATCTGAAGGGACTTCTGCCAAATGTAAGCGTCAAACCTGATTTGACATTTGTGGCAAATAAACTAAAGGGTGCAGCAATAGATAGGGGTAAGGATGAGCTTCAAAAAAGAGTAATTGATAAGATAATTCCTAAAACTACAAACCCTGACTCTGAATCTACAGATAATACCCAAGGAACTACCATTAAAAGTATAGAAGAAGACCTAATACAAAAAGGATTAGATAAGGTACTAGATTTTTAAAAGAATTATCAAATATCTTAAATAATTACTTGAACTATTAGTCATAATATATTATAATTATTGCAAATATAGAGATTTTGGGGAGGATGATGAAATTTTAAAGGCCGAAATCTCTATATTATATAATTTGTAGCAAATGGCATGAATATTGCTTAATTTATAATTGAATGAAGGAGAGTATTTATTCTCTTACCGGAGGATGATGAAATGAAGAGAAAATATGCAAGGATGATGACAAGAGATATTCCTAATCTGGGAATGCAGTATATGATCGATGAAATAAGAAATATATCTGATGATGAAGCCAGACTTATCAACAAAGATATAGAAAATGTTCAGTCTATATGGGTTCCAATTCCTGATGGATTGTTCGATAAGTGGGTGGATGAGCTTTATATCGGTGATAAAGAAGCCCTCAAACAATAAAATTTTCCAAAGATTTAATATTTAGTGTAATTATATTAAACTTTCTTGATGAGTGATAAAGAAAGATATCAAAAAGTTATATCCCTTATAGATAAGGCCAATCTGCAAGATCCAAATACTGAACTTCTAGATGGCAAAGAATTTCCAAAAGAGCTGTTATATTCCAATAGAATGACAAGCTGGCTCGATAAGCTCGAACCGGAGGCATCGGATGTCCTCAAAATAGCAGCTCGAGCACAGCATCTAGAGCGTTGGAAAATCCCACGATCAAAATACCCGGTGGATAGAGACGGGTATAGAAAGTGGAGAAAAGAGCTTATGGATTTTCATGCACTAAGGGCTGCTGATATTATGTCTCATGTTGGCTATGATGAAGATTCAATACTAAGAGTAAAATCACTTATTAAAAAAGAGTTATTTAAGACTGATCCCGACTCACAGATGCTTGAAGATGTAGTTTGCCTTGTTTTCTTAGAAAACTACTTTGCTGAATTTTCAAAAGAACATCTGGATGATCCTGATAAATTAAACAGAATTATCACTAAGACATGGAATAAGATGTCTCAAAATGGCAGAGAACTTGCCCTCAAACTTGAGATACCACTAGAAGCTAAATCTCTTATATCCAAAGCTCTCCAAGATTAATATTATTTCAACTTATTTGATCTTTTAATTCGAATTGAACAATATCGCTGGTATATTGTAGTTAAGAGCAATGAGTAAAGTAAATGAATTATTAGATAAAGTAATAGATGCCCACGGAGGCATGGATTCGTGGAGTAGGGTAGACGAAATCAATGTAACTGCTAGAACAGGCGGTCTTCTTCCACTTTCAAAGCTTAAGTATTCATCACTTAGTAAAGTGAATTTTACGGTTTACCCAAAAGCAATGATGACAGTATTTAATGATTTCCCTGAGCTTGGAAGCAAAGGAGTATTTGATAAAGGCACGGTATATATAGAAAACGGAGCCGGTGAAATAGAAGAAGAGAGAGAAAATCCAAGAGAGCAATTTAACCGTATTAGCAAGAAGCTCTACTGGGATTATCTTGATACCATATATTTTACCGGTTATGCCATATGGAACTATTTATGTACTCCTTTTATTTTTAAAACATACGATTTTAAAATATCTGTTGGAAACAGTATTGAAGATGAAGGAGAAACACTAGATGCTCTAAAAGTAATATATCCGGACAATATTCACACTCACTGCAAAGAGCAGACTCTTTACTTTGACAGTTTCGGACTTCTTAGAAGACTCGATTACACAGCCGATGTAATAGGAAGCTGGGCACATGCTGCACATTATTGCTTTGATTATGTTAAAACAGACGGAATATCTTTTCCACTTTCAAGAAAAGTATATATGAGAAAAACTGACGGTACTCATGCAGAATTTCCAATTGTAATCTGGATAAAATTATCACAGATTACAATTAAGTAATCCCCTGTGGGTCTAGAACACTTAAAATCCATCCCACTGTTAAACGATCTTTATTTTAAAGTCTGGTTAGAGGATGCTTCATACAAAATAAGGCGTATATCCACACATATACAACCTGAAGATAAAATTCTGGATATAGGATGCGGGCCAGCAAGTGTTTCTCTTTTGTTACAAGAAAAGGGTTATGATGTTACTGCTCTTGATATTAAGGATTTAACCTACACAGATAAAATAAAACCTGTTCTTTACGATGGCAGGACTATACCGTTTGCTGATAATCAATTTGATATCTCATTACTTCTTACAGTTTTACAACATGTTAGCGATCCTATAAATTTATTAGAAGAATCAGCCAGGGTTTCAAAGAAAATTATTATTATTGAAGATGTATATAATAGTATTTTTCAGCAATATCTAACCTATATAGTAGATAGTCTGGTAAATTTTGAAATTTTTGGACACCCTCATACAAATATGACTGATAAACAGTGGAGGGATCAATTTGATAAACTTGGCCTTAAATTGTTCACTGCATATGTTGATAATTATATATATTTATTCAGACAGGCTGTTTATGTGCTGTATACATAACTAATCATTTGATTTATTGTAAGTTACAAACTAGTCTTAATATATATGTCTTCTCAATACAATAAGAAAAAAAGTGAAGCGCCGCTTTTTAGACCTCCCAAAACTGCTATACCACTTGCCGAGAGAGTTAGACCAAAAAAACTTTCTGAAGTAATTGGCCAGGATCATCTCCTTGGAAAAAATGGAATAATCTCCGAAATGGTTAAAAGCGGCAATCTCGCGCCCATGATCTTCTGGGGGCCTCCGGGAACTGGAAAAACTACAATATCCAGACTCCTGGCAGATGAGATAAGTGCTGGTTTTGTACAGATAAATGCTATCTCTTCCGGAGTAAAAGAACTACGAGAAATAATAAAAGAAGCAGAGGATTCATTTAGATTTGGAAAGAAAACAGTATTATTTATTGATGAAATACACAGGTTCAATAAAGCCCAGCAAGCAGCACTCCTAAAAAGCGTAGAGGAAGGGACTGTAGTTCTCATAGGCGCAACAACTGAAAATCCATCATTTGAAGTAATCTCACCCCTTCTTTCTAGATCACAGGTTTATGTATTAAAACAGCTCTCAGAAAGTGATCTGGAGACAATTCTTGCAAATGCCATAACAGCGGACAAAGTAATAACGCAGATATCACTCACAAATGAAGCCAAGAAAGAGCTTATAAGATTTTGCGGTGGTGATGCCAGAACTCTTTTAAACGCTTTTGAGCTTTCATGCAATCTTGCTAAAGCAGAAGATAAAACAAAGATTGATGTAGATATAGTAAAGAAAGCGTACCAAAGAGAGCATCTGCTTTATGATAAAAAAGGGGAAGAGCACTACAATACAATTTCTGCATATATTAAGAGTATAAGAGGAAGTGACCCAGATGCAGCAGTTTACTATCTTGCGCGTATGCTAGAAGCCGGGGAAGACCCCAAGTTTATAGCAAGAAGGCTCATAATTCTTGCATCAGAAGACATCGGTAATGCCGAGCCCTATGCGCTTACCCTTGCAACGTCGTGCTTTAGTGCTGTGGACTATATAGGAATGCCGGAGGCAAGCCTTGTACTTTCTCAGACTTCTACTTATCTAGCAAGCTGTCCAAAGAGCAATTCATCCACTATAGCAATTTCAAAGGCATCTAAGGAAGTTAAGAACAGGCCAAACCTATCTGTACCTCTTCACCTTAGAAATGCTCCAACAAATCTAATGAAAGATCTTGATTATGGTAAAGGCTATCAATATTCACACGACTTTGATGAACATATATCCGACCAACAGTACCTACCCGATGAGCTGAGAAACAAAATCTTCTACGAACCCACCGAGATTGGTAGGGAATCTAATATTAAGAAGTATTTGAATAAGGTCAGGATTAAGAAAAATAATAAGAATAAATAGTATTACTTCCTCTCGATAAGCTCCACTTTATAAGAATCCGGGTCTTCAATAAATGCAATTACAGTTGTTCCGTGCTTCATAGGTCCGGGAGGTCTTGTTACTTTGCCTCCTAGCTCTTCTATTTTCTCGCATGTAGCATATATGTCTTCTACGCCAAATGCCATATGGCCATATCCGGTTCCAAGGTCATAACTCTCAGTGTCCCAGTTATGAGTTAATTCCAAAAATGGCTCAGTATCCCCTCCGTATCCTAAAAATGCTAGTGTGAATTTACCATCTGGATATTCTTTTTGTCTGTGAAATTTAAGCCCAAGTACTTCAGTATAAAATTTTATGGATTTATCCAGGTCGCCGACTCTTATCATGGTATGTAAGAATTTCATATATTTCTCCTTTAAGGTAATTAACAAAATATCATTTATAATTATATAGATATTAAATTATAAACAAAGAGAAATATTATGGCACATCCGGCAATTAAGGTTTCAATCATCGTTATGGCGATAAGCGTCATCTACGCGTATATCCTTCAAATTAAAAAAGACAACAAAGCCGATAAGCTTAGAAAATGGGTTATGAAGAAATATCCTGAGGTTTATGATTCACAACCCTGGCATCACAGAAAAATGTTAAAAAGCGAAGTAGTACTTAATGTCATAAATAAGAAAAAGTTGATAGATGATGAAGAATTTGAAAATATGTATAGTGATGTAAATGCTAATAATAAGAAGTTTTATGTATTGCTTGCTCTGGGTATTGCAGCGATTGCCTTTATAGTGATAGCCTCAAAATATTTTGGACTGGAAATATAGAAAAGTTATTGAGTCTTTTTATTAATATTCTCATTATATAGAAAAATGATAAATAGTTATATTCTAAAATTGCTAATAATAGTAATGATGCTTTGCATAAATGCATATGCATTGAATCAGAATATTCCAAATCCGGTTGAGGTAGAAATAATTACGAATCAAAGTGAAATAATAGCAGGACAAGATCATAAGATAGGGGTACATTTCAAGCTTGATCAAGGCTGGCATATATACTGGAAAAATTCCGGAGATTCGGGGCTTCCCACAAGAGTAAGTTATACTCTTCCTGATGGAATTCTATTAAAAGATACATACTATCCGGTTCCAAAGACTTTCCTTAGAGAAGGGAATATCCTTGATTATGGTTACGAAGATGAACTTTTATTGGTGTCTGATATAAATATTCCAAGCAGTTATAAAGGGGGTAATTATAAAATTACTACCGAAGTAATGTGGGTAGCTTGCAAAGAAGTATGTATTCCGGGTTCAGAGAACCTTGAACTACAATATCCAGTTGTAAATAATAATAATCATGCCCAAAATAAGCTTTTTAATACATGGATTGCTAAAAAGCCGCAAAAATTAAGTAAAGATCAACTGCCATTTAATTATTCTGTTAAAAAGGTACATGATATAGGAGGTAAACTTAAACAGGTTTATATAACCCTAAACTGGCATGAAAACGTAAAAAAAATTGAGATATTTCCAGACGTAGATAAATCTGTTTATATGAAGGATATTAAGCTTAATAGTAATAAAAATATTTCATCATACAGCTTTTCACCTGTTATATTTAATAAGAACAATAAAGATTTAAATGAATTAAACATTGTAATTTCATATGATAATATTAAGGGACAAAGAGTAGGA
>JABAHR010014960.1_pt1 | contig 12552 bp, 11 predicted proteins | sample 7062101 | NCBI WGS metagenome assembly JABAHR01 (sample SAMN14534553, study PRJNA622989) | marine sediment metagenome | biome: marine biome [ENVO:00000428]; feature: marine pelagic biome [ENVO:01000023]; material: deep marine sediment [ENVO:00002113] | place: India: Gulf of Kutch | collected...
ATATCAGCGGGCACAATCGCCAACATCAACCCGGAAAAGCCGCCGATGGTGAAGAGAAACAGAAACGCCAGGGCGAACAGCATGGGGGTCTCGAAGGTCATCGCGCCGCGCCACATAGTGGCCGTCCAGTTAAAGATTTTCACGCCCGTGGGCACCGCAATCAGCATGGTGGAAAACATGAAGAACAGCTGACCGGCCAGCGGCATGCCGACCGTGAACATATGGTGCGCCCAGACGATGAACGACAAAAACGCGATGCTGCCCGTGGCGAACACCATAGACTCGTAGCCGAACAGGGGCTTGCGGGCAAAGGTGGGGATAATTTCCGAGATCACCCCGAAAATCGGCAAAATAATGATGTATACCTCGGGATGTCCGAAGAACCAGAATATGTGCTGGAACATCACCGGGTCGCCGCCGCCGGCGGCGAGGAAGAAGCTGGTGCCGAAAAACTGGTCCGTGAGCAGCATGGTCACGGCGCCGGCCAGCACGGGCATCACCGCGATCAGCAGATACGCCGTAATCAGCCAGGTCCAGACAAACATGGGCATCTTCAACAGGGTCATCCCCGGCGTCCGCATGTTCAGGATAGTCACGATGATGTTGATGGATCCCATGATGGATGACATACCCATCAGATGAATCGCAAAAATGGCGAGGGGAAACGCATCGCCCGTCTGCAACACCAGCGGGGGGTAGAGCGTCCAGCCCGCCGCCGGCGCGCCGCCCGGCAGGACCAGGGTGACCAGCAGCATGGTAAAGGCGAAGGGCAGGATCCAGAACGACCAGTTGTTCATGCGCGGCAGCGCCATGTCGGGCGCGCCGATCATCATCGGGATCATCCAGTTGGCGAGGCCGACGAAAGCCGGCATGACGCCGCCGAATATCATCACCAGCGCATGCAGGGTGACCATCTGATTGTAGAAATCCGGATTCACCAGTTGCAGTCCCGGCTGGAACAACTCGGCGCGGATCACAAGCGCCATGACGCCGCCGATAAAGAACATGGCCAGACTGAACAGCAGATAGAGCGTGCCGATATCCTTGTGGTTCGTCGTCGTCACCCAGCGCATCAGGCCGCTGGGATGCGCGGCGTGATGATGGCTGGCGTCCGTCGCCATGCTCATAGCCTGCTCCTGTCCTTCATTCGTGCGTCTGGCGTCGCTGCGATCGTCAGTTTACTGCTGCGACGCTGGCCGACGCCTTGCGCGCCGCCAGCCAGGCAGCAAAATCCTGCTGGGATTTGACTTCCACCACCACCGGCATAAAACCATGGTCTTTGCCGCATAACTCCGAACACTGGCCGCGGAATGTGCCCACCTGCCGAGCCTGGAACCAGGTCTCGTTGATGAAGCCGGGGATGGCATCTTTCTTGATGGCAAACTCGGGCACCCACCAGGAGTGAACCACGTCAGCAGCGGTCATTAACAAGCGAACCTTGGCATCCACCGGCACCACCAGGGGTTCATCCACGTCTAACAGGTAGTGCTCGACATCTCGGGGCTTGATCCCCGAGCCGATCTGACGGGCTTCGTTGCTGCGCCGGTCCAGACTGGAGAAAAATGCGACACCCTCATCGATGTAGTCGTAATGCCATTTCCACTGATAGCCGGTGACCTTGACCGTGAGATCAGGATTGCGGGCATCATCCATGCGGATGAGCGTTTCTGCGGAAGGGTAAGCCATGACGATCAGAATAAGCGCGGGAATCAGAGTCCAAATAGCCTCAGCTTGCGCACTTTCCTTGAATTTGGCTGGCGTGACGCCACGCGACTTACGGTGCATCACGAGCGCATAAATCATGACCCCGAAAACACCAACGCCGATGGCCACGCAGATCCATAGGATCAGCATGTGCAGGCCAAATACTTCCTGGCTGGTGTCGGTAACGCCGCGGGGCATATTCAAAGCCCAGTCGGCCTGAGCCTGGAGCGCTGTCCCTGCACTCAGCAGCAGCGTCACCAGACGGGACGCGCTGCCTCTGATTGTCGTCATGACTATCGACTCCCGGCTACATGCCAGCCGTTGATATCACCCGTGTAATGGCTACGATCGCGACGGGCAACCGAAGGCGGCCGGAATTGTATCAGAAGGCGTTAGCCGACGATTTCCGGTTAGCGGGCTAGCCCAGGACCTCCCGCAAGCGGGCAAACAGACTGATGCGCTCCTGGTCCGTGAGGCAACGGCCCACCTCGCAGACCCGATTGCTTTGCCGCAGCAGCAGCCTGCTCGGCTGGTTGCGATTGACGGAACGTTCCAGTGCGATCCGCAGCCAGGGGCGGCGAAATTCCCACCGCCGCACCCGGCTGGGCCCGCGCTCGACAACCACCCGCTCAGCATCGATGTGGATCAGCTCGTGGCGGCCGGCAGCCCGGAAACTCAGCGCCAGGGCCACGCCCAGCAGCGTCAACTCGGCCCCGGCGAAGGGCAGCACGACCCACAGTCCCATGCTTGCGAAGGCCCCGGCGACTCCCAAACATACCGTCGCCAGACTGGCGAAAAACCACCCAGCCGTCCGGGGAGTCAAAGAACAGTTTGGTTTGATGACAATGCTGCAGGTCACGCACCCATGTTAGCCAGCCCGACGGGTTGTCACCAGGTGGCTCTAGCGGCGCCGCCCGCCGATGTCGGTCACGGGAATGTTGGCGACCTGACCCCCAGCCGTGCTGCTCACGCCACGCCCCCAGGCCTGGCCGAAAACCAGCTCCACGGTCGCATGGACGGGATTCGGCTCGCCGGTCAGGGGATATTGAGCCACCATGGCCTGCCAGCGGTGACGACCGGTCAACGTGCGGCGTCGGCCAACGGTGGCATTCTGCCCACCGCAGGCTTTCAGCTCCCGGGCCAGGTGCGCGACGCTCTTGTAGGTCACCGTCAGGTGATCCACATCCAGCACGGGCTCAGCAAGACCACTGCGCAGCAGGCTGTCGCCCAGATCGTGCATGTCGAAGAAACCGTGCACATGGGGGCCCTGATCCACCGCCGCCCACGCCTGAGCCAGCTCATGAAGGGTGTCCGGCCCCAGGCTGCTGAAAGTCACCACGCCACCGGGCCGCAGCACCCGCGCCCACTCGCTGAAAAGGCCTTGCAGATCGCTCACCCACGGCAGCAACAGGTTTGCAAACAGCAGGTCGACGCAGGCGTCCGGCAATGGCAGCCGCAACGCATCGCCCGTCACGGGCCACAGACTATGACGCGGGCTCGTTCGGCGCAGCATGCCCAGGGACCTGTCCACTGCCAACACCCGCGCCTCCGGGTAACGGCGCGCCAGAGCCACAGCACCCGCGCCCAGCGCGCTACCCAGATCCACCACCAGCGCCGGTGTCAATTTTACCCAGTCCAACCGCTCCAACAGGCGCCGGCGGGCCTCGGCGTGCACCGCATCAGCCTGCTCAAAGCGCCAGCTGGCCCGCTGGAAGCCGGCGCGGACGGCCGCCAGATCCAGTTCCCAGGGATCCTCAGCCTCGGTCACGGTGCGGTACCGCTGCCGCCAGGCAGCGCGGTAGAGTCAGGGCGCGGCCGCGGTGAGCGGCTCGGGCTCGAGCCCCAGGCGCCGGAACAGGTCCCGGTCGCGTTGCGCCTGGGGATTATCGGTCGTCAACAGCTTATCGCCGTAGAAGATGGAGTTGGCGCCCGCCAGAAACGCAAGCGCCTGCAGTTCGTCTGAGAACTCTGCACGGCCGGCGGATAGCCGCAGGTGGGATTTCGGCATCAGGATACGGCCGATGCCGATGGTGCGAACAAACTCGAATCCATCCAACGGCTCAAGCCCGTTCAAGGGGGTGCCGGGGATCTGCACCAGGCGATTGATAGGCACGCTTTCCGGCGCACTGGCCATGGTCGCCAGCGTGTGCATGAGCTGCACCCTATCCTGACGGGTTTCACCCATGCCCAGGATACCGCCGCAGCAGACCTTAAGCCCGGCATCCCTGACATGACCCAGGGTGTCCAACCGGCTCTGGTAGGTGCGGGTACCCACGACCTGGGGATAAAACTCAGCAGAGCTGTCCAAGTTGTGGTTGTAGTAATCCAACCCCGCCGCCTTGAGCTGCCGGGCCTGCTCCGCGTCCAGCAATCCCAGCGTCGCGCAGGTCTCCATGCCCAGGGCGCGCACCCGGGCGATCATTTCCGTGATCACCGCCAGCTGCTTCGGCTTTGGCCCCCGATAAGCGGCGCCCATGCAGAAGCGGGTCGCGCCCGCATCCTGGGCCGCCCGGGCCGCCGCCACGACATCACCCACCTCCATCAGCTCGTGCTCGGCAACGTCGGTTTGATAGCGGATGCTCTGGGGGCAATAGGCGCAGTCCTCGGGACACGCGCCGGTCTTAATGGACAACAGAGTCGAAATCTGCACCTGGTTGGGCGCGAAGTTCTGTCGATGCACCCACTGGGCTGCGAACAACAGATCATTGAGTGGCATCTCGAACAACTGCGCAACGTCCGCTGCCGTCCAGTCATTGCGGGGGGCCGGGCTGATTAACAGACCGCCCAGCCGCATTTCGCCATCGTCCGTTGCGATTTCTCTCTGTCCTTCCTGCATACCCGACCCCCTACGATTGCAGCTGAGTATTCGAGCCCATCGCGGTGCTGTCAACCAATGTCGACCCTGGCCCCATGATCCCCTGGCTACTGAGCCAGCCCTGTGCTCTATGCGGCAACCAGGCCAAGGCGGACGGCTTTTGTCCGCCCTGCCGGGCCGATTTGATCCGCGTGACAGATGCCTGCCCGATTTGCGGGCGCGGCGGGCATCCGATCGGCGCCGCCCACGGCAGCGGTTGGCGCCTCGCCGCCGTGCGCGCGCCGTTTCAATACGGTTACCCGATGCGGGAGCTGCTGCATCGCCTCAAGTATCGCGGCCAACGCTATCTGGGCCGCAGCCTGGGGCAACTGCTGGCCCAGGAACTCATGTACCGGCCATTCGGCGATGCCGTGCTCATACCCATGCCGCTGCATCGCACCCGGCTCATCGAGCGCGGCTACAACCAGGCCTTCGAGCTGGCCCGACCCCTGGGCGCTGTCTGGAAGGTGCCCGTGTGGTCATCAGGTATCAACCGGATTCGCGCCACGGCACCGCAGACCGGCCTGCCGCCGAGCGCCCGCCACGACAACGTTTCCGCCGCCTTCCGCGTTACGCGCGACGTTGCCGGCCAGCGGCTCGTGCTGGTGGATGATGTCCTCACAACAGGCGCCACGGCGAATGCTCTGGCGACCACGCTGTTGGCCGCGGGAGCCACCGCCGTGTGCGCCGTCACAGTGGCGCGGGGTTGAACAGATACTCCAGAGCAATGCCGATGAACACGGCCATACCCAGCAAGTTATTGTTCAGGAAAGCTTGAAAACAGCGCTGGGGATCCCGGTCGCGAATCAGATACTGCTGATAGAGGGCGAACATCCCGGCAGCGCCGAGTCCGGCGAGGTACCAGTAGCCCAAACCCGCGGAGTCTCCGACCAGATACAAAGTCATGAGCAACATGAGTTTGAGAACCCCCAGGATGAGCCGATCCGCGTCGCCGAACAGAATCGCCGTGGAGCGCACACCCAGCTCTAGATCGTCCTCGCGGTCCACCATGGCATATTCGGTGTCGTAGATCGTGGCCCAGATGATCGCGGCCACCAACAGCAACCAGCCCAGCTGTGGCACGGCGCCGGTCGCTGCCGCGAACGCCATGGGCACTCCCCAGCCGAAGGCCAGGCCGAGTACAAGCTGTGGCGCCACAAAGAACCGCTTCGAGAAAGGGTAGATCACCGCAAGAGCCGCGCCAGCCAGGGCCAGCAACTGGGCCAGCCGGTTCAATGTCAGCACCAGCCCCAGGGCGATCAGCATCAGACCCGCGAACAGGATCAGTGCCTCGCCGGGTTTTACCTCGCCGGTCGCCAGCGGGCGGTCTTTGGTCCGCCTCACCTGGGGGTCAATCTTGCGGTCCACAAAATCGTTGATCACACAGCCGGCCGAGCGCATGACCACCACGCCCAGAAGGAAAACAAGAAAGATATGCTGCTGGGGGCGGCCGCCACTTGCGATCCACAACGCCCAGAGGGTGGGCCAGAGGAGCAACCAGATGCCGATCGGCCGATCCAGACGCATCAGCCGGGCATAACCGGAGTACTGGCGGGCGAGCAGGACAACGGCGGCAGCGGCGCGCCGGCCGGCCAGGCGGACTCGGGCCGCACCCCGATGAAACAGATGCTTAAGCTGAGCTAGCTGACCGGCCATGGCGCGAGCGCCGGAAAAAAAACTTCCGTGACCAGAATTCGGCCCCCGGGCAACTGAAACGTCGAGCGGCGCGCCCACAACGGCGCGCGGGATGCGCCGCCCGAAGCGCGGCGGACCAAGACATCGTCGGCCGCCAGATGACAATAGCTGAAGGGGCTGCGCGCCACCTCTAATCGGGCGGTCAGCGTGGCGCCCAGTGGCTTTTCACCCAGCGCCCCCAGCCATGGGTATACCTGCAGCAGCGACACCGGAATCAGGCTGCAGCCATACACGCAGCGGGTTGCGCCTAGTTCCAGAGAAATCTCCCGCAAACGGCCGGTGCCGTCTGGCGTTTGCAGCAGCCGGCGCTGCCCCTCGGTCAGCGTCACGTCGCTTTCCGCCAGCGGCCGCAAGCGCATGTCGGGGAGCGCCCGGAGCCGCTCCGTTAACAGCCCGTCGCAGGTCAGCCAGCGGGCCAAGCCCGGATGAAGGTTGCTCGCGCCGGACAGCGCGGCCTGGTCGTAGCCCTCAAGGCACACCTCGTCGTCCTGCACCCTGCGGACACCCTGCTCGTTACTCATGGGGCTTTAGTGTAAAGGCAATTCAGACCTTGCCGTATTCCTGGGCGCCGCTGATCCAGCGTCGGATCAGTGGCGCGACCCGCTCGGGTGTGCGCTGCGCCAGCTGTTCACTGAGCCGAGTCACCCGGGGTAACAGGTCCGTATCCCGCACCAGATCAGCGCATTTCAGCTGCATGATGCCCGTCTGCCGGGTCCCCAGCACTTCCCCGGGACCGCGCAGCTCCAGATCCTTCTGGGCAACGAAGAAGCCGTCATTGCTCTCCCGCAGTACGGCGAGCCGTTCCCGGGCCAGCTCTGACAGAGGCGGCTTATAGAGCAATACGCAGGATGACTCTACGGCGCCGCGACCGACCCGACCGCGCAGCTGGTGCAGCTGGGACAGCCCGAAGCGCTCCGCGTGCTCGATGATCATCACCGTGGCGTTGGGCACGTCGACCCCGACCTCGATCACCGTGGTGGCAACCAGCAGGTTGACGGCGCCGCTTTTGAAGGCCTGCATGATGCGTTCCTTCTGGGCAGATTTCATGCGCCCGTGCACCAGCCCCACTTGCAGATGCCCCAGGGCCGCTGTCAGCTCTCCATGCAGCTTTTCCGCAGGCTGGGAGTCGATCGTTTCCGACTCCTCGATCAACGGGCAGACCCAGTACACCTGCTGGCCCTGGGCGCATATGGCCTCAACGCGCCGGACCAGCTCCGCCCGTCGGGTTTCCGGCATCACAACGGTCTTCACCGCCTGGCGGCCCGGCGGCAGCTCGTCGATGATGGACGTGTCCAGATCCGCGTAGGCGGTCATGGCCAGGGTCCGCGGAATGGGTGTCGCCGTCATGATCAGCTGGTGGGGCTGCCGGCTGTCACTCTCGCCCTTCTGCTTCAGCTGCAAACGCTGATGGACACCGAAGCGATGCTGCTCATCCACCACCACCAGGGCCAGGGCACCAAACTCCACCCCTTCCTGGAACAGCGCATGGGTGCCAACCACCACCTGAGCATCGCCGCTGGCAATGCGGCCGAGAGCAGCGGTGCGCGAGCGCCCCGTCACCGACCCGGTTAACCAGCTCAGCTCCAGTCCCAGGGGCTCCAACCAGCTGGAGAAATTCTTGAAATGCTGCTCGGCAAGAATCTCCGTCGGCGCCATGATGGCGGTTTGCGCCCCCGCGGTCGCTGCCACCACCGCGGCAGCCGCCGCCACCACAGTCTTGCCGCAGCCCACGTCGCCCTGTACCAGCCGCAGCATGGGCCGCGGCGCCGCCATGTCGGCAAGCATCTCATCCATGACCCGCTGCTGGGCCGCGGTCAACTGGAAAGGCAGGCGCTTTAGAAATCGATCCAGCATGTCTCCTGAAACCGCAAGGGGTCTGGCGCCGCCAGCCTGGTGGTCCCGGCGGAGCCGCCGCAGACTGAGGCGGTGGGCCATCAGTTCCTCGAGCGCCAGACGGCGCTGAGCCGGATGGCGGCCTTCTGCCAGGCTATCCAGGCGAGTAGCCGCGGGCGGGCTGTGCAGAAACTTTAAAGCCTCCTCCAGCGACGGGTAGGCCTGGTCTGTAAGGCCGGCGAGATAGTCTTCGAAACGGCTGCCATCCAAGGCTGTCAAGGCGCGTTCAATCAGGCTTCGCAAGCGCTGCTGGGTGATGCCCTCGGTGCTGGGATAGATGGGTGTCAGATTGGCGCGGCTGGTTTCTTCATCCCCCTCCGCCAGTAGCTGATATTCCGGGTGCACCATCTCCAGGCCGCCACGCCCGGCGCGCACCTCGCCGAAACATCGCAGGCGCCGCCCACGCGTCAGGGTGGCCTGTTGGGCTCGGGAAAAATGGAAGAACCGCAAGGTCAAAGTTCCCGTGCCGTCAGCGATCCGACTCAGGAGCATGCGCCGGCCGCGAAACGCCACTTCCGTGAGTTCCACGTCACCTGCTACCAGAACCCGGTCGCCGGGGCGCAGCTCGCCGAGGGGAACCAGGTGAGTACGATCCTCATAGCGCAGCGGCAGTATCCACAGCAGGTCGCCGACTCGATCCACGCCGAGGCGAGCGAGCCGATCTGCCAGCGCCGGTCCAACGCCGCGCAGGGCGGTCACCGGGGCAGCCAGCAAATCGATCTGGGATTCAGGCCCAGGGTACGGGGGCGATTCAGAGACTGACAATGGCCTCCACTTCCACCTGAGCTCCCAGGGGCAGCGCAGCCACGCCCATCGCGGCGCGGGCCGGAAAGGGCGCTTGAAAGTAGTCCGTCATCACCTGGTTAACCAGCGCAAAATCGCCCAGATCGGTCAAGAACACGCTGAGCTTGACCACATCGTCCAGAGAACCTCCCGCGGCGGCCGCGATAGCCTGGACATTGTCGAATACACGGCGGATCTCAGCCTCTCGGCCGCCGTCCACCAGCTGCCCCGTCGCCGGATCCAGCGGAATCTGTCCGGAGATAAACAAAAGATCGCCGCAGCGCATCGCCTGGCTATAGGTCCCAACCGCAGCCGGCGCGCTATCCGTCGTGATCGCCTGTTTCGCCATGGGCACCTCGTTGTTGTTGGACTGTACCGCGGCTGACCCGCGACACATCGGGCAGGGCGCGGATGCTGCGCAGGACCCGCGCCAGGTGATCGCGGTCTCGCACCCGCAGCAGAAATACCAAAGTGACTGAATCTCCGTCTGTTTCCACGCGCACCTGATCAATATTGCTCTGAGTGGAGGAAATGCCCCCCGCCATTTCGGCCAGCAAACCCATGCGATTCAGGGCCCGCACGTGAACCTCGGCTTCAAAATCGCCCTGCACGCTGCGCTTCCAGCCCACCGCGATCCACTTGGAAGGTTGCTTGCGGTACTCGGCCAGATTGCCGCAGTTATTGCGATGAATGACGAGGCCGCGGCCGCTGGACATGTAGGCAATGATTTCATCACCGGGGATCGGGTAGCAGCAGCGCGCATAGCTGACCACCATGCCCTCGGTGCCAGCGATGGCCAGCGCGGGCGGCGGGGCATGGCCCTTGCTCGCCTGTTGCAACAGCATGCTTGCGATGACGGGCGACAGCCGTTCGCCCAACCCTATCTGCTCCAACAGAGCATCCGAGGTCTCGATCTTTAGTTCCTGCAGCAAAGCCGCCAGGCGGGGTTTTTTTACCCTGCGCAACGAGCTGCCCTGGGCCTTTAAGGACTGGTCCAACAGCCGGCGACCCAGATCGCGGGCCTCGCTGCCTTTCAGATTGCGCAAATACGCGCGGATGGCGTTGCGGGCCTTGGCGGTGGCCACGAAATTGACCCAATTGGGGTTAGGCCGAGCACCGCGGGCCGTGATGATCTCGACGGTCTGGCCATTCTGCAGCGCGGTCCGCAGCGGCACGAGGCGGCGATCGATCTTGGCCGCCACGCAGCGGTTGCCGACGTCGGTGTGCACCGCATAGGCAAAATCCACTGCCGTCGCCGCCCGCGGCAACCGCAGAATATCGCCGCGCGGTGTGAACACGTAAACCTTGTCGGGAAACAGGTCGACCTTGACGCTTTCTAAGAATTCCTCTGAGTTGGCGGCATGCTGCATATCCATGAGGCTCTTGAGCCATTCCCGGGCGCGGGCCTCGGCGCTGTACGTATGCTTGTCGACGGCTTTGTACTGCCAATGGGCAGCAATGCCCCGTTCCGCCACACGATCCATCTCCCGGGTGCGTATCTGTACCTCCAGCGGAATGCCGTTGGGCCCGAACAGCGTGGTGTGCAGGGATTGATAACCGTTCACGCGGGGAATCGCGATGTAATCTTTGAAGCGTCCGGGCATGGGCTTGTACAGGCTGTGTACCAGGCCCAATACCCGATAGCAGGTGTCCACGTCCTCCACCACGATGCGCAGGCCGTAGACGTCAACGATATCCGCCAGGGCCCGCTGCTTGCGAAGCATCTTCGCGTAGATGCTGTAGAGGTGCTTCTCGCGGCTCAGCACCTTTCCAACCACCTTCTGCTCAGCCAGGGTTCGGCGCAGGTTCGACTCGATCTTGCGCAGGAACTGACGTTGATTTCCCAGCGCCTGATTGAGGGCCTTCTCCAACACTCGATAACGAAACGGGTACAGCGCCTTGAAGCCCAGATCCTCCAACTCCACTTTAATGCTGTTGATACCGAGACGATTTGCAATCGGCGCGTAAATTTCCAGTGTTTCCCGCGATATGCGGCGCTGCTTGGGGAGGGGTAGAGTATCCAGGGTGCGCATGTTGTGGGTGCGATCGGCGAGCTTGACGAGGATCACCCGCAGATCCTCAACCATGGCCAGCAGCATCTTGCGGAAGCTCTCGGCCTGGGCTTCCTCGCGGCTTTTGAACTGCAGCTGATCCAGCTTGCTGACACCGTCCACCAGCAGCGCCACGTCGGCGCCGAAACGCTGGTTGATCTCCGCCACCGCGGTGGGCGTATCCTCGACGACGTCGTGCAGCAACGCCGCTTTCAACGTGCCCGCATCCAGGTGCAGCTCAGCCAGAATCCGGGCAACCGCCACGGGATGGCTGATGTAAGACTCACCGGACATGCGCCGCTGGCCCTGATGAGCCGCAGACGCAAATTCGTAGGCATCGATGATGCCTGCCAGGTCCTCTTCGGGAAGGTAGGTTTCCAGCTCCGCTACGAGTTCGCCAATCCCGGCGGCGCGCGAACCACCCGGTAATCGTCCCAGGATGGCGGCAGCATAGTCCATGGTATTTGGCGCCCGACGCCCTCGATCAGGGCGATCTGAGCAAGGCCTCAATCACCGATAGAGATAGGCCTCGGCATGAGCAGAGAATCGGCAATGGAGCTGGGACCGGTCATGGAGCCGGGGCCGGTGTCCACATCCAGCAACTCCTCAACAGCCTGCTCCTGGTCCTCCAGAATGCTCGGTGTGATGTACCCCTCCGCGATCTCGCGCAACGCCACCACGGTGGGCTTATCGTTTTCCCACTCCACCATGGCTTCCGCGCCGTTGGCCAGCTGGCGGGCGCGTTTCGCAGCCACCAGGACCAACTGGAACATGTTGTCAATTTGGTCGGTGCAATCCTCGACAGTGATCCGTGCCATAACTGAATCCGCCCTGATTCTAGGTCTGATGGAAGCTCAAGAAAGTCAGTGTAATGCAAGGGCGGCGCGCTGGCCAATGGCTATCCCGCCGCGACGATCGCCCCAACCCGTGCCCGCTGCCGGGGATGATCGGTCGCCAGGGCAGGATCATCCTGAGTCAGCAGGCGGCTCAGCGCCGCTACCGCCTCATCAAGCTCGTCGTTAACGACCACGTAATCAAACTCGGACCAATGGCCCATGTCCGCCAGGGCATCTGCCAGGCGGCGCTGGATCACCGTCTCGGAGTCCGTCTGGCGACCGCGCAGGCGGCGCTCAAGTTCGTCGCGGCTTGGGGGCATGATGAACACAGTGACCGCTTCCGCCATGCGCTGCCGAATCTGCTGGGCGCCCTGCCAATCGATCTCCAAGAGCACCGAATGACCCGCATCCAGCAGCGCCTGAACATGATCCCGCCCGGTGCCGTACCAGTTGTCGAACACCAAGGCGTACTCGAGAAAGGCCTCGTCCCGGATCATGGCGTCGAAGCGGTCCCGGTCGATGAAAAAATAATCGCGGCCATCGACCTCGGAGCGTCTCTGGGGACGGGTGGTATAGGAAATGGAGAAGCGCAAGCGTGGATTCTGCCGCAGCAGAGCATGCACCAGCGTGGTTTTACCGGCCCCCGAGGGTGCCGACAACACAATCAATCGGCCCCGCGCAGCAGGGGCGGGAGGCGCTTCACTCAATGTTCTGAACCTGCTCGCGCATCTGCTCG
>JABAHR010005759.1_pt2 | contig 12551 bp, 10 predicted proteins | sample 7062101 | NCBI WGS metagenome assembly JABAHR01 (sample SAMN14534553, study PRJNA622989) | marine sediment metagenome | biome: marine biome [ENVO:00000428]; feature: marine pelagic biome [ENVO:01000023]; material: deep marine sediment [ENVO:00002113] | place: India: Gulf of Kutch | collected...
AGAGCGACACGGCGAAGTTCAGCTGAACGCCGAGGCCGAGCACACCGCCCGTCGTCGAGCCGACGTCGTCCTGGCGGTACTGGAGCCCACCGAGGAGATACGGCTTCACGATGGGAGACGGGAGGCCGAAGTTGGCCGTGGCCTGCGCGGTCCACAGGCTGCACTCGAGGCCGACGGGACAGTTCGTGAAGTAATAGTCGCCCGACCCCACCAGCCAGAAGAACGGAAGGATCGGCGGGCTGACGACCACGCGGGCCCCGAGTCCGAACGTTCCGGCGAGAGCGTATTCCTCCGTGACCCCGGCGATCGCGATGTCTTCGACGCTCGAGATGACGGATCCCTGGATCCCGAAGTTGAGCTGGGCCCGCGACTCGGCCGGGACGACGGCGAGCGCGAGCGCGGCGGACAGCGTGAGCAGAGTACGACGCATGTGGACCCCCCCCTTTTTCGCGAACAAACGTTCCTCTTCCAGTATGCTCCCGGCACGCGCCAAAGCAACGAAAAAAAACCGGCGTGACGGGGGTCCCCCCGAGGACCGCCCCGTCCAGGGCGGCGGGAGCGTGGGCAGATAGGAGGGGAGGACGCGCTCAGAGCGGGATGCGCATCCCCTCCGTGGCCACCTCGAAGCCCCGCCGACGGATCTCGGCCGCCTCGGCGCTGTCCTCGAAGAGGGCGGGATTCGTGTTGTTGAGGTGCGTGAAGACGACGCGGGCGCCGCGGTCGACCCGCCCCTGCAGCCGGTCCATCGACGACGGCACGAGCGGATGGGGAATGTCGCGGATGTCACGCCCGGGCACCTCTTCGGCGGAGTAGAAGGAGGCATCCACGAGGGCCACGTCCACGGACGCCACCACGTCCTCCACGTCGAGCTCCCACCGCTCCCACGAATCGATGTCGGGCAGGTACAGCACGGTCGCCGTGGGGCCGCGGAACATCCATCCGACCGTATCCGAGTACTCCGGGCGGTGCGGGACGAGCAGGGCACGCGCCTCGAGCCGGTCGTCGACACGGTGCCAGCGTCCCGGCTCCGTGGGGCGCAGGTCCAGCCGCCCCTCCCGCACCATGAGGTCCCAAGGGCCGTTCGTCCTCAGGAAGTCGGCCATCGCCGCGGTGCAGTACGTCGGCGTGGGCGCCATCCCGAGACCCTCGCGCCCGAGCACCGCCAGGCCCGCGTAGTGGCCGATGTGGGCGTGGGTGAGGAAGATCCCGTCGAACGGCCTCCGCTCGCCCGCCCGCGCGCGGAAGCCCGGCTCCTCGATCAGGTCGAGCTGGCGCGTGACGTCCGGCGTCACGTCCACGAGGTAGTAGCGCTGCGCCTCCGGCTCGACGAGGGCGAGCGAGGCGGCGTAGCGCGGGGACGCTCGGCCCCGCGCTCGCTCGCAGCGTTCGGCATAGCATCCCACCTGGGGCATGCCGGCGTCCTGGGCGATCCCGAGAACGAGCGCATAGGGGCCCGCCTGCCCGCCCGGGAAGGACGGGTGGCCGGCCGCCGTGGCCAGGTGCGCACGGAGACGCTCCGGGGCCAGCAGCGCGACCGCGGTCGAGGCCGACAGGAACCGGCGACGGGAGAGGCTCATCTCGTCAATAGACGGGTTCGCATGCGGATCGGCGAGAGGTGGTTACCTTACCGCGCTCGTATAACCGCCCGGCGGCGCCACGGGTCCGGACACGGCCCGAGCGTCGGCCCGGGCCCGGAGACCGGAAGCGCCCATGGCCAAAAAGGAGTCGTTCGACATCTCGACCGGCGTCGATCTGCAGGAAGTCGACAACGCCGTCAACCAGGCGATCAAGGAGACCAGGACCCGCTACGACTTCAAGGGGACCGACTGCACGCTCGAGCTCGACCGGGAGGCGGGCACCGTCAGGCTGGAGGCCGACGACGAGTACCGTCTCAAGCAGCTCGTGGGCGTGCTGCGCGAGAAGCTCGCGCGCCGGCAGGTCCCGCTGAAGAACCTCGACGAGGGCCGCGTGGAGATCGGGTCGCTGGGCCGGGCGAGGCAGGTCGTCGCCCTGAAGAACGGCATCGACCAGGATACGGCGAAGAGGATCGTGAAGGACGTCAAGGCGGGCGGCTTCAAGAAGGCGCAGGTCCAGATCCAGGGCGACGAGCTGCGGGTGACCTCCCCTTCGCGCGACGAGCTCCAGGAGATCATCCGCTTCTTGAAGGGCAACGACTACGGCCTCGAGCTGATGTTCGGGAACTATCGATGAGCGACCCGCTCTCGCTCTCCCTCGACCGCCTCGCGTCGGCGCTGCGGGCTGGTGCGCTGCGCGCCACCGAGGTCGTCGAGGCCGCGCTGGCCCGTCACGAGCGCCTCGGTCCGCGTCTGCACGCCTACAAGCTCTTCGACGCCGAAGCCGCCCTCGCGGCGGCCCGCGCGGCCGACGAGCGGCTGGCGGCGGACGACGACCCGCCGCCGCTCACCGGAATCCCGATTTCGGTGAAGGACCTCTACGGCGTCGACGGGCTGCCGACCTTCGCGGGCACGACCCGTGCCCTGCCGGAGCGCTGGTCCCGCGACGCCTGGCTCGTCCGACGCCTGCGCGACGCCGGAGCGATCATCGTCGGCAAGACGCACATGGTCGAGATGGCCTTCGGGGGTGTCGGGCTCAATCCGAGCTGGGAGACGCCCCGCAATCCCTGGGATGCGGGCACGCACCGGATTCCCGGGGGCTCGTCGTCGGGAGCGGGGGTGAGCCTCTGGGAGGGCTCGGCTCTCATCGCGCTCGGCTCCGACACCGGTGGATCGATCCGCATCCCCGCGGCGCTCACGGGTACGGTGGGCCAGCGCACGACCAAGGGGCGATGGCCGACGACGGGCGTCGTGCCCCTCAGCCCCACGTTCGACACGGTCGGAGCGCTCACGCGCACGGTCGAGGACAGCGCCTACTTCTTCGGCTGCGTGGATCCCGACCGCGGGAACCCCATGGCCCTCCTGGCCGAGCTCGCCCGCACGCGGCTGGCCGAGACGAGGATCGCGGTGCCCGTCTGCGAGATCCAGAAGGCGTGCCAGCCCGACATCGGTGACGTCCTCCACGGCGCCCTGGGCGAGCTCGGCTCCGCCGGGGCACGCCTCTCGGAGGTCGACGGCCGGCTCCTCGACCAGGCCTTCGACCTGTCGCTGGGGGGAGGCACGATCGCCGCGACGGAGTGCCGGCAGTTCCTTCAGAGCGAGCTGCCCGGCTGGCTCGAGACCCTCCACCCGATCGTCGGAGATCGGGTCGCGCGGGCCGTCTCCACGCTCGACCCCCTCTACGAGCACGGCATCGCGGAGCAGAAGCGCCTGGCCTCCGAGGCACACCGCCTCTTCGAGCACGCGGACGTCCTGGCGATGCCCGCGAACCTGATCACGCCGCCCGCCGTGAGCGGCGTGGACGACCACGGGGGTCTCGAGCGGTACCTCGCCCTCAACCGCACGATCCTCCGGCCGACCTACCCGGTGAGCGTGCTGGGCCTCACCGCCATCAGCGTCCCCGTCGGCCTGGACGGCTGTGCCATGCCCGTCGGCCTGCAGCTCGTCGCGCCCGGGGGCCGCGACGAGGAGCTGTTGGGCGTGGCGCTCGCGGTCGAGCGGGAGCTGGGGTCGGCCGCCCAGCGGCTCGGGACGCCGCCGGCCCTGCTCGTCTAGGCGGCCGCCGTCCGTCCGGGGCTATCCCCCCGCCTGGATCTCCGCGGCCACCGCCTGGACCTCGTCGAGCACCCGGAGCAGGTTGCCGCTCCACAGCATCCCGATCTCCTCTTCGGAATAGCCGCGCCGCACCAGCTCGAGCGTGACGTTGAACGTCTCCGAGGCGTCGTCCCATCCCGTCACGCCGCCGCCGCCGTCGAAGTCGGAGCTGATGCCGACGTGCTCGAGGCCGATCAGCTCGACCAGGTAGTCGATGTGGTCGACGAGGTCGGCGACGTCGACGGGCGCGGGCCCGCCGGCTTCCTCCAGCCGCGCATCGGCCTCGGCCTGCACGCGCTCCAGCCCGCCCAGGTAGGCCTCGCGCTCCTCCTCGGCCATCGCCTGCAGCGCGCCCCGGCCGCCACGCCCGCCGCGGCCGCCCAGCATCTCGAAGTCCATCTCCCCGGCCACCTCGGCGATCAGCCCCTGGCGCGCCTCCTGGTAGGCGGAGTTCTTCGGGCCGTTCAGGTAGCTGCGGAAGGCGACGGTCTGCACCACGCCCCCGTTGTCGCGCAGCGCCATCAGCTGCTCGTCGTCGAGGTTGCGGCTGTGGTCGTTCAGAGCCCGCGCCGCCGAGTGCGAGGCGATCACCGGGGCCCGGCTGAGGCGCATCGCCTCCAGGTTCGCCTCCTTCGAGGGATGCGAGATGTCGATCATGATCCCCCAGCGGTTCATCTCGGCGATCACCTCGCGGCCGAGGTCGCTCAGCCCCCCGTGCAGCCACTCGCCGTCCCGCTCACCGGTGTTCGAGTCGGAGAGCTGGCTGTGGCCGTTGTGCGCGAGGGACATGTAGCGTCCGCCGCGCTCCCAGAACTCCTGCACGCGGCCTGCGTCGGTGCCGATCGGGTACCCGTTCTCGACCCCGATCATCGCCACCTTCTTCCCCGACGCCACGATGCGCCGCACGTCGTCGGAGGTCAGCGCGAGCTCGATGCGATCCGGGGCGATCTCCTCCGTGAGCCGGTGGATCGCCTCGAACTTGGCGATCGCCTGGCCGTAGGCGTCGTCGAACCCTTCGGGCGTGAGCGGGCCCTGTCCGACGTAGACGATCATCCAGGACACGTCGAGCCCTCCCGCCTCCATCTTCGGCAGGTTGACCTGGGTCTCCAGGTCCATCGTGTAGTTGCGCTCGGCGGTGAAGTTGGCCGGGCTGATGTCGTCGTGNNCCTCGGGGTCGGCCCGCTCGGGAGCGGAGCAGGCCGCGAGCGCGGCGAGGGCGGTGAGGGCCGAGAGTGCGATCGGACGGATGCGGGGCTGGACGGTGGGGACCGGCATGGTACGACTCCGTGAGGGCTTCGCGGGGAGGTCGGCTCAACGTAGCGGGCGGTCCGGAGCCGGACGAGAGGGGGCCACCCCGGACGGGCGCCCCTCAGGTCACACAGTCGAGCGCGTCCAATCCCATGTGGACGAGGAGGCCCAGCCCGACCAGGTGCGTGAGCCGAAGCCATGGCCGAGCGACGCGTGGCTCCGTGCGCGCCGGGACGAGCGGTAGGGAGAAGGCCGCGGCGTAGGCGATCATCGCGGGCCAGGTGTGGAGGGGATGGAAGCCGATCGAGCAGCGCGCCGCATCGTAGACCGGCTCCGCCAGGAGGTGGTCGAGGTCGACGACCATCGTGCCGACGAGCACCAGCGCGGCCACCGGCCACCCGTCCCGGTAGAACAGGCGCGCGACGAGCAGCGGCACGCCGACGTGCGCGACCAGATGGAGCACGCCCTCGTCGTCCGCCGCGCCTAGCCGAGCGTCTCCGCGAACCCGGGCGGGCGCCGGTGGCCGGTGGCCTGCTCGTACGCGTACGCGATCCGAAGGAGCGTCGGCTCGCTCCACGCGCGGCCGAAGAAGGAGACGCCCACGGGGAGCCCGGCCACGAAGCCCATGGGGACGCTGACGTCGGGGTACCCGGCGATCGCCGCCGGGCCCGCGCTGCTTCCGCCGTCCAGGCGGTCCCCCTTGATGTGGTCCGTGGGCCAGGGCAGGTCCATCGTCGGCGCGACGATCGCGTCGAGCTCGTGCTCGTCCATGAGCGCGTCGATCCCGTCCTCGCGGTTGGCGCGCTGGATCGTGCGCACCGCGTTCAGGTACTCGGGGTCGGTGAGAGGACCGCGCGCCTGGGCCGCGATCATGCGCTCCTGCCCGAAGTACGGCATCTCGCGGTCGGCGTTGCGCTCGTTGAACTCGATGACCTCGGCGAGGCTCTTGACCGGCGCGTCCGGGCCGAGCGTGGCGAGGTACGCGTTCAGGTCGGCCTTGAACTCGTACTCCAGCAGGACGAGCGAAAGCGGGTCGTTCCACGCCGCGGGGCTGAGGTCCGCCGGATCGACGATCACCGCACCGCTCTGCCTCATGGCCTCGATCGCGTCCTCGAACAGCGCGACGACCCGGGGGTCGAACCCGGTGAAGCTGCGCGCCACCCCGATGCGCGCGCCGCGGAGCCCGCCCTCGTCCAGGAACTGCGTGTAGTCGGCGTGCGCGTTGTCCGCGCTCGCGGCCGTGGCCGGATCCCGCGGGTCGATCCCGGTGACCGCGCCGAGCAGGATCGCCGCATCCCTCACCGTCCTGCACATCGGGCCGGCCGTGTCCTGCGAGTGGGAGATCGGGATGACGCCCGAGCGGCTCCACAGCCCGACCGTGGGCTTGATGCCGACGACGCCGTTGATCGAGGACGGGCACATGATCGAGCCCCCCGTCTCGGTCCCGATCGTGAGCGCGGCCAGATTGGCCGACGCCGCCACGCCCGACCCGGAGCTCGAGCCGCACGGGTTGCGGTCGAGCGCGTAGGGGTTCCGGCACTGCCCCCCCCGCGCGGACCACCCGCTGGTCGCGCGCTCCCCGCGGAAATACGCCCACTCGCTCATGTTCGCCTTGGCGAGGATGATCGCCCCGGCCTCGCGCAGCTTCTGGGCGATGAAGGAGTCCTGCGGCGGCACGGATCCCTCCAACGCGAGCGACCCGGCGGTGGTCGTCATTCCGTCGTGGGTGTCGATGTTGTCCTTGATCGCGACGGGGATGCCGTGCAGGGGACCGCGCGGACCGTCGACGCGCCGCTCCTCGTCGAGCTCCTCCGCGAGGCGCAGCGCGTCCGGATTGATCTCGATGATCGAGCGCAGCTCGGGGCCCTGCCCATCGAGCGCGTCGATGCGCTCCAGGTAGAGCTCCACGATCGATCGCGCGCTGCGCTCTCCCGCCTCCATGCTGCGCTGCAGCTCCGCGACCGTGACCTCGTCGAGCTCGAAGGGCGGCACCTGCATCGATCCTCCCGCGCTCGGGGCCGTGGTCCCCGCGGGCCCGCAGGCGGCGGGTCCGAGCGCGAGGCCCGCGCCGCCGAGGGTCGTCGTCTTCAGAAAGCCTCGTCGATCGACCATGCCTTGCTCCGTTTCACTCCCGTGTACGCGACCGCAGACAGAATCGCTCAACGGGCCGTGAGGGACCAGCCTAGCGCGGCAGGACGGCCAGCACGACGGAGATCGTGACGACCGAGGCGATCGTCCCGAGAAGCACCGCGCGCGCGGCCACCTCCGCCGAGACCTCGTAGCGGGCCCCGAAGATGTAGGAGTTGACGGCGCTGGGCATCGCCGCCAGCAGCACCGCGACCTGGACCCNNCCCTCGAGCCCCAGGATCGGGACGCCGACGAGCCAGACCGCGAACGGGTGCACGGCCAGCTTGAGCGCCGCCAGCGCGGCCGCCGGCCGAAGCTCGCCGCGCAGCGAGTACCCGGCGAGCGCTCCGCCCATCGCGAACAGGGCGCAGGGCACCGCCGCCGCGCCGAGGAGCTCGAGAATCCGATCCAGCCCTCCCCACAGCGGCACCCCGGCGACGTTCAGCGCGAAGCCGAGCAGGATCGCCACCACGATGGGGTTCCGCAGGGTCTCCACGAATACCGAGGGAAGCTGGCGGGCCAGCGAGCCCCGCCCGCCCCTGCCGAGCTGGATCAGCCCCACCGTCACGGGCATGAAGGTCGCCGAGTGAAAGCCGATGATGAGCAGCATCGGCAACGACGCCTCCGGGCCGAGCGCCGTCAGCACGACGGGGATGCCCATCATCACCAGGTTCGAGTACGAGGCCGCCATTCCGAAGAGAGCCTGGTCGGGCAGAGCCCGCTGAAAGCCCACGCGGCCCACGGCCATGCCCACGCCGTACGTCGCGAACGAGCCGGCGTAGAAGGCCACGAGGAAGCCCCACTCGATGTCGTCGGGCAGCTCGACGTCGGCGAGGCTCCGAACGAGCAGCGCGGGGATCGCGAAGGTGAACACGAAGAGCACCAGCCCCCGCACGCCCCGCGCATCGATGACGCCCAGGCGCACCGCCCCGAATCCCAGCAGCACCAGGCCGAAGATCGGAGCCAATGTGGTGACGAGCAGGGTCAACCGCGCCGCTCCCGCAGGAAGGGAGTGGAAGATCGCACCGAACCCCGGCCGAGCCCAACGCCTCCGATGCCGGACGGCGACCGCTCGCCATCTGCGAGCCTACTTCCGGATGCGCACGTCGGACGCGAGCTTCCCGGTTCGGATCCTCGAAGGCGACCCCCGGGGGGCGAGTGGGGACGGTAGGCACGAAGATGCAGCAGCCCAAGCGGAACGGACCGTCGGAGCGGGTCTGGCGCGGCGCGCTCCTCTCGCTCCTGCTCGGCTCGCTGATCCCCCACCCCGCCCCCGCGCAGCAGGCGGAGGAGGACCGGGAGGGGCTGGCCACCCCCCGCCGGGTCGACGAGCTCTGGACGCTTCCCTCCGGGCACAGCCGGCTCATCTGGGGTCAGTGGACGTGGCACCTCAGCGAGAATCGCGAGGGAGTCCAGAACGACCGCATCCTGGCCGTGGTCTATCGCGGCTACTTCGCGGGCACCTTCCGCACGAGCCACGGCCCGCGCGGGTACGCGATCGGCGTGGAGCGCGACTGGCTCTCCCACGAGGCCGGGCACTTCGGCGTTGGAGCGGGCTTCCGGCTCGGCTTCATCTACGGGTATGACGGCCGCCTCGGCTGGCTCGCGGAGGCGATGCCGCTTCTTCCCTTCGCTCAGCCGTTGGTTCGTGCTCGGGTCGGCCCCATCGTCATGGACCTCACCCAAACCTGGGCCGTGGTCTCCATCGCGACCGCGGTGCGCTTCTGACGTCCGGGCGCGGCGCGCGGGCCGACACCCCCGCTCCCGTCCGGCTCCGCTCTCCTACATTGGGAGCGTACCGTCGTACACCGTGCTCCCGATGTCCGGCGCCGGGCCGGGCTCCGCCTCACCTGCGCTACCGATTCTCCCATGCGACAACGAGTGCTGCGTGCGCTGCCACCGGTCCTCCTCGGGGCCGCTCTGCTAACGGCTCCGGCCCCTGCCCGAGCGCAGTCGTCCACGACGCGCGGGCTCACGCTCGGGCTGCACGTCTCGGGCGGCGCACTGAAGATCGAGGACCGCGCGCGTGACAACGGGGCGGGCGCCGGCCTCCACGTCGGGTACGGCTTCGAGCGGCGCCTGACCGTCTTCGCCCAGGCCGACGGCGCGGACTTCGGCGAGCAGAGCAGCGGCTCCATCCGGGGCGTGTGGAAGATGGCCCACTTCGATCTCGGGCTGCGCTTCCACTTCGCCGACGCCCGCCGGCGATGGGTACCCTATCTGCAGGGCTCGTTCGGGGCACGGGCCGCGAGCGTCTCCCGGCCGGTCGTGGACGGCGCGGCCAGAGAGGACGTGAGCCTTTCGGGGCCGAGCCTCACGCTCGGCGGGGGCCTGGGCGTCCACTTCACGGAGACGCTCGCGCTGGACGTGCAGCTTCTCTTCACCGGAGGGGAGTTCGACAGCGTCCGCATCGACGGGGTGTCGGTCGACGGATTCGATTTCGACGCGAGCTCGTCCCGATTCAACGTCGGCCTCTCGTGGTGGCCCTAGGCGTCGAGTCCCGGCGCGCCGGGCGGAGTGACCCGCGACGACTTTCCCGGGAGGCTCCGGGCGCCTGCTCGTGCTCGCCGGGGCGATTGCCCCACTCCTGACTCTCGCCTACCATCGTTGGAGCCACTCACACAGGAGTCGGACCCGTGAGCGAGATGGACCTTCCCATGGCGGGTGGACGAGGCCCCGGCGAGCCTCCACCGGCCGACCCCGACGTCTTCACCGGCACGACCGTGCTGCTCCCCGACGGGCCCTCGCAGTGGTCGAGGCGGGACTTCATCAAGGGGGTCATCGCGTCGGGCGTGACCGTGTCGGGCCTGTCGTACCTCGCGGCCGGCCGAACGCCCCTCTCCGGTCAGGTGGGGGCGGCCGATCGGCTCATCAGCCTGACCGTGAACGGCCAGGTGCGCCGGGTCGACGTCCTCCCGGGTGAGACCCTCGCCATGACGCTGCGCTACAAGCTCGGGCTGACCGGCACGAAGCTCGGCTGCGACCGCGCGGAGTGCGGCGCGTGCACGGTGCTCATCGACGACGTCACCCACTACTCGTGCTCGACGCTCACGGCGCGCGTGCGCGACCGCGAGATCACGACCGTGGAAGGCCTGGAGAGCGAGGATGGCACGCTGCACCCGGTCCAGCAGGCCTTCATCGACGAGCTCGCCCCGCAGTGCGGCTTCTGCACGCCGGGGCAGGTGATGTCGGCCGTCGCGCTCCTGCGCGCGAACCCGAGCCCGAGCAGAGACGAAGCCCGCGAGGCGCTGTCGGGCAACCTCTGCCGCTGCGGCGCCTACGACCACTACCTCAACGGCGTGATGCGCGCCGCGAGGGAGGCCTGACATGGCTGAGCTACTGGGCAAGGACTTCACCCCGCCCGACATCCGCGCGAAGGTCACGGGACGGGCCCGCTACGCCGAGGACTTCCGCGCCGACGGCATGCTCTTCTGCCGGCTGCTCAAGAGCCCGATGCCACACTGCCGGGTGCGCGGCATCGACGCGCGCGAGGCCCTGAGCATGGAGGGCGTCGTCGGCATGCTCACCGCCGACGAGGTGCCCCAGGTGCCCGAGCCGGGCAACAACATCCTGACCAACGAGCCGCACTTCGTCGGCGAGCCGATCCTCGCGATCGCCGCGGTCGACGAGACGACGGCGCAGAACGCCGTCGAGGCGATCCGGCTCGATCTTGAGCCGCTCGACTTCTGCACGGACCCGCTGCAGAGCCTTATGCCGGGCGGGCCGAATGCTCGCACCTCCGGCAACGCGATCGGCGACGACCGTCAGGTCATCGAGCACAAGTGGACCTGGGAGGATTTCGACGCCGCGGGCGAGGGCCAGCTCCCCATGGGAGAGCCCACCGTCGAGTGGTCGTACGGCGACCTCGACGCGGGCTTCGCGGAGGCCGCGCTGGTCCTCGACGAGAGCTGGGTCACGGCGAGCAACTCCCATCACTCCATGGAGCCGCGCTCGGCGATGGCGTACTGGCGGGACGGCAAGTGCTACCTGCACGCCTCCTGCCAGAGCCAGAGCAACGCGCATCCCGGCGTGGCCCGCATGATCGGCATCGAGCCCGACGAGCTCGTCTTCATCGCCGAGTACTGCGGGGGCGGCTTCGGCTCGAAGGGCGGCGCCTACCCGGTCATGGCGATCCCCGCGCTGATGGCGCGCAAGGTCGGGCGTCCGGTCATGCTGCGGATCAGCCGCGCGGAGGAGTATTTCCTCGGCTCGGCCCGGGCGGGCTTCCAGGGGCGTCTGCGGATGGGCTTCCGCGAGGACGGCCGCATGACCGCGTGCGACCTCTACATCGTGCAGGAGAACGGGCCCAACCAGGGCTTCGGCGACATGGGGAGCGCCGCCGGAGCGGTGTCGATCGTCTACACGCCGCTCGCCATGCGCTTCCGCGGCATCTCCGTGCTGACGAACACGCCGCCCCGCGGCGCCCAGCGCGGTCCCGGACAGAACCAGATGCACGCGGCGATCGAGCCGCTCCTGGACAAGGCCGCGCGGGAGCTCGGCATCGACCCGCTGCAGATCCGCATGGTCAACGCGCCCACGAGCGAGTCGCTGTACAGCTCCGGGCAGAGCCCGATCACCAGCGCGCACCTGCGCGAAGCGCTCGAGATGGGCGCGGAGCAGTTCGACTACGCCGAGCGCAGGGCGCGGAGCGGACGGCGCAACGGATCGAAGGTGACGGGCGTCGCGGTGGGCACGGCCTTCCACTCGGCAGGAGCCAGCGGCTTCGACGGGCTGGTGCGCATCGCGCCCGACGGGATCCTGCACATCCACAGCGGCGTGGGCAACCTGGGCACGTACTCCTACGCGGCCACCTCGCGCGTCGCCGCCGAGGTGCTCAAGTACGACTGGGAGCGCTGCGTGATCCACCGCGGCGACTCGAGCCGCGGGCTCCCCTTCACGCTCGGCCAGTTCGGGAGCAACACCTCCTTCACCTCCACGCGCACGAACTACGCCGGCGCGATGGACGCGCTCGAGAAGCTCAAGGCGATCGCGGCCATGGAGATGGGCGGCTCGCCCGACGACTACGACATCGAGGCCGAGACCGTGTTCCGACGCTCGAACCCCGCGCGGCGGATCACGTACGCGCGCGCGGCGCAGATCGCGATCGAGCTGGGGGGCAGGTACAGCGGGATCGACGTGCCCGAGGACATCAACCCGCTCACGCGCAGCGCGACGGCGGTGATCGCGGGGACCGGCCTCGTGGGCGTGGCCCGCGACAACATCCCGCAGACCGGAATGGTGCCGGCGCTCGCGGCCGGCTTCATCGAGATCGAGCTCGACGTCGAAACCGGGCACTACGAGATCATCGACTACCTCGGGGTCGCCGATTGCGGCACCGTGCTCCATCCCCAGAGCCTCGCGACGCAGGTGAAGGGCGGCGCGGTCATGGGCTTCGGGATGGCGACGACCGAGCGGCACGTCTACGACCCCCAGTGGGGGCTGCCGGGTGCCGTCGGCCTCTACCAGGCCAAGCCTCCGTCCTACCTCGACGTCCCGTCGGTCATGCGC
>JABAHR010009082.1_pt1 | contig 12542 bp, 9 predicted proteins | sample 7062101 | NCBI WGS metagenome assembly JABAHR01 (sample SAMN14534553, study PRJNA622989) | marine sediment metagenome | biome: marine biome [ENVO:00000428]; feature: marine pelagic biome [ENVO:01000023]; material: deep marine sediment [ENVO:00002113] | place: India: Gulf of Kutch | collected...
GCGTTTGCATTTATTCTTGGCGTGTTCCCACTAGTAATAGCTAGCGGGGCAGGTGCTAACAGTAGACATTCTCTGGGGACTGCAGTGTTTGGAGGAATGATTGTATCAACATTACTCAGCTTAGTTGTTGTTCCAGTGTTCTATGTGATTATTGAGAACTTAAGGGAGCGCAAATCAAAAGCAGCTGCGTAATACTACTTTAGTATCTCTCCTGTTTTTTCACTCCAGAGTAGAAGATCCAGCTCGTCTATATGTATATCAATTTCATCTGCAAAGTCTCTCAGTTTATCCTCGATCTCAAGATATTTATCCCTAGTTGTAGGAGGTTTGGGGTCTTTTATAATTTTTAGCTCACAAAGGGTATTCAAAATATGCTTATCCAATATTGCATATCCTGATAAGCCGATGTTCCTCAAAAAGTGGCTTGCCTCTTTATAACCAATACCCTTTATGTTTTTGTTCTTTGCAAAAAAATCTCTCCTCTCTAGAGGGTCTTTAAAAGAAAGTATCAACTCCTTAATCTTAAAGTTGTGTTCGCTTTTTAGATATTCTCTTGTGTGTACTATGTATTTGGGCCTAGCATTTGGGAATCTGTGCACACTGACTAGTTTTCTCTGAAGTTTCTTCAAACTTCCGTTTGGAAGATGTTCCCTCATTGCATCTACTGACTTTAGTCCCATTTTTGCGCTTGCTCCAGCGGTGCATATACAAAACGCTAGTTCTTCAAATAACCTATTGTCATCAGCATAGGTTATGATTTCTTTAAATTCACTTAGCCTTTCTCTGATATCGCTTCTCTTTTTTATATACGCCCGCTTGAGATTCTGAGAAGTATCATGCATTTGAGAAATTTAGTTAGTTCTGGAAGGAAATTCTAGGTCTACTTATATATAGTTAACTTTTTGCCAGGTGAGAGGCTGTTTGATTTCAGATTATTCCATTTCTTAATGTTTGCAACCGTTACATTATGCTTGTTTGCAATTCCCCAAAGCGTATCGCCCGATTTAACTTTATAACTCATTGGACCGCTGTTTGAAGAACTATTTGCACTATAGTTTCCGTTAGGAATAACCAAAGTTTGACCCGCCCTGATTGAAGAACCTTTTATGTTATTAGCACTCTTAAGTGATGCAACTCTCACTCCATGCTTTTGTGCAATTCCACCAATTGTATCGCCACGTCTGACTTTGTACTTGCTAGGTTTACCATTGCTTGAAGAGGAGCTTGGGTATGATCCATTTGACCCAGGGATAGTTAATAGCTGTCCTTTCCTTATAGTCGATCCCTTTATGTTATTTGCGTTCTTAATCGATGCTACTCCAACACCATGCTTCTGAGCTATACCACCCAGAGTATCACCAGATTTAACTCTGTATTTATAACTTCCGTTGCTTCTACTCTTGGTACTGCTCGAGCTTGATTTGGCTTGAGCGCTGGATGTGATATGTGGGATTTTAAGAGTTTGACCTGCCCTAATGTTTGATCCCTTAATGCCATTTGCTCTTCTAATTGTTGTAACGCTAACCCCATGTTTGCCAGCAATACCACCCAGCGTATCACCTGGCTTAACTTTGTATTTTGCAATTTTGGTAGTTTTCCCAGCAGTTGATGTGTCACCATAGTAACGTCCTGATGCACCAGGAATAGTCAGCGTCTGGCCAGTTTTAATAAGAGAGCCCTTCATGCTATTTGCTCTTCTGATGTCTGATGCACTAACTCTATGTCTTGCGGCAATAGCTCCCAAAGTATCGCCAGATTTCACTTTGTACTTAACTGTAGATGTGGCATGTTGGGATGATGATCTTGATGCTACCTGTGCATACTTGCCTGGTATTTTTAGTCTTTGTCCTACCCTAATAGTGGAGCTCTTAAGGCCGTTTGCCCTTTTTATTTTAGATACGCTTGATCCATATTTTCTGGCGATGCCACCTAGAGTATCTCCACGTCTTACTTTGTGCCTATAAGTCTTACTTCTTTTCGCAATCTGTGGATTTACATTTTTAAGTGAAGCTATTTGCTGATTCTTCTGATTTATGATTGATGCATATCCAACTGGTACGTGTATAGGGTAAGGTGCTCCGGGAGGTGTGGCAGCATGTATAAGAGCAGGGTTCAGTTCGATTAGTGTTGCTTGGCTTACTCCAATTACTTTTGCAATATCACGAAGATTTTTTTGAGGAGCAACCCTGACTGTCTCATAAGGAACAGGTTCATGATAACTGATTCCTACAAATCCGTACTTTGCGGGGTTTTTAGCTATTATTAGCGCTGCCATGAGCTTTGGTACATAATTTTTTGTTTCTCTCGGGAGTGTGAACTGTGAGATCTGCCAAAAATCGTTAATCTGATATTTATCTATTGCATTCTGCACTCTGTCTTCCCCGCAGTTATAGCCTGCAGCTGCTAGTTCCCAGTTTTGAAACATTGCATACAAATCGCCTAAGTAATTAGCCGCGGCTTCTGTGGATTTTTTGGGGTCCATTCTCTCATCTACCCAATTGTCTACTCTCAAGCCATATCTTTTCGCTGTAGGTTTAATGAACTGCCATGGGCCAACTGCTGCAGCATGAGATCTAGCTTTTACATTAAAACCACTCTCAATCATGGCTAGATAAACTAGATCGGTAGGCATTCCACGCTGCTGAAGAATTTTCCTCATATTAGGGATGTATTTCCCTGATCTAGCCAGCCAGATACTAAAGGATCTGCGTCCTCGGTTCTGGAAGTAATTCATGTAATGCATAACCCGATCGTTAAGCACGACAGGGATTTCTTTTTCATTTTCTGGAGCTACATCAGGCAGTTGAACGAAAATGTTTTCAAAATGGTAGTAGGTTTTCCACGCTTGTATATGCGGGTTCATAAAAAAGAAACTAGGCTGGATGTTTTTTTGATCTCTATAGTTTCTTGTGTAGTAATCGCCTGAACCATCAATAACTTTTATGTCAGGATTATCTCCGGAATAAACTCCCGGCATGTTTGAATATGAAGAATTTTGGGACGAGTGTTTGTTACCGCATCCGATTACAAAGAGCAGCAATAAGGTGGTTGAGAGTAGAAAATACCTATAAAACATTGACTTTTTTATATCATAATTTGGCATAGAGGTCAATGATTTTGCACCAATATTTAAGTATTTACCTTAAAAAACAGCAACTTTGTATCATATGGTACTAAAATACGATTTAAATTGTGAAGGCTTCATATTAGTCAAAGCTGCTAAGTTTTTAAGTTCCTTCTTATCTTCAAGGTCGTCTCTTGTAAGTTTTATCATATACCTTTGCCCTACTTCAAATGACTCAGTATTGATATCTACATACCTCACATTTACATTCCCGGTTCTCTTGTCTAAGACTTTTTCAAAGGGTATTGGCACTTTTTTATTTTTTTGAATTGTAATTAAAGCCCCTGATCCACCCCTGAGTAGGAACTTCACAGCGCTATAACCTAAGTTTCTAGTATAGCTTGCATCGAAGGGTATTGGAGGAGCTGATCTTAGTTCATATCCTATTGTTGTATCAACAATTCTCACATCAACACCTATCTCTTTGAGTGCTTCTGTGGTTTGGTGTTTAAGTACTTGACCTAGGTCTACCTCTGAGAGTCTTATCCTACCATGCTCATCCATATTAATGTCAGATATATTCTCCAACTCTTTTTCATCAAGTCTGTCTGTAATCCCTTCAGCCAATATTGCAACACCATCTTCTCTACCCATTAGTTTTCTTTTTAATATTGCACCCTCAAGTATAGTCGAGATGTGTTTTAGAGATATTTTCTTTCTCCGAAATTCCTCAGGAATCAAAGTTAGTGTTGCACCGGAAGCTTTACCTATTCCAAGAGCTAAATGACCTGTTTTTCTGCCCATAGTTACAACAAAGTACCATCGTCTTGTAGTTTTAGCGTCTTCCATAAGATGATGTACAAGCTCTGTTCCTATGTGGCGGGCTGTTTCAAATCCGAATGTAGGGATATAGCCGGGAATCGGCATATTATTATCAATTGTTTTAGGAACATGAACGATCTTTATGCTGCCTTTAAGCTCTTTGTCGAGTCTGGTTGCCAGATAAAGTGTTCCATCACCGCCAATAGTAATTAGATACTTAACCTGCAGCTTCTTTAAGCATCTGATTGTATTTTTTAAGCCATTTGGGGTAGCAAGAGGGCTAACTCTTGATATCCCAATTCTTGATCCTCCAGTGTTGTGTATCCTCGATGTGTTACCAATTGTTAGAGTGTCTATGTGATGAGTGTTGCCTTCTGATATCCATCTGAATCCGTCCCTTATACCAATTACCTCTATGCCCTGATTAATAGCTTCTATAGTTGCTGCAGCTATTACGCCGTTTATTCCCGGTGCAGGTCCTCCTCCAACAAGAATTGCTAGTTTCTGTCCCTTTTTTATCTTTGGCTGAACCATACTATTCGTTACTCCACATAACTTGATCTTTAATGATAATACCTGCGTGATCTTTGATTGAAATCATATTTATTTTTATGAAAGAAGCGTGCCAGAATAAGTCCTGCTACAAAACCTCCAACATGTGCCCAGAATGCAACACCACCTGAATCAACTGGCCGATCTAATTTATCAATTCCACTTAAGAATTGAATGACAAGCCATAAGAAAATAATTGCTGCAGCGGGTATGTAAGGAATATTCTTAAAGAAGAATATCCTGATAGGGTTTTTAAATTCTGAGATTGGGAAATATGTTATATATGCTCCTAGAACTCCTGATATCGCCCCACTTGCCCCAAGCATGGGAATTATTGATCCAAGATTTGTTAGAACATGGAAAAGAGCTGCTGCGATTCCGCATAACAAGTAAAATACGAGAAATTTTACATGCCCCATAGCTACTTCAACGTTACATCCAAAAATGTATAGGAAAATCACGTTTGCGATTATGTGCATCCAGTCCCCATGGATAAACATTGAGGATACAAATGGATAGAGTCTCTCATAAAAACCTATATCAGATGAAAAAGAGAAAACTTTTGCTGGCGTTAAACCATAAGTTTGTATAAAAGCATGAAGAGAATCACCCAATGATGCTTCGTGAATAAAGATAACAATATCGGCAGAAATCAGGGCAAGTGTGACGATTGGAAAAGAAGATAGCGTTAGTCTTAACGTAAGTTTTGTCATTAGCTGCTTAAATTATACATTCTCCCTTAGTTCTTTAAAGATAAATTATTTGCAATTGATATTCATTGTATTAATAACCGGTTAACAAGAGGCAAACTACTTGAATAAAAAGTTATTTGCACTTAAACTCCTATGCATCTTTAGGGCTCACTATTATGTTTCAGAAACTCAGAACAGATTTAGTAGAGGAATTGTCACACATCAGATTGCTGATAATTAATGCAGATGGTTTTAGTCAGAACGGTGCAAGTAAATCCAATGGTGTTGCACTTAATGGGGATACTGTAGAGCTTCTTAGAGATGAAGGGGTTCAATGTATAGCCTTCTCTGCTGTGAAATCGGTAGAAATCTCTTCAGTTGCTGAGAGTTTAGGAATAGAGCTTCACGAAGCGGTAGTGGAAAGAGATAAATTTTATTCCAAAATGAAGTCAGAATTTGCACTAAATGATAATGAAATAGGGTTAATATGTAGAGATAAGGAGGATTTAGTAATTATGAAAAAGGCATCTTTTACTGCCGTCACACCAGAGGCACCTCTGAGCGTTAAATCTAAATCTTATTATCCCACTTACAATAACGGTGGTCATGCTGTAAAGGAGATTGCTGAGTTAATTATCAAGTCTAAGAGATATCCAGATGGGTGGTCTGAATAACCATTCCCTTCAAATATAAACTGTTTTTATGATAAAATAGCCGTTTATGGATACGGCTTCTATCACCAAATCAATTAAGAACAAGGCTATAGAAATAGGCTTTGACCTTGTTGGTGTATCCCCAGTCGACAAATTTCCTGAGAATCAATTCTATAAAGAATGGTTGAATAAAGGTTTTTCTGGAGAGATGGGCTATATGGAGAGAAACTCCGAGAAGAGAGAGGATGTGAGAAACATTCTCCCAGGGGCAAAATCAATCATATCTTGTGCGATAAATTATAATACTGACCATCCATATTCAACAGAATTGTCTGATGCGATCAAGGGATGGATATCACGTTATGCCTGGGGTGATGATTACCATGATACGGTCAAAGAAAAGCTCCAAGTTCTAATGGAATATATAAGTTCAGCATCCTCAGAAGAAGTTTTAAACAAAATCTATGTGGATACAGGACCAGTGCTTGAGAGAATGTACGGAAAATATGCAGGTGTAGGCTGGGTTGGGAAAAATACCTGCTTAATAAACCAAGAAATTGGATCGTGGATTTTTGTTGGGGAGATAATTACTGATATTGAGCTTGAATATGATATTCCGGTTGCCGACAGGTGCGGAACTTGTACAAAATGTATTGATGCATGCCCTACAGATGCGATCATAGAGCCTTATGTGCTTGATTCAAGACAATGTATCTCATATCTCACTATTGAGCTTAAGAACAAAATTCCCTCTGAGCTCAGAGATGGGATACAGAATAACATTTATGGCTGTGATATTTGCCAAGATGTTTGCCCGTGGAATAAACGAGCCTCTATTTCAGAGAGTAAGCACTTTAGGCCTAGGGAAGGTTTATACAATCCGGATCTAAGTAGCTTATCAGCTTTAAGCCCGGACGATTTTAGAGAACTGTTTAAAGGAAGCCCGATTAAGCGAACCAAGAGACGGGGGCTTTTGAGAAATATTATGGTTGCTATGGGTAACTCAGGAGATAAAGATTTTATTCCAGATATTAAAAAATGCTTAAAGGATGAGGAGCCGTTAGTAAGGGCTCATGCTGTTTGGGCACTTTGGAAATTAGAAGGTGAAGAATCAAGGCAAGTCTTATTTAACCATAAATCTGTTGAAGATGATGATATGGTTAATCATGAAATAGATTCTATTTTGAACATCTAAATTCTATTGTTGTGGTAAACAGCAAATCATCCGTTAAAATATTGGTGCTATGGAAGTCAAGATTCTAGATCTGGTCAAAGCCAACGAAAATTTCTACTCAGCCATCAAGAACCGCAATTTTGATGAAATGAAGGACATTTGGCTTAAGGACCCAAGTGTAAAATGTGTGCATCCTGGCTGGCCTATGCTCCATGGATGGGAGGCAGTTAGCCAAAGTTGGAAGAATATATTCGAAAACGGCGCACCTATTGATATAGAGCTTCAGGAAGTAGATACACAGGTTTCTGGGAATTCAGCTTGGGTGATTTGCATTGAGAAGATTAGCTACAGGATTGAGGATGAAATTCATTCTGGTTATGCTCAATCTACTAATATATATAAGTTTGATGGTATGAGATGGCTTTTAGCTCTGCACCATGCCTCTCCAGTTCCTGCACCAAGAGGGGATACTTCCTCTAGCAAAGTTTTACAGTAAGTTTTTAGAAATTGAAATTATAGAAAAGATCGGCCCCCGGGTTTTCTCCTCCTACATCTGCATCCAATGTGACATTATTAAAAAGATGGTATTCAACAAGAACTTTATTGTACGTGATATTATTTGAATCTATGATTGAATCAGTTGTACCTCTTTCAAAGGCTATATATAAATCTTCTGTTAGGTATTTCCCTATTTCAACATTTGTTCCTGATATACTAATCACATCTACTGAGACAGCATTCCCAAGGAGACTCTCAAGTTGAGATGCTGCAATACCTCCTGCGAGTCCAGATGCAACACCTCCTATAGCGGATCTTTCCCCTGAGCTTATGTCGCTTGAGGAAGCTCCAAAGACTAGATAGGAAACTATATCAGTCTCGGACATGGCTGGGTCACTACTTAGTGTTATTTTTGGTTCTTCAGCCCTGCCGCCTATGTTGATGTATACATTTATATTTGAGACTCTGTAGAGCGCAGTAATATCAAGGAATGGGTTTATTTGCGGGCCACCTGAGAAACTGACATTTCCTTCCTCGATCCTAAACACTTTACCAAAGTTCTCATATGTGCCTCTTATAACACTGATATTACCTACTATTCTTACTGAATCATGGAATTGCTTCCTTATGTCCAGATCACCTCGCAGTTCAATGTTTGCACCTTGTCCCCTAACCCAGTTGTTTCTTCTCATGTGAACATTCATATCGAGTGCCACATTCTTATCGAAGAAACTCTCTTCATCTCCGCTTGCCACCACAAACTCTTCCTTTTCTTCGTCTACAAATTGTATTTCGGGAAGTTCTTTATCTGGTTTATCTGGTAGGGTAACTCTGAGTTTTTCTACTTCAATTTTACCTCTTATATCAATTTGCTCGCCTTTTCCCTTCACATTAACATCTCCTGTTAAAGCGGCAGAGATTCTTTTAGGTTTTATTAGAAAATTATCCATTTCGCCACTCAATGTATAGGAAAGAGATGGTATATCGAACTCTCCTTGAAATGTACCGCTTCCATTAGATGTTTTTAGCTCGAGTGTCTGAAGCGTTGCCTTCTGTCCACTGAGAACTATACGCGCATTGGGTATTCCAATATCATTTCTTATCGTTTTTGTCTGAAGGCTTGCATCACTAAGTTGTATTTGACCATTTACTGTAGGGCTTTTAAATTTGCCAGATGCCGTTAAATCTATATCCAAAATGCCCTCAGATTTTACAACCTCGCCAAAAAGACTTGAGAGTGGGGCTATGTCCATACTATTTGAATTTATGCTTAGATTCACAGTTGCATTCTCAAAGCTCTCACCAATTTCATTTAGATTAAGATTGATATCAGAGTTTCCTCTGGCGCTTAAAATCTGTGATGAGTTGTCCGAAATAACGAAATTAAGATTCATATTACGGTTTAGATAATTTAAGTCGAGAACTATGCTGTCGTTCTCGAAATCGTTATATTGAAGATTAAGGGTTTGGATGTTTACACTAATTGATGGATTTTGCATGGTGCCCTGCATATCAATATTGGCGTTTATGGTCCCCTGAACTGGGGTCTGGAATTCAAGTGCCTTGGTTAGATCGTCGAGGCTTAAGTTATTTACTTTTATACTTCCATCAATGTTATTCCCTCTTGATATGTTTGCATTTGCAAGAATAGAACTGTTGTTATGGTATAGGTTGAAATTATTCAATACAAAGTATCCTGAGGCGATTGTCAGTAGAATGTTGTCTCTATTATCGAGAGTAGTGTCTTCTAGCTTTAATACCAGCTCACGAATTTCTATATCTTTTTGACTACTGCCTAAATCGAGTAAAGAACCAACTACTTCATAGCTAAATTGATCATCTTCAATAATTTTGAGGTCGGCATTTATTGCTGTTCCTTCGCTTGAAGCTTTAAGTATGACCTCTTGGATTTCTTTTTTGCCTATTGTAGCAGTCTTTATATCTAGGTTTAGATCCAATTCTGGATCTTGGGTGCTTACCGTCCCAGTTCCATCGATCTTAATGGTTTTTGCTGTGTATTTTTCGTCCATTCCAAAATCGAGCACTTCTCCATCTATTGTGATCTTAGGGTTTGTAAGGCTTCCAGTTACATCACCACTTGCTTTAAGGCTTCCGGACAAAGTTAGATCAGATGATAGTCCAGATAAAAAACCTAGATTTTGTAGTTCAATATCATAGCTAAAATCGGCTCCAAGCGGTTCAGGGCTTCTGCCGGATGCAATAATTTTGTTTTTATCTGAGTTTATCTCTAGGGACTTAATATCTAAGATCTGATTTTCATATAAGATATCAATTGTTCCGTCAGTCAGATTAATCCCAAATATGCTAGATGGCGAAATAGTTCCATCAACATCAGCAGACAAATTATCTAAAAAGTTGCCTTGGAGAGGAATATTACTTTTTACAGCCAGATCTGAAGTTATCTTGCTGAAGTAATTGTCATTTGCGAGTATGGAGCCAAAGTTCACTCCGCTTAGATTTAATTTTATGTCGGTTCCTAAGCCGCTTGAAGAATATTCTACTGTTCCGCCCATCTCCAAGTCTCCGGCTTGTTCACCTTCAATTTTGAACTCTTTTATATCTGCTTTAACACTTAGGTCTGAGAACTCTTCCCAGCTGCCAGTGGCAATAATTTCTGAATTAAGAGTTGCTCCTAGGCTTGTATTGATAGGAAAATCAGAGGGACCTTCGATAGCAGCATCAATTAGAGTAAATATCTCCGTAGTTTTTATATCATCTAATGAGAGAGTGATGTTGAAATTATTATTACCTTCTTTAGATAATATTCTTCTAAGGTCAATATCACCGCCAAGTTTTATCGCGCCGAGTCCACTATCGAAGTCTCCACCTGATATATTAATTGTTGTCCCGGACATTGTGATTTTTTCCAGAGTTCCAGAAACTTTCTTCTGGTGGATTTCTGATTCAGGGATTTTAATTGTAGCATTTGCTCTAATATCATTTGAGCTTATATACTCTCCGCTGCCATCAGTCTCAATATTAATAGTTCCGATATTTTCTATCACAAAATTATGCGCAGAAGCATCAAAGGAGAATTTGGGTCTATCCTGCAAGTTCTCTGCTCGGGCGTTTAGTTTAATCTCTGCTTCGTTGAACAATAACTTGAAATCATTAATTGAAATCCTATCTTCCGAATAAACTGCTTTTGTGGATACACCCGATATTGATAAGTTCTGATCAGGGGCATTAAACTCAGCATTTTTAAGGTTCAGATCTATTTCCCTGTATATATCAAATAGTTTCACTGATAGATGGACTTCTGGTATTTCATATTTTGAAACTTTGCTTTGTTCTCTATCATCAGTTGTGATTAAGGCATTTTCTAAGAGGAATTTAGAGAGTACTATGCTCCATTCGGGCGGGCTGGATTGCTTTTTGTTAGAATCTTTATCAACTGCTTCAGGATCGCCTATCTTTTCAAAATTCCACGTACCGTCAGCATATTTTATAAGATTTACATCAAGCCCGGTTATTATCAGATCATCAACGGGTATTACTCTGCTAAATAAAGTCGAGCTATTTAGCATATGAAGTAGTGCATAATCGACTACAATTTCATTTACAGATACAAACTTCTCACCCTCTACAACGAATGAGACATCAGTCAAAGTAATATTATTAAAAAAGTTTCCTTCAAGAGCGCCTATAGTAAATTGTTGACCGGTAGTTGAGCTCACAATATCTTGAGCAGTTCTTTTCACAAAGTTCCGAAACTGCTGGGTTTGAGATATAAATAGCAAACCTACAAGTAGAATGATAATGAGAGCAAAAAAAACACCGATCGATATTAGGATTTTTTTACGCATAGATTAGTTATCGGGGAATTATACTATTATAAGTTTTTATGAAGAATAATAGTTAGCCGCCAAGATTTTAACATTCGATTTTATTATACCTTAGGGGTCTTTTAAATCATATGAAATTAATTCAGATAAACATCATTTATTTTTTAGATACCTGATATATACCAATCAGTATCAGGGCTCCACCAAAAATTACTCCCATATCGAGGCCATTTCCTAGCAGTAACCAGTCGAATATAAGACCAACAACAGGTACTAACATTGATGAAAACGTTGTGATCTTGATATCTAAGTTGTTAAGTAGGTAAAACCATATTGTAAAATCAACTGCAGAGGCTATTATTCCCGTAAATAGCAATATGTATAGAGAATGAGCATTCCAGTCTACAGTTAGTAGTCCTTCTGTAGGAACAGCAAGGATTATTAGACCAATGGCTCCCAGTGAGAGCTGAAGGGTGCTTAGCATATAGACATTCTCATTCGCCATACGCTTTTTGATCCAAATATTTGAGATAGCCCAAGCTATAGCGCCTCCTATAATAAGAAGTTCACCTATGAGAATCTCTGAGCTTTGAAAAACAAGGGTATCTCGTCCCAAAATAAATATTATTCCTACTGTACCTATAGCTACCCCCATCCATTTAGCTGTGTTGAGACGTTCTTTTAAGTAGAAATGGACCATGAACATTGTCCAGATCGGCATTGTATAGAGGAGTACAGATGTTTTACCTGCTGTTACGTACTGCATGCCGTAGAGCATGAGTCCAAAAGTAAGCGTGGTCTGAAAAAGTGCTATGATTAGATGATCTGGCAGCTTTTCTCTCTTAGGCCACTGAATTGACTTCACCCGCACATAAACAAACATAGCAATAGCTGCAATAATCATTCTCCATGCGGCAAATGTGAAAGGTTCAGCGTACTCAAGGCCCATTTTCATAAGAACCCAGGAGTATCCCCAGGTAATGATTGTGAAAATAAGAAGGAAACTGTAAAGAAATGTTTTATTCATAATTTAAGGCCGATTAGATTAAGACATTATCCTAAGCAATCTATCTGTCTTGACAAGGTACCGTCAATATTTATAATTACATACCTTTTAAATTTTATCCGGGAATTATTTTTTTATTGGTCTAATTTAGGGTAAAGCTAAGCAGAATGTAATTAGCACTAATTTACATTAATTACAACTCTAAAATAGCTTGCGCATAAATAAACAAAGTCACTATTTAACTTAAGATCGGAGGTAAGTAAGGTGAAGATTTT
>JABAHR010001448.1_pt1 | contig 12528 bp, 11 predicted proteins | sample 7062101 | NCBI WGS metagenome assembly JABAHR01 (sample SAMN14534553, study PRJNA622989) | marine sediment metagenome | biome: marine biome [ENVO:00000428]; feature: marine pelagic biome [ENVO:01000023]; material: deep marine sediment [ENVO:00002113] | place: India: Gulf of Kutch | collected...
ACACGCTGTCCAGCCCGCGCGCCAGCAGGTAATGCGACACCGACAGCTCGACCAGGTTCACCGGCTTGCCGGCGAGATCCTCGAGCGTGCCCTCGCCCTTCATGATGACGGCATCGTTGCCGTTGGAATAGTCGCCGACGATCAGCGCGGTGGTGTCGACGCCCGACCCCGAGGGGATCGACAGCGTGTCCATGTTGGTGGCCGAGACGCCGTCGAAGGCGCCGGCGGTGTACTGGTTGATCGACTCGATATAGTCGTTGATCTGCACGATCTCGACATCGATGCCGTACTTGTCGGCCCATTTGTCCATGATCCCGGAGTCTTCCAGATAGCCCCAGGGCATCCAGCCGACATAGATCGACCAGGCGACGCGGAATTCGGATTTCTCCTGCGCGACGGCGGGTACGGCGAGCGACAGCGCGGTCGCGGCGGTCAGAAGCAGTCGGTGTGCGGTCATGGGTCATTCCCCTTGCGGTCGTTCCGCCTGTCGACTCGAACGGGTGGCGACCGCGACGGAACATGGAGAGGCCGGCCGAGACCCGTGCAGTGCTCTCCCGGGATTTTGTCCCGCCGTGTACCCGCCGCGGAATTTGCCGGGCGGGCGGCATCTCTCGGACCGGACCCTCGACGGGGAGGCGGAACCCTAGACGCCCTGCACCTCAATTACCTGACGCGCGGGCGGCGATGCGAATAGGGTTTTGCCCAGTTTTCGATCCGATCCGGGGCATATTGTTCCAAAACTGAGCATATATACCGGGCGCTGATTACTTTCCGGTCACACCCTCCTGCATTCCCCGCTGCATCCTGCCCGCGGCAGGCCGGCTGTCCGAGCTTGTGTCATCCCCCACCCTGTTGTTCAGTACCTCCGGCGGCGGCGCGAAACACGGAACGGCGGATGGCTGACAGCGAACACAGGGTCTATGCGTTCGAGGATTTCCAGCTCGACCTCGCGCGGGCCGAGTTGCGGCGCGATGGCGTGGCGGTGCCGGTCGAGCCCAAGGTGTTCGACCTGCTCGCGGTGCTCGTCGGCAGCCATGACCGCGTGGTCTCGCGCGACGAGATCATCGAGCGGGTCTGGTCCGGCCGGATCATCTCGGAAAGCGCCATCGCCGCCCGCATCAACGCGGCGCGCAAGGCGTTGGGCGACGACGGCACCGCGCAGCGGCTGATCCGGACGGTCCACGGCCGCGGCTTCCGCTTCTGCCTGGAACCCACGATCAGCGGCGCGCCCGCGAGCGACGCCGCAGCCGAGGCGCCACACAGCCGCAACGCCAAGCCCTCGATCGCCGTGCTGCCCTTTGCGGTGCTGTCGAACGACCCCGAGCAGCAGTATTTCGCGGACGGCATCGCCGAGGACATCATCAACGCGCTGTCGCGGTTCCACGACCTCGCCGTGATCGCGCGCAACACCAGCTTCACCTTCCGCGGCCAGACCGTCGCCGCCCGCGAGATCGGCGAGCTTCTGCAGGTGAAATACGTGCTGACGGGCAGCGTGCGGCAGCTTGGCGCCCGCGTGCGCGTCACCGTCGAACTGGTCGACGCCGGCCGCGACCGGCAGCTCTGGTCCGAACGCTATGACCGCGAGCTGGAGGACATCTTCTCGGTCCAGGACGAGATCACCGAAAAGGCCGTCGCCTCGATCGCCCCGCGCACCCATTACGCCGAGATGGCCTCGGCCTTCCGCAAGGAGGCCGCGAGCCTCAGCGACTGGGAAAAGGTGATGCGGGCGCGCTGGCACATGGACAAGCATTCGCGCGCCGACACAGACACGGCGCTGCGCATCCTCGACGAGGTCAGGCAATCCGCCCCCGACCTGCCGATCGCGCACAGCACCGCGGCGCTGGTTCACTGTCACCGGATGCTCAACACCTGGTGCGACGACCCGCTCGAAGAGATCGGCCGCGCCGAGGCTGCCGCCCGGCGCGCGGTGCAGCTGGACGCGATGGATGCCGACGCGATCGCGGTGATGGGGCTGGCGGCGATGTTCACGCGCCATTTCGACGAAGGCCTCGACCGGCTGGCCGAGGCGACGGCCAAGAACCCCAACCTCGCCGGCGGCTACGGCTTCATGGCCACGGTCTATGGCTGCCTGGGCGAGACCGAAAAGACCGTCGAGGCCTATGACCGGGCGATCGCGCTCAGCCCGATGGACCCGGCGCGCACCTTCTGGATGGCCGGCAAGGGCATCGCTCTCTATCTCGACCGGCAATACGAGGCCTGCGTCGAGAACGCCGACCAGATGCTGCGGATCCAGACGCTCTACGGCCCTGCCCTGCGGCAGAAGGCGGCGAGCCTGGCGATGCTGGACCGCCCCGACGAGGCGCATGCCGTGCTGGTGCAGATCCTCGCGGGAATGCCGAACCTGACCGTCGACAAGGTCGCCAAGATGGTGCCGGTGCGCGACCCGGCGGACCAGGAGCACTGGCTGAGCGGGCTGCGCAAGGCCGGGGTGCCGGACTGACGCGCCTCAGCCGAAGCTCGCGCTGACATCGCGCAGCAGGCCGATGAACTCGGACTGCGCCGCGGTCGGGTGCCAGTCGCGCCGCCGCGCCAGGCCGATCGGGCGCGGCGTGTCGCCCAGCGCCACCGGCAGGCGGCGGACCGAGCCGCGCTCCTCCTCGAAGCGCATCTGGTTGACCGAGAGCATCGTCAGGTGCTCGCCGTCCTGCAGCAGGCTGCGCACCAGCACCATCGAGCTGGTCTCGATCACGGTACGCCCGCCCGCCAGGCCCAGCCGGGCGGCGAAGGCGTCGAAGGCCGCCCGCGTCGGCGCGCCGGGGCGCGGCACAACCCAGGGGTAGCGCGCCAGGTCGGCATCGATGACCGAGGCCCCGCCGGCGAGCGGATGCGCCGGGCCCGCGAAGACGCCCAGCCGGTCGCGGAACAGCTCCTCCTGCGCCACGTCCTCGGCGGGGGCCGGGTCGCGCAGCGCGCCGATCAGCAGGTCGATCTCGCCATGCCGCAGCGCGTGCAGCAGGTCGCCATAGGGCCCCTCGACCACGCGCATCCGCATCATCGGCCGCGCCCGGGCCATGCGCGAGAGCGCCAGCGGCAGGATCGTGCTGCGCGCCAGCGGCAGCCCGCCAAGGGTGATCGCCGCGGCGTCCTGGCCGCGCGACTCGGCGACCTCGGCGATGGCCTGGTCGAGCTCGGCGAAGGTCAGCCGCGCCGCCCGCGCCAGCACCGTGGCCGCCCGGGTCAGGTCGAACCCCGTCGGGGTCCGGGCATAGAGCGGCATGTCCGACACCTTCTCCAACTCGCGCGCGACGCGATAGACCGAGGGCTGCGAGACGCCCAGCGCCCGCGCCGCCAGCGAGAAGTTGCCGTGCTCGGCCACCGCCAGCAGCGCGCGCAGCTGGGTCGCGGTGATCGACAGCTCGAAGCCCCCGCCCCCGCCGCCGCGCCGCGCGGCCTCCTGCACACCCGCGCGCAGGATCCCCAGCGCCCGGTCGGCGCGCGCCGCCAGCAGCCGCCCCGCCCCGGTCGGCACCATGCCGCGGCTGTTGCGGGCGAAGAGCGGCGCCTCCAGCGCCGCCTCGAGCCGCGCCACCGCCTGGGTGATCGCGGGCTGCGACAGGTGCACCACATCGGCCGCCGCCGAGACGCTGCCCTGCCTGCAGACCTCGGCGAAGGCGCGCAGGTGGCGCAGGTTGACGTGCTGGCCGGAAAGCTCACTCATGTCGCCCCTATAGCATTTTCCAATAGCGCAGCCACAGAAATGAAATGGCCTGCGCGGCCCGTCCGGGCCATAACAAGAAAAAACATATGACCGGGGAGGAGACATGGCCGACACCAGGACGGCACTCGTCATCTCGGCCCATGCGGCCGATTTCGTCTGGCGCTGCGGCGGGGCGATCGCGCTGCACCAGAAGCTGGGCTACGAGGTCACCATCGCCTGCCTCTCCTACGGCGAACGCGGCGAGAGCGCGCGGCTGTGGAAAGAGGGCAAGAGCCTCGACGAGGTCAAGGCGATCCGCCGCAAGGAGGCCGAGAACGCGGCGCAGGCGCTGAACGCCCACGACATCCGCTTCTTCGACCTGGGCGACTACCCGCTGGTGCTTGAGCGCGAGGACAAGTTCGCGCTGGTCGACCTGATCCGCGCGGTGCAGCCGCGCTTCATGCTCAGCCACTCGCACTACGACCCCTACAACACCGACCACAGCTATACGACCTCCATCGCCATGGAGTGCCGGATGATCGCGCAGGCCTGGGGCCACAACCCGGGCGAAAAGGTGCTGGGCGCGCCGCAGCTCTACCTGTTCGAGCCGCACCAGACCGAGCAGATGGGCTGGAAGCCCGACACCTTCCTCGACATCACCGAGGTCTGGGACAAGAAGCGCGCGGCCATCGAGTGCATGGAGGGCCAGCACCACCTCTGGGACTACTACACCAACGTCGCGCAGAACCGCGGCAACCATTTCCGCCGCAACTCTGGCGGCCAGGCCGGCGGGCGGCCAGCGCAATACGCCGAGGGGTTCCAGTCGGTCTATCCCCGCACGGTGGACGAGCTGTGAGCGACATCGCCCATCTCGGCCATGTCGAGGTCCTGACCGACCGCTTCGACGAGAGCCTGGATTTCTTCACCCGGGTCTACGGGCTGAAGCCGAGCGCGCAGGAGGGCGACAGCGCCTATTTGCGCGCCTGGGACGACTACGAGTTCCACTCGCTGAAACTCACCCGCGCAGAGACGACCGGCGTCGGCCACATCTCGTATCGCGCCGCCTCACCCGAGGCGCTCGAGCGGCGCGTGGCGGCGATCGAGGCCAGCGGTTACACGGTGCATGGCTGGCACGAGGGCGACCTGGGCCATGGCCGCGCGTTCCGCTTCGAGGATCCGTTCGGGCATCTCTTCGAAATCTACTTTGACACCACCTGGTACAAGCCGCCCGAGCCCGACCGCCCGGCGCTGAAGAACACCGCCTCGGCCTTCACCGGCGCCGCGCCGCGCCGGCTGGACCACGTCAACCTGCTGGCCGAGGACGTCTCCGAATTCCGCCGCTTCATGGAGACCTGCCTGGGGTCGCGCGTAACCGAGTTGATCCGGCTCGACAACGGCCGCATCGGCGGCTGCTGGTTCACCGTCAACAACAAGACCTACGACCTCGCCTGCACCGAGGAGCATGGCGGCGGCCGCGGCCGGCTGCACCACGTCACCTACGCCACCGACCAGCGCGAGGACATCCTGCGCGCCGCCGACATCTTCCTGGAGAACGGCGTGCATATCGAGACCGGCCCGCACAAGCACGCGATCCAGGGCACCTTCTTCCTCTATGTCTGGGAGCCCGCGGGCAACCGCGTCGAGCTGGCCAACGCCGGCGCCCGTCTGATCCTCGCCCCCGACTGGGAGCCCGTCATCTGGACAGAGGCAGAGCGAAAGAGGGGCCAGGCCTGGGGCCTGAAGACCATCGAGAGTTTCCACACGCATGGCACCCCGCCGGTGCCGGGAAAGGAGTGAGCATGGGCGTCGTCGTGCAGACCATCGAGCGGGCCGACCCGGAGATCATCGCCGAACTGGGCGCGGCGGGCGTCGCGACCGTTCACGAGGCGCAGGGGCGCACGGGATTAATGTCGTCGCGCATGCGCCCGATCCAGCAGGATTTTTCCGTCGCGGGCAGCGCCGTGACGATCAGCGCCCCGCCGGGCGACAACTGGATGATCCACGTCGCCATCGAGCAGCTGCGCGCAGGCGATATCATGGTGCTCGCGCCCACCGCGCCCTGCGACATGGGCTATTTCGGCGAGCTGCTGGCAACCTCGGCCGCCGCGCGGGGCTGCAAGGCGATGGTGATCGACGCGGGCACCCGCGACACCCGCGAGTTGCGGGCGATGGGCTTCGGCGTCTGGTCCAGCGCGGTCTCGGCGCAGGGCACGGTGAAGGAAACGGTGGGCAGCGTGAACATCCCCATCGTCTGCGCCGGCGCGGCGGTGAACGCGGGGGACGTGATCATCGCCGATGACGATGGCGTCTGCGTGGTACGGCGCGACAAGGCGGCGGCGGTGCTGGAGGCGACCCGCAAGCGCCTCGCCGGCGAGGCCGACCGCCGGGCGCGCCTCGCCGCCGGGGAACTGGGGCTCGATATCTACGACATGCGCCCGCGGCTGGCGCAGAAGGGGCTGAAATATGTCTGACGGCATCCGGTGCATGTGGATGCGCGGCGGCACGTCGAAGGGCGGGTATTTCCTGGCCTCGGACCTGCCCGCCGACCCGGCGGCGCGCGACGCGTTGCTTCTGGGGGTGATGGGCTCGCCCGATCCGCGCCAGATCGACGGCATGGGCGGGGCCGATCCGCTGACCTCGAAGGTCGCGGTGGTGCGGCCCTCGGACCGGCCGGGGGTGGATGTCGATTACCTGTTCCTGCAGGTCTTCGTCGACCGGGCTGTGGTCACCGATGCGCAGAACTGCGGCAACATCCTCGCCGGCGTCGGCCCCTTCGCCATCGAGCGCGGGCTGGTGCAGGCGCGGGACGGCGAAACCCCCGTCACCATCTACATGGAAAACACCGGCCAGATCGCCGTGGCCCGGGTGCAAACGCCGGGCGGGCGCGTCAGCTACACCGGCGGGGCCGAGATCGACGGCGTGCCCGGCGGCGCCGCGCCGGTGCCCATCGCCTTCCGCGACACGGCGGGCTCGTCCTGCGGGGCGCTGCTGCCGACCGGCAACGCGGTGGACGTGATCGACGGCATCGAGGCGACACTGATCGACAACGGCATGCCCTGCGTGATGCTGCGCGCCGCCGACATGGGGATAGACGGCACCGAAACGCCGGAGGAACTTGAGGCGAACGACGCGCTCCGCGCGCGGCTCGAGGCGATCCGGCTCGAGGCCGGGCCGATGATGAATCTGGGCGACGTGGCCGAGAAATCGGTGCCCAAGATGACCATGCTCTCGCCACCCCGCGCGGGCGGGGCCATCGCCACGCGCACATTCATCCCGCACCGCTGCCACAAGACGATCGGCGTCCTCGGTGCCGTCACTGTCGCCACCGCATGCCTGACGCCCGGCGCAGTGGGCCACGACATGGCCGCCCTGCCCGGCGGCGACGAGCAACGGCTCAGCATCGAGCACCCGACCGGCGAGATGACCGTGATCGCGCATCTAGGGCCTGAAGGCGTCGCGCGCGCCGAGGTGCTGCGCACCGCCCGCAAACTGATGGACGGCATCGTGTTCCCGCGCGAGGATGCCGCAGACCGGCTGGAGGCCGCCGAATGACCCCCGACTACCTGCCCTTTCATCCGGACCCGAAGACGCCGGACTACACCCCACCCCCCGGCGCGGTGGACGCCCATTGCCACGTCTTCGGGCCGGCAGCGGTCTTTCCCTTCGCGCCCGAACGCAAATACACCCCCTGCGACGCGCCGAAGGAAAAGCTCTTCGCGCTGCGCGATCACCTTGGCTTCGCCCGCAACGTGATCGTGCAGGCCACCTGCCACGGCAAGGACAACGCCGCCATGGTCGACGCGCTGCGCGCCTCGGGCGGCATGGCGCGCGGCGTCGCGATGATCGGCGAGGACACCTCGGACGCCGCGCTGGCCGAGATGGACGCGGCCGGCGTGCGCGGGGTGCGGTTCAACTTTCTCAAGCGGCTGGTCGACGACACGCCCCACGAGGTGTTCGAGCGCATCGCCGCCCGTGTGCACGAGCTGGGCTGGCACATCGTGGTCTATTTCGAAGCCCAGGACCTGCCCGAGGTCGGCCCGCTGGTCGCCCGCCTGCCCGGCATCGTGGTGGTCGACCATATGGGCCGGCCCGACGTGACCGAGGGCACCGACGGCCCCGGCTTCATCGCCTTCCGGCGCTTTCTGGACGAGCATGGCAACGTCTGGGTCAAGACCTCGTGCCCCGAGCGGCTGACCGTGGCCGGCCCGCCCTATGACGACGTGGTGCCGTTCGGCGCGGCGCTCGTCGAGGGCTATCCCGACCGCGTGCTCTGGGGCACCGACTGGCCGCATCCGAACATGAAATCGCACATGCCCGACGATGGCGCGCTGGTCGACGTGATCCCGCGCATAGCGCCCACGCCCGCGCTGCAGCGCAAGCTGCTGGTCGACAACCCGATGCGCCTCTACTGGCCCGAGGAAGCGCCCGCGTGAGCGGGGCCCGCGCATATTCCCCCCGCGACATGGCGGTCGCGGCGATGGCCACGCTGATGGTCGTCGCCTGCATCCTGTGGAACGTCGAGGCGCCGACGCGCATGGGCGTCGCCATCCTCAGCCAGCAATACATGGCGCTGCAACTGGCGCTGGCGCTGACCATCACCTACCTGAAATTCGGCGCCCGCGGCAGCGCGGACAAGGCGCGCGTGGGCTGGCTCGACGGCGCCATCGCGCTGGCCGCGCTGGGCACGCTGCTCTACGCCGCCTGGGATTTCGCCTGGCTGCTGCGCGAGCAGGCCTACCGGCCCTGGCAGATCACCGTGATCGGCACGGTGGTCGTCATCGCCGTCATGGAGGGCATCCGCCGCCGCGCCGGCTGGATGCTGTTCACCATCGTCGCCGTGTTCCTGGTCTACGCCCTTTTCGCCGACAAGGTGCCGGGCCGGCTGATCGGCAAGGAGCTGAGCCCGGTCCGCCTGGTGCAATATGTCGGCTTCGACCCGAACGCCGTCTTCTCGACCCCGCTCGCCGTCGGCACGATCATCGTGCTGCTCTTCGTCTTCTTCGGGCAATTGCTGTTCGCGGCTGGCGGCGGCAACTTCCTGACCGACCTCGCGATGGCGGCAACCGGGCGGGCGCGCGGCGGCAGCGCCAAGATCTCGGTGGTCGGCTCGGCGCTGTTCGGCTCGATCTCGGGCAGCGCGGTGTCGAACGTGGTCACCACGGGCGTCGTCACCATCCCGCTGATGAAGCGCGGCGGATATTCCGGCCGCGACGCAGGCGCCATCGAGGCCGTGGCCTCGACCGGTGGCCAGCTGACCCCGCCGATCATGGGCGCGGCAGCCTTCCTGATGGCCGAATTCCTCGACATCTCGTATTTCACCGTCGCCGGCGCGGCGCTGCTGCCGGCGCTGCTCTACTATCTCAGCGTCTTCGCCCAGGTCGACCTGATCGCCGGGCGCGACGGCATCGCCCCGGCCGAGGCCGAGCGGCTGACCATGGCCCAGGTGCTGCGCGACGGCTGGCACTTCCTGCTGCCCTTCGCGGTACTGCTGACGGCGCTGTTCTGGTGGCGCATGGACCCGGAGGACTCGGCGCTGCTGGCCTCGGTGGTGATCGTCGTCGTGGGCTTCCTGCGCGGCTACCAGGGGCAGCGGCTGACGCTGCGAACGCTGGGCCGCGTCTTCGTCGATACCGGCACCGGCATGGTCGACCTGATCCTGGTGGTGGCGGCGGCCGGCTTCGTCATCGGGATACTCAACATCACCGGTCTGGGCTTCGCGCTGACGCTGGTGCTGGTGGACGTGGTGGGCTCGAACGTGGTGCTGCTGCTGGCGATCTCGGCGGTGATCTGCATCATCCTCGGCATGGGAATGCCGACCTCGGGCGTCTACGTGCTGCTGGCGGCGCTGGTCGCGCCTTCGCTGGTCGAGGCCGGGATCACGCCGATCGCCGCGCATCTCTTCATCCTCTATTTCGGCATGATGTCGATGGTGACGCCGCCGGTGGCGCTTGCCGCCTTCGCCGCGGCGACGATCACCAAGGACGACCCGCTCGCCACCGGGCTGGCCTCGATGCGGGTCGGCTGGGCCGCCTTCATCATACCCTTCGTCTTCGTCGCCACGCCCAGCCTGCTGATGGAGGGCGATGCCCTGGTCATCGCCCGCGACCTCGCCCTTGCGGGCGTGGGCGTGATGGCGGTGACGGCGGCCATTGTCGGCTACTGGACGCGCAGGCTGGGGACGCTGCTGCGCCTTGGGCTCGGCGCGCTCGGCCTGCTCTCGCTGCCGCTGGGCTTCCTGCCCGGCGGCGACGTGCCCCATATCCTGGCAGCCATTGGCGCCATTGCGCTGGCGCTGGCCATCGGCCTGCTGCCGGGCCACGAAAATTCGGTCACAACAGGGAGGAACCGGACATGACAAGCTTCACCAGACTGATCACCGCGGGCGCCGCGGCGCTGGCGCTGGGCGCCACCGCGGCGGCGGCCCAGGTCGTCACCATCGCCACGGGCGCGCAGGGCTCGCTGGCCTACAATTCGGGCCAGGCGGTCGCCAAGGTCGCCAACGAGGCCGGCATCACCGCCCGCACCCAGCCGCTTGTCGGCTACCTGCCCCTGATCAACAGCGGCGAGGTCGATTTCGGCTTCTCGAACGGCGTCGAGGCCGAATACGCCTTCACCGGCACCGGCAACTACGACCGCGAGCACCCGAACATGCGGCTGGTGGGCACCATGTTCCCCCTGACCACCTCGATCATGGCACCCTGCGACCTGGGGCTGAAATCCGTCGCCGACCTCGAGGACCGCGCCGGCGAACTGCGGATCGCGTCGGAATACACCTCGTCCACGATCATCCCCTTCTACATCGCCGGCGGCCTGGCCAATGCCGGGTTGAGCTATGACGACTTCCAGCAGGTACCCGTGGCCAGCTTCGTCGCCGGCATCAACGCGCTGGGCGACGAGCTGGTCGACATCGCGCTGGTCAGCCTGAACGCGGGCGCCGGCCAGCAGGCGGCGGTCAAGCTGCAGGACCGCGGCGGGCTGTGCTACATCAGCCTCGACAATTCCGAGGCGGGCGTCGCCGCGTTCAAGGACTTCCTGCCCGCCGGCGATATCGTCTCGCTGCCGCAGAACGAGAACATCAACGGCCTGCAGGCCTCCGGCGCGAACCTGATGCGGATCCCGTGGATGATGATGACCAATGCCGATGTCAGCGACGATCTGGTCTACGACATGACCAAGGCGATCGTCGAGGGCAAGGAGGCGCTCAAGGCGTCCTTCGGCGCCTTCGGCCGCGCCGATGCCCAGAGCATGGCCCCGGCCAACGCGATGCCGTACCATCCCGGCGCCCTGCGCTATTTCGAGGAAGCCGGCATCCCCGTCGGCGGCTGAGCGACACCGGCGCGCCTCTGGCCGGGCGCGCCGGCCACCAATCAAGGAGCATGGACCCCATGATGACCCCCCTCACGGCCGCCGACGGCCATCAACTGGACTGCTGGATCGAGCCGGCGCAGGGCGACCGCCGCGGCGGCCTGGTGATCCTGCAGGAGATCTTCGGCGTCACCGACCAGCTCAAGGGCGTCGCCCGGCGCTATGCCGCGCAGGGCTACGAGGTCGCGATCCCGGCCCTGTTCGACCGGCAGCAGAAGGGCGCCGTGATCCCCTTCGACCAGGCGCCGAAAGGCCGCGACATGATGCTGGCCTGCGAGCTTTCGCAGACGATGATGGATGCCGACGCCGCGGTGAAGCACCTCGCCGAGACCGGCGGCAAGGTCGCGGTCATGGGCTTCTGCTGGGGCGGCGGTCTGGCGCTGCGCGCCGCGCAGACCCTGGATATCGGCTGCGCGGTGTGCTTCTACGGCACCCGCCTGCAGCAATATCTCGACCGCCCGCTCAAGGCGCCGCTGCAGGGCCATTTCGGCAGCCAGGACGACCACACCCCTCCCGATGTGCTGAAGGAGGTGCAGGAATACCTGCCCGAGGTCGAGATGCATGTCTACGAGGCCGGCCACGCCTTCGCCAACGACGCCCGCCCCAGCCACGTACCGCAGGCGGCAGAAACGGCGCATGACCGGACGCTGGAATTCCTGCGCAAGCATATCGGCTGAGCGCGAAAGCGTGACGGAGGTCACCTTGCAGATCGCCTTCATCGGCCTCGGCGAGGCCGGCAGCGCGCTGATCTCGGGCTGGGGCACGGCCCGGTCCGGACAGATCCGCGCCTACGACATAAAGCTCGACGACCCGGCCACGGCCCCCGGGATCCGCGACCGGGCCGCCGCGCTCGGCATAGACTGCCGCGACAGCTTGGCCGGCGCGCTCGAGGGCGCCGAACTGGTCTTCTCGGTGGTCACGGCCGACCAGGCGGTCGCCGCCGCGCGCGCTGCCGCGCCTCTGCTGGCGCCGGAGGCGATGTTCTGCGACCTCAACTCCTGCGCCCCGTCCTCGAAGCAGGAATCCGCCCGTCTGATCGGCGCGGCCGGCGGCCGCTACCTCGACGTCGCCGTGATGGCCCCGGTGCACCCGAAGCGGAACATGGTGCCGCTGCTGGTCTCGGGCCCCCATGCCGAGGCGATCGCCCCGGTGCTCGAGGCCCTGCCGATGGCCCCGCGCGTGGTCGCGGGCGATGTCGGCCGCGCCTCATCGATCAAGATGATCCGCTCGGTGATGGTGAAGGGCATGGAGGCGCTGAGCGCCGAATGCTTCCTCGCCGCCACCCGCGCCGGCGTCGCCGACGAGGTCATCGCCTCGCTCTCGGCCAGCCACGCCGACAGCGACTGGCCGACCCGCGCCGCCTACAACCTCGAGCGCATGCTGCGCCACGGCGCCCGACGCGCCGCCGAGATGGAGGAGGTCGCCCGCACCCTGCGCGACCTCGGCCTGCCCGACGACATGGCCGTCGCCACGGTGGACTGGCAGCGCCGCATCGCGGCCACCGG
>JABAHR010000757.1_pt1 | contig 12525 bp, 15 predicted proteins | sample 7062101 | NCBI WGS metagenome assembly JABAHR01 (sample SAMN14534553, study PRJNA622989) | marine sediment metagenome | biome: marine biome [ENVO:00000428]; feature: marine pelagic biome [ENVO:01000023]; material: deep marine sediment [ENVO:00002113] | place: India: Gulf of Kutch | collected...
AACAGGGGAGCTTCCGTGGAAAAGTATTGATCAGCTTCACAGGAGGATGCTTAACCAATTGCTCAAGGAGTATAACTTTGAAGAACTTTCCGAAGAAGAGAAAGTTCACCTCAATAAAGCCTCGCATAGGCTTTTGCCCTGGCCGGATTCCGTGGAAGGCCTCACAAGATTAAAAAAGAAATATACAATCTGCACCCTATCAAATGGCAATATTTCACTTCTTGCCAATATGGCAAAGTTTTCGGGGCTTCCATGGGATGTGATTTTGTCATCTGAGCTTGCCGGACATTATAAACCTGATAAAGAGGTGTATCTCATGGCTGCAAAGCTTCTAGATCTAGAACCCGAAGAGATAATGATGGTTGCGGCGCACAGATATGACCTAGACGCTGCAGAGGAGCTTGGGTTTAGGACGGCGTATCTGTCGCGCCCGTTTGAGTTTGGACCGGATGGTGAAACGGATGAGGAGGACGACATGCCCTATGATATAATTGCCACTGATATGAACAACCTTGCAGAATCACTTGGTACTTAGGAGAAACTTATGCTCGACTGGATTGCAAACTTACTTAGAAAAAAACCACCCACAGAACAAGAGGTTGAGGAAAGGGTATTCCTTGAAGGGCCTCACTCAAGGCTACGTGAGCTTTGGTTTCTGATTCGTGTAATGTGGGGATTCCTATATGGGTTCAGGAAGCTGCACTTTGTTGGACCGCTCGTTACAGTTTTCGGCTCTGCAAGGACCCAGGAAGACGATCCATACTACCATGACGCAGTAAAGGTTGGAGAGGAGCTAGTGAAGATGGGCTTCGGCGTTATGACGGGAGGCGGGCCCGGGATAATGGAGGCAGCTAACCGCGGGGCGCACAACGCTGGAGGCACATCAATCGGCTGTAATATAATTCTGCCTTTTGAGCAGGAGCCTAACCCATACTTGGACGTTATGATCAATTTTAACTATTTCTTTGTAAGAAAGGTGATGCTGCTTAAATATTCATATGCATTTGTGGTTATGCCGGGTGGGGCGGGTACAATGGATGAGCTGTTTGAGACTATCACCCTTATTCAGACAAAAAAGATCTTCCAATTCCCGGTTGTCTTGATTGGGACAGAATATTTTCGCGAGCTTAGGGAGATGCTTGAATTTATGGTTGAGGAAAAGACTATAAGCCCTGAGGATATAGACCTTTTCTACTTTACAGACTCAATTGAGGAAGCAATGAACCATATAAAAGTTAATATTATTGATAAATATGGTGTTACTAAGAAGAAGATGCCTCAGCCATCCAGAATTCTGCTTGAGAAGTGAATTCAAGCCAAATTACAATAAAAAAGCCCCCATATCCCATTTCTGGAAGACAAGGGCATAGTTTATTTCTTGAAATTAACTTTCCTGTTCACATACTTCGTTCTTACATACAAATCCAGCTGGGCAAGTCATCATTTGATCACATGGCTGAGGAACGCACTTAGGCGGTGTTAAATCTGTCGCACACACTTGTCCCACCTTACAATCTAAATTGCTTGTACATGGTGGAGTAGGAGAGGGTGTAGGTGGTATAGGGATATTTATTTTCCAACTCTCTGACTTAGATGCTGGGGCTACGGTCCCAAGACAGCTGATTGAATAATAATTAACTTCCAGGTCAAATATGAGTTGTAGACAAAAGGTTTTTGTTTCTTTACCGTCTTCTGTAATTGTGCATGGGTTTTGTGAGCGAGTAACTGGTTGTGCGGATAAATACCACTGCGTGCTAGGCATGAAAGAATTTGTTGCGTCAGAATTTGTTGAGTCATTAGTATCAAATGGATATGTCCACACTGCATTGTTTTCTAGATCCGGCAGTACTGTCTTTTCTGACTTGCACTCCAGGGCAATTTGCACTTTTTGATACACCATACTCAACACCTTCTGATACACCTACTCCAAAGCCCTCATCTATAGCATACGATACATCCCCCCTTCTACCGAATTACTAATTGAGGATGTTGTACTCGTATCGCAAGAAACATTGCCCGGGCTTGAGTTAAGTAATGTGACAGTCGGCTTTAAATTCCCGAATCCAACTGTATTATTCATGTGGTAGTTATTTACGCCAACTTGATTTCTATTTACTGGTATGATGAATGAAAAATCCAACACAGTCGGATTGCAAGGCCATCCGGAATCTGATGGTGAAGACTTGTTCGTTGTATTTGGGCCAAGGACATAATCTGCCTGAATGTAATAAAAGTCTTCTGCATTTACCACCGAATGAGCATTTATTACAGTTATGGTGGCAACGAAAGAGCCTTTAAAATCTTCAATAAATTCAATACCTCGAAATGTGAATTTGCTGCCATCATAGACTGAAAATGTTTCTGTATATATTTTATGACTTGCTAGACTTGATAAACAATTAGATGTTGCGATATTGCAGTTCATTGAGTCGTCCCCGCGCACAGGTGTTATAGCTGCCGATTGTGTATTCTGACAGTCTATAAGGCTCACTAATCTCTCTCTTTCAAAATCAAGCTCTCTCGGATCCTGATTTCCGAGCAAATTTTAAAGCCTGTAATATCTTACTCCTCCACTACCGCTTAACCGTCTTGAGACTGCAAAAATATCTATAGGTCCGTTGTCGACTATCACCTGCTCAAGACCAAGCACATTATGGAGATCAAATATATCATCTATTGTAGGAGTGATTAGCGCAATAAAAAAGCCTGACTGATAAGCATTGTTTAAATCATCCTGTTCGACTTGGGTTAACTGGCCAACAATGTTGCCCTGAAGAAAGAAATTACTGTCAGAATCTCCTACCTGTGATTCTTTTATAAAAAACTCAGCATTAACCGCAGGTACAATTGCTCCGCTAAGCTGGCCAATTCTAAGAGCATTGGCCATTTGTCGTGAACCTGAGTTGCTATCACTGCAACCTCCTATGAGTCCGTAAGAAAGAAGCAACAAACTTACAATTAAAAATCCTACAGACTTTAATCCTTTGGATTTTGATATTCTTACGTTAGAAAGGAAAATTCCCCCATATTTATCTCCTCCTACCAATAGATATATCTAATGAAAAATATAGCCAATGTTACTAGATATGTCATTTTTGTAGGATCGTTTCAAAATATGCTGATAAATGCTGTTGAGGGCGCATTAGTTATGGATTATAGTGGTGTGTGTGAAAACTATGTGAGGAGGATAGCAGTGAAACAAGTAAAAGACCTAAGAGAATATTTAGAAATACTCGATGGGCTTGGCGAGCTTCAAAATATTGATGTTGAAGTGGACTGGGACCTTGAGATTGGGGCAATTATCAGACGCGCATATGATCTTCGTGCTCCAGCCCCGATATTTAATAAAATCAATGATATAGAAGAAGGATTCAGGGTACTTGGGGGTTCCGCGGGATTAAGTTCTCAGCCTGAGATTAAATTTGGCCGCATAGCGGCCTCCCTTGGTTTTGCACCCAGCACTGATATCAATGAAATAGTAGGTGCTATTACTGACGCTATAGAAAAAGAAGGTGTCCCTCCACAAGTTGTTGATGGCGGAGTGTGTCAGGAGAATTTGATGATGGGTAATGATGTTGATCTAATGCGCTTGCCCACTCCTCACATTCACTCAGGTGATGGGGGGCGATACTTAAACACCTGGGGAACAATAGTTGTACAAACTCCCGATAAATCATGGACGAACTGGTCTATAAACCGCATTATGCTCTTGGACCAAAACCGTATGACAGGACTAGTTCCCCCACAACAGCACTTAGGCATAATTCATCAAAAATGGACAGACAAGGGAGAGGATACACCGTTTGCACTTGCTCTAGGTGCTCCTCCAGCAGTGCCTTTCTTCTCAGGTATGCCGCTTCGTGAGAATGTATGTGAGCAAGAAGTTTATGGCGCTCTATATAACGAGGGAATAGAAGTAGTAGAGTGTAAAACCGTAGATCTGCAGGTTCCCGCCAATAGTGAAATCATAATTGAAGGAACGATCTCAATGCATGAGCGCGTGCCGGAAGGACCCATGGGAGAGTTTGCTGGCTACATGGGTGCTCACGACACCCCTCAGCCAGTATACAATGTAACTGCAATCACATATCGGAATAATCCGATTCTGCCAGTTGTTTGGGCGGGGGTTCCTGTGGAAGACACTCAAACTTGCTGCGGCACAATGTACTCTGCAGCATTACTTCACGAGCTTCGGGCAAATGATTTTCCTGTAACCTCTTGTTTCTTAGTATTTGAGAGCGCTGCGCACTTGTTGGTCGTAACGGTGCCAAGGCCATGTGATTCAATGGAAGACACTCACGAACTAACGCATAGGGCAAAGGATATTATCTTTAAAAGTAAACCTGGTGTAGACATTCCCAAAGTACTTTTGGTAGATGATGACATAGATCCTAGTAATGTGGACCAAGTAATGTGGGCCATGGCAACCAGAGTGCACCCTCAAAAAGATGCTCATTACTACTATCACCAAAAAACCATTCCTCTTCTTCATTACTTAAATGTTGGAGAGAAAAAGGATATGAGCAGCACAAAGCTAATTCTTAACGGACTTATTCCGGGATTCGACCGCTGTGAAATATCAGGGTTTGAATATAATGTGCCCGAGGATCTTCAGGAAAAAGTCATCTCCAACTGGAAAAAGTATGGTTTTAAGTCCTAGCGCAAATCTGTTGGGTTTTTGGGAAGTGTAAATAGTTCATGGTCAAATTCTTTATTGAACTCGATTGTCTGTATTTGTAGAGTCTCAATGTCGGGGTTTCCATCAACAATAAATTCATAGTTAAATGGTATTGTCACATCACCTACTTCTATATATTCATCTAAATTGACTGTTGTATTAACGGTCTTGCCTTGTATGGTTGTTGAACCTTTTACCATAATAGGCAAATAAGTTTTAGTATCAAGGTAATATGTGTCAACGTTTCCAGTGTTGAGAGTAATTTCTAAAACATATGCCGAGCTGCCCTCTATTTTCTCGATACCCTTATATTTAATCTTGTGACCTTTTTGTTTGNNAAAATCGCATGTATCAATCATCTCTTTTGCCCTTTTGCCCTTCATTCTTTCAGGCTTAGTTAACCCTGGGTTCACTTGCCATGGGGTGTCCCCGTCATAGGCTTCTATGAAATACAGACGACCTGATTGAAAATCGAGCCTGCATATATCAGGGCGCTTGAAAATTGCTGCTGTCTTGAAAACACCCATACTTGTTTGCATGGAACCGGTGAATTTGAGAGTTTTGATTGCCTGCCAAGCACCCTCTCCACCCCTTGCTTCATAGTGTCNNTGTCTGGCAAGGATCTGCTCTAGTGATATATCAGAGCCCTTGGTATCTTTTTGTGCAACTTCTATATAATCGGTTTTATAGTTATCGGTAAAAGATATAGCTTCTATGTTTTGGATCACAAATGCAATNNTAAAATGACTGCCATCTTTTTCATTGGGAGCTCCACAGAGAATCAGTTCTCATCTTATAAACGGATATTATAGCATGTAGGAATAATTGCAATTACTACTGTACTTTCTTTTTTAATTTTTCTATATCCTCTTTGCTCTTTATTTGCATAACTTTGTCTTTTGGGAAATCAAACATTGTTGAGTCTATCTTGGGATTAAAAGAAAAATTGTCGATCTTGATGAATTTTTCAGATGGTGATCCATGCACTTCTATTATCAGCTTGTGAGCAACTACATATCCATCTGTATCTTTAAAATCGGTATAGGTCGTCGTAGTTCTTATCTCAGTTCTATCAACATTATATAGACCAATTGCCCTTACCGGCAGGAAGGTTTTTTCATCGATATAGTAGGTTTCAATATTCCCTGATGGGTATCTTACACTGATCTTGTATGCATTTTTGCCTTTTATCTTTTCCTCTCCAAGCAATTTAACCCTGAGTCTTTTCTTTTTGTAATCAATAAGTGAATTCTCAATTCCACAGGTGTCTCTTAAATACTTTGTTCTGCCCTGTGACATTGGGGTCGGGTCGGGGTTGCTTGAATGAGGGTTGATCTGCCAAGCAAAAAACCCACCATAGACCTGTGCCTTAACTTGATCATCCACTGTAAATTCGACTCTGCATTTGTATGGTCTTTCATAAGTTGCCTTAAAAGGTATTATAATCGTTTTAGTTTCGGTTGAGGAGCTACCCGAACTTCCTTGAGTGTTTATGGTTCCCGTCATAACCATTGTGTTCAGACCCCGCCATTTGTCAAGACCGCCAATTGCTTGATAGTATTTTGCAAGCACCTGATCTAATTCCAGCTTCTCATCAGACAAGGCCGTTGTAGGTAGAAATATTAGCAATCCTAGTAGTAGTGCAAAAAACTTTGTTCTCATATTTATTTTTACTCCCTGGAATTAAATAATAGCTAATAGATTATAGTACGATGCGCAAAAAACAAAGAATATCTTAGAGCCCTCATTCTTCGGATTCTTTTAGCCTCTCATGAGCTTTCTGGAGATGTATCCGCCAAGGCTCGAGTTCAGGATAGGTGTTTATGAGGTCCTCAATTTCTTTTATTTTCTCTGTGTTTCCCTGATAGCTCCAGAGTTTTGCTCCAAGTTCAATTGCGGGAAGTGTAGTTATATCAAACTCTCCCACGTCTTTTTTGTTCTGCTCAATAAGGAGCGGTATAAGAGGCAAGCTCAGGTTGCAGTACTTAAGCACCATGTAGTTGTAGCCGTTTCTTACGTTCTCAGTAATCATATTTAGATAGTAATAGTAGCGGTCAATGTCTGACTGCATTGGCTTCTTAATGGTTTCTGGATCTGTCATTCTAAAGATTGCTCCTCTCTACTTATAATACCTCAACTCTAAGAAATTTCGGCTTTTCCGCGTGTGGTGTTCTGTATATCGCCGGATAGCTCTTCTTTCATCGCTTCATCAATGTCCAATATGATAGTTACACTTTCTGTGTAGAGTACATCTTTTATGTTGATATTCATTCTGTCAAACAAATTTCTGACTGCGCTTTCAAATTCATAGCCTATTTTCACTTCTATCTCAATTAAGTTCACATGCTCTTTTAGCTTGAGCTCGTCAAGAGCCATGGTGATAGTTCCTGAGTATGCGCGGACAAGGCCTCCGGTGCCGAGTCTTGTGCCTCCAAAGTAGCGTGTTACTACAGCCACCACATCTCCTATTCCACGCATTTGCAGTATGCTTAGAATAGGTTTGCCTGCTGTTCCGCCCACCTCGCCATCGTCGTTGAATCCTACCACTGCACCCCCATTTGGATTACCTATCACATAAGCATATGTATTATGAGAAGCGCCTTGGTGATTACTTGATATCTCCTCGATGAATCTAAGCGCGCTTTCTTTGTCTACTGCATGAGCAACTGTTGCTATAAAGCGGCTTTTTTTAATTTCCTGCCCAATCTCGACTCTCTGTGCAGGGATAAGATATGATAATTTCTCGGACATATTATTATTCTTACGGATTTGCGTAACTAAAGCCAGCGGTGCCGGGAGTCCCGGCTGACATTTAAAAAATGCATATAAAGCAAGGGTTAGTATCTACATGATAATTTATTAATACTAGATAGTTAACAGCAAATCACTAAAGGAGTGAAAGATGGCACATATAGACACTGCGGGTTACAAAGTAATTGATTTGGAGTTTGAGCAGGCAGTAGGGATGCCCGATATGCCTACGCATTTTCCTAAATTTAACTACGAAGTAGTACATATGCATGAAGAATCCGATCCAAAAATTCAAGGTGTGCGCACAAACGCTTGGGGAAGCATGAACGGAAATGAACATACCGGGACTCATGTGGATGCGTTTTGTCATCAGGCAGAGAGCGGGTTTATGCATGGAGGGGTTCCGGTAAATAATGAGACAGAAACTAAAGCTGGGTTTACAGTATACGGAGCACAGACGCTGCCTATATTTTTTAACCGCGGAGTTCTGCTTGATGCTGCAGCCTCTAAAGGGGTCCAATCGCTCGAACCGAAATATGAAGTTACGGATCATGATTTACCTGAGTGTTGTGAGAAGCAGGGTACGGAAATTGCTGCCGAATCAGTAGTTCTTGTAAACTTGGGCAATGCCCGTTTTTGGGGCGATCCTGATCGCTATTTGAACTGCCCGGGAGTAAGCGCAGCAGCCTCTCAGATGCTAGCTAATAAAAAAGTAAAAGCGGTGTGGGCTGACAACTTTGCATGGGATGAGCCAAGCCACTATGAGGATAAGATGAACTGCAATGGGCGAGGGCACTTAATTCTTATTGTCAGATCTGGAATAAACATATTTGAAAATCTTAATTTGGCGCCACTTGTTGAATCAGGTAATAAAGAATTTATATTTGTAGCCTCACCAATTAAGATAAAAGGCGCAACAGCCTCAACTGTTAGGCCTTTTGCTCTGATACAACAATAGGAGTTTTTCAGTGAAGATTTTATTATAGATTATGTATAATGTTGTTACACACAAAAGGAGGGCTGTTAATATGATGATGAGAGTATTTCAAGTGGTTGGAATTTTTCTTTTTCTAATATCCGTTGCCTGCGCAGGCCAGCAAGAGCCTGAAGACGGGGGATTTGACGCAAGTATCTGCAATAACATTCCTGTAGGAGTAGAAGGGGCATTAGCTATGGACCCTGATAGCAAAGAGTTTAAAATTAGCTGTGCTAACCTAGAGCGCTGTACGTCTATTATGGGTTGGGACGCTCCACCGAATGTGCCTTGCACTGGTCCATAAAAATAGAATCAGTTCATTTTCATTAATAATACAATTGATGAGAAGTCAATTTGATGAATAAGTTGCTTTATTCTGCATTAATAGTTTTGTTGCTTTTGCCTGTTGCATGCTCAAACTCGTCTAACGATTCAGATGCTCCGAGTGCTGAGTGTGANNGTGAGAAGGTTTTAGTAGAGATGAAAGAAGCCCAGGATATTCATAATGCTGATTATAAAGCAAAGGGTAATGCGTTTATAGCATTGAAAAATATTAATGATGAGCTCAAAAAGGATATTTATCTAGGCACTGACATGACACTTGTGGAAAATGTTAGCAAGTGCGAGGCAGAAGACGGGGCAAATGAGGATTTCTGCAAAGTTGCACAAGAAAAATATGATGAGATTTTTAATAGAGAGAAGTCAGCCAAGGAAGCTCTAGCTGAGGCTGAGGAAAAATCTTTGGAGTCTAGAAGAAATTATAACAGTGAGCTAAAAGAAGCAGCTGATAAGAACTATGTTGCCGGAGCAAGATAGGGGGGGCAGGGTTTATCTTTGTGGAATTACTGCAGTTATTGGTTTAACTTGATTATATAAGTTCAAAAAAAATCACGCTGAGGTGCGAATGCCGTGAATATGATTAAAAGTCTATTAGTAATAATTCTATTTTGTGCCCCTGTGTTTTTTGTATCCAACGCTCAATCGGATAATAATTGCGATGAAGTTATGGCTCAGCTAAAAGCAGCAAAGAGTCAATACGAAGCTGACTATAAGCAGCAAAAGAAGTCATATGAGAACTGGAGCAAGTATAATCAGGAGCTTCATTCAAACAGCTATGGACTAACTGATGAACCGCTTGCAGACAGCTATAAAAAATGCAATAGCGGAGAGATGGATGAAAAGGACTTCTGCAAAGGGGTCACTAAAAAATATCATGAAATATCTGCCAAAGAAGCTTCCACAAAAGCTGAATATGACGCTGCCGAGGCTGCCGCAGACCAGTCGAGGCAAGCATATAATGATCTAGTAACTCAAGCTAGTGAGCTTGGATGTAATCCAAAGAAGAAATAATATTTCTTCTTTTCTACCATTAAACAATATTATCTATATAAGAGGAAGTTTCCTTTAAATAAGGCTTTTTTGTCTCTTTGACGTATAATCATAAACAGTATGAATAATCAATCGCACACTCGTACAATGAGTCTTTGGGGTGCAACCGGTCTCGGTGTAGCTGCAATTGTAGGGGGCGGAATACTTGTACTTGCTGGTGTGGCATTTGAGGCCACAGGTCCAAGTGCTGTGCTTGCATTTGGTCTAAATGGACTTCTTGCACTACTTACGGCTTTTAGCTTTGCTGAGATGAGCGCTGCTTTTCCTGAATCTGGCGGCACATATACATTCTCTAAGAAAGTGCTTTCTATCAGAGCCGCTTTTGGTGTGGGCTGGATTATTTGGTTTGCATCTATACTTGCAGCGGTGCTCTATGCCCTTGGTGCGGGGTTCTTTGTTTCGATTGCAATAAATAGCATATGGGAGCTCTACGCAGGCTCGCAAATCCCATGGGTCAACACAGCAAACGCAACAACATTAATAGCAATTATCGCAACACTTATTTACACAAGAATACTCTTTAACAAACAGTCCTCTGGAGGTAATTGGATTAATACAGGCAAAGTGCTTGTGTTCATAATTCTAATTATCGGTGGTGGTTGGTATCTTCTCAATGAGCCGGTAAGTCATATCGTAGATGATTTTACCCCGTTTTTTGAGAAAGGGAGCTTTGGACTCCTGCAAGCAATGGGATACACGTTTATCGCCTATCATGGGTTTGATCTTATCTCAGCTGTAGGAGGTGAGGTAAAAGACCCTGAGCGAAACATACCCCGGGCGATGTTCATATCGTTAATCGTTGCAATTGTCATCTATGTTCTCTTTATGCTTGTAATCACTATAGCTGCAGTTGGCCCTGGGGAGTCTGTAGCTCAGGCAAGCTCAACAAGGCCTGAGGAAATTGTGATGTTTGCAGCTGAGATATACATGGGCAAGTTTGGCTATTGGCTTGTAATAGTAGCTGGAATCCTCTCCATGCTCTCGGCACTCTATGCAAACTTGCTCGGGGCATCGCACATTGCTTTTAGCATGGCCAACGACAGAACATTGCCGCGAGAGCTTGGTCACTTGGACAAAGGGCTTGGGACACCAATAAAAGCCGTTGTTGCAACGGCAATTGTTTTAGTTATTACAATAATCATCGTCCCGGACATTGCGGTTGCGGGTGCTGCATCAAGTTTGATATTCCTTATCTCATTTGCCATAGCGCACTGGTTAAGCATTTTGTCTCGCAAAAGAAGCAGAGATGAGGACTTGCCGTTTAAAGCGCCATTTTTCCCTCTTATTCCGGTTGCAGGAATACTTAGCTGTGTAGGAATAGCAGTTTTTGAAGGAATCAAAGTACCAATTGCTGGCGTAATCACAGTAGTTTGGCTCGTGATAGGAGGTGTGCTCTACTACATTCGGTTTGGAAGGCGCGCGCGTTTGGTAGATGCCTCAGCGGAAGGCTATGACCCTAGGCTTGTTAGCCTCAGAGGGAGAAGCCCGCTTGTGCTTGTGCCTATAGTGAACCCTTCACATGCTGTTCCAATGGTGGCAGTGGCAAGCGCTCTTGCCCCTCCAAGAACGGGTAAAGTGCTCCTGCTCTCAGTAGTAAGAACGCCCGATGACCCCGAGAACTGGGATCCCGCAGAGCATCCGGAGAAATTGAACAATGCTGAGCGAGTGCTCAAGGAATCACTGAGCGCGTCATTCTCAATAGGTCTTAGCCCTGAGGCACTAACCACAGTGGCACATGATCCTTGGGATGAGATAATCAGGGTGTCTGACTCTTATGGATGCGAGAGTTTGCTTCTTGGACTTACCAACCTTAACGAGAAATCGGAAGTTAAGATTGAATATGTGATGAGCCATGTGGACACAGACGTGGTGGTACTTAGAACTACAGACTTATGGCGTTTGTCTGAAGTAAAAAATGTTCTTGTCCCAGTGCGTGGGGCAGGAGATCAGGATGAGCTTCTAGCAAGGCTTCTTGGTAGCATATGCCGTACATTAAGCCCGGAGGTTACTTTTCTAAAGGTTGTCCCAGAAGACGCTTCATGGCAAAAGACCGATAAGGCAAGAAAAGGATTGTTTCATATGGCGGAGGATTTAGTGCCGAGCGGGCAATTTAAGGTACAGGTTGTTAAAAATAACAATGTGTCTGAGGAAATCATCGCTCATGCCAACGAAAGCGATCTGATGATTGTTGGCCTTCAGCGTTTTAGCCGAAGACGTAAAGAGTTTGGTAAGCTACCACTATACATAGCCCAGCAGACCAAATGCCCAATGCTCATGATTAGTAGAGGTAGTTAAGATTGACATCCACTTCCAATTATTTTAATTTGAAAATATAGGAGGATTCTAACGATGACTACACCTACTATGGGTACACAAAATATTGATGATCTTTCCAGACCTCTTACAGTTCGGGAATGGGTTATAACTCTTCTTCTACTTTGCATACCTTTTGTAAATATAATTCTTATCATTTACTGGTCTGTATCGAGCAGCTCAAATCTGAGCAGAAAGAATTTTTGCATAGCCTATCTCGTTCTGTTCTTAATAATGTTCATATTAACAATTGTGTTGTTGATTATAGCTTTCATTCTTGGGTTATTTGCTGAGCATGCCGGAACTTTGCATGGGGCGCTATTCATCCTGACTGATTTATATAGCTAACACAATACTTTAGTGATGACTTTATTAATCAACACCAAGCAATAAAGAGGCCTGCTAGCGTATATTGAGT
>JABAHR010004954.1_pt2 | contig 12524 bp, 11 predicted proteins | sample 7062101 | NCBI WGS metagenome assembly JABAHR01 (sample SAMN14534553, study PRJNA622989) | marine sediment metagenome | biome: marine biome [ENVO:00000428]; feature: marine pelagic biome [ENVO:01000023]; material: deep marine sediment [ENVO:00002113] | place: India: Gulf of Kutch | collected...
ACGAATGCATCCGCATCAACTATTCCCAGGACGAGCACAGCGTGCGCAGCGGACTCAGGATCATCGCCGAGGAAGTTCGGCGCGCCTTCGATGCCGCCCCTGAGCGACTGGGGCGGAGCGAATTATCCGCGTAGCCGAACCGGTTCAGCGCCGAGCGGGTTTCGAGCTCAGCCTGACCAGATCGTCGAACAGCCGCTGCTGTATAGCGTCCTGAGCAGCGGTAATTTCCGGATGCCACTGCACGCTAATGAGCCATGGCATGTCCGGATGCTCCACCGCCTCCACAACGCCATCGGCCGCCTGCGCGACGACAGTGAAGCCGTCGGCGATTCGCGCCAGCGACTGATGATGCCACGACATGCAGCTGCACGCCGTCACCCTGAGTGTGGTTGCCAGCCGCGAGCCGGGTGTCACCGTGATGTCGTGGGGAATGGGATTGCGCGGAGGCGCCCGATGAACGACCCGCTCGCCGACCGCATCGGGCAGGTGCGGGACGAGCGTGCCGCCGCAGAGGACATTGACGATCTGCATGCCGCGGCAGATAGCCAGTGTCGGTAGCTCTCGATCCATAGCGATCTTCGCGATAGCCAGCTCGCTTTCGTCGCGTTCCTGATCGACGTTGTAAATGGTCTCATGATGTAGACCCCCGTAGCGATGTGGGTCGACATCGCCACCGCCGGTCAACACCAGCCCGGCAACGGAATTGAGGACGTGATCCAGGTGCTTCTCCCCCGGAGCAACCAGCATCGGAATACCGCCACCTCGTCTCACGGCGTCGATGTACTGAGCAGGAAGCTCGAAACGCCCGCCTTCGTCGCGCCCGTAGGTCGTTACACCGATAAGCGGCGCGGTCATGTGTTGACTCCCTCCCTAAAACGATGCCAGATCAGTCGCATGGGGCCGGCAAACTCCTCAGGACGGCTCTCCATCCAACGATCGACGGCTTTGGTCGCAAACCAACCGGCGCGGTCAATTTCATGGGGATCGGGGCGAAAAGGCCCCTCGGACTGCGTCCGATAGATCCAGCTGAACTCCCATCCGGTCTGCCGGCAGGCCGAAAGCTTGAACAAGCGCTCGGGAGCGTGGGCCAACACCAGCTCCAGCTCCTCACGCGCCTCGCGCAGCGCACACGCGTCGTAGCTCTCCCCCGCGTCGACGTGACCGGACACCGAAGCGTCCCAGACCCCCGGATTGCAGTCCTTGTGCATGGCGCGCTTCTGCAGATAGATCTGGCCCTTGTCGTTGAACACGAGAATGTGTATCGAGCGGTGCCGCAAACCGAGTCGGTGCACCTCCGAGCGGGTGCGACGCTCGACAACCACATCGTGCTCATCGACAACGTCAAAGACCTCTTCGACCACGGGCTCACTCCCGAAAGGGCGACAAATCGGCCGTCAACTCGAAACGCTCTCGCAGAGCGTCGTATTTGCCGGTAGCGACCATCGCCGCCAACGCATGCTCCAACGCGTGCCGGACGTCGTCGTTGCCGACGCGCACGCCGAATCCGGCTTCCCGCTGCGGGCGGAACAAACCTTCCACCAGCCGCGTGCGCGAATGCTGGTCCTGACTGAGCCCGACTGCCCTGACCGTGCCAGCGAAGAAGGCGCTGGCGTGACCCATCGACACGGGAAACGGAGTGTGGCGAGTCTCCAGAAACGAGTGGATCACCATCGGCTCCAACCCGGCGTCGACCAGGCGCGCATCGATCTCCCGCGCAAAGCGCTCGCCGCTCGACCCGGCCGTTGCCGCCACGATCCGCCCACTCAGGTCCTCGATGTTCCGGATGCGATAGGGATTGCCTCTCAGCACCATGGCGTGATCCCCCGTCACCAAATACGGGACGACGGCGACGCGGTGACCAGTGGCTGGTGTCGCAAGCGTGTTGATGGTGTCCACGGCGCCGTCAACCAACGCGGTTGCCAGAGAGTCGCGCGAAAAACGAACGAGCACGAGCTCAAGACCGTGCGCCGCCGCCACCGCGCGCGCGACATCGATCTCGAAGCCCCGCAACTCGCCTCCCGCGCGGTAAGCGAATGGTTTGCCCGTCAGGGCCACCCCGAAGGTAAGCGCACCCGGTCGGACGAGCGAGTCCAGCGACACGTAGTGCGCCACGCTCGGCCACGACACCACGCCGAGCCAAGCACACAGCAGCGTCGCGACACGCCGGCTCGTTCGAGGGACCCACCGACGCTGCCCGGCGCTCATGAGCTCGGGTCGCCCCCGGCCGCGTTGGCCGCCTCGGCGATTCCCGTCTGTCGCAGCATTCCCCGATAGATCTCCCTGTCCCCAACGACACCGACAAACCTGCCCTCCTCGAGCAGCAGCACCGCCTGACCAGTCCGGTGGCGCGCCTCGATCGCATTCCTCATGCGAATGGTCGCCGGCGCGGCCACGATGGCCGGCTCCTCGGCGATCGCTGCGAGCTCGGCGCCGCTTTCGCTCTCGATCACTTGCGCAGGCCGACCGTCAACGGTGACCCGCTCCACGCGCCCGCTGGCGTCGAGCGTCGCACGCAAGCGGCCCTCGTCGTCAAGCAGCAGCTCATGGTCGTCCCGTCTCAGCGATTCGAGCGGCGTCATCAGCGACGTCCCCCGCAGCACATGGAGGGGGTTCATGTTCGCGACGAAATCGGCGACGTACTCGTTGGCCGGCTCCAGGACGATACGCTCGGGCTCGCCGTACTGCACGATGCACCCACTTTCCATGATGGCGATGTGGTTGCCGAGCTTCAAGGCCTCGTCGAGATCGTGACTCACGAAAATGATGGTTTTCTTGAGGCGGGTTTGCAGCTCGAGGAGCTCGTCCTGCAGCCGCGAGCGGATCAGCGGGTCCAACGCGGAAAACGGCTCGTCCATGAGCAGTATGTCGGCATCGGTGGCGAAAGCACGGGCGAGCCCCACGCGCTGCTGCATACCACCTGACAGCTCGTGGGCGTATTTCTCCCCCCACTGCGCGAGGCCCACGAGCTCGAGCTTGTCGTCAACGACCTTTTCCCGATCGGTCTTGGGCGTTCCCCGCAGCTCCAGCCCGAANNCCACGGCAGCAGACCGAACTGCTGAAACACCATCGAAATTCGGCTTCTCCTCAGCTCGCGCAGGGTAGCCGGGTCACAGCGAGTGACGTCCACGCGCTGACCGCGATGCTCGATATGAATGGCGCCGCGCGTCACCTTGTTCAGACCATTGACGGCACGCAGCAGAGTCGACTTACCCGACCCCGACAGCCCCATCAATACACAGGTCTCCCCGCGGGCGACCTCGAGCGTCGCGTTCGCCACGCCGACGACGCTCCCCGTCCGCGTCAGTATCGATTCCCGCGTCTCGCCCTGATCGAGCAGCTCGAGCGCCGGCGTCGGATCATCGCCGAAGATGATGTCCACGCTGTCGAACGCTACGGCTGCCATGGGACGCTCAGGCAGCGCCTGTCTCTTTACCACGCTGCTTGCACACGCGATCCAGCAGTATGGCGACGATCACGATGGACAGACCCGCCTCAAAGCCCTGTGCCACGTTGATGGTCGTCAACGCGCGCACCACCGGCTTGCCCAGACCATCTGCTCCCACGAGCGCAGCGATCACCACCATCGACAGTGACAGCATGATGCACTGGGTCAGGCCGGCCATGATCGTGGGGGTGGCGTACGGCAGCTCGACCTTCCACAAAAGCTGGCGCCGGGTCGCCCCGAACGACGCGCCGGCGTCGATCAGGTGGGCAGGCACCGAGGACACGCCCAGGTAGGTGAGCCGAATGGGCGCCGGCAGGGCAAAGATGATCGTCGAGATCAGCCCGGGCACGACACCGAGTCCGAACAACACCAGGGTCGGGATCAGATAGACGAACGTAGGTATCGTCTGCATGAGGTCGAGCACGGGTCGCAAAATGGTATACAACCAGGGTCGGTGAGCGGCGGCGATACCCGTCGGCACGCCGACCACCATACAGAGGACCGTCGCACAGACGACCAACGCCAGCGTCTCGAGCGTCTCGTCCCAGTAACCGATATTGATGACGAGCAACAGCGAGACGACGATGAGCGCGACGAGTCGCCACGAGCGATGGAGCCAGTACGCCAGCGCCGAGAAGAACAGCACCAGCGCGAGCGGATGCATCCAATGCATGATGTCGACCAGGCCCTGTATCAGAAACTCGAGACCCTCGGAAACTAGATCGAACAACCACGCGGCATGCTCATTCACGAAGTCGACCCCTGCTTCGATCCACTTTCCGAGCGGTATCTTGCTTTGCGTTAGCCAGTCCACCGCGCGTCCTCCTCAGGTCGTAACGGCAGAACAGTCTAATACATTTGTATGACGGGACGGCGACGGTGGGAACGTGTCCCCCGATCAGTACGACAGGGATCGAGCCGCGGTGGGGAATCCCCGCTGCGAAAGCGACGAGCATGGAGAGCGGGCGGCCAGGGTCGCAGCGCTGGGCGGGCGGTGGAGACCCACTGCGCCGCCCCTCTCTACGATGCCGCCGCGATCGGCACCGCGCAGCGGAACGAAGCGCGCGGGGCTACATGCCCAGCGCAGACGTTACGGCATCGACTGCGGCGCTCGCCCCATCGGCGGTGGTTACTCCGGCGAGCCATTGCTCGAGAATCTCCGGGTGCTGTTTGATCAGCTTCCTGGCAGCCGCCTGCGGGTCCATGCCGTCGTCGAGCATGTAGCTCATCACCTCGTTCTCGATTGCCAGCGAGAATTTCAGGTTCTCGAGCAGGCGACCGGCGTTGGGGCATGCGTCGCGATACCCCTTGCGCGTCAGCGTGTGCACCGTCGCGCCGCCATAGTTGGGACCGAAATAGTCGTCACCGCCGGCCAGATACTCCAGATCGAAATGGCGGTTCATCGGATGTGGCGCCCAGCCGAGGAAAACGATCCACTCTTTGCGGGAAGTCGCACGCTTCACCTGAGCCAACATGCCTTGCTCGCTCGATTCGACCAACTCCCAGTCCTTGAGACCGAACTCGTCGTTATCGATCATCGACTGTATGATCAGGTTACCGTCGTTGCCCGGCTCGATCCCGTAGACCTTGCCGTCGAACTTATCCGCGTGGGCGGCGAGATCGGCGAAGCTTTTCACACCGGCATCGCTGACGTACTTGGGCACGGCGAGCGTGTATTTGGCTCCTTCGAGGTTGACGGCCACGTCCTCCACTGTGCCCTTGTCGAAGTAGGGTTGGATCATCGACTGCTGTGAAGGAAGCCACAGCCCTATCAGAGCGTCGATATCACCATTGGACAGACTTTCGAAGGTGACCGTAACGGACAGCACGGAAGCTTTCGGCTCGTAGCCGAGGGCGTCGAGCATCTCGGAGGCGATTGCCGTCGTCGCGGTGATGCAGCTCCATCCGACGTCGGAGAAATGGACCGTCTTGCAGGCCTCCGGATCCGCGGCCTGCGCCACCGAGCTCAGTCCAAGGGCGGCTACGCCGGCCACCACCAGCTTCTTGATGCGAATACGGTGCATTGATCTCCTCCTAGGCATACGACACAGCAGCAGGCTCGAACTCGACGGTCCCTGGCCCGGATCGACTCGGTACCGACAGCGTTCTCGCCTGCCGTACGCGACAGTGCAAGCGCCGGTCCGACCCCCACGTTGGAAAGGCGAAGTTTAGTAGGCTTTGCTGGCCAGATAAAGCACTCCGGGCGACGCCGTGCAGGCAAACGACGCGCCGAGCGGCGGGTTCGCGGGTCGCTCCATCGACATTTCGCGCAAACGCGGCGTCGTCTAGCACCCCGCGCTCTCCCCGGCGATGCTCGAACGACAGGCGGTCAGCGCTGACTCACCTCGTAGCCGGGGGCAACGTAGACAGGCACTGACCGCGGTTCGAGCGGAGACCGCCCGAGTATCAGGTCCGCCGCCTTTTCGGCAATCATGATTGTCGGCGCGTTGAGGTTGCCACTGACGATGCTTGGCATGATCGACGCATCGACGACCCGCAGCCCATCGATCCCATGCAGCCGCAGCTCCCCGTCCACGACCCCCTCGGCATCGTTGCCCATCTTGCAGGTGCCGCACGGATGATAAGCGCTCTCGGCCCGCGCCCGCACGAATGCGTCGATATCGGTGTCCGACGCCACGTCGGCGCCCGGCGCCAGCTCCGGTCCGCGAAAGCGATCGAAGGCTTTCTGGGAAAAAATCTCGCGGGTCAGCCGAACCGCTGCCCGCATCTCTTCACGGTCTTCATCGCTCGCCAAATACCGGAACAGAATCGATGGCGGCGTCACGGGATCGCTGGAGCGCAACGTGACCCGGCCCCGACTCGGCGATCGCATCGGTCCGACGTGCGCCTGGAATCCGTGTCCCGAGGCTGCCGCCCGGCCGTCGTAGTTGGCCGCGATAGGCAGAAAGTGGTACTGCAGATCCGGATGCCTGACGCCGGCGCGGCTGCGAATGAATGCGCCCGCCTCGAAGTGGCTACTGGCTCCCTCGCCGGTTTTGAACAGCAGCCACTCTGCACCGATTTTCAGTTTGGTGAGCGGCTTCAGCGCCGGGTAAAGCGTGATGGGCTCGGTGCAGGCATGCTGGACGTAGATCTCCAGGTGATCCTGCAGGTTACGGCCCACGCCGGGCAAATCGATCGCTACGGGAATGTTCAGCTCGCGCAAAGCCGCGGCGTCGCCGATGCCGGAGAGCATGAGCAGCTGCGGGGAGTTTATCGCACCGGCACATAGCAGAACCTCACGGTCAGCCGTAGCGAGTTCGATCCGTCCGTTGCGCACGTACTCGACGCCGATTACCCGCGTCCCCGCATATCTCAGCCGCGTCGTCAGCGCGCCCAGCTCGATACGTAGGTTGGTGCGGCGCCGCAGCGGGTACAGGTAGGCCCGGGCCGCGCTCGAGCGCGTGCCGTCATGCACCGTCATGTCCATGGCACCGAAGCCTTCCTGCTGATACCCGTTCATGTCCTCGGTGCGCGGGTAGCCTGCCTGCGCACCCGCCTCGATAAACGCCTGAAACAAGGGGTTGGCGCAGCGACCGGTTGACACCCGCAGGGGTCCGTCGGAACCGCGATAGTCGTCTCCGCCCGCGGCCCGGGACTCGGCGCGCTGAAAGTAGGGAAGCACGTGGGCGTACGACCACTTCTCGAGCCCCGCTGCCTCGGCCCAACGGTCGTAGTCGAAGGCATGGCCCCGCACATATGCCATACCGTTGATTGACGACGAGCCACCCAGTACGCGCCCGCGCGGACAGTACATCCGGCGATCGTCCATGTGCGGCTCCGGATCGGACCAGTAGTACCAGTTGAAACGCTCACTCGCGAGCGGATAGGAAAACGCCATCGGCATATCGAGATAGATGCTGCGGTCCCGCGGCCCGGCTTCGAGCAGCAGCAGCGAGACATCGGCATCTGCCGAGAGTCGATTGGCAAGCACACAGCCGGCCGAGCCGGCTCCGACGATGATGTAGTCGTACGATTTGCGTTTGTACATCTTTGCCCGTCGCCCGAATGTCGCCGCACCCACCTCCAGGTGCGCGTGTTATTGTACTCTGGTCATCAGAGGGGCGGGCAATCGCAACGGGGCGTGGCGCCTATCGCGCGGGCAGGCCCTGCTCCTTCATCGCTTCCACGGGTCGAGAAAACGTGCAGAACGGAGCATGGGAGGCTCCCACGCCTTCCGCCCGAGCCGACCGAGTGCGAAACCCACTTCTCAACCGCGGCCGTGAAGGGAGATAATGGACTGTGGGGGACCTTTCGTGAGTGCCTACGAGAATTATCACCAAACGTCTCCGAGCTACGACCGAACGCGCGCTCCGGTCGGCATCGAGATCATCATCGGCTGCCTCGCTCTCAACCCACGTCCGCTATTGAGCCAGCGGATACTCGACGCCGGCTGCGGAACAGGCAACTATTCCATCGCACTGCTCGCGCACGTCGGCGAAGTTGTGGCAATGGACCTCAACTCGGCTATGCTCGACATCGCTTCGAGCAAGCTGACCGATGCCTCGCGACGGGCATGCCTCACCTTTCACAGAGCCAGTATCTCGGCGCTTCCTTTCGAGGACGCGAGCTTCGATGGCATCACGGTCAACCAGGTGCTGCATCACCTCCTGCGAAACGGTCGGGACGGCCTGGCCGCGTATCGGCGGGCTTTCCGGGAGTTCGCCCGTGTGCTCAGACCGGGCGGCGCGCTGGTCATCAATACGTGCTCGATAGAACAGCTCGGCGGCGGCTTCTGGTACTACGACCTCATCCCAGACGCCGCCGCCGCGATGCGGGAGCGGCACCTGCCCCTCGAGGACCTCGGTCGGCTGCTGGACGAGGCCGGTCTGGCCGCGGGCGCCCGCTTCGTTCCGCTCGACGCGGTGCTACAGGGCGCGGCCTACTTCGACGCCCACGGGCCGCTCGACAAGCATTGGCGCGACGGCGATTCCATCTGGAGCACCGTGCCCTCCGATCGGCTCGAGGATGTCCTCGCGCGCGTGCGCGCTATGGAGCGCGACGGCACGCTCGAGGCCTATGTCGCCGATCACGACGCCGGTCGCAGGCGCATCGGTCAGATGACATTCGTCTGCACGCGACGCCGCCCGGGAGATAGCTGAATGACGGCGGTGACGGTGGGCGACGCCCGCTTCGACGTCGAGCTGATCGTCTTCGACAAGGACGGGACGCTCATCGACTTCCACCATATGTGGGGGCGGCGCACCGAGACGAGCGTCTCGGTCCTGCTGCAAGCCGTCGGCGGCGACCGGCGACTCGAACAGGCCTTGTTCCGAGGTCTCGGCTACGACCATGAGCGGCGCCGCACGATGGGCAGCGGGCCGCTGGCCACCGCGACGCTGGCCAAGATTCGCACCGTGGTGACAACGGTGCTCTATCAACACGGCTTGAGCTGGGAGGAAGCCGAACATCGGGCGGAGGCGACCTTCGCACGATGCTTCAGCCGCCTCCCCGAGGCCGAGGCGATCCGGCCGCGTGGCGACGTGGCCAGCATCTGCCGCAGGCTGCTCGCGGCGGGTCTGCACCTGGCGGTGGCCACGACCGACGACCGCGAGGCCACCCAGGCCACGTTGCGTCAACTGGCCGTCGACGAGCTCATCGCCCACCTGCGCTGCGGCGATGATCCCGACGGCCCGACCAAGCCCGACCCGGATGTCTTGCACCACCTGGCCCGAGACATGAACGTCCGACCGCAACACGTCATGATGGTGGGCGACACACCGAGCGACCTGACCATGGCCCGCCGAGCCGGGGCTGTCGCCGTGGGCGTAACCGGCGGCGCGGGGCGGCCGCGCGATCTTGCTCCCCACGCCGACGCGCTCGTCGAATCCATTGCCGCGATCGAGGTCTGACAGCCGTTCGGGTAACCTTACCCTCGCAAGACCGTGCCCACCGCGAGCGAGCACGTCGAGACCCCGGCAGGCTCGACAACGGGCCGGTGACCAGGCGGCTTTCCCTCTGTCCGGACCGCGCTGACCGACGCCGGCGCAGAGCGCCCAACACCCGTCGACTCGCCGGGCTTCGGCGCGCTATCGACGACTTGCAAGCGAGGAGCTCGGCTATGCAGCACTGGCTGATCCTGATCGGCGCCATTCTCTTGGAGGTAGCGGGCACGACGTCCATGAAGCTCTCGGAGGGATTTACGCGGCTCGTTCCCTCCCTGCTGATCTTCGTGTTCTACGCCTTGTCCTTCGTCGCACTGACGCTGGCGATCCGCAAGATTGATCTCAGCGTGGCATACGCCATATGGGCGGGTGTCGGTACCGCAGTGATCGCCGTCATCGGCTTCGCCTATTTCCACGAGCCGGTGAACGCCGTCAAGCTGGGGAGCATCGCCCTGATCATCGTCGGCGTCGTCGGCCTCAATCTGGCCGGCGCCCACAGCTGACTGCCGATGTGCCGCACTCAGCGACGTCGCCAGGCCTGCGTGCGCCGCTCGAGCAGATGGCTGCCCGCATAGTGCAGCAGGCGCACACCCGCGCTGGTGTAGAAGATCATCATGCCCATGGCGGCCGCCGGGGCGATATCCCCCGCATCGTCCATATTGAGCACGGCGACCGAGGCCAGCGTCGTGTCCGGGCAGTAGAGGAACACCACCGCCGAGACCGTGGTCATGGCGTTGACGAACAGATAAATGCTGATGTCGAGAATGGCCGGCATGCACACCGGCACGGTGACCCGCCCAAAGGTCTTGTAGAAGGGCTGCTTGAGCGACGCCGACACGGCCTCGAACTCCCGATCCATTTGTTTCAGCGCGGTAACTGCCGTCAGATGGCCAACCGTGTAGAAATGGACGATGGTGCTGATCACCAGGATCGCCATCGAGTGGTAGAGGAAATTGAGCGGATTGCCAGGATGATTGAAGAAGAAGATATAGGAGAGCCCCAGCACGAGGCCGGGCACTGCCATCGGCATCATGGCCAGAAATTGGAATAGCGCGCGACCCTGCGCAAAGCCCCTCGCCTTCTCGACCATGTAGCCGCCGGTGAACACCACAATGGTGCCGAACAGGGCGCTGTAGAGCGCCATTCGTATTGAATTGCCGTATGACTCCCAGCCGCCGCCGTCCATGAGATCGAACTGGTAGTTCTTCAGCGACAGACTGAGATCGTAGGGATAGAACTTGACGAGCGCCGCGTACTGACAGGTAGCGAGCATGCCCAGAATGAAAATGCTGACGAGACAGGCGTAGGCGAGCATGATGTTGTCGAAACGGCGTTTCGGCTTCGGCTCCAGCGCCACGGCCCGCGCCGAAAGCAACGCAACCTGCCTCCTTTGCACGATTCGATCGACCACGAACGCAATCGCCGCGGGTATCAAGAGCACGACGCTGACCACCGCCCCCATCTCGAAGTTCTGCTGTCCGATCACCTGTTTGTAGATATCAGTAGCGAGAACATTGAAATCGCCGCCGATGACCTTTGGGGCGCCGAAATCGGTGATGGTCAGGGTAAAAACCACGAAAGCGGCACTTATCAAACCGTAACGCACCCCCGGGAGCGTCACAGTAAGAAAGATGCGCGGTTTGCCGGCGCGCAGCGCCACAGCGGCCTCGTACAAACGAGCGTCGGCAATCGACAGGGCGGTCACTATAATGATGAGCGCGTGGGGGAAGGTGAAGAACACCTCGGCGATCACGATACCTATCGGACCGTAGATCTCGTGGCCGAAGAGCAGCCAGGAGATCATGCCCTGTCGTCCGAAAAGGTAGACGAGCGCGATGCCCGGGAGCAACGACGGCACTAGAATCGGCACCATCGCCACTGTCTTGAATAACCCCTTCAGCGGCATGCAGCTGCGCGTCAACGCGTAGGCGAACACAAATGCCAGCGTAATCGTTATCACCGTCGTAACGACGGCGATGAAGATGCTGTTGTTGATCGAATACGACAGCGCTGGTGTGCCGAAATACTCAAGATAATTGGCAAGCCCGACGAAGTCACCGTCGTGGTTTCGAAAGCTCTTCGAGAGCATCGTGTAGAGCGGCAGCGCGAGAGCTATTACCAGATACAGCCCCACCGCCACCATGTAGGCGCGCATGATCCAGTCGTCGCGGCTGGATTTAGCTCGCACCACCGGCGCCGCCAACGCAGCCGTCACCGCATGGTCAGCCATTCGACGCGGCTCCTCGGAAAACGTGGATCCGCTCGCGAGGTATGATGACCGTCAGCGTATCGTCTTCGGCCAACGTCCTACGGCGCACCAGGCCGACCGACAGATCCGCGCGCAGCGGGCGGCCCGAGCCGAGTTGCTCGCAGCCGAGCTCGGCGCGCACGAACGAGCCGAGAAACTCCATCGCCTCGATCGTGACCGTCGCCGAGGTCCCGTCGATGCCCTCCGCCTCGTGGACCACGATGTCTTCGGGGCGCACAGCAACCGTCACCGGATCGCCCACCGCAACCCCCGTCGTGTCGCAGGCGACCTCGAGCTGCCCTACGCGCACCGCGCCGTCGGCGGTAACCGCGCCAGTCAGGAAATTCATCGTGCCGATGAAATCCGCAACGAAAATTGTGGCGGGCTCGCCATAGACCTGACCCGGCGTGCCGATCTGCTCGATAACGCCATTGTTCATGACCACGATGCGGTCGGCCATGGTGAGCGCCTCTTCCTGATCGTGGGTCACCATGATCGTGGTGACGCCGAGCCGCCGCTGAAGCGCCTTGATTTCGTGGCGCAGGTGCACGCGAACCTTGGCGTCGAGGGCCGAGAGGGGCTCGTCGAGCAGCAGCAGACCCGGCGAGGTGGCGATGGCGCGGGCGAGGGCGACGCGCTGCTGCTGCCCGCCCGAGAGCTGGGCCGGATACTTGTCCGCCTGCTCGGGCAGGCCGACCAGCGCCAGCAGCTCGGAGACACGATCGGCGATCGCCGCTTTGCCGACATTGCGACTGCGCAGCCCGTAGGCGACGTTCTTGCGCACTGTCAGATTGGGAAACAGCGCGTATGACTGGAACACGATGCCAAAATCACGCTCGCTGGGGGGCAGCGCCGAAATGTCCGCGCCGGCCTGCTCGACGGTCCCCGTCGTCTGAATGTCGAGCCCGGCGATTGCCCGCAGCAGCGTCGTCTTGCCGCAGCCCGA
>JABAHR010022390.1_pt1 | contig 12515 bp, 9 predicted proteins | sample 7062101 | NCBI WGS metagenome assembly JABAHR01 (sample SAMN14534553, study PRJNA622989) | marine sediment metagenome | biome: marine biome [ENVO:00000428]; feature: marine pelagic biome [ENVO:01000023]; material: deep marine sediment [ENVO:00002113] | place: India: Gulf of Kutch | collected...
GCGTTCGCATATTTCGTGGTCTTTCCGCTCGTATTCAATTTCTTTGCGCTGGCAACGCCCGAGGGCATCAACTGGCAGCCCGATATCAACGAATATCTGAGCTTCATCTTGACCATTTTCATGGCTTTCGGGATTGCCTTCGAGGTGCCGATAGCGACGTTCATGCTGATATGGACGCGTCTCGTTTCCATCGAGACTCTCGGCAAGGCCCGCGCCTATGTGTTTCTCGGCGCATTCATCGTCGGCATGTTCCTGACGCCACCCGATGCGATCTCTCAAACGCTGCTCGCCGTGCCGGTGTATCTGCTCTACGAGAGCGGTCTCGTGCTCTGCCGTATTCTCGGCGCAGAACGTGCCGAGCCGCAGGAAGAGACTAGCGCGAGCTAGCGTGCGATCCGGCGTTTCCCCAGGACTCGTTAAACCTCCGAATCAATGAGCAGCGTCGCCGGCAGCGTTGGATCCGAGACCCAAGCCGAGTTTCTCGGCCACCCACGCGGCCTGAGCACGCTGTTCTTCACCGAGATGTGGGAGCGTTTCAGCTACTACGGCATGCGCGCGCTGCTCGTGCTGTTCATGGTCGATCAGATCGAGAACGGCGGACTCGGGTTCACCGATCAAACGGCGACGGCGATCTATGGTCTCTATACGGCAGCGGTGTATCTGATGTCGCTGCCGGGCGGTTGGATCGCCGACCGGTTGATGGGTGCGCAACGGGCCGTCTGGTTCGGCGGAATCATCATCATGTCGGGACATTTCGTGCTTGCGATTCCCGGCTTGAGCACTTTCTTTCTGGGCCTGATTCTCGTCGTGCTCGGTACGGGCTTGCTGAAACCGAATATCAGCGCGATTGTCGGCGAGCTCTATGGCTTGAGCGATGAGCGCCGCGATGCCGGGTTCACGATCTTCTACATGGGCATCAATATCGGCGCCGCACTCGGCCCACTCATTTGCGGCCTGCTCGCACGTGATAGTTGGCACTACGGCTTTGCAGCAGCCGGGGTCGGCATGCTCGTCGGATTGATCCAGTTTCGTGCCACACGCGCTCATCTAGGCATCGCCGGGCTCGAGCCTGATCTCGCACCGACTTCGATCAGCGTGCAACGCAACGCCTGGGTCGGGATCGGCGCATTTCTGCTCGCCGTTGTCGCGTTGCTCGTGGCAGGGCTGACGGGCGTCATGCAGTTCGATGCAGTTTCACTTGCGCGCGGGACTACCTACGCGATCGGCATCTTGGGTTTGCTCTACTTCGCCTACCTGTTTCTGCTCGGGGGCCTTACTCGCGACGAACGGGGGCGCGTTGTCGTGATCCTCGCGCTGTTTCTTGCCGCAGCCATGTTCTGGGCGGGCTTCGAGCAGGCAGGCTCATCGCTGAATTTGTTTGCGGAGCGCTACACGGTCCGTGAGTTCGGCGCATTCGAGATTCCGGCCGCGTGGTTTCAGTCGCTGAATCCAATCTTCATCATCTTGCTCGCGCCGCTGTATTCGATGTTGTGGGTTACGCTCGCGCGCCGCCACTTGAATCCCGCCGCGCCGCTGAAGTTCGCCGCAGGCCTGATCATTCTCGGCGCGGGTTTCGCCGTCATGATCGGCGCGGCGAGGTTAGTCGCGTCCGGAGACCAGGTGCTGCCGACCTGGCTGTTCTTCACCTATCTCTTTCACACGATGGGTGAGCTCGCGTTGAGTCCGGTGGGCTTGAGCTCCGTCAGTAAGCTCGCGCCGCGGCGTTTCGTCGGCCAGATGATGGGCGTTTGGTTTCTTGCAGCCTCGCTCGGCAACATCATTGCCGGCCTGATCGCCGGCGAGTTCCGCGCAGACGCTGTCGACGAAATGCCCGGTCTCTATTTACAGATTGTTCTTACGACCGTCGGATCGGGTCTGCTATTGGCAATCTGCGCCAGGCCGCTGAAACGCTTGATGGCGGGCAGACACTGATTCACCGTCAGCGTCGCCTGCGTATTCGCCGCTTCTAATACGCGATCGCGTAGCAATCCCGCCGCGGATCGGCACCGGCAATCCGATTGCCCGTGGCCGGATCTATGAGCACGACGGTAGCGCAGCCTGACATTCCGAAAGTGCGCAGGCGCTCGACTGCATGGCCTAACGCGTTGAGCTCCTCGTAGACCGAGTCCGACACCGTGGCCTCGACACCGAGGCGATTGAAGTCAGCGCTGTGCGGCCAGAAAGAGCCGAAGAAATGCGACGTCTGAACCCGCGGGCGCTCGATAGCAGCGTGCAGATTCGGGTACCAGTCGTCCCAGAACTCGACGATGCTCAGGAAGGCCTGAAGAATCGTCTGCTCCTGATTGTCGCCGCCCGGTGTGCCGATGGCCATGAACGGCTCGCCGTCCTTGAAGACGATACTCGGCGTAAGGCTGTAACGTGGCCGGGCACGCGGACGAAGCTGATTGGCGCGTGTCTCGTCGAGCCAGAACTGCTCGCCTCGCACGCTCAGACCGATTCCCGTATCGCCGAGAATCACGGAGCCGCCAATCCAGCCGCCGCTCGGCGTTGCGTCGAAAATGTTTCCGTCGTCGTCAATGATCGCAACGTGCGTCGTGTCTTTGCTGACCCCGGCCGAGTCGCGGCCGAGCGAGGCCATGCGTTGAGCTGAAGGCGCGATGCTCAGCGCCGTGGCGTCCTCGAGATCGGCGCGCCAGAAATCCCAGTCGTCGACATCCGGATCGAACGGCAGAGGATCGCCGGCGATGTAGGCCGTTGAGGATCGCGACGGATTGATCAGTGCGGCACGTTCAGCGGCGTAAGCCTTCGATAGCAATCCCCGGTCGGGCACGTCGACGAACGCCGTGTCAGCGTAATAACTGTCTCGGTCGGCGAACGCGAGCTTCATCGCCTCGGCGATCGTATGAAAGTACTCTGCGCTTGCGTATCCCATGGCGCGCAGATTGAAGTTTTCGAGAATGTTCAGCATCTGTAAGAGCGCTGGACCCTGGCTGACGAAGCCGTGCTTATAAACTGTGTACTCCCGATAGTCGGTTTGAGCCGGTGCCTCGATGCGCGCGAAGAACTCTGCGAAGTCTGCGAGCACGAACGGCGTGCCGTGGTCTTCTAGAAAAGCAACCATCGCGCGAGCGATGTCACCGGCGTAGAAACGCTCACGCGCCGCGACGATGCCGGCTTCCCGGCCGTGCGCCGCCGCCGAGCGCTCGGCCTCGACCATGCGTCTGAGCGTTGCGGCGAGCGTCGGCAGCTTGAGCGTGTCACCGGCCTCGTAGAACGATCCGTCGGGCTTGAGCCAATAGCTCTGGTTGCTGGGCCATCGATCGATGAACTCGATCTCGCGCCGGATCGCTGCTGCAGTGCTCGGTCGCAAAGGAAAGCCGTTCTCGGCGTACTCGATCGCCGAGGCGCTCACGGCCTCGAAGCTCATCGTGCCCCAGCGCTCCAGCACGGTCAGCGCAGCGTGCACGGCGCCCGGCACGACCGCAGGATCGAGACCGTAGCCTTCGAGTGTCTTATCGCGCGACCGGTACCAATCGATATCGGCAGCTTGGGCGGCCCAGCCCTGCCCGATCACTGAGATAACCTCACCCTCGGTCTGTGGATAGACGAGCACGAGTGCTTCGCCGCCGAGGCTGTAGAGGTCCTGCTCGAGCACGCCCCCGGCAAGGAGCGCAGCGGCTCCGGCATCGAATGCGTTGCCGCCTTGCAGAAGAATCTTCAGTGCGGCAGCCGTCGTTAGCGGGTGGCCCGTCGAGATTCCGGCCTCGGGACCCATGACGGCCGGGCGCAACGCCGCATCGACAGGTCGTTGATCCTGGATCGGTACCTGCGCCGAAGCTTGAGCACATAGGCTCGCGGCTATGCCGATACAGATCGATAAGCGAAATCGGTCGAGCACTTCAAACATACAACTTTCTCCGCCTTGTTCGGCGTCGCCGGGGTCTAGACGGCGACGCGCTGCCGCTCAAGGATAGCAGTCCCGGCCAGATTCGGAAGCCGAGGATCGATTCATAAGGTTTTTGGCGTAGCGTATGATTGAGCGCAGCCGCAAAGACGGCCAGCCGCGGCAGGCGCCGGCAGGCAAGAATACAAAGAGGGAACAACGAAGAGGGGAGTCCCACATGGTCGCTGGTCAACCGCTTCCGCAACTGACGGTCAAGGCGATCGTCCTCGGTCTAATTCTGTCGATGGTGCTTGCCGGGGCAAACGCCTATCTCGGTTTGTTCGCTGGCATGACCGTTTCGGCGTCGATTCCCGCGGCCGTTATCTCAATGGCCGTGCTGAAGCTCTTCAAGAACTCGAATATCCTCGAGAACAACATCGTGCAGACGGCAGCATCGGCCGGCGAGTCAATCGCGGCTGGCGTGATCTTCACGATTCCTGCGCTCATCATCCTCGGCTACTGGAACGTTTTCGATTACATGTGGGTCACGGTAATCGCCGGACTCGGCGGCCTGCTCGGCGTCATGTTCACGATCCCGCTGCGGCGCTCGCTCATCGTCGAGGAGCAGCTGCGATATCCCGAAGGTACCGCGACGGCCGAAGTGCTCAAGGTCGGCGCAGCGCCCGGACAGGGAGCGAAGGTTCTTGCACTCGCCGGCGCGCTCGGCGCAGCGACGAAGCTCATCGAGACGGGGTTACGGCTCTGGGCTGGAACGGCGCAGGCGGCGACCTACGTGGGCTCGAGCACAATCGCGTATGTCGGCATGAATCTTTCGCCGGCGCTCGTGAGCGTCGGTTACATCGTCGGTCTCAACATCGCCGTGCTGGTCTTCCTCGGCGGTGCTATCTCATGGTATGCCGCGATCCCGATTTACTCGACTTGGTTACTGGACGGTAACCCCGGGCTTTCCGCGCAGTTCGAAAGTGGCATGGGTGCCGGTGATCTCGCGTACGCAATCTGGACGTCGCAGATCCGCTATCTCGGTGTCGGTGCGATGCTCGTCGGCGGCGTCTGGGCCTTGATCTCCATGCGTGGCTCGCTGGTCTCTGGCGTGATCAGCGGTCTCAAGGCCGAGAGCCGCGTCACATCGGCAACTTATGATCACACGCAACACGACACACCGATGCGGCTCGTGTTCATCGGTATCGCCATATTCATTGTGCCGATCTTCGTCGTTTACCAGACCATCGTTGCCAACGTCGGGATCGCGCTCGCAATGACGATTGTCATGGTCATCGCAGGTTTTCTTTTCTCCTCGGTGGCGGCCTATATGGCCGGACTCGTCGGGTCCTCGAACAACCCGATTTCCGGCATTACGATTGCGACCATCCTGTTCACCTCGCTTTTGTTGCTCTGGCTCATGGGCGGTGGAGCAGTCAACGGGCCGGCGGCGGCAATCATGGTCGGTGCCGTCGTATGTTGCGCGGCGGCGATCGCGGGGGACAATCTGCAAGACCTCAAGGCCGGGTACATCGTCGGTGCGACCCCTTGGAAGCAGCAGGTCATGCAGGGTGTCGGCGTCGTCAGTGCCGTGCTCGTCATGGCGCCGATCCTGAATCTATTGCTGCAGGCATACGGCATCGGCGTGCCGACTGCGGAACAGCCCGACGCGCTTCTTGCACCGCAGGCGACACTCATGGCCTCAGTCGCAGAGGGTGTGTTCGGAGCCGGCTTGCCGTGGGGAATGATTGTCGCAGGTGCGGGCATTGGTGCCGGAATCATTGCGCTAGACGAGTATCTGAAGGCCACCAACGCATCGTGGCGCGCGCCCGTGCTAGCGGTCGCGGTTGGGATATACCTGCCGCTCGAGTTGTCGACGGCGATTCTGCTCGGCGGACTCATAGCCTACGCTGCGAATCGGCGGGCCGAGGCGGGCGATGGCGACTCGGCGCTCGCGAAGCGCAACGGTATGCTCTTCGCGTCGGGCTTGATCACGGGCGAGGCCTTGATCGGTATCGCGATGGCCGTCCCCATCGTGTTGACGGGTAATCCGGACGTCATCGCTATCGATGGAAACATCCCGAGCTTCGTTGGCCTGTTGGTTATCGCCGGGCTTGCCGGTTGGCTCTACAGAGTCGGAACGAGAAGCGGATAAACGTTGAGCCGATCAGCGTCGAAAGAACAGATTGACGATCAACGTTAGCGCGAGACTCACGACGATCATCGACGTTATCGGGATGAAGATTCGTGTCTGGCCGCGCTCGATCTGGATATCGCCGGGCAGGCGGCCGAACCAATTGAGGAGTCCGGGCGCATACAGCAGTGCGAGCCCTATGAGCAGCAGCGATATGCCTGCGATGATGAGTAACCTTGCCAACACGGTGTCGTAGTCGACTCAGCCGAAACTCCAATGCAGCCTTTGAAGAGTAAGCTACCGGGCGTCGGCACGACGATCTTCACGATCATGTCGCACCTTGCCGAGCAGTTCGGTGCGATCAATCTATCGCAGGGATTTCCAGACTTTCAACCACCCGAGGCGTTGCTCGACCTCGTGACCGAGCACATGCGCCGCGGTCACAACCAGTATCCACCGATGGCCGGCGTCGAGGTGCTCCGGGAGCAAATCGCCGTAAAGGTCTCGGCGCTCTATGGGGCGCACGCGGATCCCGCGACCGAGATCACGGTGACGAGCGGCGCGACCGAAGCGCTGTTCTGCGCGATCCACTCGATCGTCAGGGCGGGTGACGAGGTCATCGTGTTCGATCCAGCTTACGACTCCTACGAGCCTGCTGCCACGCTCGCAGGCGCAGCGACGATCCATATTCCGTTGCAGCCACCTTCCTTCGGGATCGACTGGGATCGCTTGAGCTCGGCGCTCAACGAGCGCACACGCTTAGTCGTTATCAATACGCCGCACAATCCGACCGGTTCGATTCTGTTGCCCGAGGATCTCGATCGCCTTGCCGAGGCGCTGAGTCCGTATGACTGCTACGTGCTCAGCGACGAGGTCTACGAGCACATCGTTTTCGACGATGTCGGCCATACGAGTGTGCTCGCACATCCCGAGCTCGCGGCACGCAGCTTTGCCGTCTTTTCTTTCGGCAAGACCTACCATGCGACCGGATGGAAGGTCGGCTACTGCGTGGCGCCCGGACCGCTGACGGCGGAGTTTCGGCGCGTGCATCAGTTCAACACATTCACGACTGTTACGCCGTTGCAGTTCGCGTTGGCTGACTTTCTCGAGCGTTGCCCGGAGCACCATCTCGGCTTGGCCGATTTCTATCAACAGAAACGCGACTACTTCCTCGAGTCGATGCAGGACACGCGTTTCGTCATGAAGCCGTCGCGTGGGACCTACTTTCAGTTGGCCGAGTATGGCGAGATTTCCGATCTACCTGATGAGGCGTTCGCGCGTTGGTTAACTGAGACTCATAAGGTTGCCGTCATTCCGGTATCGGCTTTCTACGCCGAGCCACCCGATACGCGAATCGTTCGTTTTTGTTTCGCCAAGGAGCTTCAGACGCTGGAGGAAGCGGCGCGGCGACTGCTTGCGCTTTGAGAGCGTTCTGTTGGCCCTGCTACCATAGCGCCGTTGCCTCTCGGCTCCACGAGCTGTGGATCAAGAAAACTCAACTGAATTAGCGACATCGGAGCCGAATCAGGTCTGGCTCATGACCGCGGCCGGCTACGCGTCGGTCGGCGTCGCGCTATCGCTCGTCAGTCTGAAGATTTGGGCTTGGCTCGCGACCGATTCAGTTGCAATGTTGAGCTCGCTGGCCGACTCGCTGCTCGACTTGCTTGCTTCGGGCATTACGCTCGTCGCTGTCCGAGTCGCGATATCGCCTGCTGACCGCGAGCATCGCTTTGGACACGGCAAGTCCGAAGGCATCGCCGGCCTCGTGCAGGCCGTGATCATCACAGGCTCAGCAGGCTACGTGTGCCTCAGGGCGATCGAACGGCTGCTGTCTCCGAGTGCCGTCGAAAGCCCGAGCGTCGGCATCGGCGTCATGCTCGTATCGCTCGTGTTGACGGTCAGTCTCGTGGCGTTTCAGCGGTTCGTCGTTCGGCGCACTCGATCGTTGGCTATCGCAGCCGATGCCGTGCACTATCGCTCAGACGTCCTGACGAATCTCGCCGTTCTAGCAGCGATTCTGCTCTCGTCGAACTGGGGCCTGCACATCTTCGATCCACTGCTCGGTCTCCTCGTCGTAGCGTTGATCCTCTGGAGCGTCGCGATCATCGTTCGCGAGGCGCTCGACGTGTTGCTGGATCGGGAGCTGCCCGAGAACGACCGGCTTCGAATCTCAGAGATCGCGCGTGCGCATCCGGAAGTCTTAGGGCTTCACGACCTGCGCACACGCTCGGCCGGCGCAACGAAGTTCGTGCAGTTTCACCTCGAGCTCGATCCGGCTCTCAGTCTGAGCGCCGCGCACAACATCTGCGACACGGTCGAGAAGGAAGTGCGCGAGATCTACCCGGCAGCTGAGGTGCTCATACACGCCGACCCGTACGGCCTGCCCGAGAAAAGGGATCCGTTCTAGCCGGAGTTGTGTCTAGCAGCGGGCGTGAGCGTTATTCGCCGGCGCGCTCCATGGCAATGAGCTCGTCGATGACCTCGAGCAGTACCGGGTAGCTTCCGGCCATCGTCGCGCTCGTCACGTACTTGCCGTTGACGATGACGGTCGGCACGCTCGAGATGCGATAACGACGTGCGAGCTCGTCGGCGCGCTGGAGCTTCGTGTAAACGGCGAACGACTCGAACGTGCTGTCGAAGGTTGCCTGGTCGACGCCATAGTTGCCGAAAAAGCTGCCGATCGCGGCCGGATTGTCGAGGCCGTTTCGGTTCACGTGAATCTCGCGAAAGATGTCTGCGTGCATCTCGTCGAGCTTGTTCAGCGTCTCGGCGGTGTAGTAGATGCGCGCGTGCATCTGGTGAATGCCGGCCCACAGCACGGGGATACGCACGAAGCTGACGTCGCCCGCAATGTTCTCTTTCCAGCTCTCGAGGTAGGGATCGAAGGTGTAGCAATGCGGGCACGCATACCAGAAGACCTCGGCGACCTCGATTTGCTCGGGACCGGAGCTCGTTGGCTGTGCCGGTGTCAGGCGCTCGTAATGCTCGCCGAGCGAGAACTGCCGCGCGGAGGTATCTGCCTGGGCGAGCACGATGCGCTCCGGCGCAGCCGTCTCGACGGCTGTGTTCTCGAGCGCAGCGCTCTGTTCGGCTGCGACGGGGGCGTCTTGCTGTTGTCCGCGAACTTGCAGAACGATCATGACGGCCGCGATCACGGCCACCGGGATCACCGCCATTCGAAACAGTTTATTGGTCAACACTTGAGCGTCTCCTAGTGGGTGGCGCCACGCAGTCCCTGCATGTAGCTTGCGACGGCCTGGATTTCGGCGTCGCTGAGCAAGGCAGCAATGTCGCGCATCATGAGATTTGACGAGCCGTCAGAGCGGCGCGCGCCTGAGGCATAGGCGGCGAGCGTGTTCGCGATATAAGTGGCGTGCTGGCCGCTCACCGATGGGTAACCGGCGAGCGGGTTGCCCTTCCCAGCGGGCCCGTGGCATGCGATGCAGGCCGGAATACCACGGTCGGCGACCCCGCTGCGATACAACTGCTCGCCGAGTTCGACGAGTGAAGGATCGGCAGTCTTGAGCGTCAGCGATTGCGCCTCGAAGTAGGCACCGAGGTCTGCGATGTCCTGAGCGGACAACGGCGCGGCGAAGCTCGTCATCAGCGCGTCCTCGCGCTCGCCCGCCTGAAACGCCTCGATTTGTCGTGCCATATAGTCCGCATGCTGACCGGCCAGGCTCGGCCAGATCGGGTTCGGGCTGTTGCCGTCCGCGCCGTGACAGGCCGCGCAAACCGCAGACTTCGACTGCCCGGCGGCCACAGATCCCTGCGCCAGACTCTCGCCAGCGGCTATGAGCAGCACGAGCGTGCACAGCGTAAAAAATCCCATCCTGCTGTTGAGCTGGAACGGCAAAATATCCTTATCCGTCACCGCGTTAGATCCTCGAGTGCGTAACCCTGAAAACGGCCGCAGATTGTACACTAATCAACCTGAACCCAGCATAACCGGGAACGAGCGCGCGCTTTATTATGACCACTGTTTTTAACGCTAGTTTCCTGACCGGCGCTCGCAGCGCCAAGCAGTTTCCGGCCGATTCGGGTCTCGAGGTCGCATTTGCCGGTCGGTCGAACTCGGGAAAATCCAGCGCGATCAACGCGATCACCCGACGCAAGGCGCTCGCGCGAACGAGCAAGACGCCCGGTCGCACGCGCGAGATCAATTTTTTCACGGTCGCCGAGGATCGGCGTCTCGTCGACTTACCCGGCTACGGCTACGCCAAAGTATCGGCGGGGATGCGCGATGAGTGGCGCGAGCTGCTAGAGCAGTATTTCCGCTACCGTCAATCGTTGCGCGGACTCTTCGTAACCGTCGACATTCGCCGCGGCATCGGTGATCTAGACCGCGTCATGCTGAACTGGGCAACTGACGCCGGCGTACCGGCGGCGGCGCTGCTGACTAAGGCCGACAAGCTCAGTCGCGGCGCAGGTTTGAAGCGCCGTGATGAGATTGCCAATACGGCGCCGGAGGGTGTGCCGCTGCTGCTGTTCTCCTCGCCACGACGCCTGGGCGTCGATGAGGCCCGCGCGCAGCTTCGCGCCTGGCTCGAGCTGCCCTAGGGCCGGGCTCGGCCGCCGCCGCAGAGGGCCGTTGCCGGCCCGACGCGCTCGGGGAACTTTCCGGGCGAAATACTGACTAACTATACGGGCGGTTTTCGCGCCCCCCGCTGACCTCCCTAAGCGGGATATCGTCCCGGTGACCCCATACCGGGATCCTCTACCCCGGGCGCGTCCCCTGAATCCCGCGCTCGGGGTTTCTTTTGTCTCCGTCCTGCGCTGACGTTAGTGCGCCTCGTCCCAATTGCTGCCGAGGCCGAAATCGACCTTGAGCGGCACGCGCAGGCTCGCAGCTGCTTCCATGCGCGTCTTGATTTCCTCGGCGAGGTCTTCTGCAGCGCCGGCCTCGACCTCGAGCACGAGCTCGTCGTGCACCTGCATGATCAGGCGGGCATCGACGCCGGACTCGGCGAGCCACCGATCGACGTCGATCATCGCGCGCTTGATGATGTCGGCGGCCGTGCCCTGCATCGGCGCGTTGATCGCGCTGCGTTCGGCGTACTGGCGGCGCTGATGGTTGCGTGAGCTGATCTCGGGAAGGTACAGCCGCCGGCCAAGGACCGTCGAAACGAAACCGTGCTCGCGCGCTTGCTCACGCGTCTCGTCCATATAACGCTTCACGCCGGGGTAGCGGCTGAAATAAAGATCGACGTAGCTTTGCGCTTCGCCTCGCTCGATACCGAGCTGCCGGGCGAGCCCGAAGGCGGACATGCCGTACATCAGGCCGAAGTTGATCGCCTTGGCGGAGCGGCGCTGGTCTGCGGTTACGCTTTCGAGCTCTCGGCCGAACACCTCGGCGGCCGTTGCCGTATGAATGTCTTGATCGGCTGCGAACGCCGTGAGCAGGCCTTTGTCCTGAGATAGATGCGCCATGATTCTAAGCTCGATCTGCGAATAGTCGGCTGCGAGCAGGCGGTATCCCTCGGGGGCGATGAACGCTTGGCGAATTCGCCGGCCCTCCGGCGTTCGGATCGGAATGTTCTGCAGGTTCGGGTCGGACGACGACAGGCGTCCGGTTGCTGCCACGGCCTGGTGGTAAGACGTATGGATGCGGCCCGTGCGCGGATTGATCTCGGCGGGCAACTTGTCCGTGTACGTGGATTTGAGCTTTGCGAGTGCGCGGTGCTCGAGCACGAGTCGCGGGAGCGCGTATTCATCGGCGAGATCCTGGAGCACGCTTTCGGCGGTCGATGGTTGACCCTTTGGTGTCTTGCCGAGCACGGGCAATCCGAGCCGATCGTAAAGTATTTCCTGGAGCTGCTTCGGAGAGGCGAGATTGAACGGTCCGCCGGCCTCTTTGTGCGCTTCGGTCTCGATCTTGAGCATCGCCTCGGCGAGCTCCTGGCTCTGCGCGCCGAGCATCTGTGCGTCGACGAGCACGCCGAGATACTCCATCTTCTGCAGCACCGGGACGAGCGGTTGCTCGACGCCTTCATAAATGCCGAGCAACTCCGGCGTCTGCTCGAGGCGGGGCCAGAGCGTCTCGTGCAAACGCAGGCTGACGTCGGCGTCCTCGGCCGCATAGGGTGCGGCGGTTTCGATGTCGACCTCGTCGAAGCGCAGTTGCTTGGCGCCCTTACCAGCGACTTCCTCGTACTTCGTCGTCTTGATCTCGAGGTACTTCATTGCGACGGAGTCGAGGTCGTGACGCGTCGCTGTGGAGTTCAGCACGAACGATTCGAGCATCGAGTCGTACGCCATGCCCGCCAGCGCGATGTCGTAACGCGCGAAGATGTGGGCATCGTATTTCAGGTGGTGGCCGAGCTTTTTCTGCGCCGGGNNCGATTCGAGCATCGAGTCGTACGCCATGCCGCCGAGATTGATGCCGTGATTCGCGAAGATATGGGCGTCGTATTTGAGGTGATGGCCGAGTTTCGGTGCATCGCTCTCGAGCCACGCGCGCATGCGCTCGAGCACGCTGTCTCGGTCGAGTTGATCCGGTACGCCCGGGTAACTATGGGCGAGCGGGATGTAGGCAGC
>JABAHR010017704.1_pt1 | contig 12508 bp, 13 predicted proteins | sample 7062101 | NCBI WGS metagenome assembly JABAHR01 (sample SAMN14534553, study PRJNA622989) | marine sediment metagenome | biome: marine biome [ENVO:00000428]; feature: marine pelagic biome [ENVO:01000023]; material: deep marine sediment [ENVO:00002113] | place: India: Gulf of Kutch | collected...
CGATTACAAAAGTCGACCGTGGTCGATTTTTCTGTTGACAACACAACCCGGGAGGTGTAAATCTCGACCACAGTCGACTTTTGGAGGATCTTATGATCGGTATCAGGGAAAAGAAAAAACAGCAGACGCGTAAAGCCATCATCGATTCAGCGATCAAGCTGTTTACGAAAAAAGGCTTTGAACAGACCCGCATGGAGGAACTTGCCCGGGCGGCAGGAGTTGGCAAAAGCACTATTTATGGTTATTTCAAAACCAAGGATGAAATCTTTCTCGCCTTCTGTGATGCGGAACTCGATTTTGCTTTTTCAGAACTGGATCGCAAAATCGATGAGAACGCCCCTCTCGTAGATCAGTTGGTTGCCCAGATGATGGGTCAGATCACCTACGTAACCAAGAATCGGGAATTCGGCCGCATTTTTGTACGCGAGATGGCCTTCCCGGGCGACGATGCCATGCAGAAAACCAGTGATCTTGACAAGCGCTACATTGGTAAGTTGGGCGAAGTGCTCGGCGCAGCACAGAAACGCGGCGAACTCCCTGAGAAGACCGATATGTTACTGATGATGGCCCATCTTCATGCTCTCTACCTGATGGTTCTGTCGACATTATATACAGGCGATGTGACATCACTTGAGAACGCTGAAATATTACTTCGCTCACTGGTTCTCCAGACATTGCATGGGCCTGCAGCGATGGCGGACATCCAGGGACAGGCCAGCCAGCAATGGGACAGTATCAAACAAACTTTTATCGAACGACACAACCTCGAATTGTAAGGCTGATTATGCACAAAACACTAATAACAATTCTGCTGATCATTGGATGCGTAAATATTGCACAGGCTGAAACGTTGAGCTTGCGCGAGGTTATGGTTTTCGGCCTGGCCAACAATTATGACCTGCAGATTGCTGAACTTGATGTTGAACGGGCTGATGCCGGAATCACCGGCGAGGAGGGGCGTTTTGATGTGACCGCCGAACTCGGCATTAATACCACTCGCACTGAGCTGCCGGCTGATTCAACTTTATTGACTGAGGAGCTGTTAATAACCGAACAGGATCAGCTTGAGGCCGCATTAGACAAACAGTTTGCCAGTGGGCTGCACTCTAGACTCAGCCTGACCGGAACCCGCAGCGATGCCGACAGCCTGGCCGACCGACTCGACTCGGCCTATCGGACGACCCTCGTGCTCGACCTGACCCAGCCATTGCTCAAAGATAGGGGACGGGACATCACCACGGCCAACTTGCGCATTTCCAGAATCGCAAAGCAGCAGGCGGCCTACGGTTATCTCGGGACCGTACAGCAGCTTGTTGCCGACATTGAAAATGCCTACCTGGACCTGGCCCAGTCCGAAGCTGATTACCGTTACTCAGTTCTGGCCCGCGATCTGGCCAGTGAGCTCCTTGATGCCAATCAGCGCAAATTTGATGCTGGCCTGCTGCCAATTACTGAAGTCAACGAAGCACGCACAGCAGTCGCCGCCCGTGAAGAGGTGATGATTCTGCAAAAACAGCAGATTGCTATAACACGCAATCGTTTGCTGGAGTTGATCGACCATGGTCATTCCGAGTTGCCGGCAGACTGGCGAGTCGCACTTCCCGAAGTTGATTCTGCCAATGGCCCAAAACTCACCAGCGCACTTAAAACAGGACTCAAAAAGCGTCCCGACCTGCAGCAGGCCCGGCTGGAGCTTGATGCCCGTAAAATTGCCCTGGTTTATGCGGACAACCAGCTTTTGCCCCGTCTGGATCTCGAAGCCAGTCTCGGCATCAACGGTCTTTCCGGAGATGCTGAGAGCAACACCTTTTACGATGGACCCTGGCGAGACTCTTTCGATGATGACGGTAACAGCTGGTATGCCGGACTACGCTTCAGCATGCCATTACAGAACCGTGTTGCGAAGGCCCAGTACCGCGATGCAGCAGCTTTGGACAAACAATCACTTTACCGCCTGAGACGAGCAGAAGTTGCCGCTGAAGCCGCGATTCGCTCCGCCTATGAGACCCTGGCGCTTGGGCAAGCACGTCTTGATATTGCCAGGCGTACGGCCGAACTGGCAGAGACAACCTTAGAACAGGAAAACCGCCGCCTTGAAGAAGGACTCTCCGATACCTTCCGCGTGCTGATCTTCCAGACGTCATTGGTCGATGCCAAAATTAATGAAGTTGCTGCATTGACCGACTATCACCGAGCCCGGGTTCGCCTTTTTCAGGCAATGGGCATCAACCTTGAAAGCTATAATATTGTCGCGGCATTGCCGCAGCAGGGAGCAATGCTATGAAAAACCTGATCGCGGTGATCTTCCTCTGTTTGTTGCCACTTGTTGCAGGCTGCGAATCTAAGGCTGACAGCAACAGCGCTGCTGCCGAACAGCCGAGAGCGGAAAAGGCAACGTCCGTCAAGATACAGTCTGTCAACGCCATGGATCTTAACGAATATTTTACCCTGCCTGGTTCTCTGGAAGCATGGGAAGACCTGACATTAGCGGCCGAAATCGCCGGGCCGGTTGACTGGGTCGGTCCGGAAGAAGGGGCTCGCATTCAGGCAGGAGAAAAGATTCTGACGATTGACTCTGTCAGTCAGAAGGCCAACCTGGAAAGCGCACAAGTTGATGCCGACATCAAAAAGGCAACCATGGACCGCTACCAGCAGCTGGTTGAAGAAAACCTGGTCAGCCGTCAGGAGTACGACAACAGCGTCAATGCCTACGAGACCGCGAGGCAAAATCTCGAACTGGCGCGAATTGCCATGCAGAAGAGCATTGTCAGGGCCCCGGTCGATGGTGTGCTTGACCGTCGCCTGGTGGAACGTGGCGAATATATCAAAGTCGGCGACCCGGTCGCTCTGCTGGTTCAGGTCGATCGCCTCAAAGCCATGGTCGACGTCCCGGAAAAAGACGTGCGTTACTTACATGCCGGTGAAGCCGTTGAAGTTGTACAGGCGCAGATCGATACCGGTAAGGAAACGCATCATCGCGGCAAGCTGGTTCACCTGGCTTACAAGGCAGACCCCAACACACGGACCTATCGGGCTAAGATAGAGATTGACAACAGCACCGGCGAGCTCCGCCCGGGAATGATTATCCGTGTCGAGGCATTGCGCCGCCACCTCAAGGACGCTATTACCGTTCCACTCTATGCAGTCATCGACCTTGATGGTCGCAAGGTGGTGTTTATCGAAGACCAGGGCAAAGCCCAGCTGCGACAGGTTGACGTTGATCGGGTGATCGATGATCAAGCTGTTATCACCAAGGGGTTGCAGCTTAACGAACATCTTATCGTCAAGGGGCAACAGCTTCTGGTCGATGGCAGCAAGGTCAAGATTGAGGACAATTAATCATGCTCATTTCCAATGTGGCCATCCGGCAGCGCAGCACGGTCTTTGCCCTGATGATGATCATCATCGTGGTTGGCATCTACAGCTACATGACCCTGCCAAGGGAATCGACACCGGACATCACCATCCCCTATGTGCTGGTTGTCACTCCTTATGAAGGTGTGTCTTCAAGCGATATCGAATCCTTGATCACCAACCCGATCGAACGCAAGCTGCGCGGATTGAAGAATGTCGAGGAAGTCCGTTCGGTGAGCGCCGAAGGTTCGTCGATGATCACGGTAGAGTTCATCCCTGATGTCGACATTGATGATGCCATTCAATGGGTCCGCGACAAGGTTGACCAGGCCAAGGGCGATCTACCCGATGACCTGGAAAACGACCCGCAGATTCTCGAAGTGAACCTGGCCGAATTCCCGGTATTGATGGTTGCCGTTTCAGGAGATGCGCCGGAAACTGTTCTCAAAGGTGTTGCCGAGGAACTGGAAGAGCACATAGAAGAGGTACCCGGTGTCCTCGATGTGGTTTTGACCGGCGGACGCGAGAACCAGGTTCGCGTCGAAATCGACCCCGATCGCATGGCCGCTTACCGGGTATCGTTCAACGAGATTGTCACCGCGGTTGCCCGCGAGAACGTCAATATTCCCGGAGGCAGCATCGATATCGGCAAGGGCAAGTACCTGCTGCGCATTCCGGGTGAATTTAGCGATCCGGCGCAGATTGACAACCTGATCATGGTCGTACGAGACGGCAAACCGATCTATTACAAGGATATGGCGACCGTTGATTTTACCTTCGAAGACGCGCAAAGCTATGCGCGTCTTAACGGCAAACCGAGTGTCTCTCTGGCCGTCAAGAAACGCACCGGTGAAAATATTATTGAAGTAACCGACCGTGTCTTCACTCTCCTTGAACATGCCAAGCCGCAGTTGCCGGAAGGCATAGAGCTCTCTGTCACCCTCAACCAGTCAAAAGATATTCGCAACATGGTCTCGGAGCTCGAGAACAACATTCTCACCGGCCTGGTCCTGGTGATCTCGGTGCTGTTCCTTTTCCTTGGGCTGCGCAACTCTTTTTTTGTTGCCCTCGCAATTCCTTTTTCGATGTTGATGTCGTTTGCCATCATCCAGGCGCTCGATATGACATTGAACATGGTGGTCCTCTTCAGCCTGATCCTGGCTCTGGGCATGCTGGTCGACAACGCCATCGTCATCGTCGAAAACATCTATCGTCACATGCAGGAAGGTAAAGGACGGATCGAGTCTGCGCGCATCGCCGCTTCCGAGGTCGGCTGGCCGATTATCAGCTCGACGATCACGACTCTGTGTGCATTTTTCCCGATGATCTTCTGGCCGGGGATCATGGGTGAATTCATGAAGTTTTTGCCGATGACTTTGATCATAACCCTGTCTTCGTCACTGTTCGTCGCCCTGGTGATCAATCCGACTGTTTGTGCGACTTTCATGCGCGTGCAAAAAGATGAAGTGCAGCCCGATATTGAACGGACCGCTATTGTGAGAGCCTATCGCCGGACCTTGCAATGGGCTCTCCATCACCAGAAAATAACTGTTGCTTTAGCCGTCGCCATATTAATTCTTATTGGCGGAATTTTTGGTGGTCTGGTTGGCGCCAAAGTTCTCGGTGTCGAACTCTTTCCCGATGTCGAGCCAAACCGGGCCTTTGTTGAAATCAAGGCTCCCGAGGGAACCAGCCTCGATACATCCGACAATTATGCACGTATTGTTGAAAAAGCGGCTCTCCCTGAGCAGGATGTTAAATTCACCATAGCCGAAATCGGCGTCGCCCCCAGCGGTGAGGCGGGTGCCGGCAGCGGCAGTCAGTCACACATGGCCAAAGTCTCGCTCGAGTTTGTAGACAGTGAAGACCGTCATGAACCTTCGGACCGGGTTCTCGACAGAATACGCAAGGCACTGGCGAATTTCGCCGGCGCAGAGATCAAGGTGGAGAAAGAAAAACCGGGGCCACCGACCGGGCCACCTGTGAGTATCGAAGTCAGTGGCGAGCGGGTTGTGGTTCTGGAAAACCTGGTCACCCAGATAAGAGAAAAAATTAAGGGGATTCCCGGCCTGGTCGACCTTAAAGATGATTTCTCGCGAGCCAAACCTGAGATCCGTGTCCTGGTGGACCGGGAGAAAGCCACGTTACTCGGATTGTCGACCGCAGATATCTCAGTGCTTGTCAAGGCCGCGATCAGCGGCAGCAAGATGGGTGTCTATCGCCAGGGCAAGGATGAGTACGATATTATTGCTCGTTTGCCGGAAGAGCGCCGCAAGTCGATCTCTGACATTGAAAGCCTGCTGATTCCAACCAATAGTGGTGCACCGGTTCCCCTGACCACTGTTGCCAAGCTTGAACTGGGGACTGGTTTCGGCTCAATCCGTCATATCGATCAGAAACGTGTGGTCACCATCTCCGGTAACACCAGCAGTCGCAACAGCAATGAGGTTTTGCAGGATGTGCAGACAACCCTCACGGACCTCGAACTGCCGGCAGGTTATCGCATTAATTATTCCGGCGAACAGGAAGAGCAGCAAAAGGCCACGGCATTCCTCAGCAAAGCATTTCTGGTCGCACTCTTCCTGATCATTCTTGTGCTGATTACCCAGTTCAATTCGGTCTCGCAGACGTTCATCGTCATGACCAGTGTGATCCTGTCGCTCTCCGGAGTCTTCATCGGATTGATTGTCACCCTGACCAACTTCGGTATCATCATGACCGGTATCGGTGTCATCTCCCTGGCCGGGGTCGTTGTCAACAATGCGATTGTGCTGATCGACTATATCAACCAGCTCAGACGTGGAGGCATGGAGCTCTATGATGCCCTGATCCGGGCCGGGCTGGTGCGTTTCCGCCCGGTTATGCTGACCGCGATCACCACCATCCTCGGCCTGATGCCGATGGCGGTCGGCGTCAGCTTCGACTTCCGCAGTCTTTCCCTGGTAATCGGCGGCGAATCAGCCCAGTGGTGGGGACCGATGGCGGTTGCTGTCATCTTCGGCCTGGCGGTGGCGACCCTTTTAACCCTGGTCGTGGTTCCCGTCCTCTACGCTCTCTTTGCCCGCATCAAGGATAAGATGGCAGAACGCTTTCACGTTGAAACCCATGTCTGAGTTCATGGACCTGTCCCTTTGTGGACTGTCCCTGGCTTAATCGGTATGATAGCCACCATGAATAAGGTTCCTGAAAACAATATTCGCTTTATGCGGGCCGCCATTGACGAAGCGGAGATGGCCCGTTCCAAGGGTGAAGTGCCAATCGGTGCTGTGATCGTGCATGACGGCGAGATCATCGGTCGCGGCCATAACCTGCGTGAAACCAGCAACGATCCGACCACCCACGCCGAGATGGTGGCGATTCGTGAAGCCGCAGCAAAAATAGGTCACTGGAGGTTGCTCAACACGACCCTCTACGTAACGCTTGAACCGTGCGTGATGTGTATGGGAGCGATAATCCTCGCGCGCATCCCGCATCTGATTTATGCTTGCCGTGATCCGCGCGCCGGTGCCGTCGGTTCAATCTATGATTTTTCCCAGGACGAACGCTTCAACCATAAGGTTGAAGTCACTGAAGGTGTGCTCGGTGAAGAGTGCAGCACCATGTTGAGCGGATTTTTTCAGGAATTAAGGGCTGGCAGGAAGTCAATAAATCAGCCCTCAGAGCCAGGAGGCTAGGGACTCGGGGCTGGATTTTCGCTCAGGGTCTATGATTGGTGACGTCAGCTAGGAATTGGTCATAATTTGGGCTGGAAATAAATTGAAAAGTTCTATATAACAGTGACCCGCTGAATAACATGGTGTTTGAGCTTTTGCTAGGCCTTAGAATCAAGCGCCCAGAACAGCCCCACGGAGGGGTGTCCGAGAGGTCGAAGGTGACAGACTCGAAATCTGTTGTACCGCAAGGTACCGTGGGTTCGAATCCCACCCCCTCCGCCAGAATTATAAAAGCCCAACCGAAACCGGTTGGGCTTTTTATTTCATAACAAGCAAGGCCAAGCGACTAAGATTGTAAAACCCCAACAATACGGCATACTTGTAACATCTCTTGTTGGAGGTGCCGTTTGAACCTACCCAATCTTTTAAGCCTGTTGCGCATCTTCATGGTCGCGCCGTTCCTGATCGCTGTAATCTACGGTTACCACGGGATTGCACTGATCATTTTTATCGCTGCCGGCATAACGGACTTCCTGGATGGCTACCTGGCACGCCGGCTGAAACAGAAATCGGTGTTGGGGACTTTCCTTGATCCGATTGGTGACAAACTTCTCGGAGCGGTTGCCTTCATTACTCTCTCTGTTCAGGGGTTGCTGCCTGCCTGGCTTGCCGTCATCGTTGTTGCCAAGGATGTATACGTTGCCCTCGGTGCCGGCATCCTGCACTACTCGGGGAATCTTACCGTCGCTGTCCCAAGCTTTTGGGGGAAGTTTGCCACAGTCGTACAAATCGCGACGGTCGCCCTGGTCCTGCTCGGAACCATGGTGACTATTTCCGTGGTGCTGCCAACGGTTCTGTTCGTGCTAACGGCGGTGGTTACAACCATAGCCTGTGTGCACTATATCTGGTGCGGGACGAAAAGTTTTGCCGAAAAACCTGGAGACACTGAAGCATAAGATGTACAGACACGGTCATTGACTTGTGGAGGCTTTCGGAAACGATACAATTGACCTTAAAAGCACTGCCAAGGTTGAAGGACAATCGATGAAGTCTGAAAATGATAAAAACTCCTTGTCGCCCTTTCCGGAATTTTTAGAGATGTTCAAGAAGAACATGCAGAATGTGTTTCATGAACGCGAGGACATAAACCAGCTGAGCACAGTGCGTGGTCTGCCACCATACGTATTGCGAGAGGTCATGGCCAACAGGCCGCTGTCGGTCTTTATCCCAGGGGAATATGGTGGCCGCGGGGCTGATCCCAAAGAGGGGATAGCGATCATTGAGGCAGCATCTTATGAATCTCTGGCGTTGGCACTGATTTTCGGTATTAACTGGGCTCTCTTCCTGCAACCGGTTGCCAAGTATGCACAGGAGAACACCAAGCAGCCGGTGTTCGATGGTTTCATCAAGGACGGCAAGATGGGTGGCCTGATGATCACCGAGCCGGATTACGGTAGTGACGCGTTACACATGCAGACATCATGGGTTGAACAGGATGGTTTGTGTCATTTACGTGGCGTCAAGCATTGGGCCGGCTTGACCGGCTGGGCCGACTACTGGCTGCTTACGGCCCGCCAGGTCAGTGGCCCTCGTGGTCTGGCACGTGATATCGATTTCTTTATCTGCGACGCCAATGCACCGGGACAACGGGTGGTGGTTGAGGAAAGCTACCATAATCTTGGCCTCTACATGATTCCCTATGGTCGCAACCGCATTGATGTCAAGATTCCGAAGACACATCGACTGGTGCCTCAAAGCACCGGGATAAAGATGATGCTTGATTTACTGCACCGTAGTCGAATGCAGTTTCCATCCATGGCAATGGGTTTTCTGACCCGCCTGCTTGATGAGGCGACCAGGCATTGTCGTGAGCGAATGGTCGGCGGCAAGGCCCTCTTCGAATATGACCAGGTACAGGCAAGGCTCACCCGTATCCAGTCTGCATTTACGGTGTGCTCGGCCATGTGTGTTAACACGGTTCAACGTGCCGGAATCGATAAAGACCTGGCACCCCATGGACTTGAAGCCAATGCCATTAAAACCTGCGTGACCGATCTCATGCAAGACGCAGCCCAGTCACTCTTGCAGTTATCCGGTGCCATGGGCTATCGGCTTGACCATATCGCCGGGCGTGCCCTGGTCGACAGCCGACCGTTCCAGATTTTCGAGGGATCAAATGACATCCTCTATACCCAGATCAGCGAGTCTCTTCTTAAACTGATGAGAGTTGCAAAACAACGCAGGCTATACGAGTTTATGAAAACCTACGAACTCACCCACCGCGCCAGCGACCGGCTGAAAAAGCTGCTTGATTTTGAAATCAACTCATCGATGACGCAACGAAAACTGGCCGAGCTCGGCCAGATCGTCAGCAGGATTATTGCAATGGACCTGGTGGTCAGGCTCGGTGAGCGAGGGTTCGATCCAGAATTAATTGACTCAAGCCTTGCGACTCTCCAGCAGGAAATCTCAGGGCTGCTTGCGAGCTATGCTTGTGAACATCAGGCGGCCTTGATAGAGCCGGAGAAAGGCCATCCAAGCTGGTACAACTACTGTTAATGCCTTTATTCAGATGGAAAGGGGGAGCCATGAAACAAGTTCTGTTAACTGTAGCTTTTGCAACGATTCTGCCAACCCTGTCATGGGCAATCGTCGATGGTGAAACCTGCCAACCATTTTATCAGGCTCTGGAGAACGTCCCTCACGAATCAATCTTCCAAAGAGAAGGCATGTACAACTCGCGCCGATTTGNNGTGATGAACACCAGCCTGGAGCGCCTTGCCGGGCAGACCATGCCTGACTTCTCCGGCGCTCCCGGGACAACGCTTTATCAAGAAGGCTGGCGCGTCAACCCGAAGTATGCTACCGATGGCCCCGGGGGCAGTGTTACCGGGCTGGAAAAAGAAGAAGCTCTCTGCCTCGTCTATGATGATCAACCAACCTACCGTAACGATAACGGGAAAATTGCCGGGAGCGAATTTATCAGAATTCGTGTAGAGTGTCTGGAAGGGTCAAAAGGCAGCAGCCCAAAATTGATTTTGCGTGAGGCGCAATAATCATTACATAGACTGTGCATGGACAAGTGGATGACCAAATACTGGCTGCTGGTTCTGCCGAATATTTGGTTGCTGCGGTACTCTTCGACTCAAGCTCTGCAAAAAAATAGAAATTAAGCGCCCGCCAGGGAGAAGCGATTCTAACTAAGCCACAGCTATACGAAATTCAACGGCTACATAATGAAGATGCTGCGTTTGATTGTAGGAGACAAAGAAACGATTTTCGTTTCGTTCACAGCACAAGAATTAACGGCAGGAGTTGACCTTTATATTTTGACAATGGTGCTTGGATTGCAGAGATTCTGAGCGTGCTTGGCGACAGCATTGCAATTGAGGCAACGATGACCAGGGTCTTCCATCAAATCTAAAAATTCTTTGTCTTTCCCCTGCCTTCTTAATTCACAAAGATGTTTCCAGTGTCCTTCAGGGTCCTTGCATTCTGTTTTCGTTGATTCTGACATAGGCCCTCCAAATGAAGATAATTTACATTCAATTATACCACCTCCTGCTTATATATTCATCGCCCTTCCTATCGGACCCGCCAGGAACCTGATAAAATCAAACCAGGATCTTTGATCGCAAACTGAGCAGGGCAAAGCTTATGTATAAAATTGTAACCCATCCGGGCAGTGCCCATAAAGATGACTTTCTGGCAACTTGTGTTTTGCTGGCTGTCTTGAATAATGTGGAGGTTTTCAGACGTGAGCCTACGCGGGAAGACCTAGAGGATCCGAACACTTACGTCATCGATGTCGGACTTGAATATGATCCGGAACGGCATAACTTCGATCACCACCAGGATCGCTCTCTCCCTTGTGCTTTTCACCTGATCATGCAACACCTTGGACACCATGATTCTGCCATGTTGATGTTCGCCTGGTATCCGCATATGAGCATGATTGATGTCCGCGGTCCGCACAGAGCCGCTGAGCATTTGGGCGTTGATCTGAATGTTCTGTTTGCCGCGTCATCACCGATTGAAGGCTATGTCCTCTCAAAATTTACTGAGGTTGAGTTCTTGTCCCAGGATGATTCACTATACCAATTCATGCAAAACCTTGGTGAGGATATGATTGCCATGATCGGCAGAAAAATGGATCGTCTGGAACGTCTGCAAAAAGAAGCAAAGGTTTTCCCGGTTAAACATCTCAAAGCAGTCTTTAGCGATATTGCTGAAAGCCCGAAATTATCCATGGAGCTTTTTCTGAAATCTCTGGATGATGACCGTATCGTGTTGAGTATCACACCATCCAATCGTGGAGAAGGATGGGAGTTGCTGAGGATAGGGGATCATACCAACGTCGATTTTCGGACGATTGGCGATCACCCCGAAATCCGCTTCGTGCATATCAATGGCTTTCTAGCAAAAACCCATGATCTGCTTCCGCAACAGGACGTCATTGCTCTGGCCGAAAAAGCCATCACTCTGTAAAAATACAACCACCTTTTTTAAATCAAACTTGTTGAAATTGTGGGCGGTCTTGCTTCACGCTCTTTTGCTCGGGATATTTTTTGCTAAACTTGATAATATATCTACAGCCTGGAGGGAGGATCTATGCTCGAAAACATTAAGCAAATCCTTGATCAAAAAGGGCATGACGTTCTTTGCATCGAGCAAGACGCCAATCTTTATGATGCTCTTAAACTGATGAGAGAGAACAATGTCGGCGCTCTGGTCGTTACCGACCAAGGGCGAGTGGTTGGTCTCTTCAGTGAACGTGACTATGCGCGTGAAGTGGAATTCTGCACCAGCTCCTGTCAATTGATCAAGGTGTGTGATGTCATGAGCACAGAGTTGTACTATACCCAGCCGGAGACCTCCATCGATGAAGCCATGGCGATAGTCACTGAAACCCGCTGTCGTCACTTGCCGGTAATGAACGGCGAGGAAATGGTCGGGTTGGTTTCGATCGGTGATCTCGTCAAGGCCACCCTCAACGAGAAAGAGTTCGTCATCAGACAAATGGAGAAGTACATCAAGGGTATGCCCTGATTAATCTTCAGGGTTGCAGTCTACAAATTCAATGATCCTGCCCCTCCCGGGGGCAAGGTGTGCCATAATAAAGAATTATTAAGGTCAAAAAGTCAATCCTCGTGGGATCGTTCCGTACAATATAGGACGTCAGTCCTTTCAACAACATGGAGCAGGCAGCAGCATGAAAAGCCAGAGTGACAGCCGCTGGAGCAGTTATGATCCAGATTAAAAAAGGTCTTGATCTGCCTATCAGTGGCACCCCGAAAATGCACATCGAAAAAGCAGCACAAATCTCGCATGTCGCTCTTCTCGGGCCCGACTATCAGGATATGAAACCGACTTTACTGGTTGCCGAAGGCGACCGGGTCAAGTTGGGTGAACCCGTCTTTAGCGACAAAAAGAATCCCGAAGTTGTTTATACGGCACCAGCGGCAGGTGAAGTCATTGCCATCAACAGAGGTGACCGTCGT
>JABAHR010039044.1_pt1 | contig 12493 bp, 7 predicted proteins | sample 7062101 | NCBI WGS metagenome assembly JABAHR01 (sample SAMN14534553, study PRJNA622989) | marine sediment metagenome | biome: marine biome [ENVO:00000428]; feature: marine pelagic biome [ENVO:01000023]; material: deep marine sediment [ENVO:00002113] | place: India: Gulf of Kutch | collected...
GCCGACTTCACGGACGGCGGAGAGCACGAGCTGAAGAACATCCCCCGTCCCGTGCGGGTCTGGAGCGTCGGGACAGGCCGGCTCACGCCCCCGTCGACGCCGAAGCCTGTACGGCGCACCCTTGCCACCGTCGCCGTCCTGCCCTTCGACAACATGAGCGACGATCCGGAGCAGGAGTACTTCGCCGACGGCATCACCGAGGACCTGTTGACGGCACTGTCGTACAACCGGGACCTCGGCGTCATCGCCCGAAACTCGACGTTTGCCTACAAAGGCAGCGCCACCGATGTCCGCGTGGTGGCAAGGGAGCTCGACGCCACTCACGTGGTGGAGGGAAGTGTTCGCAAGGCCGGTGAGCGGGTGCGGGTGACGGCACAGCTCATCGACGCCGAGACCGGCCATCACGTCTGGGCGGAGCGATACGACCGCAAGCTGGACGACATCTTCGAGCTCCAAGACGAGCTGGTGACTGCCATAGCCGTGAAGCTGAGCCCCACGCTCTGGGACGCCGCCGCCAAACGGCGAATGACCCGCGACGAGCGGTCTCTCGACGCATGGGACCTCACGATCCGAGGTCGGTTCGAGTACAACAAGATGACCGTCGATGGCCTGCTCGCCGGCATCGCGTTGTTCGAACGCGCAAGTGAGTTGGAACCCGACTTCGTCGCCCCGTTGAGCGGTGCCGCCGGCGCCTGGCTCGTGCTCGGCGTGCATGGCTGGCGTGACGGCGAGACCAACCCGATCGAACGCGGCCTGGCGCTCGCCGAAGCCATCAAGAAGCACGACAGCGACGACTACTGGGCGCTCAGCGCGCTTGCGGCGGCCAGCGTCATGTCGGGCAGGCCGACCGACGGTTTGCAGTACGCGCGGCGGATGATCGAAGCCAACCCACATGCCTCGGCCGGATTCCACATGCTCGGTGCGAACCTGACGGCGATCGGACACCTCGAGGAAGCGATCGCCGCATCGACTGAAGCGTGGCGGCTCGCCGGACACGAGCCGATGCGCTACGACATCGCCAACGACCTCGCCTACGGCCACTACCTCGCCGGGGCCTACGACGCCGCGCTGACCTGGGGCGAGCAGGCAATCGCGCTCGTCCCCGGCTACTTGCAGACGCTGGTGCTGCTGGCGGCGGCCTGCGGACAGCTCGACCGGATCGAGGAGGGACGGCGGTACGTCGACGCCGTGCTGGCGGCGAGACCCGACTTCAGCTGTGCCCGATACCGGTCACGCATCGTCTACCGGCGGGACGAGGATCGCGACCACATCGTCGACGGACTCGTCAAGGCAGGCCTGCCGGCCTGAGATCAGCTCTCCAAACCGGCTTCCTGCAGCCGAGCGATCAGGCGCGCTCTGTCTTCATCCTCGTAGACGTACTGGTCGAGCCACTCCGGAGTGAAGTCCGGATAGATCTCGACCAGCGTCTCGATCTCGGCACCTGCTTCATGGAGGTTGCCGGAATCGGCGAGGGCCGCCGTGAGGATGATGCGGCCCATGAGGTAGCCGTGTCGCAACTCGATGGACCTCCGGGCGTCGGCGATTGCGCTCTCGTTGTCGCGGAGCAGGAAGTGACCGATTGCCCGNNTGGCGACACCTTCGGCCGGATCACCCCCATGGACCTTCGCCGTTGCCCCAATTGCGTGGCCAAAGACCAGGCTCGGGTTCAGGTCGATGGCTCGCTGTGCGGCTCGCAACACCGCATCGAGACGACGCAGCCCGTAGTTGGCCATCGCAAGCGAGGCGTGAGCGAGGGCCTCGTGGTCGTCGAGCGCTACGGCCGCCTTTGCGGTCTCATAAGCCAGCTCGAACGACGCCGCTGGCTCGTCCGCCCAACGCAGCCATCCATCCCAGAAGTGCGTGGCGCTGAGCCCGGCCATCGCCTCGGCGTAGCCGGGGTCCAGCTCGACCGCGGCGTCGAAGTGGCGCCTCGCTGCGACGTTTGCGTCCGGCTTGTGCCTGTGGAAATGCGACCATGCCTGTTGCACGTGATCCCAAGCCGTCAGGCTCTCGGGTCGCTGGGACGAAACCCGTTGGGCCTCGGCATATCGAATTGCCGGATTGATAGCGACGACAATCTCCTCGGTGATCCGATCCTGGACGTCGAAGATGTCATCGAGGTCACCGTCGTAGCGCTCCGCCCACAGATGGCGCCGATCGGTGGCTTCGACGAGCTGGGCCGTGACCCGAACCCGATTCCCCGCCTTACGGACGCTCCCCTCTACGACGTAGCGGACACCGAGCTCCTTCGCGATCTCGGGAATCTTGGTCTGCGAATCGCGAAAGCGGAACGATGACGTACGAGCCACAACACGGAGCGACCGGAACGCCGCCAAACCGGTGATCACGTCCTCGGCGATACCGTCGGCGAAGTACTCCTGCTCGGGATCGCCACTCAGGTTGTCGAACGGCAACACGGCGATCCAGGCGGCGCGTTGAGCCTGCTCATCTTCGGTTCGCTCTTGATGAAGGCTCGACTTCGTTGCTACGCCCTCTGTAACCACGCCGAACACGAGCTCCGGGCGTGTGATGCCCCGAAGCTCGCGCTCCCCGAGATATTCCAGCTCGAGGCCGTCCGGCAGCCGGTCTCGCACGACCTCCTGGGTTGACAACGAGAGTAGGACCTCTCCCCCATCGGCGAGGCTCATCACCCTGGCCGCCCGATTGACCGCCAACCCGAAGTAGTCACCGTCGCGCAGCTCGGCCTCACCGGTGTGCATGCCGATGCGGACTCCCAGGACTCCGATCTCCTCCCATTGCGTGCTCGCAATCGTGGCCCTGATCGACATGACGGCCTCCAGCGCATCGAAGGCCGAAGCAAACACGGCGAAGGCACCATCGCCCGTCTGTTTGACCATCACACCACGATGTCCGTCGATCGCGTCCCGCACGATCTCGTCGTGCGCAGCGATCGCCTCCCGCATCGCGTCGTGATGGTCCGCCCAAAGCCGAGTGCTCTGCACGACGTCGGTGAAGGCGAAGGTGACAGTGCCGGTCGGGTACCGGTCGTGGGAGCGGTCCATCAGGATCTGAAGATACCTGACGCGCACTGTCAATATGCTGGCGTGGGATGGACACTGAGCCGCCACCGGCACCGTTGCGAAGCAGACCGGGCCTTGTCGTCCTCAGGCCAATGGAGAGGTCGAGCGATTCACACCGAATCCTCCTCGAGAAGTGGGCCTGCATTCGACCCGGGACTCCGAAACGGAAAGGGCCCAGGCCAACACCGCGTTCGGCTGGCCCACCCCAACAAACCCTACGGCCAGCTGATGCCCTGCGAGCGTTGCTGATGTCCGAGGCGGGTCAGAGGCATTCGTGGCGGGGACGCGAGCGCATTGGTGCAGTGCGTCAAGGACGAGAACGCAGGCCACGGCGGTCCTGGTCGTCCTGAACGCGGCGAATGATGTCGAGGGGGCGCTAATGGCGGACGGTCCAGACCGGCGTCGGCTCGGCGAAGCCCTTGAGATCGACCTCGCCGGCAGAGTCGAAATCGAAGCCTTTGCCCAAGGCCAGCTGACGGACCGAATCGGCCGCAACGATCTCACCCGGGTCGCCGATGGCGCACAATCGGCTCGCTTGGGCAACGACGGTCCCGTGGATGTCGTCGTCCTCGTGTATGGGCTCTCCCGCCGCCAGGCCGACTCGAATCCGCAGCGGATTGTCCGCAACTCGGTCTTGAAGCGCGATCGCAAAGGCGAGTGCGTCCGAATTCGAACCGAAGTAGATGAGACTCCCGTCACCGAGATTCTTGACGACGGTGCCGCGATGCTTCGATGCCGTCTCCGCCACCACGGCTTCGATCGCCCGAATCGCAGCACGGCCGGCGTCGTCGCCCGCAGTGCGCACGAATTCCGTCGATCCCACGACGTCGGTGAAGACCACTGTCCGGATGCTCGATGCGGACGGAGCCACGTATCGACGCGGCGGATCGAGCAGCTCATCGATGGCCTCCAGCACGGAGCCGCGGTCGGCGGCATATGGGGCGAGTCTCCCCTGGACCGTGCGAAGCTGCGCATTGGGGATCCGGGTNNGGCGTTCTGTGCGCACAGGATCAACGTTGGCGCCCTCACCTCGGACAGCAGAGGCGTAGCGTCCCACTCGAGTTGCGCCATCGATACTGCTTCGTTGCCACCCAGCGACACGTCCACGGATTTGCGCGTCAGCGCGATCCAGTGCTGTGCCTCATCGGCGGGCATCGCGGACTCCCACATCGACACCGGCAGCGCGGCCCGCGACTCGTCCGACAGCCGGTACAGCGCTTGCGCCGCGCGGACAAACGGCTCCAAGAAGCTCGACGGGATCGCGGCAACGGCATCGCACAGAATGAGCGCCCCCACCGAGTCGGGGTGTCGCGCCGCGTAGGCGATCCCGACGGGACCAACCGACGCCATGGCCATCAGCGANNCGATGTCGAGCGAAAGATGATCGACGGACATCCCGATCTGACTTCCGGAGACCGGGGCCCGGACCCCGACGAAAGGATTGTCCGACATCCCGAAGCCACGGAAGTTGAGCCGAACCACGCGGTACCGATCCGCCAGCGCCGCGTAGAGAGACGCGATCGATGGGACGGACCACTCTGCTTCGAGGTGGTTGAGACTCAGGTTCTGGATGATCACCAGGGGCGGGCCCGAGCCGATCTCCCAGTAGGCGATGCCGACGCCGTCCTCGGTCGTGGCGAATCTGATGTCGTACGCCGGCATGTCCACGAGCCGAGGCTACCGCCACCCCTCGCATTCCGGAGCGTCGCCCACCACCGTCAGACGCGGCGGCCCACGAGCGCAAGGAGCTGCTCTTGAGGTGAAGCGTGGTCCGCAACGTCGAGCTGCGGTTCGTAGGCGCTGCCTGCCCGGCCGGACTCGACGGCCGGACGGATGATCCGGTCGGCCATCTCGACCAGCGCGGGATCGAGCGCGGTGTCTTGGCCGGTGGCTTTGGCGACATCCCACCCGTGCAGAAGCTGCTCGGTCATCATGATGCCCAATACGACGCTTCCGGGAACCTCACCCATCGACGTCTGCAACAGTCGCTCGGATGTGCCTTCGACTTCGAGTGCCGCCAGCACCGAGTCGACCCCGGCGCGGTAGGCGGTCGTGCGGTCGTCGGCGGAAGAGCCGCCCTCAAGGGAGCTTCCCGCCAGGGCGGCGACGAAATGAGCGTTGCCCTCGATGAGATGTTCGACGACGGTCTGCACGTCCCAGTCACGGCACGGAGAGGCGTCGTGCAGCTGATCGGCCCGCACCCCGGCGATCCGTAGCTCTGCCCACTCGCTCGCCTCACGGTAGGCATCGACCATCTCCATGTGAGATCTCCTTCGTGCGCAGACGCTGCCACCGGCGAGACGGTACTACCGACGTCGCACGGTGTGCCGGGGATGACTGCTCACACGTCGTCAGACACAGATCGGCCAGGCCTGCGGCGCCGGTTCTCCTGCGTAGCGACGGCAGGTGCGCGGCCGAGACAGCGGGTGGTCGCTAGCCCAGGTGCTCGGGGCCGAACGAGTGCGGCAACAGGTCTTCGAGGGTGTGGACCCGCATGCGGCCACCCTGACCTTGCACGATGATCCGATGCACCTCGAACTCGCGCATCAGCTGGCGGCAGTTGCCACACGGGTAGCACTCGTCGGCGTCCAGACACCCGACGGCGATGGTGTCGATCTTGCGCACGCCGGTGGCGGCCGCCGACGAGATGGCGTTGGCTTCGGCGCAGATCGTGGCACCGAATGCGGCGTTCTCCACGTTGACACCGACGAATTCATCTCCCTCGGGCGTGACGGCGATGGCGCCGACCCGGAACCTCGAGTACGGGGCGTAGGCGCCGGCGGCGGCACGCCGGGCCCGATCCAGCAGCGCCCCGGCCTCTCCGCCGCTCATGGGCCGAGCAGCGCGTCGACGAAGNNTTCCCTCCCCGACGCCGATGAACTTGACGGGCACGTCCAACGCCTCCTCGACGGCGATCGCCATGCCGCCCCTTGCGGTGCCGTCGAGCTTCGTGATCACGATGCCCGTCACGCCGACGGCATCGGCAAAGGTTCGAGCCTGCTCCATCGCGTTCTGTCCGGTCGTCCCGTCGAGGACGAGCAGGATCTCGTCGATGTGACCGGCCTCTCGGCTCAATACCCGGCCCATCTTGGCCAGCTCGTCCATGAGATTGGTCTTGGAATGCAACCGGCCGGCGGTGTCGATGATCACGGTGTCGAGACCACGGGCCTTGGCCGCGTGATAGGCGTCGTACGCGACCGAGGCGGGATCGGCGCCCTCCTGACCCCCGACCACATCCACGCCGACGCGGGTTCCCCACGTACGGAGTTGGTCGCCTGCCGCCGCACGGAACGTATCGGCTGCGCCGAGCAGCACGCGGTGCCCCTCGCTCTCGAGGTGCGCGGCGAGCTTGGCGATGGATGTCGTCTTGCCGGTGCCGTTGACCCCCACGACGAGAACCACCGAGGGCTTGGTAGTGCGGTGCACGGCGCGATCTCTCCCGCTCAACTTATCGATGAGCTGCCGCTCCACGTCCAACCTGGCCGTCTCACCGTCCCCGGGGGAGCCGGCTCGCACCTGCTCGACGACGCCGGTTGCGGTCGCCACTCCCAGGTCGGCGGCCACCAGCGTGTCCTCGAGGTCGGTCCAGAATTCGGCGTCGAGACGAGTCGAGCCGACCAAGGCCGCCAGCCGCTCGCTGATCGCGAGGCGACTCTTGCCGAGGCGCTCCCGCAGACCGACTTCGCCCGGGGGACGAACCGACGCGGCCTGGCGCACCGGTGGCGCCGGGCCTCGGCGCCTGAGCACGACGAAGCCGAGGACGAGCAGCACCACTGCGGCCACGGCACCGATGACGAGGGGATCCACGAAGACCTCCGAGAGCGTGATCCGGCAGAAATGCTAGACGGACCCGCCGACCCCGACTCACCACGAGCGTTGGAGCCTCAGGGGCGCCGCGCCACGCGGAAGACCTCCTTGCCGGTTCCCTCGCTGATCGTGAAGTAGTCGCCGGACTGTGGGTCGAACGCCAACGCCTCTCCCTGCACCTCCACGGGCGAGGGAGCGGCGCACGGCGCCGCGGCNNATCGTGAAGTAGTCGCCGGACCGCGGGTCGAACGCCAGGGCCTCTCCTTGCACCTCCACCGGCGATGGAGCGGAACACGGAGCCGCGGCGAACGCGGTGGCGGCGTCGAGGTCCTGTCTGGAGAAGAGCCATACATGCTGGTAGCCGCGCAGCGCGATCACGGCGCCGTCGCCGCTGAAGTCGGCCGCCGTCGCCGAGTCTCCGCTCGGCAGATCCACCGTCGCCACGTGCTCCAACAGCACCGGCGGCCCTCCGTCGAGCGCCTCCGCATCGGCCCGGAAGACCTTCGCGCGGCCGACGTCCTTCGTCACGACGAAGAGATCCCCGGTCACCGGGTCGACCGCAAGCGCCTCCGCATCGACGCCGGGCTCCGGGAACCGGAGTCGTATGCGCACGAGATCGGTGAGCACGTCCGGCGCCGTCGCCGGATCCGGCTCGGGGACCCTATAGACGACGATCTCCGGCCTGAATCCCAAGTTGTCGCCGATGTCACCGATGTAGAGGAAGTCGCCGATGCCGCCGGGTCCGGGCCCTGCAGCGATGTCTTCCCAATCGAGTGCGAATACGCGGTCGAGGCGGAAGGTGCCGAGGTCGGCGCCGTCGACGCCCACGGCGTAGACGGCCGCCTCACCTCCCGAGTCGTTGTGAGCCCACAGCATCCCGGGAACGGCACGGCCGGCAGCGATTCCGGAGACTTCGGTGAGCACCCGGTTGGCCACTGCGCCTCCCGACTCGATGCGGTCGTACCGATCGCACACGGTCGTTCCCTCCGGCAGCGACGGGGGGACGAAATCGGGCGCGGGCACCACCGTCGTGACCACGGCCTCCGTCGTCGGAGACACTGGAGTCGGTGTCTCCACCGGGGGCAGCGAAGGCAACGGTGACGCCGTCGAAGCCGGGGCCGGAACCGCGGCACCGCCACCACACGCGGTCAGCACGAGGGACACGGCGGCGGCGACCCACGGGCGGGCGCGCGCCGGCCGGGACCCGTTCAGCGGGGCACGGCGCTCAACCGCTTGCTGATCACCTTCGACGACTCGGCCGGTTCCATCGTGACGCCGTAGAGGATGTCGGCGGCTTCCATCGTCTGCTGCTGATGGGTGATGATCACGAGCTGCGCGCTCGTCCTCAGCGTGTCGACCAGCCGCAGGAACCGGCGCAGGTTGGCGTCGTCGAGCGCCGCCTCGACCTCGTCGAGGACGTAGAACGGGCTCGGTCGGGCCTGGAAGACGGCGAACAGGAACGCCAGGGCGGCCAGAGACCGCTCGCCACCCGACAGCAGCGAGAGGCGCCCGACCTTCTTGCCGAGCGGCTGCGCCTCGATCTCCACTCCGGTCTCGAGCAGGTTGGCGGGATCGGTGAGCCGCAACCTGCCGCGACCTCCGGGAAACACCAGGGAGAAGTTCTGCCGGTAGAAGCCGGAGATGTCGTCGAAGGCCTGCTGGAACAGCCTGGCCATCTCCTCGTCGAGGGCCGAGATCACCTTCCGCAGGTCGCGACGGGATTCCTCCAGGTCGGCGAGCTGGACTTCGAGCATCTCGACGTGCTCCGCCAGCTCGCGGTACTCGGCGGCTGCGAGCGGGTTGATCGGACCCATCCGCCGGAGCTCCGCCTCCCGCGACGCCAACCGCTCAGCGGGATCGACGCCCTCGTCGAGGTCCGGCCGGAGGGCGGCGAGGGCGGTCGCTTCGCCGGCGTCGGCATCGCGCCGGAGCGCTTCCAGGGTCGCCTCGTCGCGCACCTGCATCTCCGCGATCTCGATCGCCAGCGCCGAGGCGCGATCCTTGGCCGCAGCCACCGACGTCTCCAACTCCCGTTCCCGCCGGTGGGCCTCGTCGAGCCTGTCGCCGGCAATTCCGGCCTGCTCCCTCAGCGCGCGCTGCCGGTCGCGCAGCGCCGCGATGTGCTCGCGCACGATCACGTCGGCACGACGGGCGCGCTCCTCGATGCTGCGCAGCTCGTCCAGCTTGGCGGGCTCCACCGGGGACTCGTCGAGGTCGTCGAGCTCGCCCACCGTGGCGGCGAGACGTGAATCGAGCAAGCGATGCCGGGCCTCGGCCCCGGCGACTGCAGACGCGGCGGCTTCCCGCATTCGGCGCGCCTCGTCGCGTCGCCGGGCAACGTCCTCGCGCTTGCGTGTGATCGCCTCCCAGGCCGCCTGGCGCTCCTGCTCTTCCCCCTCGAACTCGGCGAGACGGGCTCGGAGCTCGGCAATCCGCTCCTCACGGGCAGTCGTCGCCACGGCGATCGTGCGGGCTCGTTCGTCCAGGCGAAGGATCTCGGCCTCGCCTTCGGCGCGCGCCCTGCCGTTGATGGCCAGTGCCTCCGTGTGCCCCCCGAGCTTCGCTTCGACACGCTCCAGGTTCTCTTGCGCCGTCTGCGCGGCTCCTGCCGCCGCCTCGAGCTCGCGGCGTGCGGTCGTTGCATGGCTCGCCGTGCGCGCCGCCGCGGTCTCGGCTTGTTCCTGCGCCACGCGGGCCGCCTCCAGTGCAGCATGACCGGCGCCGTCGGCGTCGGCCAGCCGCATTCCCGCCGCCGCCACGACATCACCCTCCGGAGTGACGGCGCGAACCTCGGGATGGCGTGCGACGAGGCGGCGAGCGGTCTTCCACCCTTCGACGAGCACGACATCGCCGAGGAGACGATGGGCGAGAGCTCGATCGGCATCGGGCCCGAGACGATCCACGAGCGTCTCGGCGCCCCATTGGGCGGCCACGGTACGTCCGGGCGGCGGATCGGCCCCCGCATCGTCACCGAAGACCAGCGCAACGCCTCCGAACCCCTCCGATTTCAGGTCCCCTGCGATCGTGTCGACGGCTCCGGAGCCCGACGCCACGTACGCATCGGCCCACTCGCCGAGCGCAGCGTCCACCGCGGCGGCAACCTCGGACGGCACGTCCAGACGGGCGGCAACGGACCCCACGACACCCTGGGCCGCGGCGGCGCGCCGGTGCGCCTCCGGATCCCCCAAGCCGGCCACCGCGGCCTCCAAGGCCTCGACGCGAGCCTGCGCGTGGGCCAGTGCGAGCTGGGCGTCGCGATCGGCGGACTCGTGCTGGTCGTGGGTCGCCCGAGCCCGGGCGAGCGTGTCTTGGACCGCATGATGCGCCGCCTGGGCCGCAACCGCGTCGGCGTCCGTCTCCCGGATGGTGTCGAGGAGCGCCGCGGCCTCTGCCCGCTCGTCATCCAGTCGGGCGTTCACGACCTCACGCCGCCGATCCAGAGCCTCCGTCTCACGGCGGTCGCGCTCGGCGGCGACCTCCAGCGCACGAAGATCACCGCGGAGGTTGGCGACGAGCCCTTCGGCGGGGAGCTGCACCTGCTCGGCCAGGGCGCGCTCCTCGTCCTCGAGCGCTTGAAGGGCGATCTCCCTCCGCTCCGCGGTCGTCCTCGCCGCCTGCAGCTCCTCCTCGAGCGACGCGAGCTCCCCCTCGAGGTACGCCCGTTCGGACTCGAGATCGCGGCGGCGCTCGCCGGCGCCCTCGAGCCGGCTCTGCAGCCCGAAGCGCCGTTCCCGCGCCACCATGCCGATGCGGTGGAACCGCTCGGCGACGGTTTCGAGCCGCGCCGCGGCGGTGGTGTCTCGCTCCAAGGCCGCACCGACCTCACCGGCCGCCGACCTGAGATCGTCCAGCCCATCTCGCAAGGTATCGAGCTCCGACGCCGAGCTGGTGATCTGCGCGTCGAGCACCTCTTTCTCCTCGGTCGCAGCGGACAACCGGGAGCGAATGCGACGCAGATCCTCCCCTCCCAACCAGAGGCGGAGGGCGAGGACTTCGGCCTTCACGGAGTCGTAGCGCTCGGCGGCGTTCGCCTGACGCTTGAGCGGCCGCAGGCGGCGGCGTTCCTGGTCGAGGAGATCGTTGAGCCGGGCAACGTCGATCGCGGTCTGATCCAGACGGCGCAGCGAGCGGTCCCGCCGGCTGCGGTGCTTCGTGACCCCGGCCGCCTCCTCGATGATGGCGCGGTGCTCCTCGGGTCGGGCGCTGAGGATGTCGCCGATCTGGCCTTGCCCCACGAGCACGTGTTGGTGGCGCCCGACGCCTCCGTCGGACAGCATCTCGTGCAGGTCGAGGAGGCGGCACGGGGCGCCGTTGAGCTCGTACTCAGAGGTTCCGTCGCGATAGAGGCGGCGGGTCATCGAGATCTCGTCCAGGTCGAGCGGCAGGAAGCGGTCGCCGTTGTCGAAGGTGACGGTGACCTCGGCCCGGCCCAGCTGAGGACGCGTGGCCGTCCCGGCGAAGATCACGTCCTCCATCTTCTGGGTGCGCAGCGTGCGGGTCGCCTGGGTTCCCATCACCCAGGCGAGCGCATCGAGCAGGTTCGACTTTCCGGAGCCGTTGGGCCCGACCACGACGGTCACCCCGGCCTCGAAATCGAGGCGGGTTCGGTTGGCGAACGACTTGAACCCCGCAAGCGATAGCGACTTCAGCAGCACAGCCAAACGAGCTTACCCGACGCAAATCACATGAGTGGGATTCTTCTCGGCCGGGCATTCCCTTCTCCACGCGGCTGGGCGTACGATGGGCCCACCATGGATGCGGCGATGTCGAGCTGGTCTCGAGAAAGGCTCCTGCGCACCGTCCTCGTCGTCGTGGTGATCGCCGGCGGTTGCTCCGGCGATGGCCTCGCCGACATCGATCGTGGAGACCCGACGGCTCCGACTTCGACCACCACGGCGACCTCTCCCCCGCCCACCACGTCCGCTGCAACGACGGCAGCTCCGGCAACGACCGATGCGCCTTCGACGACGCTGCCGACCGAGCCGATCCACGGAGGAACCGTCGCCGTCGGCCTGAGCGCCGACTTCGTCTTCGGCACCGAGGTGGACGGCGAGCTGGTGGCGCCCACCATGAACCCGCTGCTCGACGGGCATCCCGCACCCGCCATCTCACGGCTCGTGGTCCCCGGAGCGTTCCGGATCGATGCGGGCGGCGACATGCAGCCGTGGCTGGTCGAGGAGCTGCCGACCATCGCCAACGGTGGCGTGACCGTGGCCGCCGCCGGCACGGCCACGGTGAAGTACGCCATACGACAAGACGCAGTGTGGGAGGACGGGACGCCGGTCACGGCCGAGGACCTCGTCTTCAGCCATGAGCTCGTAATGCGGGACGACCTCCCCATCACCCGGTCCTCCCGGTTGCGTGACGCCCATGCCCTGGTCGATCCGTCCTCGCTGGATGCGGACGGCAAGCGGCTCACCCTGCAGCTGGCGAGGCCGGACCCACGATACGAGCTGCTCTTCGAGTGGGTGGTGCCGGCCCACGCGGTCGCCGCCGACACCTTCGCGACCGACTGGGACGACACCATGTGGCTGTCCGGCGGACCCTTCCGATTCGTCTCCTACACGCCGACCACCGACCCGGAGACCGAGCCCGGTGCACTCGTCCTGGAGCGCAACCCGGCCTATTGGGAAGTCGACCCCGAG
>JABAHR010008634.1_pt5 | contig 12492 bp, 12 predicted proteins | sample 7062101 | NCBI WGS metagenome assembly JABAHR01 (sample SAMN14534553, study PRJNA622989) | marine sediment metagenome | biome: marine biome [ENVO:00000428]; feature: marine pelagic biome [ENVO:01000023]; material: deep marine sediment [ENVO:00002113] | place: India: Gulf of Kutch | collected...
ACCCCGGACCAGGGCGACATCCCGTTCGAGGTTGATGCCTTCCGCAAGGATTGCCTGGTGCGCGGGCTGGATGATATCGGCCTCACCCTGCAGCAGGCGGACGCCATCCGTGAGTTCGAGCAGCGCCGCCGCCGGGAAGTCCCCTGGCTATTTAACGAACAGTAACAGGAAGATATTTTAACTACAGGATATGTCAGACAAAATACTCATATTACCCGGTGACGGTATCGGTCCGGAGATTGTCGCGGAAGCGGTCCGGGTGCTCGCCGCCCTGGACACGGAATTCGGCCTGGATGCCGAGTTCGAGCATGCCGAGGTCGGCGGCAGCGCCTACGAGGCGCACGGCCACCCGCTGCCGGAACCCACGCTGGCCATGGCGCGCAATGCGGATGCGATACTGCTCGGTGCCGTGGGCGGTCCGCAGTGGGAGGCGCTGGAGCGTCCGCTGCGACCCGAGCAGGGACTGCTGGGCCTGCGCTCGGAACTGCAACTGTTTTCCAACCTGCGCCCGGCCATCCTGTATCCGCAGCTGGCCGGCGCCTCGACACTCAAGCCGGAGGTGGTCAGCGGCCTCGATATCATGATCGTGCGCGAGCTGACCGGNNATCATGATCGTGCGCGAGCTGACCGGCGGTATCTATTTCGGGCAGCCGCGCGGTATCCGTACCCGTGAAGACGGCCAGCGCGAGGGGTATAACACGCTGGTCTACAGCGAGGGCGAGGTGGAACGCATCGGCCGCTCCGCGTTCGAGATTGCCCGCAAGCGCTCCGGCAGGCTGTGCTCGGTGGACAAGGCAAACGTGCTGGAATGCAGCGAACTGTGGCGCGAGGTGATGAACAGAATCGCGGAGGACTTCACAGACGTTGAACTCTCGCACATGTATGTTGACAATGCCGCCATGCAGCTGGTGCGGGAGCCGAAGCAGTTCGATGTCATGGTCACCGGCAACATGTTCGGCGATATCCTGTCCGATGCCGCGGCCATGCTGACCGGCTCCATCGGCATGCTGCCCTCGGCGTCGCTGGACAGCAACGCGCGCGGCATGTACGAACCCATCCACGGTTCGGCACCCGACATCGCGGGCAAGGGTATCGCGAACCCGCTGGCAACCATACTATCGCTGGCCATGATGCTGCGCTACAGCCTGGACCAGGGCGAGCTGGCCGACCGCCTCGAGCGGGCGGTCGGGCAGGTGCTGGATGACGGCCTGCGTACGCCGGATATCGCATCAGCGGGTACGCGCACGATCGGTACGGTGGAAATGGGTAACGCGGTAGTCGAAGCATTGCGTAACCAGGCAGATTGATTTTTTACAGGTAACAATTTCTATGGCAGCCAAATTCAATGTAGCAGTCGTCGGCGCTACCGGTGCGGTCGGCGAAACCATGCTGGAAATCCTCGAGCAGCGTGATTTTCCTGTCGACAACGTTTATCCGCTGGCCAGCGAGCGTTCGGCCGGCAAGAGGATCCCGTTCCGGGGCGGTCACCTCACGGTGCAGGACCTGGCCGGATTCGATTTCTCCAGCACGCAGATCGGACTGTTCTCCGCGGGCGCCTCGATCTCGAAAGAATACGCCCCGATTGCCGCTGCAGCCGGCTGCGTTGTCGTCGACAATACCTCGCAGTTCCGTTACCACGACGAGATCCCGCTGGTCGTGCCGGAGGTCAACCCGCAGGCGATCGCCGACTATACGCGCCACGGCATCATCGCCAACCCGAACTGCTCGACCATCCAGATGCTGGTGGCACTCAAGCCGCTGCACGATGCGGCCGGTATCGAGCGCATCAACGTCTGTACCTACCAGGCGGTTTCCGGAACCGGCAAGGAGGCCATCGAGGAGCTGGCCAGCCAGACTGCCGAGTTGCTGAACGGGCGCGCGGTCACGCCCAGCGTCTACCCGCGCCAGATCGCCTTCAACGTGCTGCCGCAGATCGACGTGTTCCAGGACAACGGCTACACCAAGGAAGAAATGAAGATGGTGTGGGAGACGCAGAAGATCATGGGGGACGACTCCATCAGGGTGAATCCGACCGCGGTCCGGGTCCCGGTGTTCTACGGGCATTCCGAGGCGGTGCACATCGAGACACGCAGCAAGCTGAGCGCGCAGCAGGCACGTGCACTGCTGGAGCAGGCGCCCGGGGTGGTGGTCATGGATGAACACCGGGACGGCGGCTGGCCGACCGCGGTGACGGAGGCGGCGACGCATGATCCGGTGTTCGTGGGACGCATCCGCGAGGATATTTCCCACCCGCAGGGACTGAACCTGTGGGTGGTTTCCGACAACGTGCGCAAGGGCGCCGCCCTGAACAGCATCCAGATCGCGGAAATATTGGTTAAAGAGTATTTGTAAGTTATAGTCTGCCACCATGCAGGCAGGCTGTTGATACGGCTTGATATAACAGCTATGGATCAATCTGGAGGACGTTCCGGTATGTTCAGGAAGCTAGCTGTGATTGCTGCCTTACTGGTTACGGTTTCACCCCGCCTGTCTGCCCTGGGCCTCGGTGAAATCGACATGCAGTCAGTGCTCAACCAGCCGCTGCGGGCGGTTGTTGAACTGACCTCGCCCAGGGATACCGCTCTTGCCGATATCAGGGTTTCCCTCGCCTCGCTGGCCGACCATCAGCGCGCCGGACTGTCCAAGGCCGAAGTGCTGGCCGGCTTGCGCTTCGAGGTGGTCCGTGAACAGTCGGGTCGCGCCGTGGTGCATATCACCAGCGCCGACCCGGTCCGGGAACCTTACCTGGAATTCCTGCTGGAACTGGAATGGCCGCGCGGGCGGTTGCTGCGGGAATACACGGTGCTGGTGGACCCCCCGGTGACCATGCAGGCCATCCCCGCGGCGCCGCAGACACCCGTGACCCAGGCGGCCAGGCCGAGCCCGGCCACACCGGCCGTCAGTCCGGCACCGGTGACCACGCCGGCGCCGGTAGCGGTGCCGGTGGCAGCGGTCGCACCCGACCGCTACGGGCCGATCCGGCGCAACGAGACGCTGTGGAGCATTGCCGACAGGCTGCGCCCGGATAACGGCGTTACCGTGCACCAGATGATGCAGGCCCTGCTGCGTGCCAATCCGACCGCCTTCATCGACAGCAACATCAACAACATGAAGGCAGGCGTGACGATGCAGGTGCCGGGCCGGGAGGAAATCCTGTCCATGAGCGCCAGCGAGGCGCGCGCCGAGAGCCGGCGGCAGTACAACGAATGGAAGGCAGCCAGCCAGGCTGTCGTCGAGCAGCAGGCAGCCGCGCCAGTCGAACCTGCTGTGCAGGAAACCGCCGCGCAGACGGCACCGGAAGCGGCAGAGGAAAGCGCGGCGCAACAGCCGGCCGAAGCAGCTGCCGAGCCGGTCCAGGCCGAGTCCCGCCTGTCGCTGGTGGCGCCCGAGGGCGAGGCGATTGCGGGAGCCGCATTGCCCGGTGACAGTGCCGCGGACGCCAGCGCGCCGGACAGCGCGGCCGAACTCAACATGCAGCTGACGCTGGCCACCGAGGAGGCCGAGGCCAGCCGTGCCCAGTCGCTGGAACTGCAGTCCCGGGTGGAACGGCTCGAGGAACAGATCGAGACCATGAAGCGGCTGCTGGAACTGAAGGACACCGAGCTGGCCCGGCTGCAGGTCAGCGCATCGGAGAGCGAACAGCAGGCAGTGCCGGACGCGTCGAGCGCTGGCGACGAAGCCGCCCCGACTGCGGGCGGCGAACGGCCGTCGGACATCGTGGGCCGCCTGATGGACAACCCGCTGCTGGCCGGTGCCGGTGTGCTGGTTACGCTGCTGCTCGGGATCTTCCTGTGGATGGCCGGCCGGCGCAGGGGTCAATCCGACCTGTTCGATGATGGAATGACGCTGGAGAGCCGTCTTGCCAGGGACAGTGACAGCGCGGCGGGAATGTCCGCAACCGCACTCGACCTCGATGAAGATATCTGGGAAGAGGGTCCGGAAGAGACGCTGCATGCGGATGAGCAGGATGCGGTAACCGAGGCGGACGTCTATCTCGCCTACGGCAGGGTCCAGCAGGCCGAGGACGTGTTGCAGGCCGCCCTTGAAAACGACCCGCACGATGATGCCTGCCGTCTGAAGCTGCTGGAGGTGTACCATGCAGCCGGCAACGCCGCGGCATTTGAACAGGCAGCGAAACAATACCGCGACAGCGTTGCCGGGGATAACAGCCGCTGGCTGAAGGTGGCGGAAATGGGACGCATGCTGTCACCGGAAAACGAGCTGTACAAAACGGATGTTGACAGCGGCGCCGAGTTTGACATGGACCTGTCAGGCATGGATCAACTGTCCGATACCGGTCACGGCATCGACTTCTCCATGGACAGTATTGAGCCGGAAGACGAGCAGGAAGGCCTGCTCGCCAGCGATGACGAGGTCACCACCAAGCTGGATCTTGCCCGCGCCTACATCGACATGGATGACCGGGAAAGTGCCCGCAGCATCCTGGGCGAGGTTATCGAGGAAGGCAACCTGGAGCAGAAACAGGAAGCAGAGAAGATTATTGCAAGGCTTGCCTGAGCAGGTGGTTCGGATAATTGCGTCTGCAGCAGCGCACGCCATGCTGCAGCTATCCTGCGACTGCACGCTCCCCACCCGTCACTAGCGCCGGAATTCCCTTCGAACAAATGCGTATCGCCCTGGGTGTCGAATACGATGGCGCGGATTTTCTGGGCTGGCAACGCCAGGCCAGCGGGCGCACGGTGCAGGGCTGCATGGAGCAGGCGGTGGCACGGGTGGCCGACCATGCCGTGAACGTGGTCTGCGCCGGGCGCACCGACACCGGTGTGCATGCGACGGCGCAGGTCGTCCATTTCGATACCGGGGCTGAGCGCAACCCGTCCAACTGGCTGCGCGGCATCAATTCCCACCTGCCGGCGGACATCCGGGTGCAATGGGCACGGCAGGGCAGGGATGACTTCCATGCACGTTTCTCGGCGCGCCGGCGGCACTATCGCTACGTCATCCACAATGCCGCGGTACCGTCCGCCCTGCTGCGACAACGCGCCTGCCAGGAGCGCCTGCCGCTGGACGTCGACTTGATGAGAACGGCAGCGCAGCAGCTGCTCGGTGAACATGATTTCAGTTCGTTCAGGGCGGCGGCCTGCCAGGCGAAAAGCCCGGTACGGACCGTGTATCTTCTCGACGTATCACGCTCCTGCGACTGGATCTATATCGATGTCGCCGCCAATGCCTTCCTGCATCACATGGTGCGCTGTATTGCCGGCATGCTGATCAGCGTGGGCCGGGGGGAGCAGCCGGCGACCTGGTTGCAGGCGGTGCTGGCAGCGCGCGACCGCACGCAGGCAGGCGTGAATGCGCCGCCCGGCGGACTCTACCTGGCCGGTGTCCGGTACGGGGACGAGCACGCCATACCGCGTTCCGGCTGGCTGCCGGTGTATGGCTGAATGCTGCATGAAACCACCTGGATTCTGCGGATTCTGTTACATTTGTCTTTCTGCGGATAATATGGCCAGATAGGTCGGATGCGTACCCGAGTGAAAATCTGCGGCATTACCCGGCGCGAGGATGCGCGTGCCGTGGTGGAATACGGCGCCGATGCCATAGGGCTGGTGTTTTACCCGGACAGTCCCCGTCATGTCAGCATCGAGACTGCATGCGAGGTGGCCGGCTCGGTTGCACCCTTTGTGACCACCACGGGCCTGTTCGTGAATGCAGGTGAACAGCACATCAGGCAGGTGCTCGCGTCGGTTCCGCTCGGGCTGCTGCAGTTTCACGGCCAGGAAAGCAACGACGACTGCAACCGCTACGGCCTGCCGTTTATCAAGTCGATCCCGATGCGGCCGGGATCGGACAGTGCGGCGATGATGGCGGAATACCCGGACGCGGCCGGCTTCCTGCTCGATACCTGGCAGCCGGAAACCCACGGCGGCGGCGGCGAGCCGTTTGACTGGGGTACGGTACCCGGGGATACGGGCAAGCCGATCATACTGGCAGGCGGCCTGACGCCGGACAACGTGGCCGGGGCGATCGCAGCCGTCCGGCCCTATGCCGTCGATGTAAGCAGCGGGGTGGAGTCAGCCCCCGGCGTGAAGTCGGCGCAACAGATCAAGGCATTCATGCAAGGAGTACAGAGCAGTGGAACAGACAGGCCCAACTGAAGGGGCACCAGGCACGGCGTCGCTGCCGGACGAGCGCGGCCATTTCGGTATCTACGGCGGGCGCTTCGTGGCGGAAACCCTGATGCCGCCGCTCGACGAGCTGAACGTGGCCTACCGGAAATACCTCAGGGACCCGGATTTCCAGGCGGAACTGGATGAAGATCTCGCCCATTTCGTGGGCCGGCCTTCACCGCTGTACCTGGCCCGGCGCCTGAGCGACATGGTCGGCGGTGCACGCATCTATCTCAAGCGCGAGGACCTGAACCACACCGGGGCGCACAAGATCAACAACACCGTCGGGCAGGCGCTGCTCGCCAAGCGCATGGGCAAGACACGCATCATCGCCGAAACCGGCGCCGGTCAGCATGGCGTCGCCTCGGCAACCGTGGCGGCACGACTGGGCATGGAGTGCGTCGTGTACATGGGCGAGGAGGATATCCAGCGCCAGGCCATCAACGTCTACCGCATGCGCCTGCTGGGAGCCGACGTGGTCTCGGTGACCTCCGGTTCCAAAACCCTGAAGGACGCGATGAACGAGGCGCTGCGCGACTGGGTGACCAACGTCGACGACACCTTCTACATCATCGGCACGGTGGCGGGGCCGCACCCCTATCCGGCCATGGTGCGCGATTTCCAGGCCGTGATCGGCCGCGAGACACGCCGGCAGATCATGCAGATGGAAGGGCGCTTACCGGATGCGCTGGTGGCGTGTGTCGGCGGCGGATCGAATGCCATCGGCCTGTTCCACCCGTTTATCGATGACGCCGGCGTCGAGTTGCACGGCGTGGAGGGGGGTGGCGACGGCATCGAAACCGGTCGTCACGCGGCGCCGCTGTGTGCCGGCAAGCCGGGCGTGCTGCACGGCAACCGCACCTATCTGATGCAGGACAGCGACGGCCAGATCATCGAGACGCATTCGATCTCGGCCGGCCTCGACTACCCGGGCGTCGGGCCCGAACATGCCTGGCTGAAGGACACCGGCCGGGCAAAATACGCAGCCGTGACCGACAGCGAGGCCATGCAGGCCTTTCACCAGCTGACGCGGGTGGAAGGCATCTTGCCGGCGCTGGAATCCAGCCATGCGCTGGCCTATGCCGTGAAACTGGCGGCCGGCATGCCGCGTGACGGCATCATCGTGGTCAACCTGTCCGGCCGCGGCGACAAGGACGTGCACACGGTTGCGGCACTGGAAGGAATTACCATATGAGCCGGATCAAGGGACGCTTCGAGGAACTTGCACAACAGCATCGCAAGGCACTGATACCGTATATCACTGCCGGTGACCCGCAGCCGGATACCACCGTGCCGCTGCTGCACGAACTGGTAAAGGCGGGTGCCGACCTGCTCGAGATCGGCGTACCGTTCTCGGACCCCATGGCGGACGGCCCGGTCATCCAGGCGGCCTGTGAACGGGCGCTGGAACACCATGTCACGCTGCACCATGTGCTCGACATGGTGCGGGATTTTCGTGCCACGGACACGTCAACGCCGGTCATCCTGATGGGCTATCTCAACCCGATCGAGGCCTGGGGCTATGCCGGGTTTGCCGATGCCGCTGCTGCTGCCGGTGTCGACGGCGTGCTGACCGTGGACATGCCGCCGGAAGAGGCCGCGTCCCTCGCCGGCGAATTGAAGAGACACGATATCGATACCATCTTCCTGCTCGCACCCACCAGCGATGCGAAACGCATGGACCTGGTCAACGAGGTGGCCAGCGGCTTTCTCTATTACGTTTCATTCAAGGGCGTTACCGGCGCCAACCGGCTCGACGTGCAATCGGTCGCAGACAAGCTGCAGGAACTGCGCAGGCATACCGCGCTGCCGATCGGCGTGGGATTCGGTATCCGCGATGCAGACTCCGCGGCACGCGTCGCCGGTATTGCCGACGCGGTGGTCGTCGGCAGTGCACTGGTGGGGAGGATTGCCGAGCTTGCCAAACGGCCAGACGAGATTCCTGCCGCACTGGCCGGCACACTTGCCGAGATGCGCAATGCCATCGATGCTGCCTGAGGATAGCCGGACGGTAATTTCATACCACTGAAGCATGCGTGTACAATCCGCACCATGAGCTGGTTCAGCAAACTCGTTCCTTCCAAGATCCGCACGGTCGGCGGCAGCAAGCGCACGGTTCCGGAAGGCCTGTGGATCAAGTGTGACGGTTGCAGTGCCGTCCTGTATCGTTCCGAACTGGAGCGCAACTTCGATGTCTGCCCGAAGTGCAGCCACCACATGCGCATCGGGGCGCGCCAGCGCCTGGAGCAGTTCCTCGACAACGGCTCCGGAGAGGAAATCGGCAAGAACATCGAGCCGGTCGATGTGCTCAAGTTCAGGGACAGCAAGAAATACCGGGACCGCCTGAATGCCGCCCAGAAAGATACCGGAGAAACCGATGCCCTGATCGCCATGCGCGGCACGCTGCGCGGGCTGCAGGTGATTGCCGTGGCATTCGAGTTCAGGTTCATGGGCGGCTCCATGGGCGCCGTGGTGGGCGAGCGATTTACCCGTGCAGCCGAACTGGCCCTGAAGGAAAAACGGCCGTTGATCTGTTTCTCTGCCAGTGGCGGTGCGCGCATGCAGGAGGCGCTGTTTTCACTGATGCAGATGGCCAAGACCAGCGCCGCGCTGGCGAAGCTGTCCGAGGCCGGCGTCCCCTATATCTCGGTGCTGACGGACCCGACCATGGGTGGCGTATCAGCCAGTTTTGCCATGCTCGGCGACATCAATATCGCCGAACCGCGGGCGCTGATCGGGTTCGCCGGTCCGCGCGTGATCGAGCAGACCGTGCGCGAGACGCTGCCGGAGGGCTTCCAGCGCAGTGAGTTCCTGCTCGAGCACGGCGCCATCGATCTCATCATCGACCGGCGCGAGATGAGCGAACGCATTGCAGGCATCCTGGCCATGCTGACCGGGCAGACACTGCCGGGCGGCTGATCCGCAGTTGCTGCCGGCGCCCGTCCCGACCCACCCGCTGTTTCAGCCATGAGCCGGTTCTCCAGGCTGTCCGACTGGCTGGACTGGCAGATGACCCTGCATCCCGACCGCATCGAACTCGGGCTCGAGCGCGTGACAGCGGTTGCCCGGCGCATGGGGCTTGCCAGTCCCTGCTGGCCGGTGGTCAGCGTCGCCGGCACCAACGGCAAGGGCTCCAGTGTCGCATTGCTGGACAGCATCTACCGGGCTGCCGGTTACCGAACCGCGACCTATACCTCGCCACACCTGGTGCGCTACAACGAACGCATCCGCATCGACGGCGCCGAGGTCGGCGACCGCGCGCTGTGCACTGCGTTTGACCGTATCGACAGCTCACGTGGAGACATCTCGCTGACCTATTTTGAATTCGGCACGCTGGCGGCGCTGTCGCTGATCGAACAGGCGCAGCCCGATATCGCTGTGCTGGAAGTGGGCATGGGCGGGCGCCTCGACGCCGTGAATATCGTGGATGCCGATGTGGCGCTGGTGACGCGGATCGATATCGATCACAGTGCCTGGCTGGGTGAGGACCGCGAGGCCATCGGCCACGAGAAGGCCGGCATTTTTCGCAGCGGGCGTGCCGCCATCTGCTCGGACCCGGAGCCGCCGCGCAGCGTGCGCCGGCATGCGTCCGCAGTAGGCGCGAACTGGCATGCGCGCGGGGAGGGTTTCGACTACCGGGCCGTGCCCGCTGGCTGGGCATGGACCGGCAGCAAGATGCACTTTGACGGTTTGCCACTGCCGGCCCTGGCAGGGCGCCACCAGCTGGATAACGCGGCCGGTGTGCTGGCAGTGGTCGAGGTCCTGCAGGACATCCGCCCGGTCAGTCAACGCGCCGTTGCCGAGGGGCTGCGGACGCTGCGCCTGCCCGGACGCTGCCAGGTGATAGCGGGCGAGGTCGAGTTGCTGCTCGACGTGGCGCACAACCCGGCCGCAGCCGCGACCCTCGCGACCTGCCTGCAGCAGCGTGCTCCCGCCGGCCGTACCTGGCTGGTACTGGGCATGCTGGACGACAAGGATGCTGCCGGCTTTGCAGCCGCATTGCTCGACAGCGTCGATGTCTGGTGCCTGGCCGGCCTGGCGGTCGAGCGCGGGCTGCCTGCACAGGCGCTGCAGCAACGGCTTGACGGCGTGCTCGCGGGGCGCCGGACCCTGCTGTTCGAATCGGTCAGCGATGCCCTGCGCGAGCTGCGGCAGCGTGCGGCAGCGGGAGACAGGATCGTGGTGTGCGGATCGTTCCACAGCGTGGCGGAGGTGCTGGCACCTTAATCATGATGCGCCGCGGTTCGCGCGGTATCATGGGACAGATTCCAAATGTCAGGTATAGTCTCGACCTGGCGCAGCCGGAGTGTTTATGGAACAACAGCTCAAGCAACGACTGGTCGGTGCAGTAGTGCTGATTTCACTGGCCGTCATCTTTATCCCGATCATCCTGGAAGGACCGGATGACGAATGGACGCCGCGCGACCACACCATCCCGGAGCCGCCGCAGGTCGACTACCGTGCGGAGCTGGAGCTGTCGCTGCCGGAAGTGCTCCCCGAGGCGGAACCCTCCGGGCTTGCAGCAGCCGAGACAGCGCAACCGACACCCGCTCCCGCAAGCGAATCATCCGACAGCACGTCACCCCCAGCCGCGGCAAAAGTCGCGGATAACCCGGAACCGGCAGGGAGCGCAGCGCAACCGGCACAGACAGCACTCGGGCCGGGCTGGTATGCCCAGGTCGGCAGCTTCAGCCAGCCCGCCAATGCCGGCGCCCTGCGTGAGCGGATAAACGCGTCCGGTTTCCGCGCACACCTGCAGCAGGCGGCGGGCGGCAAGGGGACAAGCTACCGTGTGCTGGTCGGGCCGGAAGCATCGCGGGAGCAGGCTGAAAAGCTGCTCGGGCGCCTTGACAGTACCCTGAAAATGAAGGGGATCGTGATCGGGATTGAGGTGCCGGAGAACTAGCCGCTGCATGGTGACCGGTGTGCTGTATCTGCTAAAATGCTGTTTGAATTGAGATACCCGCCAGCGGCACGGGAAATACGAGGACGCTATGGAAATTGCGTGGATTGATGTGGTTATTCTTGCCCTGATTGCACTCTCGGCGGTACTGAGTCTGTTCCGGGGCTTCGTCAAGGAGGCGCTGGCGCTGGCCACCTGGCTGGTGGCGCTGTGGGTTGCCATGACGTTCTACGAGGCGCTCGCAGCCTGGCTGGCCAGCTGGATTACACTGGCCTCTGCGCAGAAGATCACCGCCTTTGCCGTGTTGTTTGTCTGTGTGCTGCTGATCGGCACGCTGCTCAATTTCCTGGCCGGCAAGCTGGTTTCCAAGACCGGGCTGTCGGGTACCGACAAGATGCTGGGTGTCGTATTCGGGGTTGCGCGTGGCGCTGTCATCGTCGCGATTCTGGTACTGCTGGCCGGCCTCACCCCGTTTCCGCAGGATCCATGGTGGCAGGAATCGCACTTGCTGGGCTATTTCGAGGAATTCGCCCTCTGGATGCGTGATTTCCTGCCGGGTGAAATCGCGGACAACATAACCTACCAGGCCTGACGCAGACCTGTTTACCTTGAACGGAAGCGAACCATGTGCGGCATCATAGGCATCGTTGCCCACAGCCCTGTTAACCAGGCCATCTATGACGGGCTGACCGTCCTGCAGCATCGCGGACAGGACGCGGCCGGCATCATCACCTGTGAGGGCGGGCGGCTCCACCTGCGCAAGAACAACGGGCTGGTGCGCGACGTGTTCCATACCCGGCACATGCGCCTGCTGCGTGGCAACATGGGCATCGGTCATGTGCGCTACCCCACGGCCGGCTGCGAGAGTTCGGCAGAGGCCCAGCCGTTCTATGTCAATTCACCCTACGGCATCAGCCTGGCACACAACGGCAATCTCACCAATGCCAACAAGCTCAAGCAGGAACTGTTCCAGGAAGACCTGCGCCAGATCAACACCGATTCCGATTCCGAGGTCCTGCTGAACGTGCTGGCCCACGAGCTGCAGCGTCACGCGGAGCTGAAGATGGACGTCAGCCATGTCTTCAAGGCCGTGGCCGGTGTCCACCGGCGCTGTCGCGGCGCCTATGCGGCTGTCGCGATGATCACCGGCTATGGCGTGGTGGCATTCCGCGATCCCTGCGGTATCCGGCCGGTGGTGTATGGCAAGCGCGAGACCCCGGAAGGCACCGATTACATGATGGCATCGGAAAGCGTGGCGCTGGATGCGCTGGGTTACGAACTGATCGGGGACGTGCAGCCGGGCGAGGCGGTGTTCGTCACCCTGGATGGCAAGCTGCACAAGCAGCAGTGCGCGGAACAGTCCTCGCTGTCGCCCTGCATCTTCGAATATGTCTACCTGGCCCGCCCGGATTCGATCATCGACCGGGTTTCCGTGTACAAGGCCCGCCTGCGCATGGG
>JABAHR010008933.1_pt2 | contig 12490 bp, 12 predicted proteins | sample 7062101 | NCBI WGS metagenome assembly JABAHR01 (sample SAMN14534553, study PRJNA622989) | marine sediment metagenome | biome: marine biome [ENVO:00000428]; feature: marine pelagic biome [ENVO:01000023]; material: deep marine sediment [ENVO:00002113] | place: India: Gulf of Kutch | collected...
ATCGTCGCCTTCGCCTCGTCGCTCGACCAGGCCGGCCCGATGACCAAGGACGTGCGCGACGCGGCGATCATGCTGGGCGCGATGGCCGGTCACGACCCGAAGGACAGCACCTCGGCCGACATCGCGGTGCCGGATTTCGAGGCCGCCCTGTCAGGCGACATCAAGGGCAAGAAGATCGGCCTGCCCCGCGAATACCGCGTCGACGGCATGCCGGACGAGATCGAGACGCTGTGGCAGCAGGGCGCGCAGATGCTCCGCGACGCCGGCGCCGAGATCGTCGACATCTCGCTGCCGCACACGAAATACGCCCTGCCGGCCTATTACGTGATCGCGCCGGCCGAGGCCTCGTCGAACCTCGCGCGCTATGACGGCGTGCGCTACGGCCACCGGGCGAAGCTCCGCCAGGGCGAGGGCATCGTCCAGATGTACGAGCGGACCCGCGCCGAGGGCTTCGGCGACGAGGTGAAGCGCCGGGTGATGATCGGCGCCTACGTGCTGTCGGCGGGGTTCTACGACGCCTATTATGTGCGGGCGCAGAAGGTCCGCACGCTGATCAAGCGGGATTTCGAGCAGGTTTTCGCCGACGGCGTGGACGCGATCCTGACGCCCGCGACGCCCTCGGCCGCCTTCGGGCTGGGCGAGATGGCGGATGCCGACCCGATAAAAATGTATCTGAACGATGTATTTACGGTGACGGTGAACCTCGCCGGGCTGCCCGGCATCTCGGTGCCCGCCGGGCTTGATGGCGACGGCCTGCCGCTGGGCCTGCAGCTGATCGGTCAGCCCTGGGGCGAGGCCGAACTGCTGAACACGGCCTTTGCTCTGGAAAAGGCCGCCGATTTCACGCATCATGCGGAAAAATGGTGGTAAAAGCACCGCAAAACGGGGCCAAGCAGTCATGAAACGGGCATCTCTCTTGATCATCGTCGCCGTGGGCCTGACGGCCTGCGACCGAGGCAATCCGGCCGGCGGACGCGGCTATTTCGATCCGCCGCCGCCAGTCCGGTTCTCCCAGCCGCGGATGGCCCCGACCGAGCCGGTCGCGCCTGAACCGGTCGCAGCGGCGCCCGCGCCGGTCGAGACCGCCGCCGCCGCGCCCGCGGCTCCGCAACCGACGCGCCCCCGCGCGCAGGCGCCTGCCCAGACGCAGGTGGCGGCTCAGGTGCCCGCCCCGGCACCGCAGCCGGCCGCGCAGCAGCCGGCGGGCGCGCCGCGCACCGCGATCGCGGGCACCGACCCCAACGAGCAGTTGGGCGAAGAGGTCGCCGCGGCGCTGGGATACGATATCGGCATCGATCCGAACGCGGATTCGATCAACCTGGCGCTCGACAGCCAGGAGGTGCAGGAGCGCGAGCGCGCCGCCGCCCAGGCCCGCCGCGAGGCTGCGCAGCAGCAATTGGTCGTCGTCGAGCCCGAGCCGGTGCCCCAGGCCGATATCAATGCCAATGTGGTGAAGTTCGCGCGCGAGACGACGCACCCGGTGGGAACGCGGCGCTACAATCGCCCGGCGTTTCGGGATCGCCTGCAATCGGCCGCGGTCTGCCGCCGCTTCGACACCGCGGACGAGGCGCAGCGCCGGTTCCTCGCGAATGGCGGCCCCGACACCGATCGCTTCAACCTCGACCCGGACGGCGACGGCTTTGCCTGCAAGTTCGACCCTGAGAAGTACCGCAAGCTGAAATTCTGACGGCACACGCCACGGCTGCACGCCGCCTCCGTCAAAGGTGCGCGCGCCACAGGTCGACCCTCGACCCGGAGAGGGACACCCCAGTGTGCACGGATCGAAATGGTTTGGGCCGCGCCTAGCTCGCTGCGGTGCCGCGCGACCCCCAGGTGAACTGGCTCAGACGCGCAGGTCGCCGGCGATCTGCCGGCCGTCGCGTCCTTCCTTCAGTTCGAATTCGATCGGCTGGTTGTCCGTGAGCGTCGTAAGCCCCGCGGCCTGAACAGCCGTGATATGCACGAAAACGTCTTTTCCGCCACCTTCGGGCTGAATGAATCCATAGCCCTTGTCGGTATTAAACCATTTGACGGTGCCTTTAGCCATCTTGAGAGTCCAATCTATTCCCCGGGGCGACATGCCCCGGCCGTTGCACGGCCGGACGGTGCAGTCTTGGTCGATATCGGCGCGAAAAATACCGTTCCGATGGCCAAGGGCCGCTTAGACCGTGCCTGTGACCATAGCCGAATCACGCTTTCTTAACAATCGGCACGATACTGGCTGCAAAGCCTTCCCGGCCTTGTGTACAAAGCTTTAGGGCGTTTCAGATTACCCGGCGAGGCCGCAACAATTCCGCTGGGGGCTGCACAAAATTCAACCTTTCGGCGAGCCGGCTGCCGCGTGTTTCGGCAGGAGGCGCCAGCGCATATCCGCGGCCTGCCGAAGTACTCGCGTCCAAAACACGTTCCCCGCGTGCAAGCCGGGAATTCCTGCTTATATTGGGTGGCGGGCCGGAGAGAAGGCGTCCGGCGGAAGGAGTCGATGCATGCAAAGCAAGGAGATGAGCCGCGTCGCCGCAGTCGTCCTGCTGGCGATCATCGTGCTGACCGGCCTGCGCGCCTTCGGAGCGGCGCCGTGACGGCGCGGCGGTTCGGCGGAGAATACAGCCCCGGCGGGTCCAAGGGCCCGCTCGCCGGCCGGCGGCCCGTGCGCGTCAACCTCGCGGCGCGGCTGATGTACCTGGCGCCGATCCCCCTGCTGATCGCGGGGCTGCTCGAGGTCTTCGAGGGCGACGCGGCGGGTATGGCGATCGAGCTGGGCGCCGGCGCCATCCTGATGGCCGGCGCCGTGCTGTTGAACCAGGGGCTGCAGGCGCAGGCGGCCTATGATGCGCGCGGCATCGCCCGGCCGCCCGCGATCCCGCGCAAGATTTTCGCGGCCGCTGCGACGGGCACGGGCGTATTCCTGGCGGCGGGGCTTTCGACCGGCTCGGGCGTGGTTTCGGGGCTGATCTTCGGCGCCGCGGCGGTGGCCGCGCAGATCCTCGCCTTCGGGCTGGACCCGATGCGGGCCAAGGGCGCGGCCGGCGCCGCCGATTACGACAGCGAGCGCGCCGCCAAGGCCATCGACAACGCCGAGGCCACCATCGCCGAGATCCTGGCCGCCGCCCGGCAACTGCGCGACCGCCGGCTCGAGGCACGAGTCGAGGCGATGACCGGCGCGGTCCGCGAGGTGATCCGCCGTATCGAAGAGGACCCCGCCGATCTGCGCCGCGCGCGCAAGTTCCTGGGCGTCTACCTGACCGGGGCGCGCGACGCGACACGCCAGTTCGCGGCGCTGTATTCCCGCAATCAGGATCCGTCGGCCCGCGCCGATTACGAGGCGCTGCTGGACGATCTGGAAGGCAGTTTCCGCCAGCACCGCGACGATCTGCTGAAGGACGACAAGACGGCGCTGGACATCGAGATCGAGGTCCTGCGCGAGAGATTGCACCGCGAAGGCGTCTGAGCCCGCGAACCGGAGGGAAACCCGCATGTCCGACGAAACCCGCAGCAAGGCCAAGGAAACCCAGGGCGAGATCGACGCCCTGTGGAAAGCCGCGCCGCCCGAGCCCAAGGGCAGCCTGGTCACGCTCGAGCAGGCCGGCCCCGATGAGCGGGCCGAGATCGAAAAGCGCCTGTCCGAGCTGGACATGCGCGACACCCAGTCGATCATCTCGTTCGGCTCGAAGGCGCAGGGCGAGTTGCAGGCGATCAGCCAGCAGATGCTCGAGGGCGTGCGCAACAAGGACACCGGCCCCGCTGGCGGCGCGCTGCGCGAGATGGTCAGCCATATCCGCGGCTTTTCCGTCGACGAGCTGGACCCCAACCGCCAGCGGTCGTGGTGGGAGAAGCTGATCGGCAAGGCCCAGCCGATGGCCGAGTTCGTCGCCCGCTACGAGGATGTGCGCGGACAGATCGACGACATCACCGATACGCTGCTGGCCCACGAGCACACGCTGCTCAAGGACGTCAAGTCGCTCGACGTGCTGTACGAGAAGACGCTGGCGTTCTACGACGCGCTCGCCTTCTACATCGCCGCCGGGCAGGAGAAACTCCGCCGGCTCGACGCTGAGGAGATCCCCGCCCTGCAGGCCGAGGTGGACGATGCGCCCGAAGACGAGGCGGTGCTGAAGGCGCAGGGCCTGCGCGACCTGCGCAGCGCCCGCGACGACCTCGAGCGGCGGGTGCACGACCTGAAGCTGACGCGCCAGGTCACGATGCAGTCCCTGCCCTCGATCCGGCTGGTGCAGGAGAACGACAAGAGCCTGGTGACCAAGATCAACTCGACCCTGGTCAACACCGTGCCGCTGTGGGAGACGCAGCTGGCGCAGGCGATCACCATCCACCGCTCGCGCGAGGCGGCAGGCGCGGTGGGGGCCGCGACGGACCTGACCAACGACCTGCTGAAGGCCAACGCGGCCAACCTCAAGCAGGCCAACGCCGAGATCCGCAAGCAGGTCGAGCGCGGCGTGTTCGACATCGAGGCGGTCAAGCAAGCCAATGCCGACCTGATCGAGACGATCGAGGAAAGCCTCGCCATCGCCGACGAGGGCAAGGCCAAGCGCGCCGCCGCCGAGAAGGAGCTGGTGGCGATGGAGACGGAGCTGAAGAACGCCCTCGCCGCCGCGAAGGCGCGCGCCGCATCCCCCGGTGCCACCACGGAGAGTTGACGTGGCCGGGGACCCGGTCCTCCTGCTCTCGGACGCCGTGCTCGAGGGGCTGGGCGTGCCAGAGGCGCAAGTCGCCGACACCATCGAGGCGGCGATCCGGGCGCAGGCCGCAGGCACGGTCTGGACGGTCCCCAAATCGGCTCTGCTGCCCGGCGACGGCCGTTACCTGATGACCACGCTGTCAGCCGGCGACGAGCCGCAGATGACGGTGGTCAAATCGGTCATCGTCAACCCGCGCAACCCGGCGCGCGGCCTGCCCGGCATCGAAGGTGCGATCCTGCTGCAAAGCAGTGAAACCGGCCAGGTTCTGGCGCTGATGGAGGCCGGCTGGATCACGGCGGTGCGCACCGCGGGGCTGAGCACGGTCGCGGCGCGGCGGATGGCCGACCCCGGCTCGCGGCACGTGGCCTTCGTCGGGGCGGGCGTGCAGGCGCGCAGCCATCTCGACGCCTTCGCCGCCGAATTCCCGCTCGAGCGCGTCAGCGTCTACAGCCGCGGCGCCGCAAATATCGAGCGGCTCTGCGCCCATGCCCGCGACAAGGGTCTCGCCGCGCAGGCCTGCGACAGCCCGCAGGCAGCGCTGGAGGGCGCCGACCTGGTGGTCAGTTCGGTGACGTTGTCCTTCGGCATGGAGCCGTTCCTGGACGCGCGCTGGCTCAAGCCCGGCGCCTTCGCCGCCATCACCGACGCCGCCGTGCCATGGCTGCCCGGGTCGATGTCCGCCTTCGGGCAAATCTGCATCGACGACCTTGAGCAGGAGAAGGGCAGCGCCAACCCGATGATCGACCTCGACCTGGTGCAGGGCGACCTGGCCGGGCTGGTCTCAGGGGCCGCGCCGCTTGCCTTCGACCCCGCAGCGCCGGCGGCTTTCNNAGGCGACTTCGCGATCGCCTGCATGGCCTATCGCCAGGCCCTCGCGGCCGGGCTGGGAACCCCGGCGCAATGGTGATGCAAAACCTGCGTAACATGCTGATATTGCAATTTATATTTTGTTAATCATTATGGGCGGTCTTCCCCAATTTTACCTTAAATAAGGCTTGGCCCGAGCATCACCTCGCCCCATTCAGGATTGATAAACCATATGTGCGCGGGGGATGTGTGTGTAAAAACCTCGCAAGAGTACCGAGTGGCCTCCGCGCACACCTGTCGCGCGCTGGCCGCATCGAGTACGGAACCGCGTGCGAGGGGGAGCGGGCAATGGCACGGCCATGCCCGCAGGGGGCGAGAGGGCGGAAGGCGAGGCTGTGGGGGCCGCTTGCCTTCCGCCCCTTCTCATCCGTAGCGGGCGAGCAGGAAGCCCACGGCCCCGGCGACGATGACACCCAGCACGACCGCTATCGCGATCTTGACCGCGGACCAGGGCCTCTCACCCTGCACCGTGCCGGTGCGGCCGTTGACGACGAAGCGATAGGTCCGGCCGCGATACTTGTAGGCCGCCAGCCAGACCGGCAGCAGCACATGCTTGAAGGTGACGTTGGAGATGTCCGTCTCGAGCCAGTCGATGCGCTGGCGGTCGCCGCCGATGTCGAACTTGACGTCGCGCCGGATCATCGCGTCCATCGCCTCGCGCGCCTCGGTGAAGCCGTCGGCCAGTTCGACCTGATAGGCCTCGGCCCGGAAACCGGCGAGGTATTCGGGCTGGTAGGGCTCCAGCCCGATCATGTCCCATGGCGCCAGGCGGTCGGTATAGCGCTTGGGCAGGCTGTGCGAGGCCAGCACCAGCACGTCGTCGAAGCTGCGCGCAACCTCGCCCGACAGTTCGTGCCAGCGCACCTTGGCAACGCGCTGCGGCTTGACCTGCGACTTGCCGTCGATGTTCACCTTGACCATCTGCGTGGTGTAATAGACGTCGCCCCGCGCGCCGTGATAGCGCGAATGCGTGTCGGCATCGTAAGTCCAGTAGGGCACGTAGATACCCTGCATCCGCCGCCCCTTGCGGGCGTATTCCTGCAGGCCGCCCGGCGCGAACCACAGCCGCCCCAGCCAGTCTGTCATCGCCTTGCGCGCCTCGGCCTCGCCAAGCGCGAAGGGCAGCACCGCGTGCGGCTTGATATGGCGATGCGTGCCGGTTCCGGTGACCACGGGGGTGGCGCAGAACGGGCATTCGGCGGCGTGGGTGTCGGGGTCGAATTCGACCTTGGCGCCACAGCTGGGGCAGTCGAGAATCCGCGTTTCCTCGAGCTCGGCCTCGGGCAGCCGGGCGCGCAGGGCGGCCTCGAAGTCGTGCTCGCGGATCGCCGCGTGCCCCCAGGGGCCGGCGCCCTCGATCACCTCCTCGGTGCCGCAATGGTCGCAATGCAGATGGTACACGGCGGGGTCGAACCGCATGTCCGAGCCGCAGCTTGGGCAGTGAAAGCGGTGATCGGCGGTCTCGGTCAAATCTCGTCTCCGGGAACGGTTGGGCAGGGTCCGAAGTGGCTCGGCCCGCCTTGCGGCCTCGGGTCAACGGTCGGCGGGCAGGACGGCAAGGCCCCGGCTCAGCCGGCGGGCGGCGGCGGGGGCGGCGGCATGACGGTGAAGAGCTGCGCCAGCTCGGCGATGTCGCCTGCCTTGGTCCACCCGTCGATGCCCGCGGTCCAGACCAGCGTGTCGCGTGTCAGCGCGCCCTCGACCGCCATCCGCCCCAGCGAGGCGCGCGAGAACGGGCCCTTGGTCTGGCCGGCCTCGGCGATGTGCCAGACCTTCTCGGGCGGCGGAGGCGGCGGCGGCGCGGCCTGCACCGGGCGCTGGCCCCAGGGCCCCTGCCCGCCCATCATGTTGCCGGCCATGGCCATCCCCATGCCGGCGCCCAGGCCGGCGGCCATGCCGCCGCCCGCCGGGTTCTCGGCCGCCGCGGTCATCGCCTCGGCGGCGGCGAACTGGGTGTACTGGCTCAGATCGCCCACCAGCCCCATCGAGGTGCGCTTGTCGAGCGCCTTCTCGACCGCCGCGGGCAGCGAGATGTTCTCGATGTAGAAGGCCGGCATCGCCAGGCCGAACTCGGCCAGCTGAGGCGAGACCCGCTCGGCGATCAGCTTGCCCAGTTCCAGCGTGTTGGCGGCCATGTCGAGCACCGGGATGCCGCTGGCCGCGATCGCCTGGCTGAACTTGGCCAGGATGATGTTGCGGATCTGGAAGCTGATCTCGTCGGTCGTGAACTCGCCGTCGGTGCCGACGATCTCGCGCAGGAAGAGGCCCGGGTCGGTGACGCGGATGGTGTAGGTGCCGAAGGCGCGGATGCGCACCGGGCCGAATTCCGGGTCGCGGCACATCACCGGGTTCTTGGTGCCCCATTTCAGGTCCTGGAAGCGGGTGGTGTTGACGAAGTAGATCTCGGACTTGAAGGGCGACTGGAAGCCGTGATCCCAGTGCTGCAGCGTGGTCAGGATCGGCATGTTGTTGGTCTCGAGCATGTAGAGACCGGGGGTGAAGACGTCGGCCAGTTGGCCTTCGTGGACGAAGACCGCCGCCTGCCCCTCGCGCACCGTCAGCTTGGCGCCGTATTTGATCTCGTGATCATAGCGCTCGAAGCGCCAGACCAGCGTATCGCTGGTGTCGTCGGTCCATTCGATGACGTCGATGAATTCGCCGGAAAGAAAATCCAGAATGCCCATGCGGCCCTCGCGGAAAGAGTGCGGTCGGGGCTGTTGTAACGCGTCCCGCGCAGTGCGCATAGAGCGGCCGACAATGACGGAGCTGCCAGGCATGACCGCCGGGCGCGACGTTTGAAATGGTGCGCCCTCAGCCCGGGCGTCTGGCGGACTGGCGCCGCAGATATCGCCCTATTCCACCGGCTCCAGCAGTTCCGGCCCGCGCGCCTTCATGCTGTTCACCGCGGTCGAGACCCGGTGATAGTCCAGCACGTCCTCCGGCGCCGGCTGCATCAGCGTCGCGGCGCCCTTGCCCTCTTCGCCCAGCCAAAGGCCCCAATCCTCGGGCGCCAGCACCACGGGCATGCGGTGGTGCAGCTTGCTCAGCGCCTGGTTGGCGGCGCAGGTGACGATGGCCGTGGTCACCAGGCTCTCGCCCTCGGGCGAGGTCCAGCGCTGCCAGACGCCGGCCATCGCCATCGCGTCGCCTTGCGTCGGGTGGATGTACCACGGCTCCTTGCCGCTCTCGCTCTTGGTCCATTCGAAGAAGCCGCTGGCCGGGATCAGGCAGCGGCGCGCCCGCGCGGCGGCGCGGAAGGCGGGCTTGTCGGCGATGGTCTCGGCCCGGGCGTTGATCAGCAGCGGGCCGTCGGTGGGGCTCTTGTACCATTTCGGGATGAAGCCCCAGCGCATCGGCACGATCAGCCGGCCTTCCTCCCAGGCGACCACGGCGGGGATCTCCTGCGTCGGGCAGACGTTGTGGCGCGGGCCGGCCTCGGGCAGGCCCTGGGCCTCGGCCTCGAACAGGCTCTCCATCGCCTCGGTGGGCATGGTCAGGGCGAAGCGTCCGCACATGCGCGGAAATCTAGCGCCCCGGGGCGCGGCGGGAAAGCCCCGGGATGCGCTCAGCGCTCGGGCGTCGACCAGTCCGAGGGCGGCACGTTGCGCCGGCGCAGGCGGATCGCGAGGCCCAGCGCGACGCCCACCCCGATCGCGATCGTCAGGTCGGTCAGAACCGTCAGCACCAGGGTCAGGACCAGCAGCATCCGGTCCGACGGCCGCTCGGCCAGATGCGCGCGCCACTTGTGCGGCTCGCTCATGTTCCAGGCGGTGACCAGCAGCAGCCCCGCCAGCGCCGGCATCGCCAGATAGCCGGCCAGCGGCGCCGCCACCAGCATCACCAGGAGGATCGTCAGCGCGTGCACNNGGCGCCGCCACCAGCATCACGCCGAGGATCGTCAGCGCGTGCACCAGCCCCGCCACCGGCGTCCGGCCGCCGGCGCGGACATTGGTGGCGGTGCGCGCGATGGCGCCGGTCGCCGGCAGGCCGCCGAACAGCGCCGAGCCGATATTGGCGGCGCCCTGCGCCAGCACCTCGGCGTTCGGCCGGTGCTGCCCGGCCACCATCCGGTCGGCGACCATGGCCGAGAGCAGCGACTCCACCCCCGCAAGGAAGGCGATGATCAAGGCCGAGGGCAGCAGCTCGGAGATGCGCTCCAGCGACAGCGCGGGCAGCGCCGGCATCGGCAGCCCGGCGGGCAGCGCGCCGAAGCGCGAGCCGATGGTCTCCACCGGCAGGCCCGCCAGCGCCACAGCCGCCGAGGTCAGCCCGACCGCCACGATCAGCCCGGGCAGGCGCGGCGCCACCCGGCGCAGCAGCACGATCAGCAGGATCGTGACCAGCCCGATCGCAAGCGCGGCGCCGCTCAGCGTCGCCCGCGCCGTCCACAGCGCGGCGACCTTGGCGAGGAAGGCGGCGGGCAGCCCGTCCACCGACAGCCCGAACAGGTCCTTGAGCTGGCTCGCCGCGATGATCACCGCGATGCCGATGGTGAAGCCGTTGATCACCGGCTCGGGGATGTGGCCGATCAGGTTGCCGACCCGCAGGGCGCCCGCGGCCAGCAGGATGATCCCGGCCATCAAGGTCGCCAGCACCAGCCCGTCATAGCCGTGGGTCGCGATCACGTCGAAAACGACGACGATGAAGGCGCCGGTGGGCCCGCCGATCTGCACCCGGCTTCCGCCCAGAAGCGAGATCAGGAAGCCGCCGACGATGGCCGTGACCAGCCCCGTTTCGGGCGGCGCGCCCGAGGCGATGGCGATGGCCAGGCTCAGCGGCAAGGCGACCATGGCGACGGTCACCCCGGCGACCAGGTCGGACAGGAACAGCGGCCGGGTATAGGTCGGCAGGGTGGTCAGGATCTTGGGTTTCACCGGGGCTTCGCAGGCTGTTGCGGCGCGCCCAGCAATGCACGCGGCAAGGGGGCGGTCAATGACACCGCCCCGCGTGCAATCAGCGCGGGGCGGCCCTCAGGCGGGTTCCGCCTCGCCGGCGCGCACCGCCTTCACGTTACGGATGATCTCGGCCAGGTGGCGGTGGTCCGAGCCGCAGCAGCCGCCCCAGATGTCCATCTGCGGAAAGCGCCGCGCCACCTCGCCCATCTGCCGGCCCAGTTCGACCGGGTCGCCATCCTCGAGGTGGCCCAGGCTGCACAGCGCGATCTTGTCCATCGCCGCCGCGTTGGGGCGGATGCAGCGCAGCCGGTCCTGCCACGGGCCGGGCGTCAGCGCCGGCGCGAACTCCAGCGGGTGCGAGCAGTTCAACGAATGCCAGCACACGGCGCCGGGCACGGCGGCGTCAACCCTCTCGACCGCCTCCTGCAGCGTCGGGCCAGAGCTGAGACGGGATTCGGAATTGAGGCTCCAGGCCACCGCGAGATCCCTGCCCAGCGCCTGCGCGGCACGGGCCATGCCGGTGACCTCGGCGACATTGTTCTGCGTGGCGGCCCAGATCACGTCGACCTCGGAGTCCTTCAGCGTCTCGATCTGGACCGCGTGGTAATCCTCGGCCTCGGCCTCGGTGATCGTGCCGCCGGTGCCGTAGGCGTCGCCGCGCGGGCCGATGCCGTCGCTGATCAGGAAATCACCGATCTGCCCGGCATAGGCCTTGCGGATGTCGGCCATGAAGTCGATCGAGCGCAGCGTCGCCTCGCGCAGCCCTTGCGGAGACAGGCCCAGCTTCGCCCCCCAATCGGGGCTGGCGCGGTAGTTCAGCCAGCCCAGCAGCACGCCCACCCCCTCGGCCGCCGCCACGTCGCAGACCCGCTCGTAGAGCCCCCTCAGCGCCGCGGTGCCCTCAGGCGTGTCCAGCAGGGTGAAGGCGGCGAAACACGGCAGCTCGAATCCGTGCAGATACATCAGCTCGGTCTCGAATCCCCCCTCGGTCAGGTAGAGCGTGCCGTCGGTGGAGCGGGGATTGTCGAAGGTCATGGGTACGCTTTCCGTTGCACATACTCGTCAGTCATCGCCAGGCCGTCCCCATGGTGGCGCCGGCTTGCTGCCGGGCCGCAGGAGGCGCCGCCCGGCTCAGCCGGCCAGCCGCTTGCGCGCCTCGCCGCGGTTGCCGGTCGCCGGGACCAGCTCGGCGACCTTGCCCAGGCCGTATGGCGGCATGCCGGAATAGATCGCCTCGTATTGGCCGGCCTTGACCAGGTAGGTTTCGTGCCAGATGCCGACGTCGCCCCGGGAGGCCTTCATCCGCTTGTTGAAGGCGATCCAGGCCGGGTAGTGCAGGTTGTCGGTCGCGCGGGCATAGGCCTCGAGATGGTCGAAGCTGCGCCAGTACTGCACCATCCCGCCAAGCCCGTAATTGGTGTAGCCGAGAAAGCCGGTCTGCTCGGCGGGCAACGCCGACAGCTCCTTGAGCATCGCCGGCATCGCCTTCAGCACCGGCAGCCACTTGCCCACCTTCCACGGCTTGTTGATGCGCATCCCGATGAGGAAGACGACGAAATCACCCTCGATATGGGCGGCCATGCGCTCTTCTATGATCTCGACCACGGCAAACCTCCGATACCCTGAGGGGACGGATGGTACAGTGGCCCGCGCGCGAGGCAAAAGAAAAACGCCGGGCGGAGCCGCCCGGCGCCGATGATGACTGTCCCTGCGGGCGTCCGTCACTCCACCCGGGTGATCCGCTCGGCCACGTAGGGCGCGTAGGGCGCGTTCGCAGCCAGGTACTCGGCCAGCACATCGGCCAGGTCGGGGCCGAAGTCATAGGCGTTCATCGCGCCGGTGAACATCCGGTAGCCGTCGCCCCCGCGACGCACGAAATCGTTGGACACCACGCCATAGACCTCTTCGGGGTCCAGCGGCTCATAGCCGTCGCCCTCGGCCACCATGACCTCGGTCACCCGGCTGCCAGGCTCGGCCGACGGGTCCCAGCTGAACTTCAGCCCGGCCACCTGCGGGAAGCGGCCGGCGACCTCC
>JABAHR010003693.1_pt4 | contig 12485 bp, 6 predicted proteins | sample 7062101 | NCBI WGS metagenome assembly JABAHR01 (sample SAMN14534553, study PRJNA622989) | marine sediment metagenome | biome: marine biome [ENVO:00000428]; feature: marine pelagic biome [ENVO:01000023]; material: deep marine sediment [ENVO:00002113] | place: India: Gulf of Kutch | collected...
GATTTGTTCGCGTTCGGTTTCAGGAGGAATGTAGTCATTTAGCAGCTCTGGACGGGTATCTTCAGGTACCGGAAGGTTAAGGCGATCCACTTTCCCATTCGGGGTGAGTGGGATTTCATCCATAAGCACATAATATGATGGGATCATGTAGGAGGGTAGCTTATCTGCTAAAAATTTCCTGATTTCAGAGATTGAAAGTGTTTTTTGGGTTGTATAATACGCGGCTAGGCGTTTCTCAGTTTGATGTGCTTTTTGATTTTCATCATATCCCACTTCTTCCAAGATGTTTTTCACCTCGGACATATCGATCTCATCATCGAGCTCCTCAAGTGCTTCTTGTTTTGTTTTATGCCCTAATCGAACATCCCAGCTGTAAGGAAGTGCGTAATTGTGGAATCCCCGCTCTTTTTTATGGATATATATGCCTACATCGTTTATGATGCAGTTAGTCGAACGTCCCGTATCACTTGGACGGATCCATGGTGCGTTTTTGTCAAGATAACTGTAAACCTCTTCCAAACCCACATCCCAATAGCGGTAGAAGTCGATAAATTGAATTTCATCAAAGATGTGATCATCTTGAAACATTGATACATCTAGATGTTGAGACACAGCATCATTCATTCGATGATAGACTTTTCTGGCTTGGAGTACAGCATCGTCAATTTTGTTGATATCACTCACTTCTCCCCTCATCAGGGGTTCGAGACGTGTCTCAAAGATTTGTCCTCTTGATAAACCAGTAACGATATAGTGAATCCCTTTTTGACGTGCTAACTGAAAAGCCATCGTATAGATAACCTTGAAGCAACCATTGCAAACATTGCTAAATCGGAGCAGGCTGTCCGAAAATATTTGAGGCATATGTGGGGTTGTCCCGAATATGTGGTCCACATCCAGCGAGTCGACAACCCGTTTAATATTGTTTTTCGCTTGTTCAGAGATATACCCATTATCAAGGGAAAAAACCAGGGGGTTGAGCCCCAATTCCACAATTTGATACAGCATGTATGTGCTGTCTTTTCCACCACTTAACAAAACGAGGCAATCATATTTACTTTTATTCCCAGATTTTATATTGGCAATGATTTCTTTTAAATCATCAATTGTCTTGAAATAGGCCTTTGCTTTCTCCTTATAAGCGTCATATGTGCTGCACAAACTGCACAATCCCTGACGGTCAAAAGTGACTTCTGGCATGGTATTGGGTAGGCCGCAGCGGATGCATTTTAGCACTTGATCAGGTGCGCTCTTTTTTGTTGATTGGTAAATTGCGACTACGCAATCTTCAATATCCGGGTGTTCTGCAAGCGCCGCTTCTACCTCTCCTAGTTCAATCCTGGCGCCTCCTATTTTGACCTGGTTGTCCTTCCTTCCTAGAAATGCAAGTTTTCCATCTGGCATCCAACGCCCCAGATCGCCCGTCTTGTACATACGAGCGCCTTTTTTCGTTTCAGGTGCATATGGGTCCGGTAAAAATCTTTCTGCACTTAGGCGCGGTCGATTTAGGTAACCCCGCGCGACGCGTTCTCCACCAATATAAATTTCTCCCACAACCCCAACAGGCACCGGGTTTAATGTATCATCCAGTACATATATCCGAGCATTATCGGAGGGGAGTCCAATTGAAACGGAAGGTTCTGTGTCGGTTTGCGGATCAAAACGATGAATCATGCACGCAACCACGGTTTCGGTCGGGCCATACTCATTATAGATTACGACCTCGTGATCATAACCATCCGAAACCATGTTAGCCAAGTCTCGCTTTAAATCTTCTCCTCCAACGATGAATTGCTTGATCCGAGACGCCCCCAAACCCATTTCCTTAATAAGGGAAAGATGTGATGGCGTTAGCTTGATAATATCGACCGCATTCTCTTCGACAACCTCCAGCACCCTCAAACCTTTAGTGCCCTCATCAGGATACACAACAATTTGTCCTCCCGATGTAAGTGGGACAAAGATCGAAGTGACAGTCAAATCAAAGGATAAAGAAGAAAACAGCGGAAAAGACAAAGCGTCCTCACTCGCATACTTTTTCTTTGCCCACCAGACATAATTGGTCAATCCTTGATGAGTGATCATTACACCTTTAGGCGCACCGGTCGAACCCGAAGTGTAGATCACATATGCTAGATTTTCCGGACGTAGACTGGGCAGGGCAGAGGACGGTTTTATTCCCTCACGCTCACTTCCGGTTTTCTCGTCAAGCAGGATAACCCTTGTATGCCCATCCTTCCTGATATGATCGGGAATCCGCTCGAATAGTCGAGATTGCGTAAGAATAATGGGTGCTTTGGTATCTGCCAGCATAAAGCTGATCCGGTCAGAAGGATAGCTCGAATCGATCGGGACATATGCACCACCAGCTTTAAGCACGCCAAGCAAAGCCACAACGGCTTCAATTCTATGATCAATGAATATTGCAATCAGTGTTTCGGGTTGTGTCCCAAGCGCGATCAGTTCTTTCGCAAGCGTGTTTACCTGATTGCTTAATTCACGATAAGTGAGATTGCTCACCCCCATTCTCACGGCTATTGCATCTGGTGTTTTTTTGACCTGCTCTTCAAAAAGATCGATCACGGTTTTGTCTGCCGGATACGGTGCGCTGGTTTCATTAATCTCAATTAAGAAGCGGTCTAGTTCTTCATCAGTAATTAGGGATACAGTATCAATTATCTGACTACGATCGATTAAAAAGGCATCAAGCGCATGAGTGAAATGCTGAACTGCCCAATCCATTTGCTGATGATCGAAAACATCCTCGTTAAAATCAAAATATAGGGTGAAATTTCCGGTTGCATCAAAATCATGCACTGTTAGGCGAAGGATGTGGTTACTGTCAGAAAATCCACTCGGCACCCAGTCAGACTTTACCGGCATGCCGTTAAAATCTGGGAAAGAAGCAGAGATGTAATTAAGGAGGACATCATAGGACCGGTTGGTGTTGGATGAACTGATTCCAGGTTGCCAATGACGCATTGCATCAAAAGACTCGGCGGTTACTTTATTGAAAAGGCTATCGAATGTTTCGTGATCACCAAACTCAATATGGTGCGGTCCGATTTCAAGGAACAGGCCAATCATATTCCTGTGTTCTGCGGTCGCCCGATTGTGAAATGGAGTTCCAACAGTGATTTTTGATTTTCCACTCACCCGATAAATATAAGCATAGAGTACAGTTAGAAAAGCATTGGCAAGCACCATATGTTCAGTAATCATCAGGTTGCTGTGCTCAGTTGCCAATTTTCTTAGCAATTGGGATTGTTCGGAATTTAAACTCATCTCAATACGATGGGTGCGGAATGATGTTTGGTCGAATTCTTTCCCGTAAAACTGAGTTGGTTCAAACAGTCCTTTTGCCTTGTCTTGCCAATATTGTTCCGCTTTTTGGTATTGATCCGTTTGGCGGAACAATTTTTCCTCAATAATATAGTTTTGATAGGATGGTATTTCACTCTTTTTAGATTTTCGATTACCCAACAGATATCCATATCTTTCAGTGAGATATCGAAAAACATTGGTGACGGACCACCCATCATTGTACAAATGATGCTGGTTGAAGTACCAGATAAATTCTCGATCAGATAATTTGATCAATGCAGTATCGAAGTTTCTCTCGGATAAATCGATGCGCCGGGTTACCCGATCTTGCTGCCACACGATATAGCTGGATTCAGGATTTGGATCATCTGAAAAATTGACAACCTGCATCTCATGTTCAAGCGTTTGGAGAGCTTGCTGCATTGGGATACCGTTTTCAAGTTTTACAACCATTCGCATTGTATCGCTGTCATCGATCAAATATTGAAATGCTTCCTGAAATAATGGGATCTCAATAGGCCCATTAATTCGGAAAACAAGCGGCATATTATAGATTGGAATTTCTGGATTTAGCTGCTGCCCGAGCCACATTAAGAACTGTGCTCGAGTCAGATTTGTATTTTCTAATAAATTGCTAGGTATTGCGGTTTGATTCGTCATGTGTTGCCTGATAATGGATTACTGATTTGACCACAAATTATATGAGAGTTTACAGGCGTGCTTACTTATAGCGTCCGGCTATTATGACAATTACGCTTTTTTACTCTCAATATAGTTTGTCATTGCATTTATGGATTGAAAGTTAGCAATTGTGAAATCTGTGAAAGGTATTCTAACATCAAATTCATGTTCAAGAAAATTCACCAAATTTGTCAGTGCCATTGAGTCGATCAGTCCACTTCTCAGTAAATTTGTTTCAAAATCAAGCTCCATCTCTTGGCTGTTTGGGATTAATTTTGTTTGGATGAATTGTCTTATTTTTTCTTTAGGTTCCAAATCGCACACTCCAAATTTAATAGTATTTCTGTGTATCTCCGAGGATAAACTGTATATAACATGATTATTCTCACCAACTTAAAACCCCTCCCTTCCAACGACTTCTTTTTGGAGTTGGCGTCTACTAACCTTACCAGAAGTCGTGCGGGGAAATGTTTGCCGGATGTGATATTTTACTGGGATTGCATATGAAGGGAGAATATGGGTGAGATGAGCAGATAGAGTGGAATCTGATAGTGATTCATCCGCTTTAGGGATGACAGCGGCATGAATATAATTATTTCCATCATCATCTTGGATGGCAAAAGTAGCAGCCTCTTCAACACCAGGATGAGATATCAGCGCAGCCTCAACCTCATCCATCTCTACCCGATATCCGCGGGTTTTTACCTGGCGGTCCTTGCGACCTGCAAAAAGCAGATTGCCATCCGGTAGCATTTTGACTAAATCACCTGTTCGATAGTATATTTCAAAATATTCGGGCGCCGCTTCCCTTCGATAAAAAACCCTACTATTCAAGTCTGATCGCCCCCAATAACCCTGCATCATACTGGGGGAGCGGATGACAATTTCTCCTGTTTCACCTGGAGTGACGACCTCATCATTTTCATCCACGATCAGTGACTGAGCAAATGAGCACATTTTTCCAATTGGAATTGGTTCCGTTGAGTTTTGCGGGATTGGTGGGACGTGATAGAACGTCACTCCATTTACTTCTGCTGGGCCGTATATATTACTGAACTGACTGTTTGGAATTTGATTCATCAGGGTTCTAAGGTGCTTAGGAGGAAATGGCTCACCTCCAAAAATCACCCAGCGCAGCGCACTTAGATCTCTCTGGTCAAGTGCTCCGCGGACAGATAGCTGGATAAACGCAAAAGGGACAGTAAAGATGATACTGATTCTCTCATCTTGTAGAAGTTGAGAGAAGTTGGCTGGAAAAAAAGTGATTTCCTTTGGTACAAGCACAACACTAGCTCCTGCGACCGCTCCCCCAAAAATGTCAAACAAAGAGATATCAAAATGAAAAGGAGCGTGATTTGCGATCCGGTCGTATTTGGTTAAATCATATTCTTCAACCGTCCAGTGAGCATAGCTTAACCCACTGTGGTGGGTATGCATAATCCCTTTTGGCTCCCCTGTTGACCCGGACGTGTAGATGATATAAGCAAGGTCCTGTTCAATAACCTTTGATTTATTAAGTTGGTTTTCACTTGGAGTGTTGAACACGTCTTCCCAGGTGGCGCACTTGTCAGAAAGCGCATCTTGTGCAGGTGAAACACCTATGATCGTGTTCAGATCCACCCCATTCTCCACCACGTCTTTGACATTAGATTTTTTTTCAGCATCTGTAACAACGTGTTTTATGTCGCAATCTCGCAAGATAGCTTCTAACCGGAATGTTGGGCTAAGGGGGTCAATCGGAACATAAACTGCCCCAGCTTTCATTATTCCCCATAATGCAATCATTCCTTCGATGCTCTTAAAGCAGTGTATCCCCACCCGATCGCCACGTCTGACGCCCTGTTCGTAGAGAAACCGGGCCAGACGGTTGGTTTTCGTTGCTAAATCGGAATAACTGATACTGTTATCGTAATACCGGACAGCTTCATGGTCCGGAAACCGTTCTGCAGAGTAATCGATAGCTTGGGGCAGCAGAGAGATGTTCATTTTATACTTCTAATAATTTGGCAATAATGTTTCGCTGGATATCCGAGGTGCCTGCGTAGATTGTCGTTCCAATTGCATCCCGTAGATCTCGTTCTACTTCGAAATCTGTCATATACCCATTACCACCGTGAATCCTCAGGGCATCCATGCTGGATTCCACAAAGCTTTCTGCAAGATGTAGATTCACGAGACATGCCTCCATCATGACATCCTGGTTTTGATCTTTTAGCCAGGCCGCTTTATAAAGCAGCAGGCGGGCTGTTTCCAGCCTCAATTTCATATTCGCCAGCCGGTTCGAAATAGATTGAAACTGGGTAATGGGTCCTCCGAACTGTTTGCGTTGTTTAGCGTAGGCTACCGCTTGTTCTAACTGGTGTTTCATTGCGCCAATGTGATTGGGAATGATTGTAAACCGCTCGTACTCAAATGTGCTCCTGGAGATTCCTACACCTGATCCTTCCTGGCCTAACAGGTTTTTATTGGGGACGAAGCAGTTCTCAAAATTGATTTCCCCAATAGGGGTTGTTCGTAGACCCATCTTCTCACGATTGGGTGAAATCGACAAACCAGGCATATCCATTTCAACAAAGAAAGAAGTAACCCCCCATTTTCCTAGTTCTGGGTCCAGGGTTGCAAAGACCAATGCAAGATCAGCTTTTGGACCAAGAGTGATAAATTTTTTGGCCCCGTTGACTAAATAGCCTCCTTCAACTTTTTCAGCTTGAGCTTTCATACTGTAGATATCTGAACCAGCCTCTGCTTCAGTAATTGCCTGCACACCAATAATTGAGCCATCTGCTAGTCCTGGGAGGTATTTTTCTTTTTGCTCTGGGGTTCCATATGCAATGATCGGGTATTGGACAGTTCTTTGAGCGTTGATCGCCAATGCTAAACCGTTATCACGACATCCATATCCAAATGCTTCCATTGCTAGTGAAACGGTAAGATGATCCGCACCCTTACCGCCAAATTCTGTCGGAACTGCTAAACCCACAATACCGAAATCCGCGCATTTTTTCCAGTTTCTCTCTGAAAACTCAGAGTTTTTATCTCGCGCAACAAGATCATCAGCCAATTCAGTTTGTGCAAATTGGATAATTCTTTCTTGCAGCTCAATTTGTTCAGTCGTTTTTGAAAAATCCATAACTTGTACCTAAAAATGTTATATGGTGATTATTTTGATTCATAGAAAGCTTTTTTTATGCTTTTTGCATAGTATAGATGGCCGTCCGGGGTGAAATGGCCTAATCCATCTCGATAATAAAAGCGTTTAATTTGTGTCAGTGTTAGCTGGTCTTTTTCAAATTGAGCACCCATTCCCAAGAAATCAAGCCCTTCTGATTGTGCAAATACCTGAAAGTCTTTTTCAGGTAAAAACAAATCATAATCGCCAACAATTGAAGACCAATTCTGCTCATCTTGGTCAAAGAAATCATGGGAAAGAGCTGGTATGGTCACCATGCGCAACTTGACCTTCTTATTTTTTAAGTTTTCAATAATTTGATGATATAAGCTCTTGGTGATGGCAAATGATTTTTTTGCTTCATCATTGAGACTTTTTTCAAACAAGAAATTTCGAATCCCATCTGCATTTATTGAAGGGACCGCGATAAAATCCTGGTAGTACTCACGCTTTCCTGTGATTTTCCGGATGATATTGGCTGTATAAGTTGAAATTGGGTTGTCCACTCGAGGTGGTTTTTGAGCGTACGATTGTTCGGGTGTTAGAAGTGCGTAGATCAACTTTGGTAGCAGTAAATGTGTCTTTATGCTCCTAAGCGGGTCCCAGGTATCATAATATCCTCGGAGGACAATGTGCTGCAATGCGTGCCGAATGCCACTATCCTCTTCCCGAAGCTCTGCCGTGTTATCTTTAAGTGAATATAAAAACTGGTCATTTATTGAGCAAGTTTCACATTGGAAATCATTGCTCAAGTGCAAGAAAAATATAATTTCATCTGGTTTAAATTTCTCAATAACAATATCTATAAAGAGATCGTGCATATAGATCCCAATCCCAGCATCAGGCATCCCTAATGCAAAAATCTGAACTGGGATGTTGGTTTCATTATTAAGGATTTGTTCGAGTTGTTGGCTTAAGTGCTCATTTTTGGACACTTGAAATCCTTGGATAAAACTGCCACCAATTAGAACGATACGGCGCACATTTTGGTCTAAATTCAGCTTTTTCTCAGGTTGGTGCAAGCCATACCGGTTCATTGTCCCATTTGTAAAACCCTCTTTCGTTTGGTAAACTCGCCCATAGGGATGATAAATCCCGGATTGAAATATTGAATAAGAAGAAAGCCAACCAGGGATGGTAAGAAATTGCAACAACAATTCAAATCCAATAAGGGTTAGGAATATTGCAGCCGACCAGATACGCCATTTTGAATCTATGGGCGGATTAGCGAAAATGATTATGAAAATTGCGGTCAGGAAAATTATTGTTGCTGTAAACCGGAATTTTATCCATTCATTGAGTAAATTCCAGTTCACAACCCAAATTCCAGCTAAGCAAAGAAAAATAAAAACCAAGAATAATAATTGTTGAGTTTGAATAACCTTAATATTATCGGCAAATAACTCAAGCGAATTCTGAGTTAAGAGGAAAGTTCCCCATAGTAAGGCGACTATGGAATTGACTATGACCATCACAAAAAAAATTACCAATTCTTTTTTTCTTTTTTTACGCTTGCGCAGATGTTTCAGGATATCGACTAAGCCAATCGCCCACAGGATAAACAAAAATGGAATAAGAATTGATGGGTTGATGCTCATAATTTATTTACCTATTGGTCAAAGATTAATGTTTCACCATGCATATCAATTGTGAGGCATTATAAATAGTTGCAAAACTAGCTAGCGAAAAAGAACCATTAGTCTAAGTCGTAGATATCATCGCACCCGATAATTGTTTAGAAAGACTTAGAGCAGGATATTTGTGTCCTGTTGCCCGATGGCAACATGGATATTCAGAACTGCGTTAAGCCAATACGAGTCTTATCGGAATGGTTGGTGCTGTTTTTGTACTGGTTTTCGCCAAGTGTGTGAAGAGAGCTGATTTTAAAAAATCCAGATAAAATCATACCAACAATATATCATCCTGTAAACCAATTGCATTCAATACTTTGTGTTGATGCGAATGGCTGTAGGATTTCAAAAGTACTGGACCCAAGTTTTTAGTAAGCACCTTTTCTTCTGATCAATACCCAAATAGTTCGGACGATAATATAAAAATCCATCCAAATCGACCAGTTTCGCACATAGTATTCATCCAGGCGAATACGTTCACTGTAACTGGTATCAGTGCGACCTAAAACCTGCCATAAGCCTGTCATCCCTGGTTTTACCTGCTTGTAGAGTTTGAAATTATCCTGGTATTTATCAATTTCCAAGTCTACAATGGGTCTTGGGCCAACGATGCTCATTTCACCTTTGAGCACATTCCAAATCTGAGGAATTTCATCTATACTCATCTTGCGGATGATTTTTCCAAACCATGTTGTCCTTGGATCATTTCGTAATTTATGGGTAGCCTCCCATTCAGCCCGCATTTCAGGATGAGCCTCTAGGTACGAGGATAATAATGCATCAGCATCGGGAACCATGGTGCGGAACTTCCAAAGTTTAAAGCGCTTTCCTTGATAACCAATTCGGATTTGGTTGTAAAATGGCTTCCCTCTAGATTCCAAGAATACTAACCCAAAAAGCAGAAATAAAAACGGAAGCGTCGCAACGATTCCTGCCAAAACGAAGGTAATATCTAAAAACCGCTTTAAGAACTGCTCTCTCTGGTTCAGCAAACTTTGTTGAATTTCTAAGCCCATAATCCCCCCCAAATCAATGGGCTGCACCCACGTGCCCCGTAAGTGTTCCCAACCCGAGACAAAAATCAAACGGGAAAAATTACCTAATTTGTTTTCAGCAATCGCAGCGGAGATTGGCTCTGAAACCTCAGTGTAAATAATGATTGCCGTATTAGCATTTTTTAATTTTTCCGAATAGTTCAAATCCTGAAACCAGGATGACCCATTTAAAATAGGAATATTAAAATCATCCGGTTCGGTTTCATTACCATTGACCACCGCGACTGGACGCAACCCAAGTTTTTTATAGCGATTGAGGTGATCGATAATCCTTTTACCTTGTTCACCTATCCCGAAAATAATAATTGGTTCTCCCCACATATTAATATAGATTAGAATACCACGAAGTACCCAGCGGATAAACGGGACCAATCCAACGCTCAATCCCCACAAAACAGCAAAAAACCCTGTATCTCCTGGTCCAGTTGTTTCGAAAACAGACATGAAAGCCACTATGATAAGATAGCCAAAGGTGGTTGTGACGACCAATCGCTTTAATTCAATAATGCGATTTACTGCAATCCCCGGGTACAGCCCGCGAAGTAAATAGAGACCTATAAAGAAAATAAAAAAGAAAGGAAGTATTTGGATATCTTGTTTTAGTATTCCTATTTCTTCCGAAAATATTTTCCAAATCAATGTGGCAAGCCACCCCGAAATTGTCAATGCAAAAAGATCGGCAAACAGCAGCGCTATACTCATCCAGAAGCGTGGAGATTTTTCAAATGTTCTGTGAAATACACTAGGCTTTTGCATGATGTTTTTTAAAATTCTGGGTTGATCGTCATCGTGGTGGTTGTTATCATCTTATCATTGCCAATCGAGATTTCTTGAAAAGGGCCTTTTTCGACAGGTTCATATTGTCTCAGTTGGAGGATAAATTATTATCTCCTATGGATCAGGAAGCGGGCAAACCAATTCCTCAGGGAGCGGATCTCGAAATAATATAGAATTCTCACTCTCAACATAAATAGCCAATGGGGTCAGATATTCATCTTCACACCCAATGACTAAAACATCCCGATAATTCGGGAACTCCAATTGCTGTTTATCAGTCAAAGGTAATACAATTTCCTGGCTAATAGGCCCTGCTAAATAAAAGCGTAGGTTTCCAAATTGCCTTATGATGTCATCACTTTCCTCACCTTCACCAGCAGTATAGTATCGAGGATATAAGGCTTTACCTTGCTGCGCCACCCCCCCATTATCTAAAAATTCACCTAATATTTCACTGGTATCCAACATTAAAACCGTATTGATTTGAGCTTGTAGGGTTTCCTCTGTATACCGAGGTGGAATGATCTGTTCAATTATTGGAACCGTAGCCCCAAAAACAAGAATTAATAAACTAACAGAAAAAGTGGACTTCCAATGCAATGAGGGATTTATGGGTGATTTTAATGTTTGGCGTATGGAAAAATCACCTTTGTTGCCTTTTCGTGTTCCAATAAGCCATCTCGGAACTTTAGCAGAAAAAAGAAATTGGAACACCCAAATAGCAAATTGGCTTAATCCTATACTAAAATACATGATCCATATCCAGTCTACGACCTGGACACGTCTTCCTCCTGACATGCGAAAAACACTCAATAAGAGGTAGAAAGCGAAAACAATCAGTAAGGGAAACAAGGCTCGCATCCCCCATTTCTCTCTTGATTTTGCTATGCCAACTGAGATAAAAAATAATGTGATCAAAATTGCTGCCATCGACTCCCGCTGAACCCTCCCATCCCACTTTTGCCAACTCCAAAAATCATAAAGCCGATCAAGATAGTTTTCCGCAGAACAGCAATGATTCCAAAGCCGATTAGTATTTCCATGTACCGCATATCCAATAAGAGAGTCAACAAACCGAAAAGCGCCAGGAAATATCAAGAATGCTTGCTTCTGATTGTGAATAAAATGAGATGGTATATATTGAAGAGTCCCTATCTGGTTTTCTGCCTCCGGGTTTAAGTTTTCCTGCTGTATCTCAGGTGAAAGAGCAGGTTCGTTTTGGAACCGCGTCAGTATTGAGTCTGCACGTCGGGTCATCCAAATAGGTGATCCAGTAAAATGTAATATTCGAATTTGCCACGGTAAAACAAACAAGAAAAAACCTGCAACCAAAAGAGCAGATGATTTAAGCCAGTATTTTGGGAAACGATAATAAATGAGGAATGTGAAGAGCAAGATGACCGGCAAAAGAAAAACCATCTCATTTCGAATTTGAATCAGCAACCCGATCCCGCAACCTATAAACATAATTCGTAAAATTTTCTTATTCGGTTCCTCTGTCCAAATAAAGACCATCAAAACAATTATTATGATTCCAATCATTGATGGGGTTTCTGTCATCAATTGTCTAGGGTGTGAGACAGAAATTCTGGAAGTTAGAATAATTGCATTTGCTTCTCTGAAAATTACTAATAAAGCTGCAACAATTCCAGCGAGCGGACTATAAAGTCTTTTTGTAAGAAGATAAATTAGCACTGGAAATATAGCAAAGATTGTTGATTGAATTATGGCAATTCTCTCAAATTCTTGCCCTGCAATGGTGTGCAAAAAAGCTAAAAATGCAGAATATAATGGTTTATGCATCACATAACCAGAAAAAAGCATTTTTGATCCAAGGATCAAATTTTG